>Ga0318567_10000041_pt1 | contig 60288 bp, 51 predicted proteins | sample GRESIP088b5f20_FD_203691 | JGI IMG/M metagenome (GOLD analysis project Ga0318567, IMG submission 203691) | Tropical soil microbial communities from Luquillo Experimental Forest, Puerto Rico - GRE.SIPMG.088b5f20 | ecosystem: Environmental > Terrestrial > Soil > Tropical forest > Bulk soil...
CCAATAATGTGCATAGTTGTCTTTTGGGCCACAAAGACAAAAGAACTTGTCCTGGTCAATGGAAATTTCTTACTTAGCTCGTCGCACTTGATTTATTCTTTCCTCTTTGTCAATTTATTTTTACCCGCCATTACATTCTTTTTTGAAAAAAGTAGTGTGTTTATAATCAGAAGCTATTTTATGGTACTATGCGTTTGCGCAATATCATTCATTTTTTATTTGGTACTGATTTACCTGATGTACTGGTTACCTGATAGTTTGTTTTATCGCCCGAGGAGATGGTTGTCATTTAAGTCGGACGTTGGACCTGAAGTCGGAGCAACAGTTCTGTATCCCATTGCATTTGGCTTCTTTCTAACAACCTTTTATATGATAAACTTTATTACGCTTCTTGGAATTTTTGTGTCGCCACTTATAAAAGATAGTAAGTAATTTGTCTTCAACCAGCTGCTACTGCTGAACTTCATAGATATAGCAAATGCCGGTTAGTGAGTCCCGAAAATATCTCGAATCTTGATCAAGCTCGTCACCGCGACCATATCTTACTGAGTTTTTTGACGGATAAAACCAGGTTGGGGCATCATTTGGAAAGTTCCAACTTCCCTGGTCCTCAGAAATGGAATTGAAATTTACGTACTTGTTCCACCAATCCTGAGTTGGCTTAAACTTTAAATACATAATGTATTCCTTTGAAAAATGTTGTGATTGCCAATATTGCCCATTAAGAAGCTCAAGGTCAGCGGGCGCATCTGTCCCTGCCCAATATCTGAAAGTTTCTTTTGCGTCGGATGTGTTTGTTTGCATACAGCTTGACAGCAACAGCATAGCTGGCAGCAATGACATAAAAATATTTCGCCTTTTTGTCGACATTTTTAAACAGCGTTTTGGTTTTCCTCTCTCAATAGTCAAAAACATGCTCCACTTTTATTTTCTCTTCATCAAGTTGTTTTAGCAGCGAACTTAGTTGTGCGACAGGAGTTGCAAGAGCAATTCGTTTTGTTGACAAGTCAGACGAAACTGGTTGAATAAAAACTGTCTGTGCATTTTGAAAAGTTGTCTTAGTCTCAGACTTTCTTTTAGCGCCATTCAAAAATAGTCTTTAAGGGTTAGCAGCGGTGAACTTACTAAGAATTAGGCACAGTGGGAAAAATGAAATTGCTTAACAGTGGAATTTATTCTTTTTACAGGTGATAAGTATTTTCAACAAATCGAATGAAACCATTGATTACATTGCTTCTCAGTAAATAATTCTCACCGGACTTTCTTATTTTGGGGAATCCCTTCCTATCTTCAATTCGACATATCCAGCGGACTTCCTCGTTCTCTATGAAGATTCGTTGCTAAAGATGTAAAATATGAAATACCAAAGTGTTGTTTTTATGGGTGTTGTTTTGCTGACTTGTTGTTTGCCATGTCTCAGCTGTAATAACCATTCAGGAAATGAACAACAAGCAAGTGATACTAAATCGACGGAATCATTGGAGAAAGAAAATATTTTAAAACTCGCAAAAGATACAGCTTTCAAAAGATATGGTGATATAATAGAAACGGAACTCCCGCTAAGAGCAAAACTAGTTGGTGATTCAGTTTGGATAGTCGAAGGAACTTTACCAAAAAATTATCTTGGAGGGACTGTTTATATTGAGATTTCAAAACAAAATAAGAGCGTTGTAAAAATTACACATTTCAAATAGGATACTCATCGAGCGCCTCCGAATCACAATGAACCGGTTCCAAAACTGTCCAATGAGGACTTCTATAAATTGTCTATATTTGTTTTCTTCAACGAAAAATTCCACATCAAAAAAATCTTGCCATTTAATGAAGTGCCGTGATTGCGAGGAGCAATTTCAAAGCGTTCACAAACCAATCTGTGCTTGTTCAACATTCGCAACAAAAAAAGAAACCCTCGAATATTCGTTGAGGTAGAATTTATTGTTTGGAAAATAATTGATCAAAAAAGAATAAGGCATCGTGTGAGATGCCTTATTCTTTTTTTGTTTTGCAAAAAAACGGATGCAAACGCTGATTTAATACATCACTTAATTCCAAGTTTAGCTTTAAGCACTTCAACGAAATTTGGCGACTCTAAATCGCTGATATCATACCTGTCAGGAGTGAAGTAGTCAATCGTCTTATCGATTGGTAAGTTTTTCTGTAAATTGGAAAATTCAATAGCATCTGCTTTTCCATTATAAAATGCGGCTACTCTTAATAAGTATTTGAAAAGTCTGAACAAAATTTGGACTAAAAATATCAACAGTACCGATGCACTGATCCTGACAGCTATATCTACATTTTGCTCTTTTGTGTCCGGCCTTCCAAGTATCCAGAAGCCGGCAACAATTACTGCGATCGTGAATATAAAAACAAGAACAGAAATGTTATTAAACAAGACTGCTCTGTATCTTATCTTTTCGACCAATTCGTCAATGGTTTCATTTTTTTCATACTCACGATTATCATAAACATGAGTAGCGAACCAATCAGACGGTACCACCAATAGCAAGCCAACAATGCAGGTGATATTTTTTGTAAATAAAAGGATATTACTCTCCGTTGACTCACCATTAAAAAAATAAATGGCAATTGTCCAGAATAGAAAAGTCAGGCCAAGAAGAAATATCCCAACAGTTCTTTTTTTGAAATATTTTTTAATCACTATCTGTTTTTTTGTGTTTGTAAACTTTTTGTGGCACTAGTGCTATTTTAATGAAACAAAAAATGAAAAGTAACTTTTCTCAAAAATGCTTATCGCTCTATTGAAGATTTTCAGAAGGGAAGGAATCTGGGGAGTCAGTGTTATAAACTTATAAAAAATATTCAAAACTTAAAATATTGAACGAATGAATTTTCTTTAGAATAGTATTTAGTTTGTGCTTACTACCTGCTTTTCACGTATCGATCGAAAAGGATGCAGATTGAAGACAGGATGCAGGCGCACTCACCATTCACGAATATCGTCATTGCAACATCGCTTGCAGAACATTCTCAAAATTTGTACTTTAGACTTGGGAGGGATTTGATCATGATTTTACGGGATTTCTTACCAGCACCTGAGCTGAGAGAATTTGTACAATGCTACAGGATTGTACATTTTGAATTTGATGAAACGAGTGAAGTTCCGGTTAAGGCTTATCCTCCTAAACCTGAAGTATGTCTTCATTTTATTCTTCGCGGTAATATTGAAACCGAGTCCGCTGACCGTATAACAAAAGAGTCTCTATTTCCCATCACATTGGCAGGACAGCAAACAACTATAATTTACAGGTATAACAGCAGCAGCCTTTTAAATTTGCAGATTGTTTTTCAACCAACAGCTGTGTTCAGGCTCACAGGCATGTCTGCATTTGAATTCACCAATAAACGCTTCGACGCCGAATACTTTTTTCCAAATATTCGTTTTGTATTGGAAGAATTGCAGGAAGCAAAAAACTATAGTGAACTTTTGTCCATTGCAAACAAATTTGCAACTTCTATTGTCAGCCATGCACGAAAGGAGACACATCAACTTGATGCGGCCGCAAACTCGATGATAAAAAGAAGTGGCAACATTTCGCTTGATTGGCTGGCAAAAGAATCCTGTTTTTGCCCCAAACAATTTGAACGGAAATTTTATGAGAGAGTGGGCGTCAATCCTAAAACCTACGCAAGACTTATAAGATTCAACAAGGCTTTTAATGTAAAAAATGCGAACCCCGACTGGGATTGGTTGAGGATTGCAATTGAATGCAATTATTTCGACTATCAGCATCTTGTAAGGGACTACAAAAGCTTTACAGGATTAAACCCCGGGAACTTTCATGTATTGGAAAGCAATTCTCCCGAATGTAAACTCGGACTTGATAAGCAGTTGTACAGGGACCGTTTCAGAGCGGCAGGTTTGGCGTTGTAAAATGTCTTTTTTTTACCACTTCCATACGTGGATTATTTTCAATTTTGTTATTGAAAACAATAGTCACTTCATAGTCCAGATCCTACCACCGTCTTGCATGATGATTGATCCTTCCCCGTTTTTTTCCATTGATTGCACATTAACATACAACAATTCGATATGGAAAGTATTAAAGAAAATACAGTAAGAGAAACTGCCGCTCCTGCGAGAGATGGCAAAGCAAAACATTGGATCGGTGGACAATGGAAGGATTCAGAGAACGACGGAAACTCCATCAATCCATGTACCGGTGAAATGATCGGAACCTATGCCGATGGCGGATTAAAAGAAGGCAAGGACGCGGTGAACGAAGCATTGAAAGCATTTCACGAAAGCTCCTGGAAGAATGATCATCTCCTTCGGTCGAGGGTGCTATTTGCAATGGCAGACAGCATTGAAGCCAACAGTGAAGCGCTCGTACATATGCTCTGCACAGAAGTTGGCAAAATTGCGGGCGAGGCTGCGATGGAAGTTGCCGCGGCACCGCCGATATTGCGCCACTGGGCAGGCAAGACTTTCATATCCGGAAGAACAGGTGAAGCAAGTCCGGGATTGCAGTCTGTTCTGATTCGCGAAGCCATTGGAGTTGCGGGTATCATTACTCCGTTTAATGCTCCCGTTGCGCTGAGCATCCGCGCCATTGCACCAGCATTGGCGGCAGGCACAACCGTTGTGGTAAAATTGCCCGGCGTTACCGCCCAGACGAACTACCTCCTTGGTAAAATAATCTCAGCTACACCTGATCTGCCATCGGGCGTTATCAATTTTGTTACCGAAAGTGGTGGAGAAGTCGCAAAGTACCTCGTTCAATCTCCAGACGTTTCCATCGTGAGCTTTACTGGCAGCACTCGTATAGGACGGGCCATTGCGGCAGAAGGAGCAGCATGTTTAAAACGTCTCGTTCTGGAACTAGGTGGTAAAACACCAATGATTGTATTTGATGATGCCAATATTGAAGCCGCCATTCCAACAATTGTTAAAGCAATCACTCTCTTCAGCGGACAATTTTGCATGACTGGCAGCAGGATATTGGTACAAAAAAATATCGCCGATACATTGCGGAAAAAACTAACCGAATTACTATCTAATATAAAGGCAGGACCAGACTGCGACATGGGAGCAATGATTAATAAAGCCAATGTGCAACGGGTAAACAACATGGTGGAGGAAGCTATTGCTGCCGGTGCTAAAGTACTCGTACGTGGAGGGCCTGTTACGGAAGGTCGTTTGTTAAACGGTGCATATTACATGCCAACCTTGTTGGAACTGAACGACTCTAAGTTGCCCATCGCACAACAGGAAGTGTTTGGCCCGGTGGCCACTTTGCAGGTTTTTGATACCGAAGCAGATGCAGTCGCGCTTGCCAATGACAGTGAGTACGGCCTTGCAGCAAGCATCTGGTCGCAGGACACTCGCAAAGCCTGGCGGGTGGCCAAATCCCTTCAGGCCGGCACAATATGGCTAAACACCTATGCACAGATTTTTCCTCAATTTGAAGAAGGTGGTTTTAAACAAAGCGGAGTAGGTCGTTTGCATGGAGACGCGGCTTTGGAAAACTTTCTCGAATACAAACATATTGTTCTGAATATGGGATGAGCATAAACGCTATTTTTTTATGCTGGCAAATCTTTACATCATTAAAGATGCCAGAGCGTGCAAGAAAAAACTATATAATACATCCAAAATGCGCACTGACAAATGCGAAGGGTGTTTGTGATAGGAAGCTCTTTGCATTTATCATTTGACATAACCTTCAGAAAATGTCGAATAACATCAATTTGTCGTTATCTTCAGCCTCATCTAATCCCTTAATTCAAAACTTATCAAATGAAATTTTTTCTTTGCGTACTCTTCGTTTTCCCCACTTTACTTCATGCACAGGGTGATTGGGGTGCATTTACCCAGAAACTGGATGTTAAAAATTTTGCCGGCAAAAAATTCAGGCTTGAGGCTGCCGTTAAAGTAAAACCCATTGATTCAACTTGTGAAGCCGAAATTTGGGCGCGTGTTGACAAACAAGACAACAAGGTTGGATTCTTTTACAACATGATGGATAAGCCGATCAGAACCCATGATTGGAAAATTTTCACGATCAATGGTAAGGTGGACAAGGATGCGGCCTACTTAAATTTTGGTGGTTTATTTTCAAGAAGCGGCATGTTTTATTTCGACAATTTCCGGTTGTTCATCGAAACGACAAACGACAAATTTGAGGAAGTAAAAATTTCAAACGGGGACTTTGAAAATGACACACTGCAGGGTTGGAGACCCATGCAGCGAATGCCGGGCTTTTCCGTTTTGTTGACCAAAGAAACGCCGTATTCGGGCCAACAATGTGTGGTAGTTGATGGATCAAAGTTGAAAAGAGCAACAACATTTGGCGACAACGACAGCACCGGTAAATACGCTTTGGTAAACGGAATAAAAATTTATTACGAAGAATATGGAACGGGCGAACCGCTGTTGTTGTTACATGGAAACAGAGGATCCATCAAGGCTTTCGGTTTTCAAATACCTGAACTGTCAAAACATTACCACGTAATAGCAGTTGATTCAAGAGGGCAGGGTAAATCTACGGAAGACGGAAAAACATATACCTACGACTTGTTTGCAGAAGACATGAATGCGCTGCTCAACAGCTTGCATATAGACAGCGCAAATGTGCTGGGCTGGAGCGATGGAGGCAATACAGGACTAATAATCGCGATGAAATATCCCAGGAAAGTCAAGAAGCTTGTTACGATGGGCGCAAATGTTTTCATCGATAACACTGTTGTTGACAAATGGGTTTTTGCGGCACTCGATAAACAGTTAAAAGAATTTCGAGGTGACACGACATACAAAGGTCAGAACAGAATTCGATTTGTCAATCTATTATTGACAGAACCCAAACATACATTTGCCGAACTGCATTCCATAACCTGTCCGGTGTTGGTAATGGCGGGAGAAAAAGATGTTATCAAAGAGAATCATACAAGGGAGATCGCAAAGAATATTCCAAATGGCACTCTATTGATTGCGCCAAAAGAAACGCATGAGTTTCCAACCGACAATCCGGATGCTTTTAATAAAACTGTCCTGGATTATTTCGGTAAGAATTGAGAAAAAGACCGGCTTGAAGTTTTTGAGATTGTTTTTGCTGGCGAAGGATAGAAGCTGGCTATGAGTTGAACTAATTCAATCGAAATACGAATGCTATTCTGATAAAAAAACGTCCTAAATTATCGGGACGTTTTTTTATTAAATCACATGAATCAAAACTTGATTAGTATTTCTTTCGAAATTATTCCGACACTCTAGTATAATGTAATCCAACCACGCCATTCTTTAATGGCGTTGCTTTTACCAGCTTAAGATTGGTTTTGTTTTTTATGCTTTCAAATGCAGGTATGCCACTACCTAAGAGGACCGGGTTAAGCGTAAGCTGGTATTCATCAATCAGATCAAGCTCCATGAACGAATGTGCGAGTCCCGGACTGCCAAAGATTACAAGGTCCTTACCTGGTTGTTGTTTCAGATTATTTATCTCTTCGACAATGTTGTCATTAATAACAATGGTGTTGTTCCAGTCTGCTTTTTTCATCGTTCTCGAAAATACAATTTTGGTGGCACCGTCAACCCATTTTGCATGCGCCTTGCTGCGTTCGTCTTGACCAGGATCATTCAACACACCCGGCCAGTAACCAGCCATCAATTCATAGGTTAATCGTCCGTAAACAGGAGAGCCAACAGTGGCAACTATTTTGTCAGCGTATTCCTGCAATTCACTATCGTAAGAAATCCAACGCAACCCGCTGTTTGCATCTGCTGCAAAACCATCGAGCGACAAATGCATATATAAAACTAGTTTTCTCATTTTATTATTTTTAAATTGACATGTATGTTTTTGAAATTGTGTGAGTCGCTTTAGGACTTTACAAAGCTAAGTATCAAGTCAAGCGCCTTATCTGCCTCTTCAATGTGGGGATAGTGCGCCGATGCTTCCATTTCAACGATTGTTGCATTCGTAAACCTTGACGGCATCGTGTTGATCTCTTTCGCAACATCGATGATCTTGTCATACGAACCATGCAGGATAAGAGCTTTGATGTTGCAATTGTTCACCGCAATTTCGTGCCAGGTTTGCCTGATGGCGAAAAAGCCTTGCGCATCAACGCTGGAGGTTGGAGGTGCATAGTAAGGCAGGTAGCTTGCTTTGGCTGTATCGTTGTGCCAGTAATAGTTAAACAGGCGCGGATCTACAGCGGCGATCATCCAGCCCGACGAAGTGTTGTTATCAAAGGCATCAACGAAATTGTCCAGTACTGTTTGCATGGCCGCAGCTTTGTCGCTTTCGCCATTTGCGGCAAGATCATCTTTCACAATGGTGAAAATATTTCGATCCGCATTGTACACGAAAAAGCCGGGTGATGCAATAATTACTTTGGCGATCTTCTCAGGATGCGCAGATAATAAGCCTGCAACCGCAGATGTGCCAAAGCTGTGCCCCATGATCGTTAATGGTTCACCCTCGTAATGTTGCAATAAAAAATCACTGGCGCTGGCAAGATAATGCTCGAAAGTTACCGGTAAGTAATTGTCGTTCTCTGCCGGACGAAGGGTAGAAGGTTCATCCCAAATGCAAAGCTCAATGCCATGTTGCTGATAGATCGGCAATAGAATATTTCTTTCCGGATTGCCGTTAAGGCCAGGTCCGCCATGATAAAAAAGAACCTTGCTCATGATGTATGGTGTTGATTTTTTGATCTGGTAAGATGCGCTTGAATAAATGGAGCACGGACGCTGATTCCTGGAATCTACTTTTCAATATACAGTTTTTTTGTTTGATGTGTGGAACAAATCTTACAATGGGTTTTTCGTGTCCGAAGCTTAAAAGTTTTTTAGTCCGTTGGCTGAAGCCAAACGGCAATGAAATGGGTGCAACTTTCCGAAGATTATTGAAGAGCTTGCCGTTTGGCTTCAGCCAACGGCAAAATTGCAGTTGGAGGGACCCATTCTTAGATGCTTCCGCAGCAGGGGCTTAATCATGGAAGGAAAACGTTTCTAATGATAAGTTTCTATATCTTCGTTACAATACGAATAAACTCATATGAAACTGAAACTAGTCGCGCTATTACTGGCAGTATCTTTTGCTTTCACTGCCCGCTCACAGAATACGATCAATGGTTACAAATACGTTTTGGTACCCCAGCGTTTTGATTTTTTGAAAACCGACAACCAGTATGGATTGAACTCCCTGACAAAAGCATTGTTGGAAGGCGTTGGTTTTACCGCTTTCATGGGCGACGAAACGTTGCCGCCGGAGATTGCCACCAATAAATGCAATGCACTAAAAGCGGAACTCACAGAGAGGAAGAAGTTCCTGACTACCGTTTTAACGCTGACTTTGAAGGATTGCCTGGGCAATGTTGTTTTTAAAAGTGCTGAAGGAAAAAGCTCAGAGAAAGAGTGGCAGGCTGCTTATTCAGAAGCCTTGCAAAATGCATTCACGTCACTTAATAATGCACACTATAAATATGATAGCACCAAGACTCCGGTGGTAATGCCAGCAGGAACCGGTGCAGCGCCAGTAGTTGCCGCTGCGACGACTGGCACTGTTATAGCTGCCGGCATACCGGCAACAGTTACTGACAACACTAATGTCTTGTATGCGCAGGCTACGCCAAACGGCTATCAATTGATAGATACTTCGCCGAAAAAAGTAATGACATTGCTTAAAACTTCTGTGCAGGATAGTTTCATTGCAGATGATGGAACTTCGAAAGGCATTGTGTTCAGAAGAAATGGCGAATGGTTCTTCGAGTATTATGAGAACGATAAACTTGTTTCGCGGAAACTAAATATCAAGTTCTAATAGACTTCTTAAAAAAATCCTTTGATCAAATTGGCCAAAGGATTTTTTTTGTAAAGGAAAAAACGATGAATAACAGAGAGCTAGACCTGACAGGTTTTAAAAACCTGTCAGGTCTGGTCTCCGCAGCTACTTAAAACCTGTAGTTATTTTTGGAGCCGCCGTTGTTGGAGTGTCGGGCAGGCAGGTGCGCTGGCTCTCCAACAAATAGTATTGGCTGTGTTACTTTTTAAATCCAAAGTCGTTTAGTTAGGGAACTTTCATTTGCATGCAGCCAATGATCAGTCAGGAAAGGCAGTTTGTCATCCCGACGAAGGAGGTATCTGAGTGTTTATTAAACTGCATGTTAATGTGAAACCCAGATCCCTCCTTCGTCGGGATGACAACTAACATTCGTTATATTTTCGAACAGATTTACACATGAAAATGAACACAAATAATCTGCTTGGGCAAATTTCTGTAAAGGCACGACATATTGATTCCTCTTCCATTGTTGAGGCAATAGTATCGTTTGAAGACCGAGATGATTCAGTGTATTATTGCTGGTCGTTTCATGATTCATCAGGTAGCATGATCGCAGCAAAGTGTTTACCAATCAGCCATAAAATCATTAATGGAGAAAAATTTGACTTTGCAATTGAGCATGCAAGATTCAGCATTGAACATTTTAGAATTGACAGGCAAAAAATATTTGAAGTAATAACGATTGAAAAGCTATAGCACCTACTTCCTTACAATGATCTGCACCCGCATGTTCTTTCTCTTTTCATCATCATTTCTGGGTGAAGGATAGATGGGGTCCGAATTACCAACGCCTCTATAAGTCATTCTGTTTGCAGCGATGCCTTGCTGTTCCAAATAATCATAAATGGTTTTGGCTCTTCTTTCCGACAACTGGTATAAACCTGTAAGATGACTGGAATCCAATCTGCTTTGATAATTCACATGACCTATAATTTCAAACGTTTCAGTTTTGTATGTTTTTAAATTCGCGGCGACTTGCTTTAAATAAGAAAATGATTCCGGAGTAACAACTGCCTGATCGGGCATAAAATAAACATACTCTAAATTGAAATCACGCACAACGACTGGAATGCGAGTTATTGTATCGTTCACAGGCTTGTTTGCAGAAACAGAATGAACAGTTGCGGCTTCAGTTCTATTTTCATTATCATTTTCCTCCATTAGGCTGGCAATTACCTGCACCCGCCTGTTTCGCCACAATTCAGGCTCATCATTGCTTTCACCAGCGTAAGACAGATTAACATTTAAGGATGAATCTGCATCGCCTTTGAACGCCACATACACTGCCAATGCTCTCTTTTGGGAAAGCGACAAATTGTACTTCCGGCTTCCGGTGGTGTCTGCATAACCTTTTATAAATTTGATATGAACGACTGACGCAAGGCTCTTTATTGCTTTATGTTGACTGCTATCCAACGTAGCACTGTTTGTTGCAAAGAAAAAGTTTAAGGTGGTGTCTTTACTGTTTTGTGAAAAACAACTCGCGCAAAGTATAAAGGTTTTTAAAATCAGAAGAGCGTACTTCTTAGTCATCATTGTTGCCAGACGTTATTTTAAGACGAACGATGAAAGAGATTAAATATTGTGCGATGCTATTATCATGCGAATTTATTCGGCACCTAGCTTTGCTAGTCAAGATAAGCTGACATTAAATATCCTGATCACCATTGCGAAGTTTGCGTTTCAGGTTGTAAAACCGAAAGAGCAACTGATCGTACCATTGAGTGAAAAGTAATAGCGATACCGGCAACAAAAGCGTTTTTAACGCAAAATGAATATATACAAAGCCGCCGATGGTGCATCCAAGAAAGAAACAAGTGATGATAATGAGTTTTAACGCAATGTTTTTTCTTAGCCGCGCACGCTGCTGAGTTCCTCTGTAAAAGAACAGTTGCGACAATTCAATGCCAAGGTCGGTAAATGTTCCGGTCAGGTGAGTGGTTCTAACGACCGAGTTCGAAATGCGCGTCACCAATGAGTTTTGCAGGCCCATCGCGAACAATAATATCAGGGCAAGGTAAACGGAAGCCCGTCCGGATGTGCTGGTAGGTAAAGGATCAAGGATAACTACGCTGGTCAATATGGCTATTTCAATGGATAGCGGCAGTACATAGGCTAAGCGCCATCTAAATCTTTGTACCCATTCCATGATCAGGCTTGATATGAAGGCGCCAAATAAAAAGGCCAATATGTAAAAAAGATAAACGAGTGACATTGTGTATTTCTTCAGGAACAATTGCTCTGAGAAATAGGCAAAATGCCCGGTAACATTAGTGGTTAATGTACTTACAGACAGAACGCCACAAATGTTTACTATACCTGCAACAATGGATAGTATGGATGCCAATTTTAGATCGTGTGTGTAGGTTCTTCGGTTCCCTTTGTGTCTGAACATGATGCGCCTTAAGTTAAGTCAAAAATAAAAAAGTCAAAATTCAAAAGGTTTTAATGCGATCGCTCTGATTGTTTTCAAAAAAAGCAAACTGCAAAACTAATTTCGGAACTTTTTGCCTGCGGTAACTCTTACGTGTCGGAAAAGTGATATTTATCAATTTCGCGTTTGAATCGCAGCCCTACGAACATTTTGCTCCTACGGAGCACTTTGTCATCAAGAAATTTGAAACAATCCGCCGCGGTGGATTAAACATTCGTAGCTCATATAAGAATTTCGAAATTTAATACCAGCTCGGCAGGAGCGATATGTTAAAACAGCGAAGCGAAAAAGCATTGTGTCTTATGTTGATGGCGATGGTGTTAGAATTAACCCGCATATTCACTCGGCGACTTACCATAAATTTTTTTAAACTCCTTACTGAAATATTTACTGTCGCTATAACCAACCGTGTAAGCAATTTCATATACCGCCAATTGCTTTTGCTGTAAAAGATAAGCGGCTTGTTTCATGCGCAATGATTTCACAAAATCATTCACTGACATCGATGTGACTGCCTTTAATTTTTTGTATAGCACCGGCTGGCTCATGCCGACTTTCTTCGATAGCATATCAACACCAAAGGCCGGATCATCCATGTGTTCTTCTATCAGTTTGATCACTCTGTCTAAAAATTCTTTGTCAACAGGATTAACATATGTTTCTTCTACCGTTTCAATGGCTGGCGTTTCGACATCAGCAACCGGATTGATTTGCTGGTTGAATTTCTGTCGCATTTTTTCACGCGACGCCAGCAGGTTGCGCACATTCAGTTCAAGTATTTTTGTACTGAAGGGTTTCGTCAAATATAGGTCCGCACCGGTTTCCAGGCCGCTTACCTGGTCGCTTTGAGAGCTTTTTGCAGTAAGTAATATGACAGGAATGTGGCTTGTTCTTTCATCTGTTTTCAACTGGTGGCAAAGTTGGAAGCCATCCATTTGAGGCATCATCACATCACTGATGATCAGGTCAGGTATTTGTTCAATCGCGGTTTCCCAACCCTTTAATCCATGCTCACTTTCCAGTATGTTGTATTTACCTTCAAACGTTTCGCGAATGATTGCACGTAACTCAGCATTGTCTTCTGTAATAAGAATTGTGTATGGCTTGTCGGCATCTTTAGTATGCGATGCAACATCATTCGAAATAACCTGCACCGGTTTTTGTTCTGCTTCAATAGTTTTTTCCTCATGCACAGTTTCCAACACGAGTTCGCTGCTTCCAAAATGTTTATTACCCGTGAGCAATGTCACAGTAAAACATGTTTTGCCATCCTTCGCAGACGTGGCAGGATCACTTTCTACTGCAATATTTCCTTTGTGTAGTTCAACAATATTTTTTGACAGCGCCAAACCTACGCCATAGCCTGTATTCTGCAAACCATGATCAGCCACCTGGAAGAAATTCGTAAACAGTTTGTCAATGTATTGAGGTGCTATACCTCTGCCATTGTCAGTAACAGTTACCTGAACGGAGTTTTCTTTTTTCTCTACGTTCATAAGAATCTTTCCACCTTCCGGAGTAAATTTAAATGCGTTGGTCAGCAGGTTGAAGAAGACCTTCTCTAATTGTCCTTTGTCAAAATATAATGGAACCGATTCTTCATTGTGTATGAACGATATGCTGATGTTTTTTGCCAGCGACAATTCCTGGAAACTTGCATAAATGTCCTGCAGGAAAGGAATAAGATCCTGTTTGGTGATGTTGAGTTTTAAATGATTCGATTCCGCTTTCCTGAAATCCATCAGTTCACTAACTAGTTTCAACAGACGGTCAGCATTGCTTTTCACGTTGGTCAGTTGCTGATAGGTCATGCTGTCCTTTGCTTCCCTGTCAAGCATCTTGTCCATCGGCGTCATAATCAATGTGAGGTGCGTTCGAATTTCATGCGAAATATTGGTAAACAAATTCAGCTTTGCCTGGTGCAACTCTTCTTCTTTTTTCAGTAAGGCACCTAAGAAGAAGAAGCGTGCTACGAAAAATACAATCGCCGCCAGCATCAAAACATAAATGCCGTACGCCCACCATGTGCGCCAGAAAGGAGGTAAGATATTTATTTTCAAAACAGCCGGTTCGCTCCATACGCCATCGTTGTTTGCGCCTTTCACGAGGAATGTGTACGTGCCGGATGGCAGATTGGTATAAGTGGCAGATGTTGCAGTTACCTCGTTCCAGTTCTGGTCGAATCCTTCCAGTTTATAAGCGTACTTATTTTTATTGCTTTTAATAAAGTTGAGCAGCGCATACTCAATGGTAAAAACATTCTGGTTGTAACGGAAAGTTATATCCTTCGAATATCCAATGTTCTCACGAAGCAGTCCATCTTCTCCGTTGATCCCAACAGGCTTGTTGAATAATTTCAAGCCGGTAAACACGATGGGCGCTGCATATTTATTGGTTTCAATTTTATCCGGAAAAAAACTTGTCAGTCCGTTATAACCACCGAAGAAAAATTCTCCTCTGCTATCTTTATAAAAAGAGTTGTAGTTAAACTCATTGCCTGCCAAACCATCACTAACTGTATAGGTCTGCACAGTTTTTTGTGAAGGAACGAATTTCGCCAAACCATTGTCAGTGCTCAGCCACAGCGTCTTTTCATCAGCTTCTAGTATGCCGAGAACGTTGTTATTGGGAAGCCCTTGTTTTTCTGTGTAACGAACAAAACTGCCTTCATTTACATCATACATCGCCAGGCCGCCGTTGTACAATCCCAACCATATATTGCCCCTTGCATCTTCTTTCAGGCAGTTGATATCATAACTCGAGTGCACTACTTTGATCTCATTATTTTCCATCACATAAAAGCCGGAAACCGTACCAATCCATATTCTTTTTTTGGAATCTTCCACTAATGCTTTTGCCATTCCATTGATTGTAGCACCCTTTATTTCGTTGCGATCAAACGGTTCCAGCGTGTGACCTTTTCTCCGGAAAATATACAGGCCGCGATTGGTGCCAACCCAAAATCTTCCCTGGCTATCATCCAATATAGAAAGCACCTCACTATTCAATGACGACAGATCATTATCCGTGAACAAAAACCTTTTAAACGTTTTAGCATTCACATCAAATAAGTTTAGTCCGCCACCATGTGTACCGGCCCAGATATTACCATCCTTATCTTTGCTTATCACTTTGATCAGGTTGGAACCCAGGCTTGATGCATCATTCTGTTTATTTTTATAGACGGTACACAGGCCACTTGTTCTGTCTAAATAATTCAAACCGCCGCCTTCTGTGCCTATCCACAAATTGTGTTTATTATCTTCAACAATGCTGCTCACCACATTATTATTTATGGTAAAGCGGTTGTCCTTGTTTTGCAGGATTGAGAAACTGGTGTTGTACGAATAAATAATATTGACGCCTCCAAAATATGTTCCCAGCCAAACCGAACCATTCGCATCTACAAAAAGACTGTAGATGGAGTTCTGGCTCAAACTTTTTTTATCGCTGATGTCATGCTGGTAAGAGTGAATGTTCTTGCTGGCGGGATCTATAATGCTGAGTCCTTCCTGTGTGGCAACCCAGATCTTACCCGCTTTGTCGGCAATAATTTGACGGATATTATTATTGACAATGCCGTTTGTTTGATTGGCGCCATGCGCAAAACGGATGAACGAACTTGTTGCAGGATTGTATAAGTTAACGCCGCTATTCTGTGTGCCCACCCATAAATTATTCGCGGAATCTTCTACAATAGTTGTAATGTAGTCGGCACTTACGCTGCCGGGGTTATTGGGATCGTGGCGGAATGTTTCGTATTGAAAACTGCCGTTCACCGATTTTATTTTTGTCAGACCATTGTTGGTACCGACCCATAATTGAGCAAGGTGATCTTCAAAAATGCTAAAGATGGTGTTGGCGGAATTGGGGGCATCTGCAACAAGAAAAGGCTGGAAGGAAAAGCTTTGCCGGTCAGATAACCTGTACATTCCGTTCTGTGTACCAACCCAGAGATTACCTTCTCTGTCTTCGTAAATGCTGTGTACAACCCGGCCCGGGATGGCAACGTTATTAACATTCAACGGAACTCTTACAAATGCATCGTTTGCAGGATCGTATTTGTTTACTCCATTCGAAGTACCGATCCAAAGCGTGCCTGATCTATCGCAAAAGAGAGACAGTATATTATCGCTGGAAAGGGTAGTGCTGTCCGCCGGATTCATCTTGTAGACCTTAAACACGTGTCCATCATATCGGTTCAGCCCATTGGAAGTGCCGTACCACATAAAACCCTGTTTGTCCTGGGTGATCGACAGGACAGCGTTATTTGAAAGGCCGTGTTCAACTGTCAGGTGGTTGAACGCAATGTTTTGCCCTTCCACTTGTAGGAAAAGCAAATAGCAAAATATTAGGGAGACGATTTGTTTTGGTATAGTTGACATACTAATGACCTTCTCAGCAGCAAACATTCGCAAGCACTCGTTTGGTTTACTCAAGACAAAAAATGAAGGTAGTAGTAATTGATGATTCCAGTGGAATTTAACGTGGAATTTTTTCAAAGCTAAGCGTAATCTCAAATTTTCATTTTTCCGTTGGCTGAAGCCAAACGGCAATGAATTGTGTTTTAGAAAGTTTAATTTTATTTTGCGATCGACATATCGAAAGATTTTGAAGGAAGATGACAGAGCAACGAAGTCCTGATTGGTGTAAATTTCTAAACAGTCATTAACTAAAAATGAAAAGACAAGTTATACTGCTTCCAATAATAGGTTTAATAGTTTACCTACAGAGCTGTTCCACGCCTGCTGGTCATACCGGTGTTTCAATGGATATTAAAGAGTCAAAAAAAAGAGATGTTTTTGTAAAAGAATATACTGTGGTTCCTAATCCATATAAGATCAACGATTCAATGCAAATAACCGTAAAAGAGGCGTGGTTAGAAGATCATTGGAGATATGGAAAACAGGAAAGTGAAACATTCGAACGGGATGGCTATCAGATATGCGTAAATTCTATTAAAGAAGATGTTGGAAATTATAATGCAGTTTCTTGGTGTATAGGAATAGATTTTGAAAAAAATTTGCGAAGTAGTAGCAACAGTTCTTTGATGGGAGATTTTAAAATGCTTCCTGGAGATACAATTGAATATATTGTTCAAAAGGGGGATAACTTGAGTGTTTATGATACTGTTGGTCGTGTAATTTTAGGCAAGTTTGTTCTTGTTGCGAAGAAGGAATAAGCCAACTAATTTCTTCGATGAAACCTAAAGTGAAGAAATCAGTTTTTTAGTTGTGGAACGGAACCATAATGCCACCGCCTTCCAGATTTGTAAATTGCCAAAAAGCTTCGAAAAAAGCATGACCGCATCGTGGAGGAACTTCGATGAACGAAACCTACTGATTACCTATTTGACCTTTGCCCAATTCTTATTCAACAGTTGAAGAGTGCGACGAAACGATGGCGCCCAATGATATACTGCTGAGGTCAAGAAACTTATACAACGCGCAACAAATTGACTAATGCGACGCAGATTTCCCAATTCATTTTATAGCGATGCAATAAACTACCCGCATTTCATCTAATTCAATTTAAAATTTTCCCTCAAATTGATTTATTGATAATCAGTTGTTTAGATGGGTGTTTATGATTTTCGCCCTAAATATTTAGTTTTTTCTCCCAGCCTCATCTGGCTTGCCTATCACTTTTGTAGAGTACCGATGCGGTACCAACGAGCCATATTTTTTCCATCAGGATAGTGTAAAAAAACAATCACCCAAAATCAAAGCTTATGAGATTGCTTAATCGTGTCTTCAAGTACTGTCATATAAAAAGTATGGCGGGAAGTCTTCTCCTTTTTCTATTTCCCTTACTGATTACGGCACAGTCGAAGCTGTTAACCGGCACTGTGACCGACGAAAAAAATCAACCGCTGGCAGGTGTTTCTGTCGTGGTAAAAAACAAAACCGGTGGCGTTAATACCGACAACGCGGGTAAATTCTCTCTCAATGTTAAGCCAGGCGATGTGCTTGTATTTTCCTCTGTTAACTATGACGCCCAGGAAATAACAGTAGGCGGACAAACTGTTTTCAACGTGTCCATGAAAACCAAAGATGCCATGATGAGTGATGTGGTGGTAGTGGGTTACGGCACACAGAAAAGAGCAAATTTGACTGGTTCGGTATCTACCGTTGCGGCGGATAAAGTTACCAACCGTCCCGTGATGAACCTTGCAGCTGCACTGGGCGGTACTGCTCCCGGTGTGAGTGTGACGCAGGGAAGAGGTAATCCCGGCGATGAAGGTGTATCTATAAGAATCCGTGGTACGGGTTCATTTAATAATAGTGATCCGCTGATTTTGGTGGACGGTGTAATAGCTGACATGGTACCTGTGAATACAGACGATATCGAAAATATTTCTATTCTGAAAGACGCGGCTTCTGCAGCTATCTACGGATCGCGTGCTGCTAACGGTGTTATTTTAATTACCACTAAAAAAGGCAAAAAAAATGAAGCGCCTAAGGTAACATTCAATGCCATGTATGCGAGCGAAAAGGCAGTTACGGATTTGAGATTTATGTCAAAGACGGCAGACTGGATGCAGTTGCACAACGTCGCGAAACTGAATGCGAACCCAACTTCTACATCTCCTGATTATGCGCAATCTACTATTGATGACTGGCGTGCGGCAGATGCGAATCCAAACGGCATGTATACCAACCCTGTAACAGGACAAGTCGTTCCTAACTGGCTGGCCTATCCAAATACAGACTGGGCGCAGATCCTGTTTCAACCTGAGAATTATCAACGCTATGGTGTGAATGTAACAGGTGGAGGAAAAAACTCATCTTACATGACATCGCTTGGTTATCAGAATAACCCGGGAACATTGACAAACACTGGCATGCAACGTTATAATGTGCGTGTAAACCTGGAAACAAAGATTGCTGATCTTATCACTTTTGGAACGCAGACTTATGCGACGAAAGAATTCAAGCAACCGGGCAGCACATCAATGACTTATTTGCTGCAAGCTTTTCCGGCAATCACGCCTATTTATGATGGCAAATACGGAGCGAGTGAAGATCCCAACACTACTCAAAAAGATAACATCCTTCAACAGGTGGCGGCAAACGGAGGGATGAATAATTTCACCCGCATCAATACTTCATGGTATGCGAATGCAGACATCTGGAAAGGCATTGTTGCTGAAGCGCGATTCAACTATAGCGAGTATACGCGTGGAGATGAAAACTACTCACAGAATTTACCGAAATACAGTTTCCGCGAAAGTTTTACCACACCAAAAGAAGGTGTTGGAAACCTTGACCAGGCAACTACTTACCGCTATGCTTACAATTCTTCCAGCTACACTGCCGACCTGTTGTTGCGTTACAATCGTTCGTTCGGCAAGCACGATGTTGGAGGGCTGGCGGGTTATGAACAATACTACGCTCAAAACAGTGGGTTCAGTGCCACTAAAAAAGGCTTATTGGATTGGAGCGTAACAGACATCACTTCTGCAGCTACCATGGAATCAATTAGTGGTTCTGCAAAACAGGCGTATGCAATGCTTTCTTATTTCGGACGTGTTAACTACGCATATGATCACAAATATTTGCTGGAAGGAAATCTTCGTTCTGATGCTTCTTCCAAATTTGCTCCGGGCCATCGCCAGGGTATTTTCCCTTCGGTTTCTGCGGGCTGGGTTATCAGCAATGAACCATTCTTTAAGTCAGCAAAAAGAACCATCAATTATCTGAAGCTGAGGGCATCTTACGGTACTTTGGGAAATACGGTTAGTGGCAACTATGACTGGCAAACATTGTATCAAAAAGTGAACAACGTTTTCAATGAACAGGTTGCCAATGGTGTGATACAACAAACCATTCAAAACCTTAACCTGTCTTGGGAAAAACTTACAACGTACAACGTTGGTCTTGACGCGAGATTTTTGCAAAATCGTTTGAATGCTGAATTGGATCTGTATTACCGCAAAACATCTGACATTCTTACGCCTGCGATCATTTACCTGACCATGGGAAATATCAGTGCCCCTATGTCGAACACTGCATCCATGGGCAACAGAGGTGTTGAATTAACGCTTGGCTGGAACGATCACGTGTCTGCATTTAAATATGGCATCAGCGCCAACGTTACTTACAATACCAACTCGGTTACCAAATTCAAAGGACCATTGATCTACGCACAGGATCAATCAAAACCTGATATGTCGGGCAATCCAACATGGCGCTATACAAACCTTGCGGATGTATCAACTGGTGGCGATACTCGTCGCGTAGAAGGTCACATGATTGATGAATATTTCTTGCGCAAACCTTACAAAGGTGATGGTAGCCACATGAAAGCAGACGGAACAGTGAATCCTAATGGCGGTCCTAAAGATGGTATGATACGCACGAAAGCAGATTTGGAGTGGGTAAAATCAATGATCGCTGCGGGATATTCTTTCAACAACAATACAGTTGGACCAGGTGCTGCTAATATTTGGTACGGACAAATGATCATGGCTGATGTAAATGGCGATGGCAAATACGGTAACGATGATGACCGCGAGTTTACAGGAAAATCTTCTATTCCAAAATGGACCTTCGGTTTGAATTTGACTGCTGCATGGAAAGGCTTTGACCTGAACATGTTGTGGGCTGGACGTTTGGGCGCATTCAGCTACATCAATGAGCGTGGAGCAAACGGTTCCATTTTGGCAAACACAGGAGACGGTTTACCTGCTGATGCATGGTCAAAATTTTATTCTTACGATGCAGTAAAAGCAAATACTGATTACGCAAACTACGATCCGGCAACCGATCCGAATGCGAACATCAATGGAAAATATCCGCGCTTGCTGTCTGCAAGTTCCATCATGACTTCAAACACTTTCTACTTATACAATGCATCTTACCTGAAGTTGAAATCATTGCAGGTTGGATACACTTTACCACAAAACTGGACGAGCCGTGCGAAGATCAGCAACCTGCGTGTTTTCGTTTCTGGTGAAAACCTGCTGACCATTAAGAACAAAGACTTCCAGGGTGTTGATCCTGAATTGGGCAGCTCTATTATTGTTTATCCGATTGCGAAATTGTTTGCAGGAGGCATTTCCCTCACTTTTTAATTAACTCCAACAATGAAAAAAACAATGAAAAATATTATATACTTCGCAGCCATCGTTGGCACGTTGATCAGCTTGCCTTCGTGTAAAAAACTTTTGGATCAATCACCGAATGATAAAATTTCCTCCGGCACGATGTGGACAACAGAGAGCCTGGTTGACCAGGGTGTAATTGGTGTTTATTATTCGTTGCAGCATCCGGTGCTAAGTGATGGGATCATTGGAACGAGTACTACTATCGGATATTATGGATACGAAGGCTTCGGTATGACCGGCCAGGGTGAGTACAATATGAATAACTTGTTTTCAAGCGCCGTAACTCCGGGCAATAGTTTTTTCAGCTTCACATGGAAATGGTGCTATGACGGTGTACACCGCGCCAACAGTGCAATTGCCAACATTCCTGCTGCACCGATGAATGACGATAAGAAGAAACGTCTTGTTGCAGAATGTAAAGTGTTGCGTGCATTTTTCTACATGCGTTTGAACGAACTGTTTGGTCGTGAAGGATTGGGCGTTCCTATTTACACTAAACCAATCAGTCCGTCAGATGCAAACAAAGGACAGAGCCCTGAAGCAGATGTATGGGCATTGATTATACAGGATCTCACTGATGCGATCAATGAACCATCTTTGTCAAAGAACCAAATCCAGGGCGAGGGCCGCGCCAGCAGAGGTGCCGCTTATGCTTTGAGAGGAAGAGCCTATTTGATGACAAAAAAATATGATCTGGCTGCAGCTGATTTCGCGAAAGTGGGGGAGATGGGTTATAGCTTGTATCCTGACTACAAACAACTATTTAAAGTAGCGCAGGAACGTTGCCAGGAAATGATTTTAAGTGTGCAATACATTGAAGATCCAACCGGCTATGGTACAGGATTACAAAAATATTGTGCAGCATTTCAGCAAGGTTCAAAAGACAGCAGAGGATGCTGGACAGATTTGCAGATCACTCCTGCACTTGTAAACCTTTACGAAGAAAAGATAGACGCCAATACTGTTAAGCCTTTCAGCTGGTCGGACTATTTACCGGACTGGGATGCGATCAGTGCAACAGGCACACCAAACAGAAAAGTGTTTTTCTTAAGGGATCAAAAGGTTAACGGAAACACGATTCACACTACCATTACAAATGCTGTAAACACTGAGCTCAACAAGTTGAGCGCTGCAGCGAAGACATATTATCTGGCAGAAGGAAATGAGGCTCGTGTTAAAAAGGCGTATGAAAACAGAGATCCACGTTTGAGTTATAATGTGGTTACTCCATATTCAAACTTCAAAGGTGTTAACAGCAACTCCACAGGAGAAGGCATGTATACCTACAGATTCCCTGTAACAGGAAAATATTACATTGATCAATCAGGCGCAGAACCAAATTTGAATACAAGTTTGCCAGGCACTTACTATACTTCTGGAAGTTGTAATGCACAGGCTGAGTTCAAATACATCCATAGAAAATTTGTGGGAGAAGGATTGGAGTATGCGCGCAGAGAACAAAACCCTGTTGACGAACCGATCATTCGTTATGCTGATGTATTGCTGATGTGGGCTGAAGCTTTGGTTGAACAAAATGATCTCAATGGTGCGATGGCTAAGGTAAAACAAGTAAGAGATCGCGTGGGCATGCCAACAATGGCATCATCATTTGCCGACCAAACTACAGCACGTAATTATGTGCGTGATGAGCGTCGTCGTGAATTGGTAGGAGAGGGTGTAAACTTTTTCGATGAGATGCGTTGGAAAACACTTAAGCAAACAAAGTTTGATCAAAAAGTGGCACAACATGCATGGGGCGGTACAGAAAGCACAGGAGGCACCACATACGAATGGATAGGCGATTACTGGTACACATGGCCGGTTCCAAAATCTGAAATAGAATTGAATAAAAATCTGAAACCGACGCCAGGTTGGGTTTACTAACTTTTCGTACTGCTGGGGCCATTTGATACACGGCCAGTTCAATTAACCCTGGCAGGCGAAATGTTAGTTGAGCATCTTTTGTTTTGGTTTTATATAGCGTTAGTTAGAGCAGTTAGTTTTAGCAGTTGGTGCGCGGCAGTCGAAGACAGTCTGTCTGGGCTGCCGCTTTTTTTCTCTTTCTTATTTGTAAACAAAAATTAAAGGTTGTTTACTTAAACTGTTTGACAAATTTGAAAGAATGTTGCTTGTCATCCCGAGGAACGAGGGATCTGAGTTTGATATTAACAGCGTGTATAGTTAAACACTCGGATCCCTCCTTCGTCGGGATGACAAGCAGCCTTTCCTCACGGATCATAACGACGTTGAAATCTGAAAAGTGGATCAACTAATTGACATCAAAATTGAAATCACTCTTTTTATGAAAAGCTTAAAACTATTGCTGGTCACGGGTTCGCTCACAGGTCTTGCTTTTTGCGCCTGTAAAAAAGAAAGCACTACCGTTCCTGTCATCAACACCAAACCGATGACGTACGACTTTGAACAAACACCCGCATGGCAGGAAGAGTTTGTGGGTAAAACTCTTGACACGAATGTTTGGAAATTGCATGCGCCCGGCGCAAGGCAAGATGGTTACAATGACACAACCGGAATGAGTTTCGATGGAAACAATTTCGTCAACAAAATATATTCAGATACACTCGGCGGTGTTGTTAAACATCATGCTGGTATGATACGCACTATCCAGGAATTTAAGTATGGAAAATTTGAAGCGAAAATTTCTTTTGTAAATAAATCGGGCAGCTGGTCCGCGTTTTGGATACAAAGCGCTACAATGGGCAATCCTATTGGCAATCCGCAAACTGCCGGCATGGAAATAGATGTAGTAGAAACATTAACCAATGATGGCGCCGCGCATCATAATCTTCACTGGGATGGTTACGGAGCAGATCATAAAACAACAGGATATATAACAGGCAACCTCGGTGTGAACAGCGGCAACTATCATATTTACACAGTGGAATGGACGCCTGCTTATTACAAATTTTATGTAGACGGCACACTTACGTGGACGTACAGCGCCAATGTTTCACAACGTTCTGAATTCATCATTCTGAGTTCAGAGGTTAAGAATTACAGTGTAGGCAGCTGGGCCGGTCCGATTCCTGCAAATGGTTTTGGCCCACTTGATCTTGCCACTACCATCATGAAAGTGGATTATGTGAAGTGGTACAAAATGAAATAAAGCGTTGGCGCAGATACGCTGCCCAGCCCTGTGCTGATGCGTGTCTGTGCCAACGCAAATGCAGCCCGGCCCTGTGCAGACGCGTATCAGCGCCGATGTTTTTTTCGCTTCGCGATGTTTAACATGTCGCCCCTCTGGGGCTGGTATTTGATTTTAATATCGGTTTCTTTTTTCTACGAACGTGTCGCCCCGCTGGGGCTGTGTCACATCCGGCAAGTTGTAACTAGCCCTGTAGGGGCGACATGTTCGTAGCCAATAATATATTATCGGAGATCCAAATTCCAGTCCGCCGCGGCGGACGACATGTTAAACATCGCGTTGGCGCAGACATGCAGCCCAGCCTTGTGCTGATGCATGTCTGTGGCCAACATTTTATTCTCAAAATATTTTAATGATACTAAAAACTATGAGTCGTTTATTTCTTTTTATTACAGTGGCGTGTTGTACCCTCGTAGCATTCAGAAAAGATAATAGAGAGAGCAAAAATAAAATGCTCATTGAAGATAATTTTCAATATGCGCGGCGACAGTTGAAAGCCATGTTACAGGAAACGAAAAGCAATACAAAATCGTTTCCGCGTACCATCAATGAAACCGGAAAATTGGTATCTACCGATATGTATGACTGGACATCAGGATTTTTTCCCGGCAACCTTTGGTACGCTTATGAATACACGAAAGACACTGCGCTAAAAACAGCGGCGATTAAGTGGACAGAAGGATTGGCGCCTTTACAATATTTCACACGCCACCACGACCTTGGTTTCATGATGTATTGCAGCTATGGCAATGCCTACAGACTCACCGGCAACAATGCTTATAAAAATATACTGGTACAATCTGCAAAATCATTAAGCACAAGATTTAATCCCGTAACCGGAAGCATCAAATCATGGAACATTTTTAAAACATGGCACGATAACAAAACCTATAACTTTCCTGTGATCATCGACAATATGATGAACCTTGAATTGTTGTTCTTTGCTTCAAAAATAACAGGTGATACAAGCTTCCGACACATTGCGGTGACACATGCTTTAACGGCCATGAAAAACCAGGTGCGACCGGATTACAGCACTTACCACGTAGTGTGTTACGACACCATTACGGGTGCAGTGACAAGCAAAGAAACCGCCCAGGGTTATGCAGATAATTCTACCTGGTCGAGAGGACAGGCATGGGGCATTTATGGCTTTACAATGACCTACAGAGAAACCAAAGACCCACGGTTTTTAGCAACGGCACAAAAAATGGCCGACTGGTATTTAAGCCAGGCAGAACTTCCAAAAGACAAAGTGCCTTACTGGGATTTCAATACAATGGAGACAGGCTATGTTCCCGGCATTAAATCACATGCAAAGAATGTAACAGTAAAATATCGTGATGCATCTGCAGCAGCCATCACTGCTTCTGCATTATTTGAATTGAGTACTTACGCAGGACGCAATTCTAAAACGTATTACAAAGCGGCGGTACAAATGCTGGAATCGTTAACTGGTCCTGCATACAAAGCATTGCCCGGCACCAACGGAAATTTTCTGCTGATGCATAGTGTGGGCAGCATACCGCATAATAGTGAAATAGATGTGCCATTAGTGTATGCTGATTATTATTTACTGGAAGCGTTAATGCGTTACAACAGACTGTTGCAGGGAAAGAATATATTGAGCGGAGTGTAGATTATAACAGAACTATGTTGTAATAATACTCTCATTCATTTGAGCAGGTTAATTCGATTCCTTAATTCAATGTCGTTTGGTTATTGAAGAATTGTCGCTGCTTGATTATTGCCCTACGGGCAATGTGGGGTTCCCTTGTGAGATTTCTATTGATATTGATGCCCTACGGGCAATTGAACCTTTCCCGTAGGGAAATAATATCAATAGAAACCAGCACCCACGGCTATTTTGCCCGTAGGGCATTAATATGCTTAACTAAACGACATTAAATTCCTAATTATAGCACAACATGGAAAGAAGAAATTTTATTAAACGAACATCAGCCATTGCAGTTGGCGGCATAATACCTGCTAAAACCATACTGGCAAATGAATACAGCCTGCCTTCTGAAAAAGAAGCAACATCGGCTGACCGTGAATATTGGGTAAGCGTGTTGAGCAAAATTGCCACACCGGTTCTTGGCAATTTATCAAAAGGCACATTAAGAAAGAACATGCCCGTGGAATATAGTCCGATTTGGGATGGACGAAATAAAGCCGTTGCCTACATGGAAGCCTTCGGACGATTGATCGCCGGAATGGCGCCATGGCTGGCACTTCCAGACGATGCAACAGCTGAAGGAAAACAAAGAAAACAATTCCGTGACCAGGCTTTCCAGTGTTTTTCCAACAGCGTTGATCCTGCCAATCCCGATTACATGTTGTGGAAAGAAGGGCCGCAATCCTTAGTTGACGCAGCCTATATAGCGCAAACCTTTTTAAGGGCGCCAGATGCTTTATGGAAACCTCTGGACAATCAAACTAAACAGCGCTACATTAATGAGTTTAAAGGTTTGCGACGCGTGAAAACGCCATACAATAACTGGCTCTTGTTTGCGGCCATGGTAGAAACATTTTTGCTGTCTATCGACGAGGCTTACGATCCTTTCCGCATTGACCTCGCTTTGCGCAAAATGAATGAATGGTATGTGGGCGATGGCTGGCACAGTGACGGCCCACATTTCGCGTTTGATTATTATAACGGATACGTGATCCATTCAATGCTCGTGGATGTCCTTTATGTATTGGTGCAAAAAGGAAAGGCGCCGAAAGAAGAATATGAACTCGCGTTAAAAAGAATGCGTCGTTATTCCGAATTTTTGGAGCGCCTGATATCGCCCGAGGGAACCTATCCCGCGTTTGGTCGTTCGGTAACGTACAGAACCGGCGCATTTCAACCACTGGCACAACTTGCATTAATGGACAAGTTACCCGACGGAGTAACGGCACCACAAGTACGTTGCGCTTTAACAGCTGTTAAGAAACGCATGTTTGATCAGCCCGGAGTTTTTACCAAAGACAATTGGTTGCAGTTGGGGTTTGCGGGACATCAGTCAAGTTTAGCGGATTACTATTCCAACACCGGCAGCATGTACATCACTTCTTTAAGCTTTTTGCCACTGGGATTACCATCCAGCCACTTATTTTGGACAGGGCCCTTCACTGACTGGACCTCCCGGAAAGCTTGGAGCGGGCAACCTTTTAAGAAAGATTATGCTGTGGAATATTGACCTTTTGCTGTATTATTTTTCTTTGTTCAATAGTTATTCAACAGCTATTCAGCGAAAAAGCGAAGAAAAGCAATCGTTTTACGAAGAACAAAAATTGCGCAACCGTTTGATAAGATTTTTTGATGCGCGGTTTGATATATTTATGTCCATATCTTAGATTTTTTATAACCTGCTCTGTTACGACCATCAGGAGAAAATTATTTACCCATAATGATAAAGAAAATACTTTTTGTTGTAGCCTCACTTTTCATGCTGTCAAACAGCTACGCTCAAAGCAAACATGTTTTTACCCTAGGAAAAAAAGATTTTTTATTAGACGGGAAACCGTTGCAAATTATAAGCGGAGAAATGCATCCGGGCCGTATTCCCAGGGAATATTGGCGCCATCGCATTCAAATGGCTAAGGCGATGGGGTGCAATACCATTGCCATGTATGTATTTTGGAACCACCTGGAAACAGAACCTGGGAAATTCGATTTTACAACTGAGAACAGAAATATCGGTGACTTTCTAAAAATATGTGAAGAAGAAAAAATGTGGGTACTCCTGCGTCCGGGTCCATACGTATGTGCCGAGTGGGATTTTGGTGGATTGCCAACGTATCTTTTAAAGACACCAGATATCAAACTGCGTTGTATGGACAGCACTTACATGAGTGCCGTTAAACGTTATGTAAGCCATTTATCTGCAGTTGTTAAACCGCACCTTGTAACCAATGGTGGCAACATACTCATGGTGCAGATTGAAAATGAGTATGGCAGTTTTGGCAACGACCGTGAATACCTTAATACATTGAAGGGCTATTGGACAAGCAACGGCATCAATACGCCGTTCTACACTGCAGATGGTGCTACACCGTATATGCTGGAAGCGGGCTCATTGCCAGGTTTGGCCGTTGGCCTCGATTCAGGTGGTGATCCACGTGATTTTAAACTGGCTAACACAACAAATCCAGGCGTTCCTGTTTTCAGTAGCGAAACATATCCCGGCTGGCTTACACACTGGCATGAGAAATGGGCAAAGCCTGATACCACTTCATTGTTGAAAGAAATTAAGTTCTTGCTGGATAGCAGTCACTCCTTTAACTTTTATGTTATTCATGGAGGTACCAATTTCGGTTTCACAGCCGGTGCCAATTCATTTAGCGCAACGCAATACCAACCCGATATCACGAGCTACGATTACGATGCACCAATAAATGAGCAGGGAAGAGCTACGCCAAAATATTATGCCCTGCGTAATTTGATCAGCAAGTATGTGAAAAACATTCCTGCAGTGCCAGCGCCAATACCAGCAATGAGCATACCTGAAATAAAAATGCAGGCTTATTCATCATTGTGGAACAACCTGCCAAAACCTGTAGCATCTGCGCAACCAAAACCTTTTGAATATTATGGCCAGAACCAGGGCATGATGGTATATAAAACAAAATTGATCGGACACAAAAGCGGTAAGTTAACCATCACTGAGCCTCACGACTATGCCGTTGTATTTTTGAATGGAAAATTCATCGATACGATTTACAGAGATGGCGGAAAATGGACAATCAATCTTCCTAAATCCGACGTGAAAGATCCTGAATTGGAGATTCTTGTAGAAGGTATGGGCCACATCAATTTCGCGCAATTTATGATTGACAGAAAAGGTATCACCGACAGAGTTACCTTAAACGGAATGACATTGATGAATTGGCAAACTTATCAATTACCATTTGACGAAAAATTTGTACAGCAAATAAAACCTTCGAGCATCGATGCCGATCGTCGTGGTACATTTTTCCAGGGAAGCTTCAACTTGCAGCAAACAGCTGATACTTACATTGACATGAGCCAATACAAAAAAGGAATAGTATGGGTAAATGGTCATAACTTGGGCCGCTACTGGTATGTAGGCCCGCAACAAAGATTATATTGCCCTGCTTCATGGTTGAAGAAAGGAGAGAACAAGGTTGTTGTTTTTGACTTACTGGAAAATGAAGCAAAGAGCATCAGTGGCAAAGAAACGATGGAGTAAAAGTTTTTGATCCCTCTAATAAAAAATAAAAGTTAAACAAGAATTATGACGTCAAGATTGTTTGCTATTGCAGTCTGCTTTTTTCTTTTAGCGAGTGCAACCGCGCAGGAAATTTTTATTACGCCAAAACCTGTTTCGGCAGTTGCCGGAAAAGGAACATTTGTAGTTAAGCCGGATGCAGGAATTAAAACATCTGCTGCTACAATGAAGTCAGCTACATTTTTGAAAGACTACCTTTCTAAAATGTATGGCGTTTCAACCAACTTAATAACCGGTAAAGGCAAAGCCGATATCGAACTGAAAGTGGTGGCTAAAAACAATGCCATCAAAGGCGCCTATCATATGTCTGTAAACGGCAAACACATATCCATTGTTGGTGATGATGAAGAAGGTGTTTTTTATGGCGTGCAATCACTGATACAATTGTTGCCGGTTCAAAAAACAGGCACAGTAAGCGTTCCAGCTGTGGAAGTAAAAGATGCTCCGCGCTTTGCTTACAGAGGTGCGCATCTTGATGTGGGCCGTCACTTCTTTGATGCGGACTTTATAAAAAAATACATTGATCTGTTGGCGATGTACAAGCTCAATGTTTTTCACTGGCACTTGACAGAGGACCAGGGCTGGCGCATTGAAATCAAAAGATATCCTGAGCTGACACAAATCGGTTCAAAAAGAAACGGTGAGATCATTGGTCATTATCCCGGCCAGGGCAATGACAACAAACCTACAGGAGGTTATTATACACAGGAGCAAGTAAAAGACATTGTTGCTTATGCTGCTGCACGCTACATTACCGTTATTCCTGAAATAGAAATGCCGGGCCATGGAAGTGCCGCTATTGCTGCTTATCCGTCGCTTAGCTGTTTTCCAAAACGCTTTACACCTTTGCCAATCAACATGGTTTCCATGGAAAGTGTAAGACAGGCACAACAGGAAAACAAGATAAAATTTGTTCAGGAAACATGGGGTGTGCATGATGATGTTTTCTGCGCAGGCAAAGACTCAACATTTATTTTCCTGCAAAACGTTTTAGATGAAATCATTCCGTTGTTTCCGGCTAAGTATATACACATCGGCGGTGATGAGTGCCCTAAATCAAACTGGAAGCAATGTCCTTTGTGTCAAAAAAGAATGAAAGAAAATAACCTGAAAGATGAACATGCATTGCAAAGCTATTTCATTGAAAGAATGGAAAAATACATTAACTCGAAAGGCAAAAGCATCATCGGCTGGGATGAAATACTAGAAGGTGGACTGGCTCCAAACGCAACAGTGATGAGCTGGCGCGGAGAGCAGGGTGGAATAGAAGCTGCCAAACAACACCACGAGGTTATCATGACACCGGGTGGCACTTGCTACTTTGATCATTCCAATTCAAAAAATGAAGATTCATTAACAATCGGTGGTTTGTTGCCAATCGAAACAGTGTATGGCTACAATCCTGTACCTCCGGCTCTTTCAGCAGAAGAAGGCAAATATATCATCGGTGTGCAGGCAAACTTGTGGACAGAATACATGAGCAATCCTGCAAAAGTGGAATACATGTTACTGCCAAGATTAAGCGCCATGAGTGAAGTGCAGTGGACAGCTCCTGAAAACAAAAGCTGGAGCGATTTTCAACCACGCCTCCTACATGAATTTAAGAAGTATGACTGGATGGGATTGAATTATTGTCCGGTTTATTTGAAAGAGAATAAGCAATAAAGACCAGGTAGATACCAAATATAAAAGTCTGTTGGGTGATGCTCAACGGACTTTTTTTATACACAGCCTTTGTGTCACGTGCGGCAATGTTAGACTATCGAACAAGGAACTTTTCATTTACTTGAAGTGAGTAACCAGTACCCAAAGACCGCTTGTGATCCCGACGAAGGAGGGATCTGGGGCCTATTTCTGCGGAATGCCTGTAAGTACTAAACCCAGATCCATCCTTCGTCGGGATGACAAGCAACGTGTCTTCTATTTTTCTAACTACTAACTAAATGAAGTTACATTAACAATCGTTTGTTATCTTTCGTTCCACGTGCTTGCGGTAACACATGAATTGCACAATTATTGTGCTTAACCGATCTAACACGATAAAGAAAAAAGGGGGCTTTATATTATGACTACGTTTAAAAATATTAACGAGTTTGGTATTCTTCCGGAAGTTGAGTTGAATGATTTTGAACTAGCGAACAATATTAAATTGCCTAAAGACTATAGAGATTTTTTGTTGCAATTTAACGGCGGAAGTCCACACCCCAATAAAAGTCAGCCCCCATCGACACATGTGACCTACATCTTTGGTATGCATAACGGAGATTATCATGCAAGTTTATATAAACACGTCGAGATGTTTGAAAGGCGGCTTCCGTTCAGCACATTTCCAATAGCTTCAGATTCATTCGGAAATTTATTTATTATGAGTCTGCATTCAGATGGTTATGGCCATATATATTTTTGGGACCATGAAGGAGAACCTGCACATCAAGATGGCCTCTATGTAGATAATTGTTATTTTGTCGCGTATTCCTTTTCTGAATTTATAAATAATCTTAAATAACTTCCCCAAATTACATCGCTCTCATGACAATCAAAGGTGAGTGTCGTTCGAATTAAAGATCCTTTCTTCGATGTGAATATCTTTGTAGCACCCGAAAAAATTAACCATGACAACGAGAAAGACTATTTCAATCGATATGGATGGCGTGCTGGCGAATAATAAGTTGCACTATTTGAATTACTATTTTGAGGAAAGCGGAGTGAGGTTAGACGAAGAAAATATTTTTGGCTTAAACGAAAACGATTGCCTGCCCGATAAGACTGCCGTTTCCAGGTACATTCATACACCTGGTTTTTTCAGGACATTGCCGGTATCGACAGATGCGCAGGACGTTGTTAGAGAGCTGCAAAAGAAATACGATGTGTTCGTTGTTTCGGCAGCCATGGAATTTCCCCACAGCCTTCTTGAAAAAAGAGATTGGCTGGATGAACACTTTCCGTTCATAACGTGGAAAAATATTGTGTTTTGTGGCGACAAAAGTATTATCAACACTAACTTCCTGATTGACGATCATGTCAAGAACCTGATGACATTTTCTGAAAAAGGATTGCTGTTTGACGCTTTTCACAATGTTCACGAAAGTCAATTCGAAAGACTGAAACACTGGAAAGATGTCTATCGTTATTTCCTGGAATAATGTTAACCAGTACGCTACAATTGCTTCTCAAAATAAGGTACTTCAACATCTGACACAGCCTCTTTTTGTTGCCAGTATGCCAGTGAAACAACATGGCCATCTTGTGTATGTAGCTGACGTCCATACACCGCCATTACTGCGCTGAAAGAAACATCAGTAACACCAACAATAAAACTCGCCGGCGCAACAGCGGCCCCTTCTTCTGCAGCTGGCATGGCTTTGGGCGGTGGTGCTGGTGCAACAACTACAACGTAACCATTGCATTCGAGAAGCGCCTTCAAAAAATCTGCACGTTCTTGCGAAACGTTTTTTTCTACTATCGCACATTTAACACCTTGCAGGTCGTCGAACTCGTGATTTTTATTGATAGCCATGGGGGAGGAATTAGGAATTAGGAATTAGGAATTAGGAATTAGGAATTAGAGAACTCGCTACGTATGCACTATCAGCGAATAGATGTAGTTGTAGATGGGACTTGCAACACCGATTATTATCGCACCTGCCACACACGCAACGAATGCCAGCTTTGACATGAGTGGTATGCGGATTGACGGCAGCGGCGTTGGGTTTGCATCCATGAAGATTGCTTTTACTACACGCAAATAATAATAGAGTGAGATAACAATATTCAATGACGCAACGCTTATCAGCAAATAGTTTCCTTTGCCTGCACCAGCAATCAGTAAAAAGAATTTACCGAAAAAACCTGCTGTTGGCGGTACACCGGCTAGTGAAAACATTCCTATCGTCAGCACCCATGATAATGCCGGATTGGTTTTATAAAGCCCTTTGTAATCGCTGATGTTTTCTTTACCTGTTGCAGCGCTTATCAATGCTACTACGCCAAAGGCTGCAAGGTTTGAGAACACATAGATCAGTACAAAGTACACAACGGAAGCTGTTGAAATATCCGAGCTTCCTGTTATACCTACCAATATAAAACCCACTTGCGCAATGGATGAAAAAGCAAGGAAGCGTTTGAGATTTTCCTGTCGTATCGCAAACAAGTTTCCAATAAATATTGTGAGCAGCGACAAGATGAACAACATATTGTACCATGTTTTCGCCAGCGGAGCGAACACTGTATACAACACAGATACAAATACAAAAAGCACTGCTCCTTTCGACACAACGGATAAAAATGAAGTAACCGCTACAGGAGCACCTTCATATACATCTGCAGTCCACAAGTGAAAAGGCGCCACCGAAATTTTAAATGCAAATCCCGCAATGATCAATATAAAAGCAAATAGTTGTAACGGATCGTTGCTTATATGTTGCGGCAATTCAGAGAATATCAATGTTCCCGTAGTGCCATACAGCATGGACATTCCGAACAACAAACACGCTGATGAAAAAGCGGATGAAAAAATCAATTTCATCGCCCCTTCGGAAGAGCGTCTTTTAGTTAAATCAAAATTCGCAGCTGCGGCCAACGGAATCGTTGACATTTCCAACCCAAGATAAAACATCAGCAGGTTGCCCGAAGAAATCATAAAGAACATGCCCAACAAAGAGGAGAGCAGCAGTATATAAAACTCCGGCACATGCTTGTGCGTTTTGAGCCATGACCACGATTGCAGCGAAATGATAAGCATGGCGAGATTGAGAATATTTTTCTCAAGCGCCATCAGCCTCGTGGTTCGAAACATTTCGTTAAACAACATTCCTTCACGATTGCCTATGAAACCAAGAATCAAATTAAGCAACAGCAATATATTCATGGTGTTCATAAAACGCTCGTTGCTTTTGTCTTTGCCGAGTTTCATAAACAGCAATATAAAAATCATGGCAACAACCGCCATTTCCTGTTTCATGAGTAGTAAGAAATCTGTCCACATCGTTTGTACATTTACTTTGTTAGAAGGCAAAAGTCAAAAATCAAAAGTCAAAAGGGTAGCATACTTCAAAAGGTTTTTACTTTTTACTTTTTACTTTTGAATTTTCACTTTCTATTTCATCGTTAATACTTTATTCATTATAACCTCTGTCGCCGGTGTTATCAGTTTCGTAATTAAGAACGGAGCAACACCCATTATTACGATCCCAATGATCAAAACAGCGGCAGCCAGCTTCTCGTTCCATGCGGCGTCTGTTAAATAACTGTGGGATGCATTTAATGGGCCCATAATTGATTTTCCTGTTGCCCTCAAAATATACACTGCCGTCACTACTATAGAGGCACAGGCAAGAATAGTCGCGAAGCGATACCACCCATCGGGGTTTTGCCATGAACCCATAAACACCGTCATTTCAGCAACAAAGCCGCTGAAGCCAGGTAATCCCAGTGAACACAAACCAGCGATGATGAATACGGTTGAAATAAATGGCATCGTCTTCAGCAGACCGCCTAATTGCGCAACTTGTCTCGTGTGCGTGCGGCTGTAAATCATGCCTATCGCAGCGAAGAAAAGAGCCGTCATCAAACCGTGTGACACCATTTGCAAAACGGCGCCATTGATAGATGTCTTGGTAAGCATACCAATACCAAGCAGCACAAAACCACAGTGGCTCACGGAAGAATAAGCGTTGATATATTTCAGATCCCTTTGCATCATCGTCGCGAATGCGCCGTATATGATCGCGATGGTTGCCAGTAAAATAATTATCCAGGAATAGGCATGTGCAGCATCAGGCATTAAGTAAGTGGCAACGCGTAAACAGCCGTATCCACCAAGCTTCATGGAAATACCTGCTAAGAACATCGAAGCGGCTGTGGGTGCAGATGAGTGGCCATCAGGCACCCATGTATGAAATGGAAACAGCGCTGTAAAAATGCCGAAGCCTATAAATGCAAATGGGAAAAATATTTTTTGAACAGATAACGGAATCTTCAGTGCAGCAATTTGCACCACATCAAAAGTATGTGCATTGAAGTAGATGCCCGCAAGCCCAACAAACACCAGTGCAGAGCCAGCCATGAGCATTAGTGCCAGCTTCATCGCACTATATTCTTTTTTGCCACTTCCCCAAATGCCGATCAGCAAAAACTTTGGAACAACTGCTACTTCCAAAAAGAAGAACATTGTGAAGAGGTCGAGCGAAATAAAAAATCCATATGCTCCGGTACTTAGCAACATCAACAAAAAGAAGAACTCTTTGCTCAGCATTTCTGTTGTCCACGACACAAGTGTTCCTGCAAGTACGACTAAAGCCGTGAGCATGATCATGGCAACAGATATGCCATCAACACCCACATGATAATTAATGTTGAGAGGTTTATACCACACAACATTCGATTCAAACAAAAGTTGCGTGTCGCCGGTTGCATGCTGTTGCCAGAATGATACCAGCAGGAAAACAACCAATGCAAGTTGCATCACAGCACCAGTGAGCGACACCGCTCTTATTTGCTTTAATCCTTTGCAAAAAAGAATAGCAATAGCTGTGAGAAAAGGCACTACGATAAGAAGTGTTAAGTTCATATGACAAACTATTTCCAGAGATAAATAAATAAAATCGCCAACCCAGCAATACCGGAGAAGAAGTACAAAGCATACGTTTGTACCTTGCCCGATTGAAGCCCTTTAATATAACCCGAAACTGAAGCTGTAGCCTCGGCAACTCCGTTTACAAAGGCGTCTATGATGTTTCTGTCGATCCACGCAGCGGGACGTCCAATCAAATGGAAGATAACCTTGCGCGTGATGAAGAGATAAATTTCATCAACATAAAATTTCTTCGTCGCTGCTTTGTAAAAATTGCCGAACGACGCGGCCACCCTGTTGGCTGAACCGTTTTCAGTCTTGTACATGCGTGCCGCGGAAAATATAGCAAGCAACACCAGCACCACAGGCACAAGCGTAAACATTAAATCGAAATGTGTTTCCAGAGGCGCGCCGTCAGATGTAACCATTTTTGTAAACGGAACAAAACCCGCGCCGATAGAACAAATCGTCAATATGATCAATGGAATTTTCATGGACGTGGTTCCATCTGCATGATGTTTTTCATGAACATGCGCTTCCTTTCTCCAGAAGATGGAGAAGTATAAACGAAACATATAGAATGCCGTCAGTACTGCGGTGAACAATGCGATGGCATAAATAATTTTGTTGGATTGAAAGGCTGCAGTTAGAATTTCTTCCTTGCTAAAAAATCCCGCAAACGGCGGTACGCCTGCAATGGCAAGGCATGCTACAAGGAAAGCAATATGTGTAACAGGCATTAGCTTACGCAGTCCGCCCATATCTTTTAAATCATTGCTATGCACAAAATGTATGATCACGCCTGCTCCAAGGAACAACAGTGATTTGAAAAATGCATGTGTGAACAAATGGAACAATGATGCTGTGTAACCCAAACCATTTTCACCTCCGTAACGTGAAATGCCCAGGGCAAACATCATGTAACCGATCTGCGACATAGTAGAGTAAGCGAGCACCCTTTTGATATCAGTTTGTGTACAGGCGATGATGGCCGCAATCAAAGCGGAAACAGCGCCCACCCATGTTACAATCTGCAAAGCCGACACATCAATCGCGAAAACAGGGAACAATCTTGCAACGAGGTAAACGCCGGCCACCACCATTGTTGCCGCGTGAATTAGTGCAGACACAGGCGTAGGCCCTTCCATCGCATCGGGCAACCAGATGTGCAACGGAAACATCGCAGACTTTCCGGCACCACCAATGAACACGAGGCTAAGGCCCCACGTAAGCATTGATATGCCAAGGAATGACGCTGTCGTGACGCTGGCAAATTCAGCTGATTGCGGCGCAGTGAGTCGTTGGATAAGCGTATTGAAATCCAGCGTACCTCCGTAGAAACTAAGCACCAATATGCCGATCAAAAATCCGAAGTCGGCAAAGCGTGTAACAATAAATGCTTTTTTTGAAGCAGCTACTGCAGAAGGTTTGTTGTAATAAAAACCAATGAGCAAAAATGAAGAAGCTCCTACCAGCTCCCAGAAAATATAGATCTGGAAAATATTGGATGAAAGCACCAATCCTAACATGGAGAACGTAAACAAAGAAAGGTACGCGTAGTAAGTTGAAAACCGTTCTTCGCCCTTCATGTATCCAAGGCTGAAGATGTGTACCATCAGCGAAATAACACTCACTATAACTATCATCATCATTGATATAGGATCAACAATGGCACCCATATCAATGGACATCGTTGGTGTGAATGCCAGCCAGCAATATTTGTAAGCAATCAAATGCTGGTAAACACCGTCTACTTTTCCATCAACAAAAAAATAGTGACCCGCAACGAACAGCGAAATTATCGTAACGGTAAGCATGGAAACAGTGCCGATAGCACCGGATGCGTTCTTTAAATATTTTTTTCCAAACAGGCCAAGTATCAGAAAGCATGTTATTGGAAGTAAGAGAACCGGCAAGAGATATTGTTGATAATTCATGTGGCCTTATTTAATCATTTTTAATATTCAAGCATCCCCGAGGAATTAATAATTAATAATTAATAATTAATATTTTGAGTCTCTAAAGAACTTATCCATTTCCGTGTTGCAAGTCGTTTGGTTTCTTAATAACAGCAACCCTATTAATTTTTAATTATTAATTATTAATTATTAATTAAAACCTCAGCTCCGTTGCATCCTCCACATCAATGGATTTGTGCGTTCTGTATAAATTAATAACGATAGCAATGGCAACGGCAGCCTCTGCTGCGGCGATCGTTATGATAAATATGGTGAAGAAAATTCCATCCGTTTTTTCAGGATACAGATATTTATTAAACGCTACAAAATTGATGTTCACGCTGTTTAAGATCAGTTCGATCGACATCAGAATCGTGATCATATTGCGACGCGTAAACAAGCCATACATTCCTGTAAAGAACAGCGCCGTGCTTACAAATAGAATATGCGTGAGTGGTACTGAGCTCATTTTAAACCTCCGTTGTAATTAATGGTTCCAAAATATTTGCATCTTCGTCTTCCTGCTGTGTTTCCGGTACTTTCAGACTTTCCTCTGCTGCTTCAATTTTCGCCGCATGCGTTTGCTCCTGGGGTTTTATCGCAATAACAATACAACCAACCATTGCCGCTAAAAGGAGCATGCTTATCACTTCAAAGGGCAGGATAAAACCATGTTCAGTGGTGCTAAGCATTTGCGTGCCTATATCGCTTACAGATACATTGAATCGTTGCGAACCGGTATTGTGAAAGCCATAATGGCTGATGAGATTGAAAGTAAAACCGAGTCCGAAAAGTGCCGCCAATGCTGAGCCAACCATCCGCCTGAGCGACGGCTTAGGCATTTTGGTGCCTGCCTGCTGTGTCAGGAAAATGGAAAAAATAATTAGCACAACAATACCGCCGACATAAACGATAATTTGAACAGCTGCAATGAATTCAACCTGCATCCAAAAATAGAGTGCGGCAATGCCGACCATTGACAATAGGAGCCAGATGGCGGATCTGAAAATCTTTGATGATGTTACGGCCATCAAACCCATTGCAATAGTGAATGCGGAGATGGCGTAAAATATAATTGCTGAAGTATCCATTATTCAACTCCCTCCCTGATTTTAGAACCGGGTTTATTTAATTTTTTTGTCAGTGTGCTGCGGTCGTAAACACTGTGCTCAAAGCTTTGTGCCATTTGGATTGCACCGGTAGGACAAGCATCGACACATAAACCGCAAAGGGTACACATGTCAAGGTGATAAACAAATGTGTCCACCGCCTTTTTCTTTTTTCCTTCCGGAGTCGGTTCAAATTTGGTAATCACTTTGATCGTCGCATTGGGGCAGGCGAGTTCGCAAGCGGTACATCCCGTGCAGGCATGCTGGTTGTTTTCATCATGCGGCATCGTGACCTCGCCCTTGAAACGGTCGGCCATTTTTAGTGTGTCGCGGTTGTCGGGATATTGCTGCGTGATCACGGTGTTCGGACGCACGAAATAATGTCCCGTGAGCCTCATGCCCGTCCACAGCGACTTTGTGGCCCTCGCGATCTCGGATATGTATTCTTTGATAAACATTTTTGGTGTTTAATATTTTATAATAAAAGAATGACGCCCTACTAATTCCTGATTCTTAATTCTTAATTCCTGATTCCTGTTTAAAAATGCCAATTCATTATCGCTACAACCGTTACCAGCAACAAATTGAACAAGCTTATTGGCAACAAATATTTCCACTCAAGATTCAACAACTGATCTACTCTCAACCTCGGGAACGTCCACCTGAACCACATGATCAGAAAAATCAAGAAGAAGGTTTTTCCGAAGAACCACACCGATGATGGTATGAAATCCATCACATGATTAAACTGTGTCCAGCTGCCGATGTGAAAAGGCATCCAGCCACCCAGGAAAAGCGTTGCACCAATGGCACACACAATAAATATGTTGATGTACTCAGCCAGGAAAAACAACGCGAACTTCATCCCGGAATACTCTGTATGAAAACCTGCAGTGAGCTCTGACTCAGCTTCCGCTAAATCGAATGGCGCCCTGTTTGTTTCAGCAGTCGCTGCAATGATAAAAATGATGAATGCTATGATGACTGGTATGTGTCCTTTGAATATCCACCAGCCGTTTTGCTGTGCGTGAACGATGTCTGAAATCTGCAGACTGCCGGTCAGTACCACAATGGTGAGAATGGAAAGTCCTGCAGAAAGCTCGTAGCTTACAATCTGTGCACCGCTGCGCATGGCACCAAGCAATGAATATTTATTGTTGCTTGCCCATCCGGCTATCAAAATTCCAATCACTGAAAGTGAAGAAATGGCGGATACATATAGCACTCCGATGTTCACGTCCCATATATGAAAGTCTTTCGCAAAGCCAATAGGAGCGAGTGCCAGCATCGCAACGATCATTACAACAAACGGTGCAAAGTTGAATAGAAATTTATCTGCACCATCTGGTGTTAACCCTTCTTTCAAAATCAGTTTCAGCGTATCAGCTGATGTCTGGAAAATACCTGCAGGTCCTAAGCGATTTGGTCCAAGACGCAGCTGCATGTGCGCGGCCACTTTCCGTTCGAGCCAAACCAATACTAAACCTAATACAGCAAACAATGCAATAGCCAGCACAATTACAATTATGCTCTCTATTATCAATACCCACGCGGCACTGAACCGTTCGTTCAACCAGTGCTGGATGGAATTTGTTATGGCATGGAAACTATACATAAGAGTTTTGAGTTGTGAGTTATGAGTTTTGAGTTGGTCGCTGTTGGTTGCTAGGCTTTAAATAAGATCAGTGCTTGTTTTTTTTCTTCTCCGTTGACTGAAGTCAACAGCTATGAATTTGGTGTAACTCCTTAAGTATTCTTTTTATCATTCTTGAAATTCATCTCCAGTACTAATCTTGCGCAGAAAGAATTCTTAATTCTTAATTCCTAATTTCTAATTCCTGTCCCTCATCTATCAATATCCGGTATCACCAAATCCAGCGTTCCCATTGTCGCCATCAGGTCACCGATTTTACCACCTCTCGCCATTTGGTCAAGAGCAGAAAGATTGGAGAAGCCCGGCGATCGAAACTTAATCCTGTAAGGCGTTGTAGCGCCCTCGCTAACAATGTACACACCCAATTCGCCTCTGGCTGTTTCTACTCTTTGATAGAAATCTCCTTTCGGTAATTTTAATACAGCTTTTGTTTTCGCCTGGTAATCGCCTTCAGGAATATTGTCAATCAACTGTTCGATAATTTTTACTGACTCTCTCATTTCCCTCATTCGTATCATGTACCGCGCAAATGAATCACCTGCTGTTTCTAAAATTTCATCGAAGACTACTTTGTCGTATACATCGTATGGATATAGTTTTCTAATGTCACAAGACACGCCGCTGGCTCTGGCTACAGCTCCGGAACAACCATACGATATGGCATCTTCTTTCGATAAATAACCAACGCCTTTTGTACGATTCTGGAAAATAACATTGCCTGTCACCAACTCATCATATTCATCAATCTTCGACTTGAAGAGCTGAATAAATTCTTTTACCCTTCTTTGAAAATCAGGATGTATATCTGACATCACACCACCGGGAACCATGTAGTTCATGGTGAGCCTCGCACCACAAGTTTCTTCCATTATTTCGGTGATCACTTCACGTTCCCTGAAAGCATAGAAGAAAGGAGTGAAGGCCCCGAGATCCATTGCCATCGCGCCCCACCACAATTCGTGAGAAGCTATGCGTGTCAACTCGTCCATTATAACACGTATGTACTGCGCTCTTTCCGGCACTTCTATTTGCATTCCCTTTTCTACCACCAATGCACATGCATGATTGTTGATGTGTGCAGAAAGATAATCCATGCGACTGCTCGCATAAATGAATTGCCTGTAGGTAAGGCTTTCGCACATTTTTTCAATAGAGCGGTGAATGTAACCCAAGTGCGGCTCTACCTTTTTTATCGTCTCCCCCTGCAGTGTTATCACGAGGTGCAGCACACCATGTGTAGCGGGGTGTTGCGGACCTACGTTTACAACCAGTTCGTCGGCAGTATGATTAATGATCTGTGTTTCTGTATACATATGGCTCGTGTGTATCCGCGCTGGCGGAAATGAAGCTTTATAGTTTTATCATGTTAACAGCATCTTCAAAATCTTTTCGTAAAGGATAGCCTTCGAAGTCATCTGTTAAAATCAATCGTCTTAGATCAGGATGGTTTTTGAATCGTACACCAAACAGGTCAAACACTTCGCGTTCGTGAAACTCTGCTGTTTTCCATATATCCGAAACGGTATCTATCAGCGGATCATTTCTGTCAACCTTTGCTTTGACAACGATTGCACGCCTGTGATCTGTAGAGGTTAAATGATATACCGTAGTGAAATGTGTTTTCCAATCCACGCATGTCAGGCAAAACAAGTAGTCAAAATTGTGAGGCATGCTGTGCAGCAATGTGGCCAATGGTTTCCATTGCTCGGCATCAATTAGAATGGTAAAGAATTCTCCGCTCTCATCAAACGTTGCGGAAGGCAGGGCGTTGGACACAAATTCTTTTATTGATTCGTTGGTCATAACTGAATGGGATTAGCTTTTATTTGTTCTCTTGTTAGTCCACTTTTAATTTTTCCCTGTAGTGTGATCAATGCGTGCAGCAATGCTTCAGGACGCGGCGGGCAACCGGGTATGTAAACATCGACAGGTATCACGTGGTCCGCACCTTTAACAACAGAGTAGGTGTTGTAAAAAAACGGTCCACCGCTGATGGCACATGCTCCCATTGCAATCACATATTTGGGATCGGCCATTTGATCATACAATCTCTTCAGCACGGGTGCCATCTTCTGCACGATCGTACCTGCTACGATGATAACGTCTGCCTGGCGGGGTGAGGCTCTGGCAACTTCAAAACCAAAACGTGAGAAATCATATTTGGAAGATGCCACGCTCATCATTTCAATGCCACAGCAGCTGGTTGCGAAAGTGAGCGGCCACAGCGAGTTTGAGCGGGCCCAGTTAATAACATCCTGGATAGTCGAAGCTATTATGCCACCACCGGGAGTTGGAATTACCTGGCCTGGAAAAGCTTCCTGCTGTTCATTTTTCAGCTCTGGTATAAATTTTACATCCATTTCAACGCTCCTTTTTTGTGGGCGTATAGAAAGCCCATAAATAAAATGAAAATGAAGATGACTATTTCGAACAATGCAACGATGCCCACTTTTTTTACCACTACAGCCCACGGATACATGAAGACCATTTCCACATCGAAAATGAGGAACAGCAACGCAAACAAATAGTAACCGACATTGAATTGGTGCCACGGCGAAGTTGCAGTAGGAATACCGCATTCGTAAGGTTGACCTTTCTGTGCGTTCTTGCTTCCCTTGGTAAATAACTTACCTGCCAGGATACCGCCCGCTGAAAAAGCGATCGCCGCGATCATTAGCACTATGAGTGAAAAAGCTCCCATGGGGGTTGTGAGTTTTGAGTTATGAGTTTTGAGTTTTGGGTTATGAGTTATGAGTTATGGGTGATGAGTTATGGGTGTTCTGCTGAGTTATAAAAGCATGTTACAACTGAGGCGTGCAACTCATAACTCATAACTCAAAACTCACTACTTATTCTATCGTCCACGTTTTTTCTCCTGACAAAATCTTATCCAAAGACATTCTTCCCTTGCACGCATTGAGGTGTTCAATTTGCGCGGACAGTATTTCTTCATATACTGGTCTTTCCTCTGCGTAGATCACGCCAAAGGGCCGTGGAAACGCAACGTGGTTAAATGTTGTATCAAAAAACCTGGAGATAAGAAACGCTTTGGTTTTATCCTTTTCGTCGTGTATCCACAGATCGTCAACGCTTATGTTTTGCTCTTGCAGATTTACAATTACAGGAGTTAGCCCGTCCAGTTTGATTCCCTTATCGTTGTTATTTCCAAACACAAGTGGCTTGCCGTGTTCCAGGCGAATGGCCTCTTCATTTTTTGTTTCCTTGTCGGAGAAAGCAAAGAAAGCTCCGTCATTAAATACCGGACAATTTTGGTAGACTTCTACAAAAGAAGTTCCCTTGTGTTCATGTGCCCTTTTCAGAATGCTTTGCATATGCTTTGGATCGCGATCCAGTGTGCGGGCCACAAAAGTAGCTTTGGCGCCTAAGGCAAGTTCCACCGAATTAAAAGGTTCTTCGATAGATCCATATGGAGAGGTCTTTGTTATTTTTCCTTTTTCCGAAGTAGGAGAGTATTGTCCCTTGGTGAGGCTGTAGATCTGGTTATTGAACATAAGATAGTTTATGTCAAAATTCTTCCTCATCAAATGGATGAAATGGTTTCCTCCAATAGACAACGAGTCACCATCTCCTGAAATTACCCACACGCTCAGTGCAGGATTGGCAGCCTTTACACCCGATGCAATGGCAGCGGCACGACCGTGAATTGAGTGCATACCATAAGTATCCATATAATAAGTGAACCGTGAAGAGCAACCTATGCCGGAAATAAAAACAAAGTTTTCTTTCGGCACTCCCAGGTCGGGAAATACGGTCTGCACCTGTTTCAAAATAGAATAGTCGCCGCAACCGGGGCACCATTTTACATCCGCTTCCGGAGCAAAATCTTTTGGCGTGAGTTTTATTTTTTCATCTGTAGCAATCGTTTCCATTACAATGGTTTTAGTGTTTCAAGTATTTTTTCTTTTATCTCCACTGTGGTAAAAGGCATTCCCTGTACTTTAGAAAAACCGATTGCGGGCATAAGGTATTTGGCTCTTATCAGTTGCAGCAATTGTCCGCAATTCATTTCGGGAATTAAAATTTTATCGTAACCGTTCAGCAGTTCACCGAGATTTTTAGGAAATGGATTTATATAACGCAGATGAACATGCGCAACATCATAACCTTCGGCGAGTAATTCTTTAACCGCTGTTTTGATGGCACCGTTAGTAGAGCCCCAGCCCAGCACTAATAGTTTTGCATTCGTGCTGCCGCTTTCAGGTTTTGCCAAAGGAAGACTGTCGGCTATTTTTTTCACTTTCTCCGCTCTCAGTCCAACCATCTTTTCGTGGTTAGCCGGTTCGTAACAAACCGCTCCTGTGCCGTCCTGTTTTTCCAAGCCACCAATGCGGTGGATTAGCCCTTCTGTGCCGGGTTTGATCCACGGGCGTACAAGTTCTTCATTACGTTTGTATGGCAACAACGAACCATCTTCACCATTGGGTTTGTCGAGGAAAGTAACCGGGATATTTTTTATGTCAGACGCCTGAGGAAATTTCCATGGCTCAGAACCATTTGCGATATAGCCATCACTTAAAAAAATCACGGGAGTCATGTGCTGCACGGAAAGCTTGCACGCTTCAAAAACGGTTTCAAAGCAATCGGAAGGCGATGAGGCAGCCAACACAATTACAGGCGCTTCACCATGACGGCCATGCATGGCCATTAATAAATCTGCCTGTTCCGTTTTTGTTGGCAATCCGGTGGAAGGTCCGCCACGCTGTACATCTATTACCACCAAAGGCAGTTCCAACATCGTAGCAAGTCCAAGCGCTTCTGTTTTCAGCGCCATTCCCGGGCCAGAGGTCGTGGTAACCGCAAGATGGCCAGTATAAGAAGCGCCTATTGCAGAACAGATCCCTGCTATTTCATCTTCCGCCTGGAAAGTCTTTACGCCATTCGCCTTGTACTTTGAAAGCTCTTGTAAAATATCTGTGGCGGGAGTGATGGGATAAGAACCTAAAAACAGCGGCAAGCCTGATTTTTCAGCTGCGGTTATCAAACCGATTGCTGTCGCATGATTGCCGGTTATATTACGGTAAGTACCCGCAGGAAGTTTTGCCGGTGCTACTTTATATTGTGTAACAAAAATTTCAGTGTTCTCGCCATAGTTCCAACCTGCTTGCAGTGCTTTGGTATTGGCCGCAGCTATTTCAGGTTTCTTGCCAAACTTTTCTTTGATGAAGTTCAAAGTGTAGTCCAGCGGTTTATCAAACATCCAAAACAGTAAGCCGAGCACGAACATATTTTTGGAACGTTCTATTTCCTTAACACCTAAGCCGAGATCTGAAAGGCATTCCTTTGTGAGCTTTGTGATATCTACTTTGTGTACTACATAATTATCAGTTATGCTACCTTCCAGCGGATTAACACCTTCGGGATATTTAGCAAGCGATAAATTTTTATGATCAAAACCCTGGGTGTTGGCAACTATTACACCGCCTTTTTTCAAGCGGGGCAAATCAACTTTTAGTGCGGCTGCATTCATCGCCACCAGCACATCGTATTTGTCGCCCGGTGTGTAGATCTCAGTGCTTCCGAAATTGATCTGGAAGCCTGAAACACCTGCTACTGTGCCTATCGGGGCACGTATTTCGGAAGGGAAGTCAGGGAAGGTGCTGAGGTCGTTTCCAAACCATGCAGCAGTATCTGTAAACTGCATGCCGGTGAGTTGCATACCATCGCCGGAGTCGCCGGAGAAGCGGACGACAATTTTATCAATCTCTTTTACAGAGACATTTTTCTTTATCCTGTTTTCTGAAATTTCCATATGGCAAGTCGTTTGAAACCTCACCCCAACCCCTCTCCAAAGGAGAGGAGCCAGAGGCTGCGGTTGTAGGTGACAAAAAAGTATGTATCAGTTATCTTAGTGTTCGGTAAAATCTCACCAGTATTGCGCTACAGCGTTTTTACTTTTGATTTTTTACTTTTTACTTTTTGCTTAGCCTAGGCGTGCAGCAATTCTTTCTTCGCCATCAATTGGTCTACCGTTTCTGCATAGTTTTCATCTGACACGCAGCAATCTACCGGGCAAACCGAAGCGCATTGCGGTTCTTCATGAAATCCCTGGCACTCCGTACATTTGTCCGGAACTATATAATAAGTGTCGGAAGAAATCGGAGCCTGTTGGTCGTCAACATTAACCACTGATCCGTTCTTAAGAACGTAGCTTCCTTTAATGGTAGTACCGTCTGCAATCGCCCATTCTACGCCAGCTTCATAGATAGCGTTGTTGGGACATTCAGGCTCGCAGGCACCGCAGTTGATGCAATCGTCAGTTATTTTAATAGCCATAAATAAGTAATTTTTGGGAAGTAATTATTTGAATTGCACGATAAAGGAACTAGTATTTCCTATCGAATTAGTTGACTAAAATTTTGTTTTTCGATGATATTTGTCAACGTTTAAACTTCTAATGTTGAATAGTTTGGTTGCTTCAAATTCACACCAAATTCTAATCAACATGCGGCCTAATTTAGATCCCCAGGAAGCTGATGTATTATCATCAAAAAAGAAATTGTCCACTATAGATGGCAATGAAGCTGCGGCTTACGTTGCTTACAAGTGCAGTGAAGTATGTGCGATTTATCCTATCACTCCGTCATCGGCAATGGGTGAGTGGAGCGATGAATGGAGCAGTGACGGCAGGACCAACATCTACGGACAGGTGCCGAAAGTAATTGAAATGCAAAGCGAAGCCGGTGCAGCCGGCGCCCTTCACGGTGCGCTGCAGGGTGGAACGCTGGCCACGACATTCACCTGCTCGCAAGGCTTATTGCTCATGATCCCCAACATGTTTAAAATTGCGGGAGAATTAACCCCAACTGTTTTTCATATTGCAGCAAGGGCGCTGGCAACACATGCCTTGTCTATCTTTGGCGACCACAGTGATGTAATGGCCGTGCGCTCTACAGGTTTCGCGCAGTTGTTTGGCGCAAACCCGCAGCAGGCGCATGATATGGCAATGATTTCAACGGCAGCATCTTTGCATTCAAGCGTTCCATTCTTAAATATTTTTGATGGATTCAGAACTTCCCATGAAATAAATGAAGTGGATATTCTGCCTGATCACATCATCAGAGAAATGATCGATGAAGAAGATGTGATAAGGCACAGAAACCGATCGCTCAATCCTTCCAATCCTTTTATAAGAGGTACGGCACAAAACCCGGATGTATTTTTTCAGGGCAGGGAAGCCGCCAACCAATACTACTGGAACGTGCCAGGCATAGTAGAAGAAACGATGAACAAGTTTGCTTCGCTTACTGGCCGCAGTTACAAATTGTTTGAGTACTATGGCGATCCACAAGCTGAAAGTGTTATCATCATTATGGGTTCAGGATCCGGAGCAGTTGAAGAGACCGTAAATTATCTGAATGATCAAGGCAAGAAAGTCGGCTATCTTCAAATACATCTTTACCGTCCTTTCTCTGTAGAACATTTTATAAACGCATTGCCAGCAACCGTTAAGAAAATTGCTGTGCTGGATCGTTGCAAGGAAAACGGCGCCATTGGCGAACCACTGTTCATGGACGTTGTAAACGCCGTGCATGCACAATGGGAGCATCAAATGCCTTTAATCATTGGTGGCCGCTACGGTCTTGGTTCGAAAGAGTTTAGTCCGGGCATGGTGAAAAGCATTTTCGAAGAGCTGGACAAACAGCATCCTAAAAAGCAATTCACCGTAGGCATTAATGATGATGTCACCTTTACCAGTCTTGATTACGATCAAAAATTCTCGTTAGAAGATCAGCATATTTTCCGCGGATTATTCTTTGGACTTGGTGCAGATGGTACCGTAAGTGCGAATAAAAATACCATCAAGATCATCGGTGATGTTACCGAAAATCATGTGCAGGGATACTTTGTATATGATTCCAAAAAGTCCGGTTCGCTGACAACATCACATCTTCGCTTCAGCAATAAGCCGATTCAATCAACTTATCTCATTAACTCGGCAAACTTTATTGCCTGCCACCACTTTCATTTCCTTGAAAAATTTGATGTGCTGAAAGATGCTGAGAATGGCGCGACATTATTGCTCAATTCACCGTATGACAGCAGCGAGCAAACATGGAACCATTTGCCACAAAAAATACAAGAGGAAATTATTGAGAAGGAATTGAAATTGTATGTGATCAACGCAACAAGAGTGGCAAAGGAAACAGGCATGGGCTCACGCATCAATTCCATTTTGCAAACCTGCTTCTTTGCGATCAGCAGTATAATGCCGAAGGACGAAGCGATTGATTACATTAAGAAAAGTATCAGAAAATCATATGGTCGAAAAGGTGAGGCAGTCGTACAGAAAAATTTTGAAGCGATTGATAAAACGCTCGCCAATCTTTTTGAACTTGATTACGAAAATTATACAACTGGCAACAAACAGATCGAAGGTCTTGCAGTAGAAGGTCAGCCTGACTTTGTGAAAAACATTCTCACGAAAATCATAGCAGGAGAGGGAGATAATTTACCTGTAAGCGTGTTCCCTGCTGATGGTACGTATCCAACAGCCACTACAAAAATCGAAAAAAGAAATATTGCAGACGTAGCGCCGGTGTGGGATGAATCGCTTTGCTCACAATGTGGTAAATGCTTCTTCGTTTGTCCGCATGCAGCGATCCGTCCTAAAGTGTATAACAAAGAATTACTCGAGACGGCGCCTGATGGTTTCAAACATACCGCACCGATAGGTAAGGAGTTTTTAAAGGACCAGGAAGCATATACATTGCAGGTTTCTATTGAAGATTGTACAGGTTGTAACTTATGCTACGAAGTGTGCCCTGTAGAAAGTAAAACACAACCGGGACACAGAGGTGTAAACATGCAGGATGTTATTCCATTGAAAGCAACAGAAAAAGAAAACTGGGAATACTTCCTGTCACTGCCAGACATTGATCGCACAAGGGTTAACCGCAACACCGTAAAAGGTTCACAGCTATTGGAACCATTGTTTGAGTTTTCCGGAGCCTGCAGCGGATGTGGTGAAACACCATATTTGAAACTGCTCACACAGCTATTCGGAGATCGCATGATGGTTGCCAACGCCACAGGATGTTCTTCCATTTATGGTGGTAACCTGCCTACTACACCGTGGGCCAAAAACAGCGCTGGTTGCGGACCTGCATGGGCCAACTCATTGTTTGAAGACAATGCTGAATTTGGACTCGGTATCAAATTAGCGGCTGATCAAAAACGAGATTTTGGTCAACACCTGTTGGCACAACTGGCTTCTGAAGTGGGTGAAGAATTGGCGACCGCAATTCTGAATAATACTGAAAGCCAGGAAACAGAATTGATACAACAACGCAAAGATGTAAACGAATTGAAAGGCAGACTCAGAACGCTTTCTAATCCGTTGGCAACGCAATTGCTGCACATCGCCGACTTTTTGCAACGCAAATCCATGTGGATCATCGGCGGCGACGGTTGGGCGTATGACATTGGTTTCAGCGGTTTGGACCATGTGTTGTCAACCGGAGAAAATGTGAACATTCTTGTGTTGGACACAGAAGTATATTCGAATACAGGCGGTCAGAAATCAAAATCAACACCTGTAGGAGCGAGCGCCAAATTTGCCATCAAAGGAAAAACAACCGGCAAGAAGGACCTCGCCATGCAAGCCATAGCGCACGGTACAGCTTACGTTGCAGAAATTGCGATGGGTGCAAATGATGTACACACATTGAAAACAATCCTTGAAGCGGAAGCATATCCGGGACCTTCCATCATCATTGCCTATAGCCATTGTATTGCGCACGGCTATGACATGAGGCATGGTGCTGATCAACAAAGCCTGGCTGTTAAATCCGGCTACTGGCCTTTGTTCCGTTACAATCCGTTAAAAGAAAAAGGGCAAAGATTTGTATTAGACAGCAAGGAACCATCAGTTACATTGGACAACTTCCTTTATAATGAGAACCGTTTTAATGTAGTTAAAAACAGTTCACCAGAAAAAGCGGAAGAAGTATATGATGCAGCAAATGCAGCAGTACAAAGTCGCTGGGAAAAAATTCAGGCACTGAAAGGCCTGTAAAAATAGTATATGCTGAAAACGAAGGGCCGGGTGAAGAGATTTGCCCGGCCTTTATTTATTTATATTGTTCGCTGTTCGCGAACAGCGAACATGCACACAAGTTCTTGACCAACGACAAAAAACAAACCTATTCTTTTTATGGAAATCTTTGTAAATCTATGTCTTAGTATGAGTGCTAAGTGTACCATATATTTTACATTTATCATTCATTACTATTTGCATGAAAAAGTTTACGGTTAGTATTGCTTTGATGTTTTGTTTTTTTGTTGCATTTTCACAGGACAGGTTCGAGAAAACACCCTTGTGTAATTTTTTTCAGCAGAATTTTGACAGTACCATCGTAATGATCGACGACGACAACATAAACGATTTTCAAATCATTGCTAAGTTTGAAAACATCGTCTATCTCTTTTACTACCGCAATCCTTACAAATGGACAAACGGATATGTATTTCCCGGCAAGCTTACATATAAATTCATGGACGAAAATTCTGCATTTAGGAAAACGGTTCCGGATACTAATAGGTACTTTATGCCGCTCAGGATGAGTTCCGAGAAAAGAAACCAATTCTGGCTCAGGATTACTAAGATGGATCAATGGAATTTGGAAAGTGACCATGGCGCCAGGGATACCTGCCAAAAGAAAGACCTCCCTTGGAATGCAGGCAGTCTTACATATTGTTTAATTACAAAAAATCAGGTCAGAACAGTGTATTTTGATGGCCCTTGGGATCGCGAAGAGCACTGTCCGGGCAACAAAAACAGGCACGCCGCAATTGCTATTCTTGAAATATTCAAATTGGCATTTCAATCGCTTTAGTGGCGCGGGGGGCCTGATCGTCTTTATGTTTGGAATGAATTATTTTACATTCATGGTTTTTCTTCTTTGCTAGATTTTCAATCAAGTACGTCCCGAACGAAAACTTTTGTGCTGTCCAGGTTGGTCCAAATTGTTTGAATATTTCTGCTGTTGTCCGCCGAGTATTCGTAAACCATTATTGTGTCACCCAGAGTCGTTGGATTGAACCAGTTCAAAGTTTCACCATAGGGAATTCTCCCATCCCAATTTGCTGTCGGCAGTTTGTCAACTGTAAATTCGTGCCTTGATAAAATCCGCTGTAATTCCTTTGGGCAAGTTTCAAAATGTAACCATATGGCATAATCAATCTTTGGAACAACCTGGTCCTGATAATTCAAAATATTTACGCAGTCTGTTTGTCTTTTGCCAAACAGTGCATCATAAATTTCGTCACCCGTTCTTGGTCTTATCGATTCCTTTACTTTGTTATAGGATTTTCGAACAAACCTGAAAGCCGTCCAACCTGTCAATCCAGTAAAAACAATAAAACTTAGCAACGCCATCAACTTAAGTCTTTTGCTCTTTTTACTGAGGCTCAAAATGAGCAATGCAATAAAAAGCAGGAATACAAAGCCGGAAATAGTAATCCATGTGAATAGTTCTTTCATCTTTTATATGGTATCCTTTCGATTTATCTTAACTAGAAAAACTTGTTTCATAGGAATCTGTTTGCGCTCATTTCAACTATACTCACCATTCAAAATTGAGATGGCTTCCAGATTAACCTCCTCTTCAATTTCATCTCTTGTGGGAAACTTTGCAATTCGTTCAATTTCTTTCAACAGAGTTTGATCCTTTGTTGTCCTTCCAAAAGTTACCAATATTCCAAATTTCCACATGCCATCGTTTGTCTTCAAAATCTCAAGCAAGTCAGGCACCAATTTATCAGAAAATGGCTCCAGCACCTCTGCCACAGGCCTCGCTATTGGCCAGTGCAAGTCCTGAAGCCATTCCAGCAAGTCAGGAACTATAGGTTGTATTTCCTCAAAAGAAAGCTTCTTAAGCCCTACAATTACTTCCTGATCGTCTTTATGTTTTGGAATGAGTTCTCTTACGTCCATTGCTTTTTCTGTTTTGGAAAAATTCCGCCTATACATTTCGTTATTTAATTCGATTGAATCCATCACCGTCATCGTAATTTCTTTCAACTGCATTTATTTCATGTTTGTCGAGCATCTGTTTTAATTCTGATTTTAGAAAAAATACCTTCTCGTCTTTAACAAAGAAATCGCTGTCTTCTAATGTTGAAGTGAAACCATGATACTCCAAATTGTTGTGATATGCAATAACAGTGTCTCCATTAATATTTGCAAGTCGCAGAAAATAATATGTCGTCGAATAGTTTTCGTCTTTTGCTATTCTATACACATCGCCAACTTGAGGATTGGCAACGAATGCGGCTTTTTCTTTTTGATTTCTCAAATTTGAATTGACGGCTACTAATATTAGTCCTGCGAAAAGAATGGGCACTGTATAAAAGTAAATAGGCGTTCTGCTTATATCCTCGTAATGTTTTTGCACAGAATCTAACCGGACAGTGTGTCCGCAATTGCGACATGTTATTTTTGATGTCTTAATTCCGATGGGGAAAACAGGGATAAAAAATAAGTGATAATATTCCTTGTAAACCTTAACCTCAAGATCGAAAGCTCCACAGTTTTTACAATTCTGATGTTGATCTATGTACTGCTTAATTCTTGCAGATTTTTTTCCGTAGATTATAAACATTTGAAGGGTTGTTTAGGATTAATCATCACTTCCGCCTCGTCTTAATTCCAGCGCTTTCTCTGTTCCAACAAATACGCCAATACAAATAGACGATAACGGAATTAGCAAAAATATTTCGGAAAACGAATTGTCGAAGTTACCGGCAACGAGATAGGATATAATAAACAATAGAATGAGTCCTATAGCGCCCGACAATAATCCCGGCTTAAATATTTCCATAAAATATTCTTTCTGTTTAGAAAAAAATATTAAAGTAACTGCTCCCGCAACTATCGCCGTTGCTACAACAAGCAAAAACATGATGATAACAAAAGCTACGAATATTGAAATCAAGTTTGATGTTTTTAGTTTAATGAAATTGAAATTTTTTTTCTAAAACTCACCAGCTCTCGAATCTCGTTTCCTTCAAAAGTTGGTTATACGAAGAGAGCAATTCATTGAGTTCTCTTCTTTTGATAAGATACTCTTTAAGATCAACTTCGCTCTTGTCGGCGGTTTTCATTAGTTGTTCCAATTCTTTTTTTGTAAGGTGCCTTTGTTTTACAATTTCATAATCCTGAAAATCTTTCTCACGACGCTGCACCACATCTTCACGTATTCTGTTGGGATTCTCCTGGTTGGTGGTTCTTTCGAGCGAGTAACCGTTGCGCTCAATGTATGAAATACTAAGACCAAACGAAAAGAATGGCTGCTGTCTTATGTATTGCTCATAACCTTCGGCTGTAAACCGGATGTCGCCTTGCTGCGTCGAAATCGTCCATTGATTGCCATCACGTTCAATATCGTCAATTTCAAAATGCTGGCTAAAGCCATAGTCCAGTTCGAAAGACAAGTCTTGAACTCCTTTAAACACCAGCGTTGCAGGCGATATCCAAAATGTAAAAGGCAGACCATCAAGGTCCGGCTTGTTCCATTTAAGTATATAATCGATGTCGAACGACAAATCTTTTTCGAGCTGCATTCTGTAAATGGTGCTATCGTGCCAGCCCATTTGCTCAAAGTCTTTGTCTGTCCAGAGATGTTTTTCCAGAATGTAGTCCATTGTGAAATTTTAAGTTAGGAACGAAGTTGTTTTTTTGATTGCTGATAGCTTAAAAACAGTTGGTCTATTTCGGAAGAAGTCTTATCCAGCCAGCCAATATTTATTTTCTTTTCTGTGTCTATGGTTTTGATAATTAAATAAGGTGTCCCGTCGTCATGCTCTATCTTCCAATCAATAATCTGCGACCAGCTAAATGCAACGGGCTTTCCAATCTCAAATATTTCAATTTGTAATTTACTAATGATTAAAACCGGTTCGTTTTTCAGAAGCTTTTTAATCGGACCAAATAGATAATACATTGCCAGGGAGCCGGCGAAAATTTGCGCTACCCTTGGAACAGCGCCAATTTCGACCCTGCCGGAAAAACAAACGTAATAAGTGGTGCCGATTAATGCGACTGCAGCCACAGCCAGCGCGGGGATGAGTACTTTCTTGTTTAGTCTTATTTCTATTGTTTCCATTAGAGGGTATAAGGTTTGCAGATTACAGAATTGCCGAAGATAAAAATTTCCAGTTATGCTTAAAAGCAATTTTTACCATAACTTTTGGGCTATACTTTATCTCCAAACAAACAAAGTTTTTTTCTTTAGCTTAACTTGCTGCTTCTTGAGAGGTTATCAATCTAAAACAGCATTCATGGAAAATAATATTATACTTAGCTCCACCATTACCTGCCCGGTGTGTGGTCATCAAAAGGAAGAAATAATGCCTGTGGATGCCTGCCAGTATTTTTACCAGTGTGAAAACTGTAAAACCATTTTAAAACCGAAGCCGGGCGATTGTTGCGTGTTTTGCAGTTACGGAACCGTGAAATGTCCTCCAATGCAAGTTCAGGGAAAATGCTGTTGACCCCTAAGTTCTACTTTTAAAATCTCCAGTCTGTCACTTGTTCCCGAGGGGAGGTCGAGGAGAATCTGATTTTTTTATTTGATTTTTCCTGACGTTAGGAACTGTAGCACAGCTGGTCTGTATTCTTCATCTTTTTCCCTCAACTCTATCCAGTTTTCAGCGGAGTTGATGTTTAAATACAATTCAGCATAGTCATTTTCATTTTCATCCTTGCCTTGGATCCATACCCCATACCCCATAATTCATCCCTTCAACTCAGGATGATGCAGGACAGTCACAAACCTGCGAAATATTAATTTGTAGCTTCGGGAGTCTATGCAAAAAATTCTCACTAAACGATTATCTTGTTGTGCCTTTTCAATCAAAGCATAGAGTACAACATCAAAAAAGCTTGCAATGAAAATATTTTCCCGTCCCGTTTTTTACTTCTCGGTGGTGATAAGTCTGTTCGCCGTAAATTTTGCGCACGCACAAAGCGGCGCAGAAAGTGAAATAGCATCCGGTTGGCAAATGAAAGAAGCCGCTAAGGTGACCGCTACCGGGTCGTTGATTTCAACCAGCTCATTCTCTTCGAAAGACTGGTACGACGCTGTAGTGCCGGGCACTGTACTCACCACACTCGTGCACAATAAAGTCTATCCGGATCCATTATATGGAGAGAATAACAGGCCCGATAAAATACCGGAAACGCTTTGCCGGACAGACTATTGGTACAGGGCGACATTTGCAGTACCCAAAAGTTACAACGGACAAAAAATATGGTTGAATTTCGATGGCATCAATTACGAAGCGGATGTGTGGGTAAACGGAAAGCAGGCAGGAAAAATAAAAGGCGCTTTTGCAAGGGGCATTTTTGATATCACCGGTATTGTTTCCGCGGGCAGTAAAGCGGTGGTTGCTGTTCATGTATCTCCGCAACCAAATCCGGGCACTTCACATGAACACACGATCAAAGATGGTATGGGACTCAATGGTGGACAGTCAGCCATTGACGGGCCAACCTTCCTCTGCTCAATGGGCTGGGACTGGATCCCGGCTATTCGTGACCGCAATACAGGCATCTGGCAAAAAGTTTTCCTGACATCAACAGGTGCCGTGCGCATTAAAGAGCCACTGGTAACGAGTGACGTATCTCTGCCCAATCGCAAATCTGCGGAAGTAACGATTCATGCCACCGTAGAAAATATTACGGACAAACCGGTGCAGGGTGTATTGAAAGGTTCCTTTGGCAATGTTGTTTTTGAACAGGCTGTAACCCTCGCTGCAAACGCATCTCAGGAACTTGTTTTTGATCCGCAGAAATTTGCGCAACTAAAAATCAGTAACCCGAAACTTTGGTGGCCAAACGGATATGGACAGCAAAATCTTTACAACTTAAAATTGACTTTCCAGGCAAATGGCAAACTGTCTGATACTAAAAACATTTCATTTGGCATTCGCAAAATCACTTACGGTTTAGAGGATGCGGAAAATCTTACCGTTTCTGTTAATGGTGTGAAAGTGTTTTGCAAAGGCGGCAACTGGGGAATGGACGAAGCGATGAAACGCTTGTCCCGTGCACGTTTGGAAGCACAGGTACGCATGCACCAGATGGCGAACTATACGATGATCCGTAATTGGGTGGGACAAAGTACCAGCGAAGATCTGTATGATCTTTGCGACAAATATGGCATTATGTTGTGGGACGAATTTTTTCAGCCCAATCCCGGTGATGGCCCGAACCCGACAGATATTGATTTGTATATTGCCAACGTAAGAGAGAAGATCGTTCGTTTTCGTAATCATCCATCTATTGCTATTTGGTGCGCACGCAATGAAGGTTATCCTCCCGCAAACATCGACAGTGCGTTGCGAAAATTAATGAGAGAACTGGAGCCTGTTCGTTTGTACCAGCCAAGTTCTACGGAAGGAAGAGGAGTGAATTCCGGCGGTCCTTATTTCTGGCGCAAACCTGTTGAATACTACACTTTCAAAGAGGCTTTTAAAACAGAGATCGGCAGCATGTCTGTACCCACGCTGCAATCCATTCATGGTATGATGCCAAAGGAAGATTGGGAAGTGGTCAACAATGATTGGGCAGAGCATGATTTTGCCAACGGCGCACAAAAAGGATTAAGCTACCGCACAATGATTGATGAACGATATGGAAAGGTGATCAACCTTGCAGACTTTGTGCGAAAGGCGCAACTCGCTAACTACGAGGCTTACAGAGCAATGTATGAAGGACGCAATGCCAAACTTTTTAATCCATCAACCGGCGTGATCACATGGATGAGCAATCCCGCGCAACCAAGTTTTGTGTGGCAGTTGTATCATCACGATCTTGAGCCAAATGCTTCACTCTTCGCTACACGCAAGGGCTGCGAGCCGGTGCATATACAATTGAATGAAAAAGAAAACACCATACAGGTGATCAACAATTTGCCAAATACTTTTAATGGCAAAGCGCAAATGACCGTTTACAATCCTGACGGCACGGTGGTACTACAACAATCTGCTGCGGTGTCGGCTGCTGCAAGTTCTGCTACTACTGTAGGAAATTTAGAGGTGACCGCAAATTCATCAGTATACCTTGTGCAACTAATTTTGAATGACGCAGCGGGTAAACAAGTTTCCAACAATTTTTACTGGCAGGCGCCGCCTTCCAATCCGGATAATTTGAAGGCACTTGATAAAATGGCTGTTGTAAAATTAAAGGCAACCGCAAGCAGACAAGACAAAGGAGGAAAATGCCTGTTGCAAGTTACATTGCAGAATCCAACGGCGAAACCTGCGCTGATGGCACATTTGCAATTGTATGGCAAGAAATCGAAAGAGCGCGTATTGCCTGTGTATTACACGGACAACTACATATCGCTTGCGCCAAATGAAAGCCGTACGATCACCATTGAAGCAGATGCATCGCAGTTGAAAGGTGATCAGCCACTTTTATTGCTAGATGGCTGGAACATTGATGTGGCACCAGTTTCAGGCGCTGTCGGCATTGAATTAAACAAGGAATCGCAGGTCTCTTCATGGCCACAAACGGGTTTACCTGTAAAACAATAATTGAAAGACGCATCATACTAAACGCCCAACACTTAACCATGGCTCTGTGTTGGGCGTTTAGCGTTACATTCGAATGTCATCTGGTTAAGCTTTTTCGCGCTTACCATATTAATGTCCTACGGACAATATTGTCCTTGTTACTACATTTTCTATTGACATAGATGCCCTACGGGCAATAGTGCGTTTCCCGCAGGGAAACAATGTCAATAGAAATCAGCCCTAATGGTCCCTTTGCACGTAGGGCATCAACACTCCAGCGATTTTGTGTTAACCAATCGATATTTATTTTACCTTCTCTAATAAACAATCCTCCCTTTTGTTATCAACGATCTTACCGGCGATATTCTTGAAACTGCTTCTGCGGAGCAGCTTGCTTCAATAAGTACAACATCAGCAACATCGCCTGCCTTGGGCCATTGTTGTGTGCCTTTGTCGTCGAGTGGCAGTACATTGGCCGTTGCGAGTTTCAAACTTCTTGATAATAAAAATTCGGTGGAATAACCATAGAGCTGTGCCATCACGTTGGTTTTCTGTAATACACTGCCGCTTCCCCAGGTGTTCCAATGATCAATGATACAGTCGTTGCCAGCCAAAACGGTTACGCCATGTTTGTATAGCGTGGGTATTGGCATGATCAATCCGCCAAACGGTATAGTGGAAACGATGCCAACATTGGCAGCGCCTAACTGCTCCGCGATTTCTTCCTGCTTTGCGCTGTCCAGTTTACCCAAAACAAAACAATGGCTCAGATAAGTTTTCTTCTTAAGAACAGGATTTTCATTTACTTTTTTTATGAGATATTCAACTGTCTTCAAACCTGATTCTCCCGACTCGTGTAAGTGAATATCGATTCCCTTATTATTGTCCAATGCCAACTGAACGGTGAAGTCAATCGTTCTTTCAATGGAGCCATCAATACTGTAAGGATCGAGGCCGCCAATAAAATCAACATTCATTTGCGCAGCATCTTTTAAATAAGGTACTGAGTCTGTATAGAAAACGCCGTGCTGCGGAAACGCCACCAGTTCAGCTCCAAAGCCGTCTTTCTTGTTTTCAATTGCCTTCTGCAGATTTTTTAGTGACTGCAATTTTGAAGTTGGTTCAATGTTTACATGGCTCCTGGCGAAAGAAGTGCCCTTTGATTGTAGCAGTTCAATCAGTTTCTCTGCGTGGTCTGTGGAGGTTTTCAGCATCTCCGGCAGAATTTGCTGCTCAAGTGCAATCATGCCTTTTACACCATTTGATTTTCGCCTCGCTGCCTGCCATGGCCCGCCGTAAAATGTTTTATCGAGGTGAATGTGCATGTCCTTGAATGCAGGAAGCATCAACAGTCCTTTTGCATCTATCGCTTTGGAATCATTCGGTGTGTTGGCCGAAATACTTTTGATTTTACCATCACTAATGGCAATTGTAAACAACCCGGTTTTGGTGTGAATTACTTCGTCGCCCTCATACTCGAATCCCGTTTCGAGTCTTACATTTTTCAGTGTGTAATCTTTGCCCTTGTATGTATTTTCTACAGTTGTCGATTGTTTGCCAGGAATATCTCTTGCACTCAATAATCCAGGCACAATAGCCGTTCCGGCAAAACTCAATGCTGATTTTTTCAAAAAGTCTTTACGCGACATTTTCGGTTTACGCATGGGAAGAAAGTATTTGAGCCAAAGCTAGTTAAT
>Ga0318567_10000042_pt1 | contig 59815 bp, 52 predicted proteins | sample GRESIP088b5f20_FD_203691 | JGI IMG/M metagenome (GOLD analysis project Ga0318567, IMG submission 203691) | Tropical soil microbial communities from Luquillo Experimental Forest, Puerto Rico - GRE.SIPMG.088b5f20 | ecosystem: Environmental > Terrestrial > Soil > Tropical forest > Bulk soil...
TGAAAATTATATTTATTACTACAACAATCAAAGAATCAAAGCTAAACTAAAAGGACTAAGTCCGGTTATGTTCCGAACTCAGTCCTATTAATTTTTATTTATTAATCCGTCCAACTTTTTGGGGGCAGATCATCAGTGCAACGCTTTTTTATTTCCCTTTAGGGGTCATCTTAGTTCTTTACCGGCTCAATCCCGAAGGTGAACCCTGCCTTTACACGTTCAATCAGTTCGGGAAGAATGTCAGTATATTCACCCACAATGCCAAAGTCGGCAAAATGAAAGATAGATGCTTTCGGGTTATGGTCGATAGCAATGATTTGCTCCGACTCTTTCATACCGGCAATGTGCTGGATAGCACCCGAAACACCTACAGCAATATATACTTTCGGGCGTACGGTTTTACCGGTTTGTCCTACCTGGCGGGCATATTCCGAGAAACCTTCGTCCACCACCACGCGGCTGCAAGCCCATTCGGCTTTTATGCCTTTTTCTTTGAGTGCTTCGGCTAGCCTTTTGATCAGTTCCAATCCATCCGGAGTCGTTCCCCGGCCGCCCGATACAATTACATCGGCATCAAACAGGTTTACCGAATTGCCTTCGCCACGTACGGTTTTCAGAATCTCAACCTTAAATTCATCTTCCGTTAGTGTGGGTGCAAAAGTCGACAAAATTCCGGTACGTCCCTCCATTTTGACGGGTACTTCGAAAGTCCCTGCCCGGGCAGTGGAAATTTGCGGATAAACGAACCCGAGTATCGTTGCCAGTTTACTCTCGCCGTACGTAGGACGGCGGGAATGCAAAATGGGTTTATTAATCACCTTTTCCTTGCGGTTTACATATTCGCCAATTTCCAGTCCGGTACAGTCGGCCGTAACGCCGCTACCGGTTTTCATTCCAATGCGTGGAGCCAGTTCGCGACCCGAAGTAGTGGCTGCAAAAAGGGCAATTTCAGGATTACGCTCTTTGATTACCTGCTCGAAAATAGAAGAAAAAGGCAGTACCAGGTATTCTTCCAGCTTGTCATTTTCCACCACGATCACTTCGTCAGATCCATGTTCAAACAGGATGTTTGCCTGATCTTTCACATTTTTACCAATCAACAGCGTCATGATTTTAGTATCATCGCCCAACTGATCGGCCAGTCGGCGAGCCGGGGTCAGCAATTCGAGCGATGGACGGGCAATTTTTCCGTTGGCAATCTCAGCCCAGGTGATAATGCCTTTAGCTCCGTTGCGATTATCATAAAATGGAAATTCCGGTTTCTCGGAAGTTTTCTTTTCAGCCGTATCTTTCTTTTCCAATACGTTTCCGCCTTTTTTTATGTTAGCAATCAGGCTGTCTACCAATGTCGTTTCGTTATGCCCTTCCGACATGATGATCGGGGCACGTTCGCTGACAATATTCACCACGCCTGCCACGATAGTTGGCGATCCGCTCAGGCCTATTTTCTCCGTTCCCAATCCGATATCGTCAACTCCAAAAACGGTAATCCTGGCATTGCGGGCTTTGATAGCCCCTGTGAGTGAGGGTTTGCGTGGCGGAATTCCCGTAGGGGTGAGCGAAATGGTGCAGGGCATTGGCAGTTTCATCATTTGGTACCCTCCTTCGATAATCCGTTTTGCAATCACATTGCCTTCGCCGTCTGCCTTTACCGTTTCTACGAAAGTTGCCTGCGGAATGCCGAGGCTTTCGGCTACCTGCGACGGAACGTGAGCTGTATCACCATCGCTGGTTTGGCGCCCTGCCAGGATGATAAACGGTTCTTTCGATTCTTTAGTAAAACCTAAATGTTTCAGCATAGTGGATATGGCCAGGCCGGTGGCATAGGTATCGCTGCCACCCAACTTGCGGTCGGAGAGGAGGTATGCATCATCGTATCCCATTGAGATGGCTGTGCGCAGGGCCGTTTCGAAAGATCCCGGCCCCATGGAGCAAACAATCAAGCGGGCATCGGGATATTGTTTTTTGAGTTGTAATCCGGCTTCCAGTCCAAACTGGCAATCAATATTGATAATCGATTTAGCCTTTGTTCTGTCCATCAATCCATCGTCTCCCATTCGCATTTCGGTGGCGAGTGGAACTTGTTTTATTAAACTTATAATTGTAAGAGCCATTTCTATTTTTTTTTAAGATTACCCCTAGCCCCTAAAGGGGAATTAAATTAGTTTCGTTTCTGAAGACTAATTTAATTGGATGTCTTTAATTTGTACTAATAATTCTTCTCATTTTATACCTTATTCCTAAAAGGTTATCAAGAAGTACTTGCATAATTCCCCTTTAGGGGTTAGGGGTTATTTACATGTTTTGAAATTCAGGACCATTTCCACCGTTTGGAACACTCCAGGTAATTCCATCGCCCGGGGTTTTAATATCACAGGTTTTGCAATGCATGCAATTTTCGGCATGAATGCGCAGTTCCTGATGCCCGTTTTTGTCGGTGTGCAGTTCATATACTTCCGACGAACAGAAGAACTGGCACGGAGCGCCATATTGCTTGATATTAATGGCCTGAAATGATTCCGGATTATTGACTTTTACATGAGGAACCTGCTGCTCATCATGAGCAACTCCCGAATGGAAAACATCCGTAGCTTTATCGAAAGTCAATACTTTGTCAAATTCCAGTTTGCCTTTGAATCTTTCTTTGAAAGGTTTTCCTTTGAACTCTGCCAATGTCTTGGTAGCGTCTTTGTCCGGATGGGATTTCAATCTTCCGCAAAATCCGGCACCACCGGTTATCAGTTGTGTCCCGAAATGCATTGCACCAACGATGAGACCTTTCGAGAATCCCTGACGGAAATTACGCACCGGGTATAAATCTTTATAAATAATGCTGTCTTTGAGAGATGCTTCGTAGGCCGAAAGAGTTTTTTCTGAAAAATCATGTTGGCTCAGTGCTTCGGCAGCCGTTTTAGCAGCCAGCATACCTGAAGCAATGGCCAGATGCACACCTTTCAGTGCAGGCATGGCAACCAGTCCGGCACTATCGCCCACTATCAATGCATTGTCAGTATATAATTTGGGGATGGAATACCAACCGCCTTCGGGCAATGTTTTCGCACCGTATTCTATCATTTTTCCACCTTGCAGGAACTTGGAAACAAACGGAGTTGTTTTCCAGACCTGAAAAGCATCGTGCGCATCGAAAGTGGGGTCTTCATATTCCAGCCCGACCACTAATCCTACTGCCACTTTATTATCGTTCAACCCGTAGATAAATCCACCTCCGAATTCTTTCAAATTCAACGGGTAACCCATGGTGTGGTATACCTCGCCCGGTTTGATGTTTCCTTCCGGGATGCTCCACAATTCTTTTACTCCCAACGAATAAACCTGACAGTTTCTATCTTTTTCCAGATCATATTTTTGAATCAGCTTTTTTGCCAAACTCCCGCGTGTACCTTCTGCAAAAATGGTTAGTTTGGCTTCAATACGTGTTCCGGGTTGGAAGTTTTCCAACTGGTTGCCGTGGTGGTCAATGCCAGTGTCAATCGTTTTTGCCCCGATTACTTTGCCATCGGCATATAAAATTTCGTCGACAGAAAATCCCGGATAAATTTCAACGCCTTTTTCTTCGGCTTTCTTAGCCAGGAAACGGCATATTTGCCCCAACGAAGCGGTATAATTGCCGGTGTTATTCATATAAGGCACATGAACCGGTAATTTGAAAGAACTGTTTTCGGTAAGTAAAACGGTTGAATCAGTTGTAACTTTTGCATTAAAAGGGATCTCGCTGAAATCAACATCCGGTAATAAACTTTTGAACACATCAGCTTTAATTACTGCACCCGACAAAATGTGGCTTCCAATGGAACTTCCTTTTTCGATAAGTAGAATACGGTGGTTCAACCCCTTTTGTTTTAATGTGTCAGCGAGATGGATGGAAGTGGCTAATCCCGAAGCTCCTCCTCCAATAATTAAAATATCCGTTGAAACGGTATCAGCTTTACTCATTATATTAGTATTTAAGATTGTGTCTATTAAATTCAAAGTTGTAATGAACTCAATTAGGAGCAAATGTATAAAAAAAGAGTTGTACAAAATCCGTACAACTCTCTTTTTAACTATTGTTTGCCGATTGGCAACTGATTAGTATTCAGCCGGCATAGTCAGCACTTCTTCATAAGTAAAAACCGGTCCATCTTTACAAACATAGGTTTTGCCAACGGTGCAATGACCGCATTTTCCAACGCCACATTTCATGCGGTTCTCCAGAGTGGTGTAGATATCTTTGTTTTCGAAACCGTTTTTGCCCAGAATAGGCATACCCATTTTAATAAGGATGGGAGGGCCGGCCACAATGGCTACCGAGTTTTCGCTTTTCGGTGGATTTTGCTCCAGAATAGTTGGAACAAAGCCGACCAATCCCTTCCAATCGGGAGTTTCGCCACCCGGATCGACGGTTACGTACAGTTTAACATCGCCGCGGTTTTTCCATTCTTCCAATTCATCTTTATAAACCAAATCATTGACTGTTCGGGCGCCATAATAAATGGTAATGTCGCCAAATTTTTCACGTTGGTCCAGCAGGTTCCAAATAACACAACGTAACGGTGGAAGACCGATACCACCGGTAATGAATACAACGTTTTTGCCATACCATTCTTCAATGGGAAATGTGTTACCAAACGGACCTCTCAATCCGATAATATCGTTCAGTTCACAATTGGCCAACGCTTTGGTAACGCGGCCTGTGCTGCGGAAAGTGCATTCCACATACCCTTCGCGTGTGGGTGAAGAAGCAATACAAAAAGTACTTTCACCTTCGCCAAACACACCGTATTCGGCAAACTGACCGGCTTTGAACGAAAATTGTTCGGCATCTTTTTCATCAACGAACTCCAACCTGTAGGTTTGAACAAGCGGCGCTTCTTCAATGATATTGGCGATGCGCATTTTATAAGGGATATATTGATTAGTCATAATTCATAATTTATAATTCACAATGCATAATTTCTTAAAGTCCCCTTTAGGGGATCTAGGGGTCATTTTGTTACGCTAAGTATATTTTCAAAAACATTCAAATGAGCCGGACAAACACGTATGCAACGACCGCAGCCCACACAGCTCACAATCCCCAGATTCTCTACCGAGTATTTGAATTTGTGCATCAGGCGCTGACGACGGCGTTCAGTTTGATTGTTGCGGGTGTTGTGTCCCGAAGCATGTTTAGTGAATTGACCGAAGCCACAGGCATCCCAGCAACGAAGGCGTTTCCCCTTGTTTTGTGTTCCCTCGTCCTGAATATCGAAACAGGTACAGGTCGGGCATGAAAATGCACAGGCACCACATCCGAAACATCCCATCGATTCATGTTTCCATTCGGCATTGTCGTAAGCGGTTTTGATACGCTCTTTTATTTCGTCCATAGAGAAAACAGCGGTCAGTTTGGCCAGGTATTCGTCTTTGCTTTTCTCTTGGCTTGGTGTAAATAATGAAGCGGAGGTTTCAATAGCTGCTTGCCCTTTTTCGGTCATTACTTCCACGTAAACATCCTCTCCCATCGCGGTGAGCAACACATCGCTGCCTGCAGTGCTTCCGGGATTCAACTCCACTGAAGTACAAAAACAAGCTTCGTCGGCTTTGGCACAACTGATGGTAATCAGCGTGGTTTTTTCTTTGCGGGCGGCAAAGTAGGTATCTGGATTTTCACGCAAAAAGAACTCGGTCAAGTAATTGAAAGCCGACGCATCGCATGGTCGCAATCCCCAAACCACCGTTTCCGGAATGCTGTTCAGGTTATTGGTTATTTCAATGCTATCATCGTTTCTTTCGAACGAAAACAACTCTTCCACTTTTGGAAAAACAACTGATTTGGCCGAAAAACCGGTCTGTATATAATCCGTAGCCACCTGATCGTAAGATTTTACGGCTTCGAAAAAAACTTTTCCGCTCTTTTTCAACACAGGAGCTATGACCACTTTGCCCGACTGAATCAGTTGGCTGAAAAACTCTGCTAGTTGAGACGATTTTAGAGTATAAATGTTCATGTTATTTAATTTTACCCCTAAATCCCCTAAAGGGGACTTTAAGAACCCCTTTAGGGGGCAGGGGGTCTGTCATTATTTTATAAATTGTTCTTTATCTCCCGGTTTAAAAGTATTCAGTGCGTATCCACTTTTGAATGAGAATCCGGTTTTGGCACCAAATTCGGCTTCAATGTCCTGGTTCATTTTGGCAGTGAGCAAATGCACCGGAATGCCCACAGGACAGATCCGTCCGCATTCGCCACAGTTGATGCAGCGGCCGGCCAGGTGCATGGCGCGCATGGTGTGCCATTCGAGGTTACCGGTCGTTTCCGACGAAACTTTGATCCATTGAGGCTGGTTGCTTTCTACCGTGCAGGTTGGGCAATAGCACATGGGGCACACGGCGCGGCAAGCATAACATTTTACGCAAGCCGAAAACTGCTCGGTCCAGAATTGCCAACGTTCAGCACGTGTCATGGCATTTACCTGATCCAGCAATTTCTTATCTTCGTCGCTGATAACCGGAAAATTTTCCTGAACATATTGCTCTAGCTCGTCCATATTGTTGAATACCAACAACTCGTTTTGAGCATTGATAGTCAAAACCGTTTTTTCAATATCACCCAGTTGATTTTCGGAAACCAGCTGCAAGACTGAGCGCAGGGTGGCAATATTCGCCACAATACCCACTTTTTTAGCTGCTTTTACTTCCGGTTTGTGCAGGTAAACCGCCAGATTGCCCTGACACGATGGCGTAAAAATGAGCTGTTCTATTTGAGCTGTATTTTCAACAAAACAAGGCACTGGCAACTTGTAAATGGCATTTTTGAACCCAATCATCAGGTTGATAGTTCCGTTTTCGAACAGTTCGGTTACTTTATTTTGTAATGGCGTCATTTTCGATTTTTTCTAAGGTTGATAAATCCAGTTGTTTAAACTCGGTAAACGGACCTTTTTCACGAATTTTCTCCGTCACTTCGTCTACCAGCCCGGCCCATTTGGTTCCTTCGGCAGCCGATACCCACGAAAAAGTGATACGGTCGGTATCGAATCCCATAAAATCGAGCAACGAACGGAACACGATCCAGCGACGGCGCGCGTGGAAATTGCCCGACGTGTAATGGCAATCGTTCGGGTGGCAACCGGAAACGATAATGCCGTCGGCCCCATTTTCAAAAGCTTTCATCAGCAACATAAAATCGATACGCCCCGTACACGGAAAGCGAATAATACTTACATTTGTGGCGTATTTGGTACGGCTTGTCCCTGCCAGATCGGCACCGGCATAGGTACACCAGTTACAGACAAAAGCCACTATTTTTGGTTCAAAATCCATATGTATAGTTATAAAAGTTATTTGCCTTCGGCGATATAAATAGTTATTATTTCCGTCAGTTGTGTTATTTTTGAAATCGTTACTCAACATTTCTTCAAATCCCGTCTGAATTTTATCTCATCCCATCTGAATTTTGTCTGGCAATTTTTTACGAAGCACTTTTCAGTTGGTCTGAGGCGTTTTTCAGTTCCAACATCCCATTTCGCAGTGTCGCTCACCCATTTTTCAGTAGGTGCGAAGCATTTTTCAGATGTAACATCTCATTTTTCAGTTCATCCGAAGCATTTCGCAGATGCAACAATGCGTTTTCAATTATGAATTGTGCATTTTGAATTATGCATTCAGTAAAGCCATTACTTCCGACAGCATTTGGTCGTTCGAGAATCCTTGCAGGTCAATGGATTTGTTGCGACACATGGCTACGCAGGTTCCGCAACCCTGGCAAAGACCGGCATTGACCTTTGCTGCCACTTTTATCAGGTTTCCGCCACGGTCTTTGATTTCTTCACTTTCGATGGCGTGGTACGGACAAACCTCCTGACAAAGCAAACAGCCTGTACAACTGGTAAAATTAGGCGGTGCCTGACGGTTGACCACAGCCACAATCGGTTCACGGGTCAACTCGCTACTGGAAAATAAACCGATGGCTTTACTGGCAGAGGCCGAAGCCTGCGAAACAGATTCGGGAATGTCTTTGGCACTTTGGCAAGCTCCGGCTAACATGATTCCGGCGGTGTTGGTTTCCACCGGCTTCAGTTTTGGGTGGGCTTCGGCAAAGAATTTATGCTTGTTGTAACTGATGTGCAGTTTTTGCGCCACCGATTCAGCATCGTGGTTCGCCACCACGGCAGTAGCCAGCACCACCATATCGGCTTCAATGTCTACCGGTGCTGAATTCATCAGCGTATCCACCCCTTTCACTATCAACTTGCCGTTTTTCTCGTAGATGCGCGAAACACGTCCGCGGATATATTGAACTTCGTCTTCCTCGATGGCTCGACGAACAAATTCATCGTAATCTTTTCCGGCGGCACGTATATCCATGTAGAACACGTACGCTTTGCCTTCGTGGTTTTTGTGTTTGTACAACATGGCGTGTTTGGCCGTGTACATACAGCATATTTTGGAGCAATATTCAATGCCTTTGGCTTTGTCGCGCGATCCGGCACAAGCCACAAACACGATTTTTTCAGGTACTTTTCCATCCGATGGACGGCGTATTTCTCCTCCGGTAGGCCCCGAAGCCGAAGCCAGACGCTCAAACTGCATTCCGTCAATCACGTCTTTGAACTGCCCATAACCGTATTCAGGAAAATAATCGGCATGTTTCAAATCGAAACCAGTGGCAGTAATGATAGCACCAACTTTTACATCGATGAACTCATCCACTGCATCATAATTGATTGCTCCCGCCGGACACACTTTTTTACAAAGTCCGCATTTGCCACCTTTGGTAAAATACGTACAATTCAAACGGTCAATCACCGGTTTATTAGGCACTGCCTGTGGAAACGGTGAATAAATGGCCGTGCGGAATCCCATTCCTTCGTTGAATTCATCCGGAATTTTCTTACTCGGACATTTTTGCCAGCAAGCACCACAACCGGTACATTTACTCATGTCCACACTTTTGGCTTTCATCTTGATTTTTACATCAAAATTGCCAATGAATCCTGAAACACTTTCCACTTCGGCATAAGTATGAAGCGTGATATTGGGATGTTGTGCCACTTCCACCATGCGCGGCGTGAGGATACATTGCGAACAATCCAGCGTTGGGAAAGTCTCCGAAAGTTGCGACATGTGACCGCCAATCGATGGTTTCTTTTCCACCATAATCACTTTGTGTCCGGCATTGGCAACATCCAGTGCGGCTTGAATGCCGGCAATACCACCACCAATTACCAATGCAGTTTTCGTAACCGGCACCTTGATAGGGAAAAGTGCAGCATTTTTCTTTACTTTCGCCACCATGGTGCGGACAATGTCCAATGCTTTTTGAGTGGTAGCGTCAGATCTTGGATGCACCCACGAAACGTGCTCACGGATATTGGCCATTTCGCACAAATACGGATTAATACCCGCTTTCTCGGCCGCTTTGCGGAAAGTACCTTCGTGCATACGGGGCGAACAGGCCGCCACCACAATACCGGTGAGTTTATGCTCCTTTATGGCATCAATAATCAATGTTTGTCCGGGGTCGGAACACATGTATTTGTAATCTGTGCTGTAGGCTACGCCCGAAAGCTTTCCTGCTTTTTCAGCCACTTTCACCACATCAACCGTTGCCGAAATATTTTCGCCACAATGGCAGATAAAAACTCCAATTCTTGCCATATTCTTACGCCTCCTTTTTTGATAAACAGTCCATAACCTTGTCTGTTGGAACATAATGCTTGTCCAATCCCAGATTAAATGGTGGAATTCCCATACTTAAACCCAGCGCCTGAGTGATAAATAAAACAGGAATATCCAGTTCTTTTTTCAGTTGCTTTTTTATTTCGGGGCGACGCATGTCCAGGTTCATGTGGCACATTGGGCAAGCTACCACGATGGATTCAGCACCACGGTCGACGGCATCTTCGATAATTTTGCCCGAAAGTTTTGCCACAATGTCGGTACGCGAAACGGAAAGTCCTGCACCGCAGCATTCAGTTTTGAATGCCCAGTCGATGGGTGTTGCGCCGGTTTTAGCCATCACTTCGTCCATTTCCATGGGATTTTCAATCTGGCGAACAGCGGCAATTTCTTTTGGGCGGCTGTACAGGCAACCGTAGTAGCAAGCAGCTTTCTGGTTCAGTTTTTTGATAATGTATTGGTCGGCAACGGGGAAGATATAGTTGCGCAGAAATTCAAAAACAGTCAGTATTTTCACTTCTGCACTTAGTTTTAAATCAATAAAACCTTCTATTTTGGCTTTTACAGCCACATTGTTGCTTATTTCGTTTTGTGTTCCGGCCAATCGGCTGTAACATGCTGCACAGGGAACTACTATTTCTGCGAAGCCCTGATTGGCGGCTAATGCCAGTGAACGGGCCGGTAATGAAAGTGCCAGATCATGATTCAAATTGTGAGCTGCCGAAGCACCGCAGCAATTCCAGTCTTTGATGGTTTCCAGCGTAATACCGCATCTTTCGGCTACCGCAAACAACGAATCGTTGTATTCTTTACTCGATCCTTCGAGCGAGCAACCGGGATAATATCCTATTCTCATATATTTTTTGTCTAATGTCTAATTAGAAAGTATAATATTTCAAGAAAATTTTTCAACCGTTCAATAAATGAACCGGTTAAGCAATAAGCTATTCGTGAGAACTTTCGCTCACTTTTCTGAATATTTCAGCTATAGCTTTGGTGTTTTGCACTTTGTGCGGGAAAATGGCCAGCTTGCCTTTAGCTGCCATTGAAGGTGCGAGCATTACATCCTGCATCAGGTTCAATGAACGTAGTTTGTAGTCGATAGTCAGTCCTACCTCGTGTAATTTGCCATTCATTTTGATGGAATTCAAAAATGCCTGATGAAATTTCAGAATATCTTTTGCTTTGTGATTGACTTTTTTTTGACGAATGGATTCCTGACGAAGGTAATCCATCACTTTCGACAGTAATACTTCCTGCGGGCAACGGCTGTAACAGGTGTCGCAACCCAGGCAAAGCCAGATGGATAACGAACTCAGAATTTTTTCTTCGTATCCGGGTATTTCTGCCTGAAGCATGCGCAAAAGCTGATTGGGCATTATGTCCATTTCTTCGTTCAGCGGACAGCCGGCCGTACATTTTCCACATTGGTAACAGTGCGAAATATTCACTCCGGTAGCTTCTTCCACTTTCGACTTAAATGTGTCGGCGTGATGATGAGTTGATTGATGCACGGTATTTTTTTTAATTGTTTCTACTATTTAGACAAATTTCATCCATTGCCGGTTGTTGACAAACCGACTTACTTGTTTTTGTAACTAAAGAAATGGAATTACTCAGGTAGATAAATACAGCATCACGAATGCGTGTTTTTTTTCTACAGTTGGGTGGGTATTTTGACTCATTTTTTAGGGATATTCAAGGTTAATAAACGACCAAATTTAAACTATAAATGGACGCTGAATGATTGTGATTTTTTGCTTTTTATTTAAGAAGACATTGCAAAAATATAGAAATAAATTGGTCGACCACTCTATTTTTCTTGTTTTTGAGGTTAAAAAAGGTTAAGTATTGCACAGAACTCGGTTTGTTGTGCATTGAAATGGTGTTTTTAACTACTAATGGAGATTTTCTACTAGGCAAAACCGTGTTCGCACACGATAAAATTCCAACACTTTGATTTTTTAAGACGAAATTCTAGCGTAAAATTAAATCAATAATGGGTGCAAAATTGCCGTAATAATGACTGAATACTCACAATTAATTACGTTGACTTTGGTTCGCTAATTTGGATAATTCAAAACACGGTATTTTTTCTGTACCTTTGCAAAAAATCGTATCCCATCAAGATTAATGTTTGAACTTGTGAAAGACGAAGGGATACATTCAATATTCTATGACATTTGATAAATTAGATCTTGTTGAGCCGATCTTAAACGCTCTTCGCCACGAAGGTTATTCCCAACCAACTCCAATTCAGGAAACCTCAATTCCAATAGTACTTAAAGGGCAAGATTTATTAGGCTGCGCACAAACCGGAACCGGTAAAACGGCTGCTTTTGCTATTCCTATTTTACAACGTTTATATAAAGAAAAAGGAAATGATAATGGTGCGAGAAAAATTAAGGCACTGATTGTTACTCCTACGCGTGAGCTTGCTATTCAGATAGGTGAAAGTTTTGCCGCTTACGGACGGTTCATGAACTTACGCCATGCGGTTGTTTTTGGCGGAGTTCCGCAGCAATCGCAAGTTAAACCATTAAAAATGGGAGTAGATATTCTTATTGCCACTCCAGGGCGTTTACTTGATTTGCATAGCCAAGGCTATATAAAACTCAATGATTTAAGTATATTTGTGCTTGACGAAGCCGACCGCATGTTGGATATGGGCTTTATACACGATGTAAAAAAAATGATAAAGATTATTCCGGCAAAGCGTCAATCGCTATTCTTTTCGGCAACCATGCCTGAATCAATACGTGTGTTGGCAGGAACAATTCTTACCAATCCGGAGGAAGTAGAGGTAACTCCAGTGTCTTCAACTGCTGAAACCATTCAGCAGGAAATGTATTATGTAGCAGCTGCTAACAAGAAAGACTTGTTGATTCATTTGCTTCAGGATAAAAAGATTACCACGGCGCTTGTTTTTACACGCACCAAGCATGGAGCCGATAAGGTACAACGTATGTTAGTAAAAGCGCATATTAAAGCTGAAGCCATTCATGGGAATAAATCGCAGAATGCCCGCCAGAATGCGTTGCGCAATTTCAAGGATCGCACAACCCGGGTGCTGGTTGCTACCGACATTGCTGCCCGAGGTATCGATATTGACGAACTGAATCTGGTAATCAATTATGAAATCCCCAATATTCCAGAAACGTATGTTCACCGCATTGGACGTACGGGTAGGGCGGGGCTTGATGGAAAAGCGGTTTCGTTTTGCGATGTGGAAGAGCTGGAATACTTGCGTGACATACAAAAACTCATTTCTGCCGAAATTCCGGTGGTTAGTGAACACCCTTTTCCAGCTGAACATGTGCTGACAGATAGAAAATCGAAAAATAAATCGAAAGTGGCAATTCAAAATAAAAATTCGGTGGTTGCGGGTAAACAAAAACAAAGAAGTGAAGGTAGTAGAAATACGAACAAACCGGTATTGGCAAAAGCTCCTAAGTCCGATTCGATAAAACCGGAAAATGAACCGAAAAAACTGTTTTTAAAGAAAAAGGATGATAAGCAGAAATGAGTTCTGAATATAATTCTTACATATTATTGGGTTGGATATATTTTGTTATTTGAGGTTGTGTGAACTATTTTCCATTAAATAATTTATCTTTGTACCATGAACATGATACATAAAGACATAAAAACCCACGCTTTTTCGGAGATGTCACAACAGTATCCCGATTTTGCACTTAAGCGCCTGGAAGATGTCTACCAGAGTACTGATGGCAAGCCTGATGTTCCGCATCGTCATGATTATTATACAATTATTTTCTTTGAAAAAGGAGATGGTACTCATTTTGTTGATTTTACAGAATATCAAATTGAAGATCGGACTGTTTATTTTATTCAACCGGGACAAATGCATCAGATTATATTGGTTTCCGAACCGGTTGGTTGGGTAGTAACTTTTACAGAAGAATTTCTCATAGCCAATTCGATTCCGGAAAAAATGATCAATGACATCTATCTTTTTAATGATTATGGGCAATCGCCGCCTTTGCCCATTAATGAAAGAGATTTTCCGGTTTATAAAAGCATTATTGAGCAAATGGCCCATTTTGCCACTGCTCTTGAAACATATACGCTTGAAGCCGTCGGATCGCTGGTGAAGTTATTTCTGATTCAAAGTAATAATCATTGTACATTGCGAAAGAGCAATAATCCGCAGTTAATTGAAACCAGCAACCATATTCTTCGTACTTTCAAGCAATCATTGAATAAGAAATTTGCTGAAGCGCATATGGTTTCGGATTATGCCAACGAATTAGCCGTCACTGCTGATTATTTGAATAAAACAGTGAAAAATCTTACGGGTAAATCGGCTAAAGATCATATTCAAAGCAAGTTAATTACGGAAGCCAAACGCTCATTGCTTTTTAGTAATATCAGTAACAAAGAGTTGGCCTACGAACTTGGTTTCGAAGAATCAGCTCATTTTAATAATTTTTTTAAAAAAATTACCGGCCAAACACCATCCGAATTTCGTGTCTTAGCACGTCAGTCCTGATTTTTGCAATCATTTACCCGATTTCATTACTTCCGGCAGTATTTTGTTGCCGTACCTTTGTCGTATCAAATTGAAAGAAGATTTTCAATCGTAAAACGACAATGATATGAAAACAATATTGCACAAATCAGAAACTCGTGGACATGCCAACCATGGTTGGCTAGATTCACATCATACTTTTAGCTTTGCCAATTATTACAATCCGGAACGCGTTCAATTTGGGGCACTTCGTGTCTTGAATGACGATCGCGTGGCTGCCGGAGAAGGTTTTGGCACTCACCCACACGACAATATGGAAATTGTTTCAATTCCACTTTTTGGAGATTTGGAACACAAAGATAGCATGGGCAACCATGGTGTGATCAGCACAGGTGAAATTCAGGTTATGAGTGCCGGAACCGGTATTTTTCACAGTGAGTTTAATAAGAATAAAGATAAAGAGGTTCGGTTCTTACAAATTTGGGTTTTACCCAATAAGAAGAATGTCACACCTCGTTATGACCAAATTTCGATAAACGGGATTGTCAACCCTGACGAATTATGCCAGATACTTTCACCTAATCCCAATGATCAAGGTGTTTGGATTCATCAAAATGCCTGGTTTCACATAGGCGAACTGTCAGAGGGTTGGGAAGGTAAATATCGATTAAAATCTCCCGGAAATGGTGTTTATTTCTTTGTTATCGAAGGAAATGTTACAGTAGCCGGGCAGGCTTTGAATCAAAGGGATGGTTTGGGCGTTAGTGAAATAGAAGAGATCGGAATTACAACTGGCAGCTTGACAAAGTTGCTCGTAATGGAAGTTCCCATGAAGTAATCATTAAAAAATTAAAAACATATAAATAAATTTTAAAATAATGAAAACAATTAAACAATTTTTTGGAACAGACCAACAATCATGGTCATTATTGGTATCGCGTTTGGCATTAGGTATTGTAATTTTACCTCACGGTATGCAAAAAGCCCTTGGACTTTTCGGTGGGCATGGCTTCTCGGGAACGGTTGGCTTTTTTCAATCTATGGGAATGCCTTATCTAATTGGAGTGCTTGTAATTCTGGCTGAATTTGTAGGAAGTATTGGTGTTCTGCTGGGACTTGGCACTCGTTTTATGGCTTTCTCAATTTTACTTACTATGTCGGGTGCAGCGGTGCTTGGGGGCAGCATTCATAATGGTTTCTTCATGAACTGGTTTGGAATGCAAAAAGGAGAAGGAATTGAATATTTTATTCTTGTAATTGGATTGGCTTTGGCTTTGTTGATTGGAGGAAGTGGAAAATTATCTTTTGATAATCTGATTTCAAAAAAACTTAAGTGATAATTCCAAATCGAAATTGAAAGGTGGTTCTATATAATAGGATCACCTTTTTTATTTGTCAGGAGTAAATGTTGTTGAAAATAAAGATATTATTCGCAACTATATGAGATGGCAATTGTTTTAATTGAAATAAAGTGTTGGTGATGTTTTTTTGAAATATGCATAACAGGATTTGGTGCAGCGAGTTTATTTATTAACCTTTTATTTGATTAAAAATGAAAAATATGAATTCTATTGCAACATTACTTTTTGTAGTGATTGCAGGGTTTGGTTTAATATTGGCTTTTGCTGTCAGTCATGATTTATCATCTTCAGCAAGTGTGAGTATTGCAATTTTTTTTAGTTTCATTGCAGTTGTTGTGGCTTGGGCAACCAAGGTGGCCAGTCAGTGGAGTAGAGCTATTGTGCTTCGGCTGGGGAAATTTCAGTCGTTGAAGGGGCCTGGGATTTTTTTTATTATTCCTATAATTGATTATATTCCGTATTGGATTGATGTTCGTGTTATCAGCACTTCTTTTAAGGCAGAAAAAACATTAACTAAAGATACTGTCCCGGTGGATGTTGATGCAGTATTATTTTGGAAAGTAATTGACCCGAAGAAAGCAGCTTTGGATGTTGCCGACTATTATAGCGCTATCAGTTGGGCTTCACAAACGGCTCTCCGCGATGTGATTGGGAAAACAATGCTTGCCGATATGCTGGAAGGGCGTGATAAAATAAGTTCATTGTTACAAACTATAATTGATGAACGGACTGAGCCGTGGGGTATTAATGTAATTTCGGTTGAGGTCAAGGATGTTCTCATTCCCCAAGGACTTGAAGCTGCAATGTCTATGCAGGCGCAAGCAGAACGTGAGCGTCAGGCGCGTGTTATCTTGGGAGATTCTGAAAGGCAAATAGCGGAAATGTTTAATGATGCTTCTAAGAGTTATGCCGATAATCCTACAGCTTTCCACCTTCGTGCTATGAATATGCTTTATGAAGGATTGAAAACCAACTCTACCATCGTGATAGTTCCAAGCACGGCAGTTGAAAGCATGGGTTTGGGTGGTATTAATGGTACAGTGGCACTTACAAATGCAATTCAGAAAAAGTAAATTGGTCTAAATTAGGAATTTTGTTGTGTGGAATAAAAAAAGGCTGGTGCTCAAATGTGCACCAGCCTTTTATTTGAAAACAGAAATCTTATTCAGCAATAACTTCGAAAGCAACTTCTACGGTCACTTCTTTGTGAAGTTTCAATGTAGCTTTATAAGAACCAACTTCCTTAACGGCATCTTTAAGAACGATAACTTTGCGGTCAACTGTGAAACCAGCTTTTTCAAAAGCATCAGCCAATTGGATAGGACCAACTGCACCAAAGATCTTACCGGTGGTGCTAGTTTTTGCACCTACGTTCAAAGTAATGTCTTTCAATTTTTCTGCTAATTCGATAGCATCGTTTTTCAGACGTTCCAATTTGTGAGCGCGTTGTTTCAAGTCTTCTGCCAACATTTTTTTTGCCGATTCTGTTGCTACAATAGCTTTTTTTGTTGGAATAAGGAAGTTACGTCCGTAACCATCTTTTACTTTAACGATATCGCCTTTGTAACCTAAGTTACTTACATCTTCTTTTAATATAATTTCCATACTTTTTCCTCCTTCTTAATTATTTCATCATATCGGTTACATAAGGAAGCAGCGCGATGTGGCGTGCTCTTTTTACAGCTTGAGCTACTTTGCGTTGAAATTTCAACGAAGTACCGGTAAGGCGACGTGGAAGGATTTTTCCTTGTTCATTTAAGAATTTCTTCAAAAATTCTGGATCTTTGTAATCGATGTAACGAATACCGCTCTTTTTGAAGCGACAGTATTTTTTCTTTTTTACATCAACTGATGGTGGAGTCAAATATCTGATATCTCCGTTGTTTGCTGCCATGTTTTAGTTCTCCTTTACTTCTTTAGATTTAACACTTTTTCTTTTTTCAGCATACTCGAATGCATATTTGTCCAAACGGAACGATAAGAAACGGAGTACACGTTCGTCACGGCGGAATTGAGTTTCCAACGTAGCGATTACTGTAGGTTCGGCATCAAATTGAAGCAACGAATAAAAACCTGTCGATTTTTTTTGAATCGGATATTGCAATTTGCGCAATCCCCAATTTTCCTCATTGGTAATTGTCGCGCCATTTTCTGTAAGAATGGCTTTGAATTTTTCTACCGCTTCCTTCATCTGTACATCAGATAAAACGGGAGTTAAAATGAAAACGGTTTCATAATGATTTAACATACTGTTTGCTAGCTTTTTAGTAATTAATACTTAGTTTTTATTAAAGCGGGGCAAAGGTACAAATAATTCTTTGATTGACAATAACGTTGAGTGGGTTTGTTCTGAAAAATTTCATTGGTTGTATTCGCGTGAGATCAATTGCAGGCAAGCGTGATATTGCTAAAGCAAAAATGACCTAAAAATATTACCAACCCATCTTCTCTTTAATGGATGCAGCTAGAACGTTGGCAACTTGTTGGTGCTCTCCCGTGCTTAGATGTCTTTGATTGATTGCAAACTGTTTCTTTTTTATTAGATTTTGGATAATACTCATTTCTGTAGATATACAGAGAGGTTTCCCCACACGTTGGCATCCTTTCTGTAGATGTAAAGTTGATAAAATTCTTTATTCATTGACAGAATCACATATGTGCCTTGAGATAGCTGATCCGGTCTTCGATTCCGAGTTTTAGTTTTTGGTATTCCCCCGCGTTGAGTTTCTCTTTCCGTTCTTCTACAATTGATTGGAAGAGTTTATAGTATTTCATAGCTTCCTCTTTTTGATCGTTGTTTTGATACATTTCTCCCAAACTATCGTAAAGATTCAGGTTGTCGGGGAAAAGTTTGTTTGCCCAAAGTAATATTTTAATGGCATCCTCTTTTTTGTAACCATTGTAATAATAGCTATACGCGGCCTCATTGATAAAATCGGCAGTCAGGGTGATCGAACCTTCTTTCTGAAGTTTTGAATAATAGGCTATCAAATTGTCAGGGTTGAAAAATTGATAGTTGATATACTCTTTCAGTCCGTTAAACAGACCAATTGGAAATACGCTTCCATGTGTTTCTGTTTCGGCAAAGCTCTGGTTTTGAAAACATATTTTCGTTTTGAATTTATCTGTATTGAACAGCGAAGTCACTTTGTTTCGTGCAGCTGCCCAGCTTGAATCTTCGTTAGAATTACATTGATAGTAGTATTTCTTATCAGCAAGCTGTTCTGGGTCAAAAGTCGAAAACCGGTTGACTAATTGTTCTTTGTCGTAAGCGTAATTGGGTGAAATGGCAATGTAGGCATCGAATAATTCCGGTTTTTTAAGAAGACAATAGGAGATGAACGTTCCTCCATTTGAATGCCCTATAGCAATTTTAGTTGGAAGCGTGCGGTAGTTTTTGTTCATATACGAGGCAAGATCATTGCTGATAAATGAGATCAACTTATCGGCTTCCCCAAGATTTCCGCCATAATTATTAAAGGTTTGTTCATAATAATTGCCGGGCAATAAATCTTTGTTTCTATTCTCAGAGATGATACCCACCACAATCATCGGGCATATTTCACGATGCAGAAACGCTAACGTGGAATGAACGCAATCGAAATATTGCCGTGCCTGAGCGTCGAAAACATATACCACTCCGAACTTTCGCTGGGGTTGGTATTGATACTGTTCTGGCAGATAAATCAATAATTTCCGTGGTTGATTGTATTCTTTTGAAACTAAAGAAAGGGTGTCAAGTTTTTGGCTGAAAGCGAAAGTTGGCAAAAGGATCAACAAGAGTAAAACTAATTTTTTCATATTGATTTTGTTTGAGTTATAGATACTGTTTTTTGTTTACAAATATAATGATATTTCATTTGCTTAATAGGCGTTAGTTGTAGCTAATTTTTTTGTGTCTTGAAATACCAAAAAAGGTTGCCGTGAATAATCAGACAACCTTTGTGCTTGTGAATAGGATTGTTTCTTAGCGTGACTTAGCAGAATTGCTTTTGCTACAATGAACAGCCAGTAAAATCCAGGCTGCAATCCAAGTTACGCCACCGAACGGTGTGATCAATCCTAAAATCTTAATTTCTGAAATTGTCAGGGCATATAGTGAACCGGAAAAGAGGATTATGCCAGTTATAAAAAACCGGGCCGACCATTTCAATGCTCTTGATTGATTGAAGTGCATAAGGATACCAACGGCCAACAGGGCAAAAGTATGATAGAATTGATACTGCACGCCGGTTTTATATACCTCAAGCATTTCGGGACTGATAATTTGTTTTAGCCCGTGTGCTCCAAATGCACCCAACGTAACAGCCAGCATGCCACTAATAGCAGCTAAGATTAAAATTCTTTTCATTGTGCTTTTATAACTGATAACTGTTCACTGCTAATTGTTCACTGAAAATCAGCTTGCCCTTTTATTGTGAAGCAACAGATTCACAGCATCGTTTAGCGAACCGGCTTTGGTTACGGCACCGGAGTTGACAAAGTAGATTTCGTCGGCATTCTCGATGGTATTCAGGCGATGCGCAATAATCAGGCGCGTGGTGCTGTCGGGCAGTTTTCGCAAAATATCATCGAGCAATTGCTCGGTTACCGTATCAATATTGGCTGTCGCCTCGTCGAGAATTAGCAAATCAGGACGACGTACTACTGCGCGGATAAAAGCGATCAGTTGTTTTTGTCCGAGGCTGATACCTTCGCCGGTCGATTTGATTTCGGCATTCAGACCACCATCGAAACGTTCGAGCAGACCGTCCAGCCCTACTTCTTTTAGCTCAACCATTAGTTCATCGTTGCTCAACTCGTTGAAACAACCGTTTCCATACAAAATATTATCGCGGATAGTTCCTGTAAACAAAAACGGTTCTTGCAGGATAAATCCGATTTTGGCCGTACGTTGACTGGCATTGAGCGAACGTATCTCGACTCCATCGAGCAGAATTTGTCCGGCAGTAGGGTCATAAAGCCGTGCAATCAGCGAAGCAGTAGTGGTTTTTCCTCCTCCGGTTGGTCCAACAAAGGCATAGGTCTTGCCACGTTCCAGATCAAAACTTACGTTGGTCAGAATCTCGCCTCCAGTAGGATAAGCAAAAGAAACGTTGCGGAATGATAATAAACTGTTGTTTTTTTCTTTTACCGTATTTTTAATTACAGGCAGGTTGTTTTCCTGTGTCAGAATTTGCGAAATGCGATCCCAGCCGGCTAATGCCACCTGAAAGTTAGCCCACAAAGCAGCTATTTGTCGCAGTGGATTATAGAATTGCGCAATATAGGCCAGGAAACTGATTAATAAACCGATTGAAAAATGTCCGTTAGCAATCATATAGATACCCAAAGCCAGTACCACCAATTGGCCAATGTTCGACGAAAAACCATAGACGGGTGTAAACACATTGTTCGCAATTCCAGCTTTCACCGCAGTGTGGTAGTTGTCGGTGTTGGCTTCGTCAAATTTTTTGCGGAAGTAATCGCGGCGGTTGAAGGCCACAATCACTTTAAAGTTATTCAGGCTTTCCTGTATTTCAGCACTCAGGCTTCCGGTGCTTTTCATATTGTTGGCATTGCGGCTTTTCACCCAGGGCGAAACGCTGCGCGTAAAAATCCAGAGGACAAAGGCAGGAGCAAGGGCTGCAAGAGCCAGCTCTACATTGATGGATAGCAGAAAAATACCGGCTCCAAGCATAGTGAAAATACTGCTCATGAATTGCACCAGCGATTGCGAAAAGAACTGGTTGATTTTGTCGGTATCGTTGTTGACACGCGAGATAAGGTCGCCCGCTTTATTTTGGGTAAAAAAATCAATAGGTAATTCCTGCAATTTATTGAAAACCGTGTTGCGCAGGTTGTACAGCATGCGTTGGCCTACACGTCCCATCAGTTGTGCTTGCGTGTATCCGCTTACCAAAGCTGTGCAGAACACGCCAAAAAGAATGAGCGAGTACGTGATTACGCCTTCGTAGTGATGGGTTACCACAAAATTATCGACAGCATGTCCCATCAGGTAAGGTGCCACCAGGTTGAGCCCGGAATTGATGAAGATAAAAACCATAGCGATGTAGAGGTTTTTACGCTCTTGCCCCACAAGAGTCATCAGCCGTTGCAAAATGACTTTTGTAGTTACTTTTTCCAAGGGCTGAACGGCTCCTCCTCTTCCTCTGGCGTTGAGATTATAGCTCATAATGAAAATTCGTTTGTAATGCTTTTCTTTTATTGAAATTTATTGCCTGCGGAGAAGTTAAAATAACTAATCGACAAGCGTGGTCTCATAATGATTTGTACTGCGTTGCGAGTTGAATATCTGCACATATTCCGGGCTGCTTTCCATTAATTCCTCGTGCGTACCCCGGGCTAGAATTTCACCTTCCTCCAACAAAATAATTTGTCCGTACTCTTTTACCGAATCAATTTTTTGTGTTACCGAAAGTAGGGTCAGTCCCGGATAATTCTTTGCCACGTTGTCCAGGATTTTCTGCTCTGTCTGGCTGTCCACACGGGCTGTGAAGTCGTCGAGCAGCAAAATCTTCGGATTAAGAGCCAGTGCGCGAGCCAGCATGATCCGTTGTTTTTGTCCGCCCGAAAGACTGGTGCCGCGTTCGCTCACGATAGTTTCCAATCCTTCCGGAAGGGTTTCGATAAAATCATACAGTTCAGCTGTCTCAATGGCTTTTGCCATCAATTCATCCGTTACTTTTTCGTTGAAAGCGATATTTTCGCGCAGGCTCATGCTGAAAATAACACTGTCCTGAAACACAAATCCTATTTGATGCTGAAAAGTTTCTTTGTCGTAGTCATTAATGTCAGTGCCATCAAACCGTATTGTGCCGCTTAGAGGTTTGATAAGACTGGTGAGCAAATACAGCAATTGTGTTTTTCCGGCTGCAGTTGGGCCGATAATAGCTGTTCGGGTTCCGGGCTCAATGCTCATTGAAATATTTTTCAATACCGGTTTCTCGCCGTAATTCACAACAACGTTTTGTATCTCAATATTGCCCTTCAAAGGAGTATTCACGGTGCCTGTGTCGCGGGTTTCGGGGGCATCGAGCACTTCGCAGATACGTCCGTAAGCCACCGAAGCCTGTGCAATAAAGTTGCTGATAAACCCAATTACCATAATCGGGAAAATCAGGATTACCAGATACGAGCTGAACGCCGCAAAATCACCCAACGACATTTTTCCGGTTATCACAAAATGCCCACCCAGCGCCAGAATAACCAGCGAAGCCATATTACTTACGAAAACAACAATCGGTATCAGGGTGGCAAACAACCGGAGAATTGACATTCCCAGGTTTTTGGCCTGCGCATTGGCATCCATGAATTTATTGTATTCCAGTACCTGTGAGTTCACCACGCGAACCAGTGCCGCACCCATAATGCTTTCGTTGATAATCTTGTTGAGCCTGTCCACCACTTCGCGGCTCTTCTTGAACAGTACGCTAACCTTGCGGAATACAATCATAAATGCACCGATAATAATCGGGATGATGACCAATACTGCCAAAGCCAGTTGCCAATTGATTGAGATAAGCAATATGCTGGCTCCGATAATGATAAACAACGACGAGGCCAGTGACACCACTGCCATAGAGACGAACATCTTTATGGAATCGATATCCGATGTAAGATTGGTCAGCAGTTTCGATGGGTTGGACTGCAAGATAAAAGCGTAACTCTGGCGGGAGATTTTATCTGATAGCCGACTACGTAAATCGCGTGCCACGCGTTCTGAAGCATAAGTCTGCAAGATGCCTTGCAGCAACGCAAACACAAAAATAATAAATGCAGCAACCATGAATTCAAGAATGATTCTCTGGTAGTTGAATGTACCTTTTGTGAAATCATCGATGCTGTGCGAAATGAGCTTCGGGATAACCAGATTGACAGCATTGCTTAGCAGTGCAAATGCAATCAGCGCGAAAATCATCAACTTGTAGGGTTTCAAAACCCCGAAGATATTGGGCTTGCCGGGTCTTCCGCCCGTTTTTTGTTTCGTATTTTTATCTGTCATTTTTTATACAATCGTTTTTTAGTCCAACTTGTTTTGTGTGAAAGTTGAATTAACTGGAATAAAACGCAATCGTGCTGCGTCTTTTGAACTTGCAAAGTTACAAATAACAATGTTTAACGCATTACCGATAAACTATAAAATAACGCGTTGCCTTGTGAAAGGTTGTGAAGAAGACAAAATCGGGTAGCTATAAACCCTTGTATACTGTTCTGGCCCAAACGGTGGAATAGGCTGCAAAATAACCATGCGGACTGGCTTTTCCGTTGACCGGTAATACCTGTTTTATGTTGGTTCGGATATTGGCTGGCTGGCCGCCAAACAACGGATTTCGGCCCCAGAATTCGTCTTGCGCTTCCTTTATGAAGTCCATATAATCTTTGGTAATACCACACAATTCGAACGTAATTTTATCGCCCGCTTGTACTTTCTCATCTTTCTTCTGAGATGAGAAAAAGGTGAAAGTCTCGTTCTTGAGGTACTTCCCGGCAAAAAATTCATCGTCGGTAATTCCCCACTCCTGAATGCTGTCTGATACCAGTTTGCCGTTCAGGTAGTGTTGGGCCAAATAATAGTTCTTTTCACCTACCGGATCTTGAAACCATGTTTTTATAGCCCAGATATCATGTTGGAAAAGCCGCTCTTTTACCACGTTGATGCTATCCACATGGGGAACGTGATTCATAGGGCACGACGCGGTATAACGCTCATTCACACCATCTCCATTCACATCTATATTATCGATCGTGAGTGTATAGGTACGTCCTGCAACCCCGAAATAGGTTGCCGGAGTTTGATAGGTTCCTTTTGGAGAAACAGCCTCGGTCAGTGTGATTGTGCTTTGCCCATCGCTGAGCGTGACCGTAGCACCCGAAATTCCTTCGGCCGATTGATTCGAAAAATAGTTGGCCGTCTTTTTTAAATAAATGCTGTGGGCCAGCGTGTCGGTAGTGATGGCTCCATCAACGACCAACTCGGGTGTAGTTCCTTGCAGGTTGAGGTTAATGTCGGTGGTACAAGCCGTAAACAAGGTTGCTACGAGCAATGTAAATATAGAATATTTGAATTTCATTTTGCTTAGAATTTAAAATTGTAGGTTATAGAAGGAACAAAAGTAAACAGATAGGTCATCTCGGCTTTGGTTTTGTAGGCCGTATCCTGGTCGTCTACAAAATTGATAGCCCATGCGTTTTTATGGCCATACACATTGTAAACAGAAAAATTCCATTCGCCTGACCACGAGCGTTTCTTTTTAGTCTTAGGTTTCCAGGTCAATGAAACATCGAGCCGGTGATAATCGGGCATGCGGTATTCGTTTCGTTTGGAATAAACGGGTAGAATCACGTTGCCGACTTCCATGCGGGCAATGGGATAAGTTACAGGTTGTCCGGTGGCGTAAATAAAGTTTGCCCCAAACGAAATGCGTTCGTTCAACTCATAGTTTCCTACGATATAAATGGTGCTCGGACGGTCGTAAGGCGCCAGGTAAGTTTCATTGTTGTTTATTCCCTGAATGGTTCGTTCAGTCCGGGAATAGGTGTAACTGATCCAGCCGGTGAGTTTTCCTTCATTCTTTTGAATCTGGAATTCGGCACCATAAGCCTTTGAATTTCCGAACCGGAGTTCTCCGTCCAGTTTTTTGTTGAGCAATAATTGCGCATGGTCGCGAAAGTCGATGGTGTTTTGCATATCTTTATAAAACAGCTCAGCAGAAGCTTCCAACTTGTTGTTCATGAAGTTGCGGAAATAACCGATTGCATATTGATCGCAGGTTTGCGGTTGAATGTTTTTGCCGGCAGTAAACCATAAATCGAGCGGAGTTCCGGCTGTCGAATTCGAAGCCATTTGCAGGAATTGGTTGGTGCGGGCATAATTTGCTTTTACCGACGATTTTTCATCCAGCAAATAACTGATTCCCACCCGGGGTGACAAGCGGTAAAATGTTTTGATTATTTGTCCAGATTTATAAATGGTAGAATCGACAGCATTGTAATTCTGGTCGTAGTTGTACACAGTACCGCTACCTATGCTCGAAAAGGCGGTGAGGCGCAATCCGCCTTTTACCGACAGCTGTTTCGAGACTTGGTATTCGTCCGAAATATATAAAGCATGTTCAAACGCATTGATATCCGGCAGCACATAGTCGTCGTAACTGGTTGACCCGCCAGTCGATTTTATGGTGCCGGGCTTCATGTTATGCAACGTTGCATTATAACCGAACTTCATAGTGTTTTCGGGCGTAATGAAGGAGGAAAAATCGGCTTTCAAGCTCATGTCCTGCATATTGTATCTCCAGTCGAAATTACTTTCGTTGCCCATGCTCGATTCTAACCCGTAGTTGTAACGGCTATAATTCAAGGAAAAATTGCTGAACAGTTTTTGCGAGAACAAGTGATTCCAACGGGCAGTAAGTGTGGCATTCCCGAAATTAAAACCGGCATCGGTATTCTTGAACTTGTCTTGTCCCAGGTATCCGGAAAGGAAAATACGGTTGTTATCATCGATGCGATGGTTTATTTTTGCATTGAAATCATAGAAATAAAGCTGGTTCTTGTTGATGTCTTTATCCGATGAGAGTTTCAGAAACAAGTCGGCATACGTGCGGCGGGCTGAAACGATAAACGATGTTTTATCCGATCCGATAGGTCCTTCCAACGTAAGCCGGCTGGATATCAATCCGATTCCACCGCTTCCCGAAAACTTCTTCGCATTGCCATCCCGCATCTGAATGTCAAGCAACGATGATAACCGCCCGTCATACGCGGCAGGGATGTCCCCTTTGTACAAGGTCATATTTTTGATGGCATCGTTGTTGAAGACCGAGAAAAATCCCATCATGTGTGAAGCATTGTATATGGTTGCTTCATCCAACACAATCAGGTTTTGATCAATTCCGCCACCGCGTACGCTGAAGCTGGATGTGCCTTCGCCGGCCGAAACAACTCCTGGAAGTAACTGAACAGCTTTTAATAGGTCGACTTCGCCCATCAGCGCAGGCATTTTCCGGATAGTGGCAATGGAAACTTGCTGGGAGCTCATCCGGTTGAGCGTAATGTTGGCGTCTTTCCGTTGCGCCGAAACCACCACTTCTTTCATCTCATTGGCCGCTGTTTTTAGTTCCAGGTCCAGTTTTACCGGTTGGTTCAGGCTTATTTTTTTTGAAATAGTTTGATAACCCACATACGTGACTTCGAGCGTGTATTCCCCTTTGGGAACGCTGACTGAATAAAAGCCGTAATTATTGGTTACTGTTCCTCTCTTCAGTTCTTTAATTGAAACCGTTACACCTATAAGTGCCTCTCCGTTTGCTTCGTCCTTGATATTCCCGCTTACACTTATTCTGTCGGCCGGCAAAATGGCGAAAGCGCTTGTAAGAAACGACAGAAATACCAAAGAAAAAATTACTTTGCGTAAAATCATAGTTAATTGTTTAATTTTATTTTAAATCAAGAAGATAAGCTTTTTTGAAAGCTTTGTTTTTTTATTCGAATCTTGTACTGCAAAAGTACTAAATTATATGTTCGATTTTAAATAAAATTTGTTGGTAACCTTGTTTTGTATAAACAGCAAACAATGGAAATGTGCTGTTTTGATATTTAATTCAAAATCAAGATTAAATGTCAAAACAGAAAGACAGGACCTCGGATAGTTGAGATTCAGATTCACTGCAGATAAAGCTGGTCTCAAATTCCGTCACACCCGAAGGTATATTTGTTGGGATTTCGTCGTCATCCGGAATGTATAGTATGAGCATCTTTTTCTTTTTTCGATGGTTATTTAATGTTACAAAAGTACCATTATTCTAGGGTCGCTTTCAGGCTAAATTTGCTGAATTGTCCAATAAAGCGACTGAACTTACCAAAAAGAGGTCTGAAACGTAATACTAACTGATACATCTTTACTTCTGAATTGCTTGCTTTTGAATTATTTGTTGTTGTGAAACAAAGTTTTAATACAAATAAGACTTAATCGAAAATACACTGCAAAAGTAGGCCGTAATACCTGTTGCTTACAACCACAAATCGATAAACAAACCTCTTTTCCCGACGAATGGAAGTGCAATACCGTTCAACCTGTTAAAGAATACTCTTTTTTGCTGTTTTTTTGTTTCAACAATATTTCTTCCGGTTTTGAAATCTCCACGCGGGGCAGACAGATTTCGAACGGTTGTAAATGAAAAAGGTTGCCCGGAAGCAACCTAATGCGAAGTTCGATTGGTTATGAACAGGTTTTTCAGGCTTCAAGCAGTTTAGCGATATTAAACTTTTTCATTTGCATGAATGCGTTGGTTACCCTGCCTGCTTTTGCCGGGTCGGTTATTAGTGTTGGCAATATGCTGGGAACTATTTGCCACGAAATGCCAAACTTGTCTTTCAGCCAGCCGCATTGGCCTTCTTCACCGCCAGCGGTTAGTTTTTCCCAGTAATGGTCTATTTCTTCCTGCGTATCGCAAAATACCTGGAATGAAACCGATTCGTTGAATTCAAAAACAGGCGTGCCGTTTAATGCGGTAAAAGGTTGCCCGTTAATCACGAAAGCGACAGTGAGTACTGTGCCTTCGGGTTGTCCGTGGAATTCATACCCTTCTTTGCCATAATAGCTGATAGCGTCGATACTGGAGTTTTTGAATATTGACGTGTAAAACCGTGCTGCTTCTTCGGCTTGGTTATTAAACCAAAGGCAAGGTGTTATTAGATTTGTCATAAAGTTTGTCTGATTAATTTTTTTCAACGTGTTTTTTGAGATTATCCAGGATGCTTTGCCAACCGGCACGCTGCAGTTCATGCGGGTTCTCGTTTTCCGCTTCGAAGGTTTCAATGACTTCGGTTTTGTCATTCAACCCGATAAAGTCGACGCTTACCCGTCTGCCATCGCCCAACAAATATACAATCAACTCGTTGGCGAGCACTTGTTCATACACTCCTTCGAAATCAAAACCAAAACTTCCATCTTTTGCTTCCATGCGGTAGCAGAATTTACCGCCGGGTTGCGGATCATTTTCGGCTTTGGTGGTATGCCAGTCTTCGCTGGCATTATTCCATTTCAAAATGTCATCAGGTGTTGTAAAGCATTTCCATACTTTTTCAACCGGTGCATGAATCATGTTTTGCACCGTGATTGCTTTTTCTTTAGATTTCATAATTTGCCGGATTTTCTGTACAGTTAAACATCCACTGAATGCCGAATTTGTCGGTGCAACTTCCGTAGTAAGCGCCCCAAAACATGTCTTGCAATTCCATGGTTACCACTCCGTCTGCCGATAATGCATTGAAAAGCCGCTGGGTTTCAATTTTGGTATCGGGTTCCAGGTTGATGTAAATATTATTCCCTTGATTTACCTTGAATCCCATCGATTCGGGAGCATCGGTGCCCATGAGGACATGGCCGCCAACAATAGGTAATTCGATATGCATGATCAGGTTTTTGTCTTCTTCGGCCAGGTGGGGAGCACCTTCGCCGGGAGGGAAATCGCCCATTCGTGCCACTCCGCCACCGCTAAATTCGCCACCAAAAACAGATTTGTAGAAATTGAAAACTTCCTCCGTATTGCGGGGAAAGTTCAGGTATGTGCTAGTCCGTGCCATAATATTTGATTTTTAGTAATTAGTATAACAATGGATTGCAATGATTGTTTTGAGGCGAAATGTTTAAGTGCGTGAAGCTAACCTTGCTATTAAAAATCAACTGCTTCTTGCCGTTTCAGCAATTCTTTGGTAGAAAGCATTCCGCAGGCGGCAAAAATATCCTCGCCCCGCGAGGCCCGGATGGTCACGGTCATGCCTTTTGCTTTCAACCGGTTTTGAAATTCCACAATACCGTCTATCGAAGTTCCTTCCAGCGGCGTGTCGGGAATGGGGTGGAAGCGGATCAGGTTTATCCGGCATTTTATCCCGTTCAGCAACCGCACCAGCTCCTTGGCATGGCGGGGTGTGTCGTTAATGCCTTTGAACATGATGTATTCAAAAGAAACCCGGCGTTGCTTGCCAAAGTTCCATTTGCGGATTTCATCCACCACCGTGGTGATTGGATATACGCTTTGAATAGGCATGATCTCGCGCCGCTCGGCGTCGAAAGGCGAGTGCAGGCTGACGGCCAGATGCGCCGGGCTTTTTTCCAGAAACGTCATCATGGCCGGGATGATGCCAATGGTCGAAACCGTTATCCGTTTCGGACTCCAGCCGTATCCCCAGGGCGAAGTCATAATTTCGATGCTGTTTAATACCGCTTCCACGTTGTCCAGCGGTTCGCCCATGCCCATGTACACAATGTTGGTGAGCCGATCAAACTCGGGCAGCGATTGCACCTGGTTCACGATGTCGCCGGCCGAAAGATTGCCCTGGAATCCCTGCTTGCCGGTCATGCAAAACAAGCAGCCCATTTTACAGCCTATTTGTGTCGATACGCAAAGGGTAGCCCGGTTGTCGTCGGGTATAAAGGCCGATTCAATGAATTTTTCGGTTTGCGTGGGGAACAGGTATTTCTTGGTGCCGTCGGTCGAAGTCTGGACTTTCGCTGGCAGCACTAGGCCTATGGTGTAATCGTTTTCCAGTTTTTCGCGGGCTATCTTCGACAGGTTCGTCATTTGGGATATCGAAGTAACCCGTTTTTTGTAAAGCCATTCGGCCAGTTGGGTGGCTGTAAAAGCCGGCAGCCCAAGCGAAAGTACCAGGGTTTTTAATTGGTCGAGCGTGAGTCCGAAGAGGTTTGTTTTTTCGTTCATGTGCGTAGAAGGGAGCGGGTAGGTGTATCGGTTCTTTTTAAAAATAAGTTTCGGAAATAATGTTGTGGTACGGAACGCCCCGTGCAATCAGGATGTCGCGGATCTGAACCACCATTTCGGCGCTGCCGCATAGGTAGTAAGTAATGTCGCAGGCAAAACTGTGCCTGTTGCGCAACCACTCGGTGAGGCGCCCTTTGTAGTTTTGCGTTTCGAGCTGTTGCGAACAGCATCTGACATAATTGTTTTTCAGCTCTTTTTCGAGAATGGGGGCAAAGTAAAAGTTTTCGTCGAAGCGGCCGCCATGAATCAAGGTTTTGTTGGCAGCCAGCCCCGACCGGGCCATCGAAACAAAGGGCGCAACACCCGTTCCTGCTGCTATCCACCAGGCTTTGTCGGTGCTGCAATTAAACGTACCGAATGGTTCTGACACATAAATGCTGTCGCCCGGCTTGAGCCTGGACAGGGCAGGGGTGAGCTTTCCATCGTGTTTCTCGTCGAAGAGAATTTCCATATACTCGTCTTTTTCACCGCTTGCAATGCTATAGAGCCGGGGCTGCCCGTCGGGTTCCAGGTCAATGGCAACTACCTGCCCGGCAATAAAGTCAAACTCGCGCCTGAATCGAAGCACATATACATCGTAAGCCACACAGTGAATCGATTCCACCTTGTTTTCGTGTAATTTTCGTTCTTTAGTCACAATCATTTTTATAAATAGGGAATTTGTTTACCTTAAACAAATTTAGCGTGACTATGTTTTTGGGGCGGCTCTTTAAATGCGGTGTGTCTGGGAGGTCAAGAAAAAAATGGCTGGAACCTGGGGTTTCGCGATTTCCAAATCACGATTATTCTCCGCTGTCATCCCGCGATTTGGAAATCGCGAAACCCAATTTCGCACCCTTAGTTTATGTAGTGCAATGTTTTCCTACAGTTCTGCAACAGCCACGTTCTGCTTCGCCAAACAACTGTCTCAAGACTTTACGTTACGAAGAACCGGGCGTGTGTTACCGGCAGCCTATTTCTTACTTCATCGTTGCTTTTCCTATGGATTTCAATTTTTCATTTAGTTCATTTTTTCGCTTTTTTAGTCTTTGTGGTTGAATGAATGTAAAATCGAATAAAGCTTCAATAACTTCAATTAACCACTCTGCTTCTCCAGGTTCTACATTTACGATATTTCCTGTATTTTGTTCTTTTTCTGGATGTGCTGCAAGATTTCCAACAACTCTAATAGCATCAACAGCTTCAGCTATATGTGTTGGGATGCCTTGTAGTTGAATAAACTTACCAATCTCTAATGACAAAGACTTCTCTTTAATATTAAATTCGCCTCTTAATATGTGTTGTAATAGTCTTCGACTTAATGCAGCTGATGCTTTGGGGCTTATTGAAATAACTTCTTTTGCTTCATTATAGTCTTCTACATACTTAGTCGGAATTAGCTTTATATATTCAAATTCTTTTCTATTGGGATATATGAGGATTTCACTTACGATATCAAAAACTCCATTTTCATCTTCATTTATAGTGTAATAAACGTCTTTGGTATATTTACATAGGGAATAATAAATTATACTGTCATCACAATTTGGGCACGTTTCATGGATAATAAAATAGGCGGTTTCCTTATCTACGATTTTAATTGGGTCGTTATATTGCCAGTCTATTTTTACAGCTTTATTACAATGTGGACAGTTCATAATTACTTTGTTTTTATTTGTTGAGTATTTTTAATTGATAATCACATTGTTCTACTATTTTCTATTATTTACTCTTTTGATATTAACTGCTAAAGTTAATGCTCTTTTTTGAATTGGTGCTAACAACCCCCCCCGTAGCGTAAATAATCCTGCCCCCTATGTTCGGCGAATGGCTCCAGTCTTGGTCGCTGCTAAAGGGAAAGCTCTTGCTTTCCATATTATTGGCAAATACAACCCTTTTTTTCAAAATTTCCCTCCAAAGGTAAATAACTTTTCTTTAATTAACTGGATTGCAGTTGGTTATTTTTTGTATTAATATATTTTCACAGTTTTACAATCTGCTTTGTAACCCGTTGAGATGAATCCCGGCAGTTGAAGTTGGCTTTGCAGCCTGTCGAGATGAATCCCGGCGGCTGAAGATGGCTTTGCAGCCTGTTGAGATGAATCCCGGCGGTTGAAGATGGCTTTGTAACCTGTCGAGACGAATCCCGGCGGCTGAAGTTGGGTTTGCAGTCTGTTGAGATGAATCCCGGTGGCTGAAGTTGGCTTTGTAGCCTGTCGAGATGAGTTCCGGAAGTTCTAGATGGCTTTGCAACCCGTTGAGACGAATCCCGGATGTTCTAGATAGTTTTGCAACCCGTTTTTGGCGGATAACAATGAATTTTTAAAGAAACAGCCGGTTACATTGCTGCAACCGGCTGTTCTATAATTGACAATTAATAATTAATATTCGTCCCAGCTCTTGATCTTGATCTCTTCAATATCTTTGGTACAGAAGGCCGTGATAAAGGCTGAAGCCAGACGGGCATTGGTGAACAACGGAATGTTGAAGTCAATGGCGCCACGGCGGATGATATAGTCGTTGGCCAGCTCGCGTTTGGTGGTGTTTTTCGGAATGTTGATAACCAAATCAAATTCTTTGTTGGAAATCATATTCTTTACGTTCAGTTCACCGTCTTCGTCAGGCCAGTTTACAGCTGTCGATTGTACGCCGTTCTCGGCTAAGAACACTTGCGTGCCACGGGTTGCGTACAGCTCGAAACCTTTCTTTTGCAATAACTGGCAGGCTGCCGACAGTTCCACTTTCGATTTCACTTCCCCCGACGAAATCAGGATCCGTTTCTTCGGAATGCGGAATCCAACCGAAAGCAACGATTTCAGAATCGCTTCCGAGAAATCGTCGCCAATACAACCCACTTCGCCGGTCGAAGCCATATCCACACCCAACACCGGGTCGGCTTGCTGCAAGCGGGCAAAAGAGAATTGCGAAGCTTTGATTCCCACATAATCGAGGTCGAAAGCCGATTTCTCGGGTTTTTCCACCGGCAATCCAAGCATTACTTTCGTAGCCAGCTCGATAAAGTTTATCTTCAATACTTTTGAAACGAATGGGAAACTGCGTGACGAACGCAGGTTACATTCAATAACCTTGATATAATTGTCGCGGGCCAGGAACTGGATGTTGAATGGTCCGGAGATATTCAGCGACTTGGCAATTTCGCTTGCAATTTTCTTGATCCGGCGAATTGTTTCCACATAGATTTTTTGTGGAGGAAATTGTGTGGTAGCATCGCCCGAGTGAACCCCGGCAAATTCCACGTGTTCCGAAATGGCATATACCAGTATTTCACCTTTGTTGGCCACCGCATCAATCTCTATTTCCTTGCAGCGTTCGATAAATTCCGAAATAACCACCGGATGTTTCTTGGATACGTCGGTTGCCAGTTTCAGGAAGTTTTCCAGTTGCGAGGCGTCGTAGCACACGTTCATGGCAGCGCCCGAAAGTACATACGAAGGACGAACCAGCACCGGATAACCAATGCCATCAACGAATTCGTTTACGTCGTCGAACGTGGTCAACTCTTTCCAGCGGGGTTGGTCTATTTTCAACGTGTCGAGCATCGACGAGAATTTGTGGCGGTCTTCGGCCATGTCGATAAATTCGGCTTGCGTACCCAGGATGTTTACATTCGATCCTGCCAGTTTCAACGCCAGGTTGTTCGGAATCTGCCCGCCGGTAGAAACGATCGTTCCCATTGGATTTTCCATATCGATAATATCCATCACGCGCTCAAAGCTCAACTCGTCGAAGTACAGGCGGTCGCACATATCGTAATCGGTCGAAACCGTTTCGGGGTTGTAATTGATCATTACCGAGCGGAAACCTTCTTTGCGGATAGTCATCAGCGCGTTTACACCGCACCAGTCGAACTCTACCGAAGAACCGATACGATAAGCTCCCGAACCCAGTACTACCACCGAACGGTGGTCGCCCAGGTATTTCACATCGCTGGCTGTTCCGCCATACGTCAGGTACAAATAGTTGGTTTGAGCCGGATATTCGGCGGCCAGCGTATCAATTTGTTTTACTACCGGAACAATTCCGCGGCTTTTGCGGTGTTCGCGGGTAAGTTTTATGTTTTCGTCAATGTCGTTGCTATTGCATTTGGTAACCAAACGGGTGATCTGGAAGTCGGAGAATCCCATTTCCTTCGCCCGGCGAAGCGCAGCATCCGGCAATTCCGCCAGCGAGTTGAATGTTTCCAGTTCGCGCTCTTTGTCAACAATAGCTTGCAGCTTGTGTAAGAACCAGCGGTCAATCTTGGTCAAATCGTGCAATTTATCAACCGAATAACCGCTGTGAAGCGCTTGTGCCAGATAGAATACACGTTTGTCGGTAGGTTTTGATAAAGCGGTATCCACATCGTCGGCGTAGAAATCTTTGTTGGCTACAAACCCGTGCATGCCCAATCCAATCATACGCAATCCTTTTTGGAACGCTTCTTCAAAAGTCCGTCCGATAGACATGATCTCGCCAACCGACTTCATGCTCGATCCCAACTGGCGCGAAACGCCCTGGAATTTACCTAAATCCCAACGGGGAATCTTACAAACAATATAGTCGAGTGCCGGTTCGAAGAATGCTGAAGTATCTTTCGTTACCGAGTTTTTCAGTTCGGGAAGCCCGTAGCCAAGTCCCAGTTTAGCAGCTACGAAAGCCAGCGGATAACCGGTTGCTTTGGAAGCCAGCGCCGAAGAGCGGCTCAAGCGGGCGTTTACCTCGATCACGCGGTAATCTTCCGATACGGTGTCGAAAGCATACTGAACGTTACATTCACCCACAATGCCGATATGGCGGATAATGCGGATAGCCAGTTCACGCAGTTTATGGTATTCGCTGTTGGTCAATGTTTGCGAAGGTGCAACCACGATACTTTCGCCGGTATGGATACCCAGCGGATCGAAGTTTTCCATGTTACAAACCGTGATACAGTTGTCGTATTTGTCGCGTACTACTTCGTATTCAATTTCTTTCCAGCCTTTCAACGATTTTTCTACCAATACCTGTGAAGAATAAGCGAAAGCTTTTTCAACCAATGCCTTCAGCTCTGTATCGTTGTCGCAGAATCCCGATCCAAGTCCGCCCAGTGCATAAGCTGCCCGCACGATAACCGGATAACCCAACTCGTTAGCTGCCCGCACGGCATCTTCCAATGTGGTAACTGCTTCGCTCTTGATATATTTTACACCAATTTCCGACAGCTTTTGGTTGAAGATTTCGCGGTCCTCGGTGTCGATAATCGATTGTACGGGAGTTCCAAGAACGCGCACATTGTATTTTTCAAATATCTTATCCCGGTACAGTGCAACCCCGCAGTTCAATGCTGTTTGTCCGCCGAATGAAAGGAAAACGCCATCCGGACGTTCTTTTTCAATTACGCGTTCAACGAATTCAGGGGTTACTGGCAGGAAGTATACCTTGTCGGCAATACCTTCCGAAGTTTGCACGGTGGCAATGTTCGGGTTAATAAGCACTGTTTTGATTCCTTCTTCTTTCAGTGCTTTCAATGCTTGCGAACCGGAGTAGTCAAACTCGCCGGCTTCACCAATTTTCAACGCTCCCGAACCAAGAACCAATACTTTTTTAATTTCACCTTTTTCAGCTCCTTTGTAAACGTGTTTGGTAACCAGTTTTGATTCACATTCTTCTTCGATCATCTCCACAATCGGCTTGTTGAAACCTTCAATGGTTTTGATAAATACGTCGAACAAGAATTCAGTATCGGTAGGTCCCGAAGATGCTTCCGGGTGGAATTGAGCGGAGAACCAAGGCATGGTTTTGTGGCGGATACCTTCGTTGGTTCCATCATTCATGTTTACAAATAATGGCTCCCAATCGGCTCCCAACGTTTTACTGTCAACAGCAAACCCGTGGTTTTGCGAAGTGATAAACGCACGTTGCGTTCCAACCAATTGTACCGGTTGGTTATGGCTGCGGTGTCCGTATTTCAGTTTGTATGTTTTTGCACCACCGGCTACCGATAGCAATTGGTTACCCATACAGATTCCGAAAATCGGTTTCCCGGTTTGCATCGCAGTTTGGATGTGCCTTACGGTGTCTTTTGCATATTCCGGGTCGCCAGGGCCATTCGAAATAAACAGGCCGTCGTATTCAATGTGGTTGAAGTCGTAGTCCCATGGCACACGAATCACAGTGGTGTCGCGTTTCAACAGGCAGCGGATAATGTTATGTTTTACGCCGCAATCTACCAACAGCACACGGTGTTTCCCTGTTCCATACGTAATCACTTCATCGCAGCTCACTTTTGCCACCTGGTTTTCATCATCCGGGTTGATAAAATCAATATCATCGCCTTCAGGAAAAACAAATTTTCCCCGCATCGTTCCTTTCTCGCGCACCAACTTGGTTAGCTCGCGGGTGTCAACTCCGAAAATTCCCGGTATTTCATTTTCTACCAACCATTCGCTCAGGCTTTTTCCTGCGTTCCAATGACTGTATTCAAAAGAAAAATCGGAAATAATCAGGCCGGTAGCTTGAATTTTTTCCGATTCATAAAAAGTAGAAAGTCCGTTTTGAATGATGTCATTCGGAACGCCGTAATTACCAACCAACGGGAACGTTATTGCTAATAACTGCCCTGCGTAAGAAGGGTCGGTCAAACTTTCGGGATACCCGACCATGGCAGTATTAAAAACAACTTCACCGGCTACCGGTTTTTCATAACCAAAGGATTTCCCCTTAAAAACGGTTCCATCTTCCAAAACTAAGTGGAGAGGCTTGTACTTTTGCATATGTCTTTTTTTGATTGAATTGTCCATTTCGACTCGATTGTCCAAATTTGTGCAAAAGTACTGCTTTTCCTTGTTATCTGCAACCCCCAATGTGTGGGAATTTCTTTATATTCCAAGATATTTTATTTTATCTGTATTCATGTATCAATTACTGAGTTAAAAGAGAATGTAAAGAGTATAAATATGCGTGTGGCTGGTCGGGTAAGAAAGACAATCAGGCAGTCTGCATATTGCAAGCTGCCTGATTATATTTTTTAAATAGGGTTGATTTTATACCAACTCGGTTCTTTTTATCTTGTTTTTATATTCCCGTTTAATCACTAACGGAACAGACTCGATTTGTACATTGCTTGTGTCCAATCCGTATGCTTTTGTGTCGGTTATTCCCAGATGTTTAATTATGTTGTAAAAATTCATAGTCATCCGTTCTTTGAATTTAAACCCTTGGTTTTGGTTGTAAACCCGATGAATAACAACAAAACGAAAATCGCCTGGAATGTGATGCTTTTTTAATGCTGGATAATTGCTTATCAGATCAAATTCTTTATTTTCGACTAATTCATCTATAATTTGGCGGAAATAGAGGTTGATCAGCGGTTGAACCTGAAATCCCAGTTTAATATTAATCCGGTATAGTGTGTCTGGAATCAGTTTTTCGAATGTGTACTCCAGTGTTGTCGGGTCATCAACGTGGTCAATATGAAGAATCCAATAATTGTCAGCCCGTTTTGGTTGTTTGTTGATGATTGAATAAATAATTTTCCCTTCAATGTCTGTTTTCTCATCGGCTTTACTCAGATAAACCAAATTTGTTGAATACTTTGGAATTGTGTTGTCGTCTCTGATATCAGAAAGGATCTTGAAAAACGATTCAATTTTCAGGAACTGCAGATGCTTGTTCTTAATAATCCGGGCATTGTACCAAACAAGCATTACTCCGACAATAATTCCGGCCAACATAATTGTGACCCAACCGCCATGCAGGAACTTAAACATGTTGGCTGTAAGGAATGAGAATTCAATAGTCAGGAATGTAGCAATGAATGGCAGAATTAAAAATATATTTATTTGCTTCATCTTTAGATAGAATCCAAGCAGTATGGTTGTCATTAACATGGTGATGGTGATTGACAACCCGTAGGCGGCTTCCATATTGCTTGAAGTCTGGAAAAAACACACAACAATCACGCAGAAAATATACAAAAACCAGTTTACAAAAGGAATATACAGTTGTCCTTTTACTTCGGTAGGGTATTTTATGCGTTGGCGAGGCCAGAAGTTCAGGCTCATGCCTTCGCTAAAGATGGTGAATGAGCCGCTGATAAGTGCCTGGCTGGCTATGATGGCTGCTGCAGTGGCCATTATTACTCCGAAAATAAGAAAACTCTCAGGCATTAGAGCATAAAACGGATTGGTCGATTCAGTCAATTTATCCATGTGTGTTAACACCCATGCTCCTTGTCCCAAATAATTTAAGATCAATGTGGTTTTTACGAAAACCCAACTTGTTCGAATGTTGGCGATTCCACAATGTCCTAAATCGGAGTAAAGCGCTTCTGCTCCTGTTGTACAAAGAAATACGGCTCCTAAAATCAAAAACCAATTTGGGTAGTTTGCCAGCAGATTGATAGCGTAATAAGGATTGAAAGCTTTCAGGATTGGCGTATATGCTGAGATTTCCATTAACCCAAGGATACCTAACATACTGAACCAAATAACCATCATAGGACCAAATGATTTTCCAATGACTTTCGTTCCAAATTGTTGTATGATAAAAAGAAGGGAAATAATAATGATGCTGATGGGTACAACAGGTGTTTCAGGGTTTAATCCTCTTAGCCCTTCTATGGCAGATACGACTGTAATTGATGGAGTTATGATGCCATCGGCAATTAATGTGCTGGCACCAATGATGGCTATAACATATAGCCATTTCTTTTTGCTTTTCCTTACTAAGGCGTATAAAGCTAGAATTCCTCCTTCACCTTTGTTGTCGGCACGTAAAGTTATAATTACGTATTTTACAGTGGTTTGAAGAGTTAATGTCCAAATGATACAGGAAATTGCACCAATTATGTAGTTTGCATCTAAATGTGCATTAGCCCCAATAATAGCTTTCATGACGTACAATGGTGAAGTCCCAATATCGCCATATACAATTCCTAGCGTCACAATTACGCCCAAGAAACTAAACTTATTTAAATGTTCTGCTTTACTATTCTCCATTAATGTATTCGTTGTTTTGCTTAGTTTTGTTTTTTTGAGGGACAAAAGTATTATATTTTATCTATGCAATAATCACAATGTGTTTTAATTAGCCGTTTGCGATGTATTTGTATAGTATGCTTGGGTATTTTGTGTTATTTTGAATTGTCTTGCTTTGTTTCTTTGAGCAAGATTTTATTTGCAAGGCAATTGATTTTTAAAATTCAGATGTGAAATGAAACTTTATATTTTTAAAATCATTTTGAGCCATTTGCAGTACATAGCCTGAATCGGCTAAAAATACATCACGGCCTTCTTTGTCCTTGGCCATGTACTGGGCTTTGCGTTTTTTGAAATTATCCAGTTCGGTAGCATCGTCGCTTTGAATCCAACAGGCTTTGTATAATGAGATGGGTTCCCAACGGCATTGGGCATTGTACTCGTGAAGCAAACGATATTGAATTACTTCGAATTGAAGCTGTCCAACTGTTCCGATTATTTTACGTCCATTAAATTGGTTTGTAAATAACTGTGCAACACCTTCGTCCATTAACTGATTTACGCCTTTGTCCAATTGTTTCGTTTTCATTGGGTCGGCATTTTCGATGTACTTAAACATTTCTGGCGAAAAACTTGGAATTCCTTTAAAGTGTAGGTTTTCACCCCCGGTAAGCGTGTCGCCGATTTTGAAATTTCCAGTGTCGGGTAGTCCAACAATATCGCCGGCATAAGCTTCGTCTACGGTTTCTTTTTTCTGAGCCATAAAGGCTGTAGGGCTGGAGAAACGCATCATTTTGCCATGACGAATATGTTTGTAATTTACATTTCGCTCAAATTTACCGGAACATATTTTTACGAAAGCAATACAACTTCTATGGTTGGGATCCATGTTGGCATGAATTTTAAAAACAAAGCCCGAGAAAGCATCTTCGAATGGATTAATTTCACGTTCTTGTGTGTTAATCGGTCGGGGAGACGGAGCTATTTCCACAAAGCAATCCAACAATTCTTTTACTCCGAAGTTGTTTAAGGCGCTGCCAAAGAAGACTGGTGCCAGCTGGCCTGCCAGATATTTCTCGGTGTCAAATTCAGAATAAACTCCGTTGATAAGTTCCATGTCTTCACGTAATTTATTCGCATTGTCTTCTCCAACGTATTTTTCCAGTTCAGGGCTGTTTATGTCCGAAAAAGCTACCGACTCGCTGATAGATTGCTTGTTTGGTGTAAAAAGTTGCAGGTTTTCTTTGTAGATGTTGTAAACCCCTTTAAACGAGAATCCTTGGTTGATAGGCCAGCTGAGTGGACGAACTCCAATTCCAAGTTCGGCCTCCAATTCATCGAGCAAGTCGAAAGCCTCTTTACCTTCACGATCCATTTTGTTTACGAAAATCATAACAGGCGTGTTGCGCATGCGGCAGACTTCCATGAGTTTTCTAGTCTGTGTTTCAACACCTTTTGCTGTATCTACCACAATGATTACACTGTCCACTGCAGTTAAAGTACGATAAGTGTCTTCTGCAAAGTCCTGGTGACCGGGGGTGTCCAAAATGTTGATTTTATAGTCGCGATATTCGAAACCCATTACCGAAGTAGCAACAGAAATACCACGTTGTTTCTCAATCTCCATCCAATCGGATGTGGCTGTTTTTTTTATTTTATTTGATTTTACAGCACCGGCCACATGAATAGCACCACCGAAGAGCAAAAGCTTTTCGGTCAATGTGGTTTTTCCTGCATCGGGGTGACTAATAATAGCAAAGGTACGGCGGCGAAGTATTTCGGATTTTAAAGACATTGTTCTATGAAAATTGATTTTGATTTTTTTTCGGCTGCAAAGGTACATTTTTTAGCTTTAATGGACAAATGGCTTTACGACGCTAATTTGGAGAATTTTAGACTATAAAACGATTGGTTAATCATAAGTTGTTTTGTTGGATTATTTTCTTTGTGGGTCATTATTAGATGAAAAGAAAAGGTCGACCCCAGCGGTCGACCTTTATGTGAATTTAACGCACGAAATTGCGTAGATATGAAATCAATGCTTAAAACTTAAATCCTATGGTTAAAATAATGTTATTGTTGGTTGTTTTTACGCTGGCAGGACTTGCTTCAACGGTTAAGCTGTTAGAATTGTATGGGTAGAATGTTTCATCTAAAACCTTGTTCATGTAAGCAAAGTCGATGAACCAGTTAGTTTCCCGGTATCCGAAACCAGCTGTGATATAATCAGTACGATTATTTTGAAAATATTCGGGATCGGTTCTTACAGTGTTGAATCTCATAAGTTTGTCGGCTTGTAAATTATTAGTTCCAGCACTCATGTTAGCATATCCGGCGCGTAAAGAGAAGTTGTCACTTAACTTGTATTCACCTCCTATTTTGATTGTTTTTACGTCTTTCAACATATCTTTAATGCCTGCATTCTCATCCGCAAAAACTTGCGCATTCCCATCGCTGTCGTAGAATTTTGAATACGTATTCATGCTATAATCATATTCGGCACTAATTAAGCCTTTTTGACCAATGACTAAAGCGGCGCTGGCATTAAATTTCCATGGGTTGTTTAATTTATAATCACTGGAACCAGTTGGGGTAGTCACGTTTCCATATGTTGTTTGGTCGATGTTGTAATTAAGCGTTGCATAATTGTTATCGCTTAATGCATAGATTGTTGGAGTGTGAACCGAAACCCCAAGACGTAGCATGTCCACAGGCCTTATAATTGCGCCAACATTTAAGTTGAAACCTGTTCCTGAAGTGTTGACGGTGTTATCCAAGGTCATATTGCCACCTGCACCAAAGAGTTCGGAGTATCTGCTTCTTGCAGTGTAATCAATTGATTGTAAATTTAAAGTTGTTCCCAAATAAAACTTATTACTGAAATTTCCTGCCCAGCCAATGGAGTACTCATCAATATATCCTGTTTCCTGCAAAGTATAAGTGGGAGTCACCAACTCTCCGGAATTCAATAAAGACGACCAAGCGTTAGCACTTCCGGGTGAAACTTCGTTTATCAGATAACCTTGGTAGGCTAATTCTGAAATCCAGGGTATGTTCAAGTTGTCATAGGGATTGTTGCTGCTGGATAAGTCAGCACTTGCAATATTTCCGGAAAAATAGGCCATATAGTCAGTTATGGACGATGCGGAAGAATTGTTTTTGATAGTTGAATTCCGGTTGAAACTTTTTAATCTGTTGTAAGTGAACGACCAGTTGGAACTTAATAATCCTGCATTGCCATTTAATCCGTTGAAAGTAGGTATGGATTTTATATATGAAAAGTTGGTAAAGCCGAGATTGCTTAAATTGTCATTACCAAGGGTATTGTTCCATGTTGATTTGCTGTTTTGCAAAGATACGTTTATAGTCCCGCTTAATTCAGACGTGCGATACACCCCAAGTCCGGCCGGATTATCTTTTATTGCTGATCCATCGCCACCTAAAGCTCCAAAGGCTCCTGCCATACTCATATATCTGGCAGTTCCGTTAATGTCGCCTTGAATTATTTTTGATGCATCAAATTCAGTTTGGGCTATCAAGAAAGAGCAGTTTAAAATTACTGCTAAAGCCAATATACTCTTTTTCATATGTCGTTGTTTTTTATTTATCAATAATCATGTTGAGTAAATGCAATTTATTTCTTTGAAGATTGTTGCTAGCGTCTGCCACCACTTCCTCCACCAGAACGGCTACTTCCTCCTCCACCGCCACTTCCACCGCTACTGCTGCTGCTGGAACTGCTACTTCTGCTTCCACCTGAATAGCTACTTCCGGAGTTTCCGCTTGAATAAGACGAATTGCTGCGGTAGATACTAGAATTTCCATCAGAAGAACTTGTCCGTGAAGGGCTTGAACTGCTGATTACTGTTCGTGTTCCGGAAGTTGAGTATGATGATCTATTTGGAGAACTGGAAGAGTAACTTCCTCTAGAATTATAGCTTTGAGTTGGAGAATTGTTTATAACTGTAGAATAAGTACGTGGGCGAGTATTTATATTTACACTACTGGTTCTGGAAGATGAATTTACTCCACTAATGCTTTGATTAAAAGATCTTGAACTTCTTACTACTCCAATTCCATTTAATTGGCTACCATAACTTCTTGAACTTTGGGTTACTGAAGAACGTGTTGTTGCGGTTCCTGTTGCAGAACTACTACGGGTGTTGCTAACAGCTGTATATTGACCTGTACGTGAAGAAAGAGAATTGCTGCCTGCAATTGTCATGCTCGAAGCGCTGTTTGAACCTCTGGTTCCTCCAAGGCGATTGGTGCCTGTGTAATTGGAAGCCTGACGTCTGGTTCCTTCATCGTAATTTCGGTTCCTGTTATATCCATATCCTCCGTATCCATAATATCCACCGTATCCGTAATAAGGGTAACCATAATACCCCCCATATCCAAAGTAATCACCGTAATATCCGCCCCAGCCACCATAGAAATTGTTGTAACCCCATGGATAATAACTATTCCAGCCAAAACCGAACCCAAGTCCAAAGCCTGAATTCCAACCGAAACCTAAGTTCCAACCAAAACCGCCATATCCGCCATATCCAAATGGACTAAAGTTGTAATTCCACCAATATGGGTTTGTCCACGTCGGAGTTACATAGGCATATGGACCGTCAACATATACATTCCAATCATTGTTATTTAAAAAGTAAATGTCATTATAATTTGGATCTCCAATAAATACGGTGTATCTTGGGTTATGAAAGCGCCGGATGCGTTCTGCATATTCCAAGTCAGATTCTGTGCCTTTGAATCCATTTAAATAATGTCCTCTTTCCTGATTGTTTTCAGTGCTGTCATTAATTGAGATTTCTGAAACATAAATTGTGTCATGGATGACTTGGATATCAGAATTGTTGTTATTTTTGGCCAGATAATTATCTTGTCTTTTGTTGTTTTCTTTTTTATCACCGGCTTGACCAACCACATAAATCGTGTCGTGAATCACTGTGCTAGGCCTTGTCGTTTTGCGTTCAACGTAAACAATCTCTTTAGCGCCATTTTTGTAATCTCCTTTTTTTCTGGCGTTAAGTATTTGATTGCTTTGTGCTTGATTATCGTTACCGCTTTGTCCAGTTTTTGCAACATTTGGTGAGTAATAAATATCGTCGATAATCGCACCCTGATTTTGGCATATTCCTACAAGAGGAAAAAGCAGCGTCAGCATAATAATGAATGTGGATCGTTTCATAATAATTTCTCCTATTATTTAAGTCATTAGAGACTGTTTTATTTTGTGTATTTGAACAAGAATCGTGCCATTAAGGGCAAGCTTTTGGGCTTGAAATGTGTAAAAATGTAAATTTAATTCGTAAATGAATAATGATTAAAAAATATTGTACTTTTGTAATCGGATTCGGATTTTTTGACCCCAAAAGAATTGAAAAGTTTAAATTCGGTTATACTTTTATATTAGATATAGAGATTAAACTATTAATTTAAAATTACTTATATGAATTATTTTGAAGTTCGCTTTTTTATACAGCCTTACGAAGAATACATTGCAGACGTTTTGACTGCCGAACTAGGTGAAATAGGCTTTGATAGCTTTGTTCCAACCGAAGATGGCCTGCATGCTTATATTCTTGAAAACGCTTTCGACGAATTTAGATTGAAAGGTTTATTGGCTGATTTCCCTTTTGAGGCGTCGATTGACTACAAAATTACACAAATTGAGTCGAAAAACTGGAACGAAGAGTGGGAAAAGCACTATTTCGAACCAATTGTTATCGGAAATGATTGTGTTATTCATAGTTCATTTCATAAAGATGTTCCGAAAGCAAAATATGATATTGTAATTGATCCTAAAATGGCTTTTGGAACGGGTCATCATGAAACAACCAGCTTGGTTATCGGACAGCTTCTGCAAATGGAACTGGAAGGAAAAACTGTGCTTGATATGGGTTGTGGAACGGCAGTGTTGGCTATTTTGGCAGCTATGCGAGGTGCTCGCGATTTGGTGGCTATCGACATTGATACTTGGTGTACCGATAATTCGCTGGAAAATATTGCGATAAACAACATTCAGGGTATTGAAATAAAGCTTGGTGGTGCTGAGTTGTTGAAGGGATTGCATTTTGATATTATTCTGGCCAATATCAACAGAAATATTCTATTGGCCGATATGGAGCAATATGCTGCTTGTCTGTCGAGCGGAGGAGAACTGTATATGAGCGGATTTTATGTGGAAGATATTCCGTTGATTGAAGCTGAAGCTAATAGAAATGGATTGAAACTAATTGATTACAAGGAAAAAAACAAATGGGCTGTTGTGAAAACTATCAAAGAATAGTTGGATAAAAAAACAATAGTTTAGGGAAAAAGAAAACGCTGTAAACATTTAAAGTTTGCAGCGTTTTTTTTTATCTGTAAGCAACTGGTTTAATTAGTTTTCTGAATCAATTCCATGCCTATTTGAATAGCTTTCTCGTTCATCGGTATCAGGTGGTGATGACGGTCGGGTAATGATTTTTTAAGGCCTTTCAATACATTCTCTACCTGAACTATAGGACGGACTTTTAGCAATCCGCCCAGAATAATCATATTCATGGTTTTAGCAGAGTCGTTAGCATAGGCATATTCCGTTGCATCTATCCGGTAGATATTGATGTCGGTACGAGTCGGGAATTTATGAAATCCATTGCCGTCAAAAATTAAAGTTCCTCCAGGCTTTACTTTGCTCTCAAATCGTTCTAATGATGGTTGATTCAGTACGATAGCTGTGTCGTAGCTATTCAGTACGGGAGAGCTAATGCGTTCGTCACTCAGAATTACTGTTACGTTGGCAGTTCCGCCACGCTGTTCAGGTCCGTATGATGGCATCCAACTAACTTCCTGCCCCTGCATTAAACCGGAATAAGCCAAAATTTTGCCCATTGAAAGTACTCCTTGTCCGCCAAATCCGGCTATAATTATTTCTTCTTTCATGATATTCAATTTGTTAAAGGTTTTTCAAATCGCCAAGCGGATAAGCAGGGAACATGTTCTCAACCATCCAGTCATTTGATGCAGCCGGAGATAATTTCCAGCCAGAATTGCAGGTTGAAACTATTTCTACAACAGAAGTTCCTTTGCCAGCGATTGAATTTTCAAATGCTTTTTGAATGGCCTTCTTGGCTTTGCGTACAGTTGCCACGGTGTGAACACTTTGACGTGTAACATAACAGGTTCCTTCCAGTTGTGCTAATAAGTTGGTGATGTTGAGAGGATAACCGTTCAGGGCGATATTTCGTCCGTTTGGAGTTGTAGCAGTTTTCATTTTTTCCAATGTTGTTGGAGCCATTTGACCACCGGTCATTCCATAGATACCATTGTTGATAAATATTATGGCAATATTTTCTCCACGATTAGCGGCATGGATTGTTTCTGCGGTTCCAATAGCAGCCAAGTCGCCATCGCCTTGATACGTGAAAACCAAACGGTCTGGAAGAAGGCGTTTTATGGCGGTAGCTACTGCAGGTGCGCGTCCGTGAGCAGCTTGTTGCCAGTCGATATCAAGGTATTTGTACGCAAAAACAGCACACCCAACCGGTGCAATACCAATTGTTTTGTCCTGAAAATCCATTTCATCAATGATTTCTGCAATGAGCTTGTGAACCACACCATGACTGCAACCCGGGCAGTAATGCATGGGAGTGTCATTCAGAACTTTCGTTTTGGCATAAACTAAGTTTGCAGGATTTATTATTTCGTTTGTTGTCATGATAATTTTAATTTACAATTTAACCACTTTCGATTTCAATACTTCCAATACTTCATCCGGAGAAGGAACAATTCCACCCAAACGTCCGTAAAACTCAACCGGTACGCGACCGTTTACGGCCAAACGAACATCATCAACCATCTGGCCAGCACTCATCTCTACAGTAAGCATACCTTTTGTTTTGTCTGCAAAACTGCTGATTGCATCTGTTGGAAATGGATAAAGTGTAATCGGGCGTAACAAACCGGCTTTAATTCCTTCGGCGCGCGCCAACTCAACAGCTTTCTGGCAAACACGGGCGCTAGTTCCAAATGCGATTACCAGATATTCTGCATCTTCGCAAGAAAATTCTTCGAATAATACTTCGTTTTTCTCAATTTCGCGGTATTTCTTTTGTAACCGAAGGTTGATAGTTTCCATTTCTTCTGCCTGAAGCGATAAAGAAGTGATTATATTCGGTTTTCTGTCGGCAGTTTTACCGAGTGTTGCCCATGGGCACTTTTCGCGAATTTCAGCTTCTGTCATGCGGGGTTGAAATGGAGGCAAAACTACTTTCTCCATCATTTGCCCGATAACTCCATCGGCTAAAATTAAAGCAGGTGTTGAGTATTTGAAGGCTAAATCGAATGCCATTACGGTGTGATCGGCCATTTCCTGTACGGAAGCCGGAGCCAGCGTGATTAATTTATAGTCGCCATGCCCGCCACCTTTAACTGATTGGTAATAGTCGGCCTGGCTGGGCTGAATGGTTCCAAGCCCTGGTCCGCCACGCATTACATTCACAACAACGCACGGCAATTCTGCGCACGCAATATAAGACATGCCTTCCTGCATTAAACTTATTCCGGGGCTTGATGAGCTGGTCATTGATTTTTTTCCACAACCGGCAGCACCGTAAACCATATTGATTGATGCTGTTTCACTCTCAACCTGTAAAACTACCATTCCAGTAGAATTCCATGGTTCAAGTTCCATTAATGTTTCCATTATCTCTGACTGTGGAGTGATGGGATACCCAAAATAACCATCGCAGCCGCTACGAATAGCTGCGTGTGCTATGGCTTCATTGCCCTTCATTAGTCTTACTTCTTCACCTGTATGTTTTTTTGAATTGTTCATGTTCCTTTTTTAGTTTTAAATTGAAAGATAGTCTCTCAGAGTTTAACTTTATATACAGTAATGCATGCGTCCGGACAAACATACGCACATGCTGCGCAACCTACACACGAGTCAGGATCTGCCATGTGAGAATAGTTGTATCCTTTGTCATTTGCTTCTTTCGATAGAGCTAATACTTTTGATGGACAAGCAACTACACATAAATTGCAGCCTTTGCAACGCTCAACATTGACTACTATCGCTCCTTTTATTTTTGCCATTATGTTATGATTTAAAATTGACACACAAATGTAATTAAAATTGCCCAAATAAGGGTTTTATATATTCTTTTTTATTGTTTTTTGTACTTAAAATGCCTCTTTCTGCCTGTAGGTGTCAAACTAGATTACATATCGTCACTGTAATTAGCTTTTCGAATGCTTGTATTTGAAAATAATATAGCTTTACAAGTAAACTAATTCGATTATAATTATTAGTAATCTGCAATTTACTGTTGTCTTGAAGTTGTATAACAAATTGCTTTCAATTTGAAACTTGTATCTTGTTTCTAGCTTTTTCTATTCTTGCAAGATTTTCTTTTGATCACATTCCTATTGATATATTCTACTGTAATGGTTGCAAAGTAACTATTATTCTATATAATCATCCAAATAACAGGGATGTGTATTAGCCTTTTTGGTGCGAAATGTTGATATTTGGGACTAAAACTGTCATACAGGGATGATCAATTTGTTGTATATTTAGTAATCGAACCATTTTATTTGCCAAATATAAAACAAAAAATAGAATATCTGGACTGATATCCTACCATTTTGAATAAGGTTGCTTTATCAGGCAAGAATTATAATAACGTCGGTTGCCCGTTACTTCTTCGCCGAGCCATTCCGGTTTTATGTAGTTTTCATTTTCATTTTCAAGTTCTACTTCTGCCATTACCAAACCGTTGTTGTCGCCGAAAAATTCGTCAACTTCAAAAATATGTTTTCCTGCGGGAACTTCATACCGGGTTTTGTCGATGATTCCGGGCTCGCAAAGCAGTAACAGTTCTTCGGCTTCATTCACAGGAATTTCTTTTTCCCACTCATAACGGGTTAGACCCGAATCGTTGCTTTTGCCTTTGATGGTGATAAAAGCTTTATCGTCTTTGATGCGGATGCGTACTGTACGGCCGGTTGCCGAGGATAGGTAACCCTGAACGATGCGGAACGAACGTGTCGCCAGCGATTTATATTCACCTTTTACTAAGAATTTTCGTTCGATTTCTTGTGACATGGTTTTGATATGATGATGGGACAAGGTGATGATATGTTGATTAGACAATATTGTTAATTGAAAAATAAATAATAGCAATGTACTGTTGATAGAACAACCCTTAAAACTACCCATCAGTAACCATCACATCAGCAAATCGCCACATCATTTACCGATTACAGACTCCCACATATGGGCAATACTGACACACTTTGACGTTTTGAGTTTGCATAAATGGTATTTCCGGATTAAAAATTTCTTCCAGGCAAGCCGTCAAATGTTCTCTGAAATCATTTTCGTATGTTTTAAAATCGCTAACAGTTTCATTAATATTTCGTTCCGGTTTATGATGCAATTCAGTGTCGAAATCGTCTTTGAAAACATCCCGCATGTAATAAATTCCGGGAGTAATGGTTTTTCCCTGCGCTTTGGAACCATACAAGATGCCGTACAAGAAAGTTTGCAATACAAATTTTGGGCGTTTATCTTTATTGTGTTCGAATACTTCATCGAGGTTTTTGAAATCGAGCGAACCGCTTCCGGTTTTATAATCGATAATGCGCAAACGGCCTTCTTTTTCGTCAATCCTGTCAATAAATCCTTTGATATTTACCTTGTAATTGCCTTGTAGGATGGGATATTCGATTTTGCATCGTTCTTCGGAACCGATGTAGCTGAAAGACGCATGTTGTTTATCGGTGTGCAGTACTTGCAATACATATTTCCGGATAACGTGGGCAATGAGTAAATTATTCCCTTCGAGTGGGACGATGGCGTTGTTTTTCTTCTTGAAATATTTAGTGGCAAAAGCCCGGGCAATTTCCTGATCGATGCGCAGCGTATTTTTAATCAACTGGTCAAAGTCGTCTGATTGTATCAGCTGCCCTTTGAAGGGTTCGTATAAATATTCCATAACGGCATGAAACAAAGTTCCAAACATGCTGTCTTCGATGGTTTCTTTTACTTCATCGGCTTGCTCTACATTTTCCACCCTGGTGAGGTAAAACTGCAACGGGCAGTCGATATAGGAATTAATGGAGCTGGCCGAAAGCGATGGACTGAATTCTTCGGGCGACGTAAAACGAAGCAGCTTATCCATTACGGCTGGTGATTTTTCTATCTGAATGGCTTGCGCATTACCAAAGCCGATATCGAACGAAATCGTTTTTTTCTGTACAGTCACCCCGTAATGGTAATGCAATTGATGCATAAACCGGCTGACTTCGCCCGTTTGCATGCCTTCTGTGCGCGAATCGTACAAAAAGAAAATACGCTTAGCCCGGTGAATCAACCGATAGAAGTTATACGCTGTGATAGCATCTTGGTGTTCGGTAGTTGGCAGTTCAAAACCCCGGCGCAGGTTATACGGTATAAAACTGTTCGTACTGCTTTTAGCCGGAAAAACACCCTCGTTGAATGATGTAATGATCAGATTCTCAAAATCCAAACCACGTGTTTCAAGCACCCCCATAACCTGTAATCCATCGAGTGGTTCGCCCACAAACGGAATGGTGATACCGGCGGTAAGCTGGCGGGTCAACCTGACCAGCGTATCCATGTTCATATTCACATCTACCGGTTTGGTTTTCATAATATCGGCCATACGGTTGATAGTGACATAATATTGATAGAGGAAATCGCATTCCAGTTGATAATTGTGCACTTCGTCCGAAGCTTGTTGCCAGCCATTTTGCAGGGTGCGTAAAATATGAAGCAAGTAGGGCAGAAATGTTTGCGTTTCTGTCTGCGGAACGAAGATTGTTTTCAGCAGTTCGTTGTTTTTCAATTCTTCCTGATCAATATAAATCCAGTTGTTTTCGGTCATCTGACGCGTCAACCTGTTCGCTTCGTCACTGCAAAGCAACGCAATATATTGGTGATTCAGGATGTTGGATACGGTTTGGTGATAGAACGAAATTTGTTCGCCGGACACACGCATGCGCCGTTGCAATTCAAAGATATGCTCAATCAATCCTGAAACCGGTGTTGATTTTAGCGGAAAACCCATGGTGACATTCACTTTTCCGATTTGTTCGGGCAAGGAGTGGAGCAGGGGGACCAACAAACTTTCGTCGGGCAACACTACAGCGGTATTTATCCAGTTGGTAGTTGGTAGTTGGTAGTTGGTAGGAACAAGTCGAGACTTGTCTTCGTCCGTATCATCATTTTGCGTCGGGTAGAGTTGATTTAATATGGAATAAACCTGTTTGGTTTGGCCTACTGCTGAGGGAACGGCAACCAGCTCAATTTCTTTTTCATGAATAGATACGAAAGTCGGTTCCAGTTTATATTTAGAAGGAAAAATGTGTATATTCTCAGCATAAAAACGGGAAGCCTGATTGTCGGCATCGCGAAGCTCGGCGGCATCATAATCCCAATAGAAATCGGCTTGTCCGCGTTTTTGAAATTCTGCCATCAGAGTGCGTTCGCAAGGATTCAACGCATTGAATCCGACAAACACAAACTGTTTGTTTTCAAATTCGGGAATGGCTTGTTTTGCCCGCAAGCGATCGGCCACATCGCGGCAAATCATGCCTTCGGTTGCGGTATTTTCAGCAATCAGTTCAGCACGGAACTGTTCGTACACAGGCAGCAGGATTTTCCAGGTGGCAATAAAATCTTCTTGCGTTTTTCCTTCAGCTACCGGTACGAAATTGCTCCAGAACTGCTTGATAGCTTCCACTTGTTTCTCCGTAAAAACATTGAAAAGCTGGTCGATTTGTTTCAGTTCGGTGATGTTGGTGAATAGCTGTTTGGCATCCACGCGGTATTTGTCCACATCTTCGAAATCGGATAGCAGCATTTCGCCCCAAAATACAAAGGAATCAAATGATTCGTCGCTTCCGCTTTGCTCCATGTAAATACGATAGAGCCTGAATAAGTTGCTCAACCTATCGGCAGTTTGCCAGGTTGACGCCATGGAAAAACACTCGTTGATGGTCAATATCTCAGGAGAAAAGATGGGCTTGGCAGCTATTTCAGAAATATAACGTTGGAAGAAAAGGCCGGCGCGCCGGTTCGGAAAGACAAAGCTAAAATCGCTAATGCATTCTATGTGTTCGGAATAATAAGTTTGGGCTATACGGTAGAGAAAAGAATTCATAGTATCAGGATTTGTGATTCACAAATTTACACTTTAGAATTGAATTGGACAAATTCAAGGCCACTCCCGGTATAAATCGGGAGTAGCCTTGTTCTAAATAAGATTTCCTACTGTGGCTTTTGCTTCTGCAATCAGATTGTGTGGGGAAAGATGCAATTGCAATCCTCTTTTTCCGGCGCTGACATAGATTCGATCAAAATCCAGGCAACTGTCATGTATGAAAGTGGGAAAATGCTTTTTCATCCCTATCGGAGAACAAGCGCCTCGGATATAGCCCGTTGTAGGAAGCAGCTCTTTCATCGGAATCATGTCACATTTTTTATTTCCCGATATTTTGGCTGCTTTTTTCAGATCCAATTCTTCGGCACCGGGAATGATGCAAACAAAATAGCCTGTTTTATCGCCTTTCAACACAAGCGTCTTGAATACACGTTCGACAGGTTCATTCAGTTGTCCGGCAACGTGGATTGCACTCAGGTCATTTTCATCCACTGCGTAAGCAATTAATTCATACTGAATCTTTGCCTTGTCAAGAAGCCTTGCCGCGTTTGTTTTTTCGATCGACATATCTGCTTGTTTCCTCTTACTTCTTATTTGCGGCTGTTGCCTTTTTAGTAAAAGCACGGCGCATTGATTTCAGCAGGCTTTCGGGTTTCATTTCCGGAACAATAATTCTGCGAACCGATTGCAACGGATAGATTGTATCTCGTTTTGAGAAAAGTGAGAAAGACAGTTTGATGTGTTTGCTGAGTTCTGCAGCTGCGTCGTGGTTGTACACGCCATTCGGATACGCCCAGTATTCAACCGGCTTGCCCACGATTTTTTCCAGCTTTTCCTTAGGTTCCACTAGTTGTTTTTTCCAGTCGGCAGCGTCTTTGTATTTGATAACCATGGTATGATCCCAGCTATGTAACCCAATGCAATGTCCGGTTTTAGACAGCTGCGCTATCTGATCGGTGGTCATGTAGTTTTTCTTATTGTAAGTAATAGTCATGATAAAGAAAACGCCTTTGAAGCCGTGCTTCTCCATGATCGGGGCAGCTATAGCCGAATGTTCCACCCGAGAATCATCAAAGGTGATCATTACCGGCTTTGTGGGCAAGGCTTTGTTGTAAACCAGATAATCGTACAACTGGTCGGGTAGGATAGAGTGGTAACCGCTATCGGCCAGTACTTTCATGTGTGCTTCAAAAGTAGCCGGACTAATAGCATATTCGCTCTTTATGTCGTTGGCAATGCGGTGGTAACACAATACAGGCACTTCTTCCTTGGCCAGTATCTGAGCGGTTGTATTCTTTGTTTGATTTGCTGTCGATGCATCTTTGTCACCGGCAGGTTGGGTTGATGTCACCGCGGTGGAGTCGGTTTTAGTTCCGACCGATTTCGGAGCGTGGTTACAACTTGTAACCGCCAACGCCAACGCCAACGCCAACAATATCGTAGCGATAAGGATCTGATTTCTTCTCATTTTGTTTGTGTTTTTAGGTTGTATTATTGATAGAAAATTACCAAATCTTCACGATATCCTTTTCCGAACGCCACATTTTGTCGCCTTGTTTGACTCCGAAGGTGCTAAAGAATTCGGGCATGTTGGATAACGGGCCGATCACACGCCATTTAGCCGGTGCGTGTTCGTTGCTTTTTACCTGGTTTGCCACTGCTTCCGGACGCATGTTGAGCATCCAGGCCAAGGCGTAACCGAGGAAATAACGCTGGCTCGGATTTAACCCGGCAATCTGTTCGTTCGACGTGTATTGTTTCGTTTTCTTGAATGCTTCGAATCCCATAATCACGCCGCCCAGATCGGCTATATTTTCGCCCTGGGTCAGTTCACCGTTGATGTGCAGGCTGTCAACAGCCACATATCCGTTGAATTGTTTTACAATCATTTTTGTTTTTTCGGAGAATTTTTTGCTGTCTTCGGCTGTCCACCAGTTGCTCAGGTTGCCCTGTTCGTTGTACTTGCATCCCTGGTCGTCGAATCCGTGTGTGATTTCATGTCCGAAAGTTCCGCCAATAATCGAGTACAACAAAGCATCATCGGCCATTTTGCCTTCGTAACCCGGAACAATGATGTTGCAACCCGGAATGACGATCTCGTTGTTGGAAGGATTGTAATAGGCGTTGTAGGTTTGCGGTTGCATATCCCATTCGGTACGGTCAACGGGCTTGCCGTATTTCTGAATCATGTGATTAAACGCCCATTTGTTGGCATTCATTACATTTTTTACGTATGAGTTGCGATCAATCTGCATAGCGCTGAGATCTTTCCATTTGTCGGGATAGCCCACTTTCATAATTACCGCATTGAGTTTTTTCAAGGCTTTTTCTTTGGTGGTTGCACTCATCCAGTCGAGCGCTTTGATCCGTTCGGCAAACACCGTTTTGATCGCGTTACCTATTTCCACTAATTTTTCTTTGGTTCCTTTCGGCAGGTATTCGCTTACGTAGACTTGTCCTACCAGGTCACCCATGGCACCGTCGGTTTGTTGCACCACACGTTTCCAGCGGGGTTTCGGCTCTTTTACGCCCTTCAGGGTAGCTGTGTAAAAGTTGAAATCCTCGCGGTAGGTTTTGTCATCCATATCATCGGCCAGGCCGGTGATCATTTGATATTTCAGGTAGTTTTTCCAGTCTTCCACCGGATATTTTTTCAGATAACCGTTCAGTGCAGCCAGGAATTCGGGTTGTGCCACCACTACTGAATCCACTTTTGTGAGTCCGGCCGTGTTCATATAAACCTTCCAGTCCAGGTTTGGCGTTAAGGCAGCCAGAGCGCCGAATGTCATCTTGTGATAATTCGTAATCGGGTCGCGGGTATCTTCGCGTTTGCGCGATGTTTTGGCCAGGGCGGTTTCCATTTCCATCAGTTTAGCCGCTGCCAGTTTAGCTTTGGGAGTATCGTACCCCAGTATGTTGAACATGTTTGCTACATGCACCACAAATTTCTCGCGGATGGTTTTTGCTTTGGCATCCGTATCGAAGTAAAAGTTACGGTCGGGCAGGCTTAAGCCACCCTGGGCAATGTATACCTGGTATTTACTGCTGTTCTTGTCGTCCTGGGCAATGTATAAGCCGAATAACGGTGACGCCGACACAGTATGGATATACGCTGCTTCCCGGATAATGCCGTTGAGGTCTTTTATTTGGTCGATGGCATTTAAATCATTTTTCAGGTCGCTGATTCCCTTTTTGTTCAGCGTGGTGCTGTCCATTCCCGAGAAGAAGAAGTCGCCGATTTTCTGCTTGTTGCTTCCTTTTTCTGCATTTTTGATAGCTGCCGACGATTCGCATATCTTGCGGATTTGTGCATTGACCGTATCCTGAATAAGCTGGAAGATTCCGTTGCTTTGTTCGCTGGCTGGAATGGGGTTTTGTTTAAACCATTTGCCATTGGCGTATTCAAAAAAATCGTCGCTGGCTTTTGTGGTGGTGTCGATGTGTGCAGCCAGTGGGTCGGTAGTGGTGGCAGCAGATCTCTGCTTGCAGGATGTAGCGGCTGCCAGCACAACTAAGCCGCAGACCAGGAAATTGAAATGCATTTTCTTCATACAGGGAATTTTATAGCGGTAAAAAATGTTTGATTTTTAAACAAGAGACGCACGGCTGTGCGTCTCTTGATCAGCGATATTTATTCTTCAATAACTTCCATCTTCACGATTTTGTCGCCCTGACGGATTAAATCAATTACGTCCAAGCCTTCTACCACTTTACCAAAGCAGGTATGCTGGCGGTCGAGGTGAGAAGTATTTTTGCGGTTGTGACAGATAAAAAATTGTGAGCCGCCGGTATTTCTTCCGGCATGTGCCATTGACAAAACACCCCGGTCATGGTATTGGTTTTCGCCATCCAACTCGCAATTAATGGTGTATCCGGGACCACCTGCACCGGTTCCGTTGGGGCAACCGCCCTGGATCACGAAATCAGGGATCACGCGGTGGAAGTTCAATCCGTCATAAAACCCTTTTTCCACCAGGTCGATAAAGTTTTTTACTGTGTTCGGAGCATCTTTTTCGAAAAACTCCACTTTCATAGCTCCTTTAGCCGTTGTAATAATTACTTTTTTCATATTTGTTTGTTTTTTGCGTAGTCGCCACGTTGATTTATTTTTCTTCAGGTCTGTTTTTGCCAGCTGTTTGTTGTCCACCACGTTCAGGCAATTGTTTCTACAACAACGTTTCCTGTACAATGTTCCCGCTTGGCTGGGCATTCAGAGGGCAGAAGCCGTTTATGCCGGATTCCGCGTACAAATTTACGATTATTTCATGATTGATTGATATTTTGCAATGTTCACAACGTTTAAAATCTCCTTTTTCTTGGATTGCAAAGGATTATTGCCTCAATTTGGAACCCGGGACTGAGAGGGATGCATTTCTGTTTGGCTGCTATATGGCATCTCGATGCTGATTGTTGTTCCCAGTCCCACTTTACTGGTAATATTCAGTTTGCCTTCCAGTAAAACTACTCTTTCTTGCATTCCAATCAATCCGTACGAGTCTTCGCGTCCGCTTTCGTTTTTGTCAAATCCAATTCCATCATCCCTAATCTCGAGACATAATTTATTTTCCCGGTTTTTAAGATGAATATCGACCTGGGTCGCGTTGGCGTGTTTGACAATATTATTCATCGTTTCCTGAAGAATGCGAAATAGCGAAAGCGATTGTTGCGGATCCAGTCTAAGATATGGAATCTCACAGGTGAATTCACAAATAATAGCATGCCTTTTTTCAAATTTCCGAAGATATTCTTTTGTTGCCCCCTCGAAACCATGGATTTCAAGCAATTCAGGCCTCAGACCATTCATGATTCTTCTGGCCGTTTTTATTGTGTAGTCGATCAAATTGATGATATTATCGAACTCAGGCAGAATTTCCATGGAGTCTGCAATGGCAGTTGTTTTCATCACCTTTTGTTTCAACAAGCCCATGTCAATTTTTAGGGCAACAAAAATCTGCCCCAGGTCATCATGTATTTCACGGGCCAATGCGACTTTTTCTTCTTCACGGACACTTTGCAGGTGTGAAGCAAATTTCCGCAATTGTTCTTTCGAATTTTCCAAGGCAAGCTCCGTCTGTTTTCGTTCAGTAATATCGTGGACTAACACATGCCGTGATTCCCGGCCATTAAAGAGTACTGAATGAGATATGATCTCAACGTGGATTAATTCCCCGTTTTTCTTAACGTGCCTCCATTCCCCCGACTTATTATAGGAATTGCTGATTCGTAGAATGTTTTCTGAAAGCAGGGGAATATCTTCGGGGATGCAAATATCCTTTAACGTCATCGAGAGGAATTCTTCCTTAGAATATCCAAATACGGTGATTGCTGTTTGGTTTACTTCCCTAAATGCGAGTGTTTCCAGGTCATAAATCCAATTAGGCTGGGGATTGTTGTGAAACATAAAGCGATATTTCTCCTCGCTGCTTTTTATTAATTTCCCCCTGCGTTTCGAAACCAACAGTAAGAATATCCCCGACACGAGTGCAATGATCAATCCTACGGGTAAGGCTACACGCGATATGAGGGTCCAATACCATGAACGGGTAATGTAATCGATGGCAAAAATAGCGATGACCTTTCCGGTTTTGGGATCAACAATGGGGGCGCAACCGCTGGCATACGACCCCCAGCTGTCGGCCGAAGGGCCTTCTACGGTGGGAATGCCGGTTTGCATTACCCGGTTGAATTCTTTCGGGGCTTCATCGTACGGGCTTCCGGGAGGTGATCCTTCGGGATGTCCATCCGGCCTGTCGTCTACGTAAAAGAATACTTTCCCATTCTTCTTTACCCCCATTATGTAGGCAAAGTAAAGGTTCTTGTCCACCTTCCGGATGCTTGCAAGCTGCTGTTTGATCTGCAGGTAATCGGGCGATTTCAAGTCGGCTAGGGTTCCGGTAAGGTTTTTCAGATGGGTAATGTCTACGCAATTGGCACATATTTGTGTTTCTTCAGTAAAGTCAGTGCGCATTTCCCGGTCGGTAATTGACCCTACAAGCCAGGAGAGAAGGAATGTTAGGATCAAACTGATGGAGATGAATGTAATTTTTGCTTTAGATTTCAGGGTCATGCGTTATTGCCTGTTAGATATTGGTTATTGTGTGATTACTTTTATTAATCTGTTTTTGTATAAATTCTTGTTTCTGTATTGAATGCATATTCCCAAGCCTTTCCAATAATCATCAGTATTGCATTTCATCAACTGCATATGCAGATGTGGACGTTCCGACATTCCGGAGTTTCCGATTATTCCCAAAAGGTCGCCTGTTTTGACGGAGTCGTATTCTTCGACCTTTATGCTTCCCTGCTTCAAGTGGCCGAGCAAAAAATAATAGTTATCCTGCTTTATAACCACTGTATTGCCGGTATTATAGGGGTAATTGCCCGAAAAAGGCTTATGATCATCAATGTCATTGATAACTTTTATAACAGTACCTTCCATGGGACAATACACATTCTCCCCGAAAATTGCATACTCTTCATTCGTAGTGGGAATGAAAGGTTTCCTGTCGCTATTCAGTTTGACAATATCAGTTGCATAACGCATTGATTTATTCGTGTTCCTCTTTTTATGAACGGACGAATGGAAGTGATAATTCATCAGCCGGCTTATTTTTGAATTCCCTCCGTCTGTAATCAAATATGAACCTGGTCCGAAAGGAAATTCGATCTCTATTTTTTCATTGTCGTTACTGAAAATCACCATGCAGATTTTGATTAATACCCACAATAAATAAACCTGAATTAATAATAAAACCGAAAAACTCGTGGAGGTTGGCATTTCGATTTCGGATAAAAACAATCTGTTGGCAACTGATAGAAGCAGTAACATCTCTATGCATGCAACATAGATCCATTTGAATTTGATCCCAAAAAACTCCCAATAACCTGTAAAAATTAGAATCAGTAATATGGATTGGGTGATTGATAGAAGTAAAAAACTGTCCCGTGTGCAGAATAATGCAGCAAAGGCTGTTCCAAGTGGCAAAAGTATGTGGGAAGTGATCAGTTTGGCTATTATTAAATTCCGCTCTTTCATTTTTATTATTTCTATCTTTTTCTAAGCTGTTGGCTAACGGGATTTTCAAGTTAAGCTCTCGACAGGCTGAAAACCTGGCATATATTGGGCTTTCAGCCCGAAACCATTCCCCGTTATTTTTTTCAACCGCACAAAACTACGAATTACATTTTAAATGACCTATACATACCTTAAGTAATTTACATACAACTACTGGCTATATTAACCCGGTTTGAAATGCGGGCGGCCGATTGATCCTAAAATCCGCAAGTCATTTTTTATTATTCGGTCAATTGGTTTTTAAGGCTGTCTTTCTATCACATTTTTGATTTTGATTTTGATTTGTTCAGATTTAGGGTTCTATCTATAATTTCCACGCAC
>Ga0318567_10000047_pt1 | contig 56617 bp, 41 predicted proteins | sample GRESIP088b5f20_FD_203691 | JGI IMG/M metagenome (GOLD analysis project Ga0318567, IMG submission 203691) | Tropical soil microbial communities from Luquillo Experimental Forest, Puerto Rico - GRE.SIPMG.088b5f20 | ecosystem: Environmental > Terrestrial > Soil > Tropical forest > Bulk soil...
ATCCGTAGGTTCCAGTTTTACACGTATTTCTTTTACCACGTCTTCGTAAGCACCGGTTGTTTCGCCGGTAATCAGAATTTCATCACCCACGGTCAGGTATTGCGCTTCCAGTAAAAACTCGGCCACACCCAGCTTTTGAAAAAAGTTGGTGCATTTGCCTAAATAAATCTTTTTGTGTGTAGCTTCCGAACCGTAGTTCCTGCTCCATTCGCCCACGCGCTGCCCGAGGTAATAGCCGTTCCAGAATCCACGATTAAATACTTTGGATAGGCGAAGGTCCCAATCAGCCTTTTTATCTTCTGTAAACGTCCCGTTGAGGCACGATTCGATCGCTTCGCTGTAGCATCCAACTACTGTTTTTACGTATTCGGCACCACGCGCCCGGCCTTCAATTTTGAAAACACGCACGCCGGCTTCCATCATTTCGTCCACAAAACCGATTGTTTTCAAGTCCTTGGGCGACATGATGTATTCATTGTCAATCTCCAGTTCAATTTCCGAATCTTTGTCCTTTACGGTATAGCCCCGGCGGCAAATCTGGTTGCATGCACCGCGGTTGGCCGACACGTTTTTTTCGTGCAGGCTCAGGTAGCATTTGCCCGAAACCGCCATACACAGCGCCCCGTGGCAAAACATTTCGATACGGATAAGCTGGCCGTTTTTGCCTCGTATTTGTTCTGTTTCGATAGCATCATGGATGGCTTTCACCTGTTTTAAATTCAATTCGCGGGCCAGTACCACCACATCGGCAAACTGCGCGTAGAATTTCAACGAATCAACATTCGTAATGTTAGTCTGAACGGAAAGATGCACTTCTACACCAATGCTTGAGGCATACATCATGGCAGCAACATCGGATGCTATGATGGCCGAAACGCCCGATTCTTTAGCTACATCAATAATTTTATGCATCAGCGTGATGTCTTCATCATACAAGATGGTGTTGACGGTCAAATAGCTATTTACCTTGTTTTCGTTGCAAATGCGTACAATTTCACGCAGATCTTCAGTTGAAAAATTACTACTCGATTTACTACGCATATTCAGCTTCTCAATGCCAAAATATACGGAGTCAGCACCTGCTTTAATGGCTGCCGAAAGGCTTTCCCACGATCCGGCAGGAGCCATTATTTCTGTATCTTTTCTAATCATTCTTTTAAAATTTCGGTGTCAATTTACTAATAGGGAAACTGATTCCCAGTCTTACTTGTTGGTACGGAAAGTCATGTATTCCATACTCATATTGGGCAAAATAATTTATTTTCTTTATTTGTTTGCTTATTTTGGTGCTATAGACCAGCGGAACATCCCCATAGGTTTTAACCTTGATGTTTTTCCATCCCCAATAGCCCGAAAGCGTGTTTTCCAGTCTCCAGTTATCATTTCCAACTATGATTTTTCCTCCATACATTGGAGCGTCATCCTGCGAACTATTGGTGGTTTCCCAGCACATAAATCCAGCATTAAGCACACCTCTGATTTCACTTATAAATTTGCCTTTGGTGTGAAATGATTTACCAATTTCTGCGTCAAAATAATAACCCGGAGTGTCGAAATAACGCCGGGTGGTGAAAGTTTTGGCTGAAGCGGTTTTCAATGTAGTGTTCAATATAATGCTTGGAGCGTTGTTTTGTTCTCTCAGCAACTGAATTCTGGTTTGTACATATAAATCGCCGCCCTCACTTCCCGATAGCATACTGGCGCCCCGTGCTTGCATGACTTCTTCCGTAGTTTTATAGTGTTCCAGCACGGTAGACCATACTTTTATCGAAACCCGCTCTGGGATCAGTGGAATTTCTATTTTGAAATAGCCATTTTTAGTCTGGTCGCCGTAGCCAAAGTAGTAATCGGCCATTAAACTTAAGGTTGTTTTGGCTGGAATGGTGGCATCCGTAAATTCCGGAACCGGATTTGCATTCGGGCCAAACCACGAAGTTGAATAGCGAACTTGCGCGTAAATACTTTGTTGGCAAACAATTATAGCAATTGCTATCAATATTTTTTTCATTGAAATACCTGTTTAAATTTCAGTGCAAAGATAGATAATACTATTCAGAATCTATACCTTAAAAAAATTTCCTACCTTTGTATCTATTTTTTGCATAAACATGAAGATTTCGAACATAGAATTTCCAGATAAACCATTGTTTTTAGCTCCAATGGAGGATGTTACCGATCCGGCATTTCGCTTGCTTTGCAAGCGTTTTGGCGTGGATATGGTTTACACAGAATTTATTTCGGCCGATGCGCTGATAAGAAACGTGAAACGCACGGAACAGAAATTGACGATATATGATGAAGAACGGCCTGTTGCCATTCAACTTTATGGACGTGAAGCCGATGCAATGGCAGAAGCTGCCCGCATTGCCGAGGAGGCTAATCCGGAATTCATAGACTTGAATTTTGGATGTCCGGTAAAGAAAGTGGCAGGTAAAGGGGCAGGAGCAGGGCTGCTTCGCGATATCCCAAAAATGCTCGAAATAACTTCCGAAGTTGTAAAGGCTGTCAAGCTTCCTGTGACGGTAAAAACCCGTCTAGGGTGGGATGATGATAATAAAGTGATTGTGGAACTAGCTGAACGATTGCAGGATTGCGGAATCGCTGCGTTAGCCATTCATGGCCGTACCCGTTCGCAAATGTATAAAGGCGATGCCGACTGGACTTTAATTGGCGATGTAAAAAATAACCAGCGTATGCACATTCCTATAATTGGAAACGGGGATGTAACCACTGCTGAGCGGGCTGCTGAATGTTTTGAAAAATATGGTGTTGATGCAGTTATGGTGGGACGTGCTTCTATTGGGCGTCCCTGGATATTTGCCGAAATGAAACAATATTTCCAAACGGGTGAAAAACATCCGGTTCTTACTTTTGAAGAGCAGAAACATATTCTCAAAGAGCATATAATTTCCTCAGTGAGATGGCTGGATATTGATGACCTTACTGCTATTGAAAGCGTTAATAACCAGCGGCTAAAAGGCATAATCCACAGTCGCAGGCATCTGGCCTCCACGCCTGTTTTTAAAGGGATACCTAATTTTAAAGAAACGCGTATTGCGATGCTTAGGGCTGAAACTTTGGCTGAACTTTTCACGATTATAGATTCGGTGCATGAACCCGAGATAAGGATTTGATGTTATTATTTTCAATTATATAATTCACAATTATTTTAATTTATGAAAAAAGTTTTCTTACCAATTATTGCATTTATGCTTATGACAACAGCTAGCGATGCCAAAACAAATGCAAGTTTAAGTCCGGGCATTAAATTGGCTAATCTGGATACTTCGGTATCACCAAAAGTTGATTTTTATCAATATGCCTGTGGGGGATGGATGAAAAATCATCCGCTTACCGGCGAGTATTCCCGCTTCGGAAGTTTCGACCAGCTGGCCGAAAATAACCGTAAACAGCTCAAGGGTTTGATTGTAGAGTTAGCGGCTAAACCTGCTGCTCAAGGTACTGTTGCCCAAAAGATTGGGGATATGTACAATTTGGCTATGGACAGCGTAAAGCTGAACAAAGATGGTTATAAACCCATTCAGGCTGACTTAAAGAAAATAGCCGAAGTTAAAACTGTTTCTGATATTTTGAAACTGGTACCCGAGCTGGCTATTTCCGGTTTAGATCCTTATTTTACCGTTTATGTGGGTCCGGATCCAATGAATAGTTCTTATAATTTAGTTCAGACATACCAGAGTGGCATTAGCCTTGGTCAACGTGATTATTATTTGGAAAACGATGCCCATACTAAAGAAATCCGGGATAAATATAAAGCCCATGTTGTGAAAATGTTCCAGTTGGTTGGTTTCACCGCTGCTGATGCCCAAAAGAATATGGAGTCTGTTTTGACTATCGAAACTCGTTTGGCTAAAGCGGCTTATGACAAAGTGAAACTTCGCGATCCACACGCAAATTACAATAAAATGCCTGTGGCTGATTTGCAAAAACTTGTTCCGGAAATCGACTGGAATACGTATTTAGCTGCTTTCGGGTTGAAGAACACCAGTGATGTTAGTGTTTCGCAAAAAGAATCGTTGGTTGAAGTTGGTAAAATCCTCACTTCAGAGCCTATAGCTAATCAAATAGCTTATTTGCAGTGGAAACTGATTGATGAATCAGCGTCTTATTTAAGCGATGAGATTTACGCTCAAAACTTTGATTTTTACGGTAAAACTCTTTCTGGCAAAAAAGATCAATCACCTCGCTGGAAACGTGCAGTAGGAACAGTAGATGGCGTTCTTGGTGAAGCAGTTGGGCAAATGTATGTGCAGAAATACTTCCCGGCTGCAGCTAAAGAGCGTATGCTTAAACTCGTTCATAATTTACAAGAAGTACTTGGAGAGCGTATTAATGCATTACCTTGGATGGGAGATTCTACAAAAGTAAAAGCTATTGAAAAATTGAAAGCTTTCTATGTAAAAATTGGGTATCCTGATAAATGGAGAGATTATTCTGATTTGTCTATTTCTAAAGATTCTTATTATGCTAATGTTCAGCGTGCCAATAAGTTTGAACATGCGTATAATTTTGCTAAGGCAGGACAATTGGTCGATAAATCAGAATGGCAGATGACTCCTCAAACGGTAAATGCTTATTATAATCCTACTACCAATGAGATATGTTTCCCAGCTGGAATCCTTCAATATCCTTTCTTTGATATGACAGCTGATGATGCTTTCAACTACGGTGCAATTGGTGTTGTTATAGGGCATGAAATGACGCATGGATTTGATGATCAGGGACGTCAGTTTGATAAAGAAGGAAATATGAAAGATTGGTGGACTGCCGAAGATGGTAAAAAATTTGAGGTTCGTGCTAAGGTTATGTCCGATTTCTTTGATTCTATTTACGTGGCTCCGGGCGTTCATGGAAATGGTAAATTTACGTTGGGTGAAAACATAGCTGACCACGGTGGTTTGCAAATTTCTTATCAGGCATTTAAAAAAGCTACCGCTACAGAGCCATTGGCCAAGAAGGATGGTTTCACTCCTGAGCAACGTTTCTTCCTGGCATATTCCAATGTTTGGGCAGGTAATGTTCGTCCGGAAGAAATCCTTAAACGCACAAAATCAGATCCTCACTCTTTAGGTAGATGGCGTGTGAATGGTGCTTTGCCTCAGATCAATACGTGGTATGAAGCATTTGGTATCAAAGCTGGGGATCCAATGTTCGTGCCGGTAGAGAAGCGCGTTTCGATCTGGTAACCAAGGATGGGTGAATTTTGATTCGCCCAATATTATATTTGGTGGAATCGGAATTCCACCATCCCGTTTAAAAACAAATAAGGCAGAACCTCATCGTCTGCCTTATTTTTTTTGCGGTTATATTGTTTTTTACTTGCCATGACCTTTCGATAGTTAATCAATTTTCCATGTGCCTGAATTTCTTCTTCACGGCTTTGCTTTCGCGCAGCCTTTACTTGTTCCAGTAATGAGCTCTTCTTTTTTTGTTTCATACTTTAGTTTATTTCAATTATTCTTTTTCCGTTTTCCACTTCTTCAATATTTACGTTTACGATTGAGTCGGGTAGGATGGAGGCAATATTTTCCGACCATTCGATAAAGCATAAATTTCCGCTGTACAGATATTCTTCGGCGCCGAGATCGAGTGCTTCCTGAATTTTGTTTATACGATAGCAATCGAAATGGTAAATAATTCTTCCGTCGGCTGCCTCGTATTCGTTTACGATGGAGAATGTCGGTGAGTTAACAATTTCTTTTACACCCATCACTTCACAAATAGATTTTATGAATGTTGTTTTTCCTGCACCCATTTTTCCGTTAAATGCAAAAACGGTTTTGTTGTCAATTTGATCAATAAATTTTTGAGCTGATTGTTCAATTGTGTCGAGCGACTGAATTTCTATTTTCATTTCTATTTCGTTCAAGTTTTATGCAAAGATAAGCGTTTTTCCTTGCTGTATTTAAGATGTAATGGCCTGCCAAAAATAAATATCGAATTCTCAGGGCTTCAAATCTGGTCTGAAATGATTGTAAATAATTGAAGCTTTGCTGTTTCCTACTACCTCCGATAGTTCGGCTAAATTGGCGCTTTTAATTCGTTTTACGCTTTTAAACTGCTTTATCAGGTCATTTTTCGTTTTTTCACCAATTCCGGGTATGGTGTCGAGTTCCGAGGCAATTTGTGTCTTACTTCGTTTATCGCGATGGAAGGTGATGGCGAAGCGATGGACCTCATCTTGCATTCCTGCAAAAAACTTAAAAAGTTGATCGGTGGGTTTTAGTCCGATTGCTCTGGGTGGAAAGCCAATTAAGATTTCATTCGTGCGGTGTTTTTTATCTTTGGCTAACCCTGCGATTGGAATTTGAAGTTTTAGTTCATCTTCGATTACTTGCCTGATTACTTCCATTTGGCCGATACCACCATCAGCAATAATCAGATCGGGTAGGGGAGACTCTTCGTTTAACGTTCTTGTATAACGTCTCCTTACTACTTCTTTCATCGAAGCATAATCGTCGGGACCTACTACAGTCTTAATCGTGTATTTCCGGTAATCTTTCTTGGATGGTTTCCCTTTTATATATACCACACAGGCTGCTACAGCGTCGCTTCCTTGAATGTTTGAGTTGTCGAAGCACTCCATCTGCATGGGTAATTTATCGAGCTGTAAACGCTCTTTAATGCTGTCTAACAGCTGTATGCTGCGTTGGTCAGGATTCAGTTTTTCAGCTTGCTTCAGCTTATCTAGCTTGAATTGGCGGACGTTTTGAAGCGATAGATCCAATAATTTTTTTCTGTCTCCCCGTTGTGGAATGTTAATTATGACACCCTTGATCGGATATTCAATTTTGAATGGGACCAGAATTTCTTTTGAATTACTGTTAAATCTATCCCGTAATTCAACAATTGCCATGGCAAGCAAGTCTTCTTTTCGCTCATCAAGGCGTTTTTTATATTCAATTGTGTATCCTTGCACTACGCAGCCCTTGGAGATGCGCAGAATGTTAACGTAGGCAGAGCTTTCATTCTCATCGTAAGCAAATACGTCGGTATTTTCCACCACTGTATTTGCTATTATAGATTTTGATTTGTAGTTTTCAATCAAATCATATTTTAACTTTACTTGATGTGCTTCTTCGAATTTATACTCCGCTGCCAATTTGTGCATTTGTTCTAGGAGTACTTTACTAATTTCATTCGCATCTCCCTGAATAATCTGTCGGATTTGCTCAATACTCAATCTGTAGTCTGCTTCGGTTTGTTTCCCTTCGCAAGGTCCTTTGCATTTGTGAATATGGTATTGTAGGCAGACTTTGAATTTGCCAGCCTGAATATTTTCTTTAGTTAAGGCAAGTTTGCATGTGCGAATAGGGAAGAGGTCGTGTATAATTTCGAGCAAAGAATTGATAGTATAGTTCGAACTATAGGGTCCGAAATATTGCCCACCGTTTTTATAAATATTCCGTGTTTTGAAAATCCGTGGAAAAGGTTCGTTGGTAATGCATATGCTCGGGTAAGTTTTTCCATCTTTGAGGAGGACATTGTAGCGTGGCTGATATTGTTTGATCAGATTGTTTTCTAACAAAAGAGCGTCCTCTTCCGTTTCGACAACGATGTATTTTAGCGATGCAATATTTTTTACCAGGACATTTGTTTTGCCTTGTTCGTGTATTTTATTGAAATAGGAGGAGACCCTTTTCTTTAAATTTTTGGCTTTGCCAACGTATATGATTTCCTCTTTGGCATTAAAATATTGGTAAACCCCGGGCTTATCGGGAAGTGCATTTACCTGTTCTTTTAATGTATTGTTCGATTTCATGAGCGTGTTTTTCTTTGTTTTTGTTCCACGTGGAACGGAAATATTTTATTTGTTTGTGTGCGATTGTGCTGTTTTTTGTTTCACGTGGAACATTTATATGGCGAGTAAAAACGCACGAAGTGCGTTTTTTTGAGATTATCTGCCTAATAACACCAACAAAATATTTATATCGCTTGGCGAAATGCCCGGAATTCGGCTTGCTTGTCCGATGGTTTCGGGATCAATTTTCGTTAGTTTCTGCCGTGCTTCGGTGGAAAGGGATTGAATAGAATTGTAGTCGATACGCCCACGAACATTTATATGTTCCAACCGGTGCAGCTTTTCTGCAATCAATTTTTCCCTTTCAATGTAGCCTTCATACTTCAAAAGAACTTCGGTGGCTTCGACAATTTCTTCTTTTCGGGTGCCCATAGCATCGATTTTTTCTTGCAAATCGGGGATGAATTCGGACAAATCCTGGATGCTCAATTGTGGGCGAAGAACTAAATCGCTCAATTTGCAGCCGTGTTTTAGTTCGGATGAATTGTGCGAAACCAGAAAATTATTTATAAATGCCGGTTTAATCGAATAGGTTTTGATGAAATCTGTTAGGGCGTTTTGCTTTTCAAGTTTGCTTTGAAGCTGATGGAATCGATCTTTTGTGGCCAATCCAATCTCAAAACCTTTTCCGGTAAGACGCACATCGGCATCATCCTGACGAAGGAGCAAGCGGTATTCGGCGCGGGAAGTAAACATGCGGTAAGGCTCATCCACGCCTTTGGTTACTAAATCGTCGATGAGAACGCCGATATATGCTTCGTCGCGGGCAAGGGTAAATTCATTTCCGCCCATACAATTGATGTGAGCATTGATACCTGCAATGAGTCCTTGTCCGCCTGCTTCCTCGTATCCGGTGGTTCCGTTTACCTGTCCGGCAAAGAAAAGGTTCTTGATTTTTTTCGTTTCCAGCGTATGTTTAAGTTGGGTGGGATCGAAGAAGTCATATTCGATGGCATAACCGGGACGGAACAGTTGTGCATTTTCCAATCCTTGTATGGTGTGAATGGCGTCGATTTGAACCTGGAGTGGGAGCGAAGAGGAAAAACCATTTAAATAGTATTCCTGAGAATCGACTCCTTCGGGCTCCAAAAACAATTGATGAGAGATTTTATCGGCAAAAGTGACGATTTTTGTCTCGATGCTCGGGCAATAACGAGGCCCGATACTTTGGATTTGCCCGTTGAACAGGGGAGAATCGGCCAAGCCTTTGCGCAATTCGTCGTGGGTGGTTTGGTTGGTGTTGGTGATCCAACAGCTTTCTTGCTTCAACTCACGCTTTGCTTCTTCGAGAAATGAGAATTTGTGGAAGTCATTTTCGCCCTGTTGTTCGGTCATTTTGGAGAAATCAATGCTTCTTCCATCAATCCGGCAGGGGGTTCCGGTTTTCATTCTGTCGGTGATGAAACCGATAGATTTCAATTGTTCGGTGATTCCGAAGGAGGCTGGCTCTGAAATACGGCCGCCGACGAGTTGGTTTTTGCCGAAGTGCATCAAGCCGCCCAAGAAAGTGCCGGCGGTGAGGACCACGGATTTTGCCCGGAAGTGAATGCCTAGTGCCGATTTTAGTCCGGTAACTTCGCCATTTTCGATGACCAATTCTTTTACGGTGTCTTGCCAAACGAAGAGGTTGGGGGTATTGGTAATGGTGGTGATCCATTGTTGGATGAACTGGTGACGGTCGCTTTGGGAGCGGGGACTCCACATCGCCGGTCCTTTGGACCGGTTGAGCATCCGAAACTGAATGGCGGAGCGGTCGGTAATAATACCCATTTGCCCGCCGAGTGCGTCGATTTCACGCACAATTTGTCCTTTGGCGATTCCGCCTACGGCGGGGTTACAACTCATCTGGCCGATTTTGTTCATGTCCATGGTGATGAGAAGGGTCTTTGAACCCATGTTGGCTGCGGCGCAGGCGGCTTCATTTCCGGCATGACCGGCGCCGATAACGATTACATCGTATTTAAAATCCATTATTATTTTGTTTCAATTTAGTTTATAATACCCGGGGCTTCGCCCCAAACCCCACATACTTTTTTGCCTTGACACAAAAAAGTATGCAAAAAAAGTCAAGGCTGTGTTCGCTTTGCTCGAAAAACTCACGTTTGATGACTGAAATCTTTTAAACTCGCCTCTCCCTTTGGTCGAGTCTCAAACAGAAAAGATTTCTACGTCATCTTCACTTGTTTTTCGGCTCACCGAACAAGGCCGGTCATCAGCAAGCTTTCTTGAAAAGTAATAGGTTTTAGATTAAAAACTTATCTTGCTTTGCCAATTTTTTCTTCCTTTTGCATTAAGCGCCCATATAACGTTGGGTAAATACCTAATGTTTTGGGCTGCAAAGTTATAAAATTGTGAGGACTTCTGTGTTATCGGGGAATAAGAAATCGCCTCAGCGCTGAGCCTTGGTCTGGCGGACGGAGAAATGTGGTTTGCCGGGATTTGATTTGTGGAATGGGGTACTGTAGTTTATGGTTTGCCGGAAGCAGGAGTTGTTTTGATAAGTGCAGGAGCGATTATGAAAGTCGCAGGAACGATATTTATATCCGCAGGATGAATTTTGAAAGTCGCAGGAGACGTTTTGAAAGTTGCAGGAACGATTTTTATATCCGCAGGAGCGATTCTGAATATTGCAGGATGAATATTGAAAATCGCGGAAGTTTTTTAGAATTCCGCGGTTTTGCTTTTTTGTTTTGCAAGTAAGAAAAGATTAGCGTTTATTTGACTGTTTTAAATTCGAGGCCACTTATCAGCCGGTATTCCGGGCTGGTGGCTCCGAAGAGTGATTTGACGTATGTTTTGACATCGAAAGCTAAGTCGATAATTCCGGTGATGGGCTGGTAGAGCACTTTGTCCCGGGTAATGCGGGCGCTGCTTAGTGCAAGGGCAGTTTGTTTTGCCTGATTGTTTTTTTGCTTCATGTCTTCCCACTTTATTCTGACCGACCTGGGTTGAAGTTCAATTTCGTTGGGGGTATAGTTTGGAATATTTTGCAGATGGATGATAAACTTATCGAAGTTGTCGAGACGGTTGTCGTAGCCTGTTTGGGCCGAAGAGATATGTTTTGTTTCGGCATCGGTGGTTTCGCCGGCTGCCGCGGAGGCAACTTCTTTTATGGCTGTAGCCCTTTCGCCTTTGATTTTGCGGGCGAGCGAATGTGCGGTGTCGTCCACTTTGCTGGTGGTGCCGGTAGCTTTAAGAGCATTGAGCATCCGGGTTGTGAGTTTGTTGGTTGGTTCGAATGCCGTTTCGCGTTCGGCGGCTGCGAGGGTGTAGTGCGAAGCTGTGTTGTGGTAATCGTCCATCGATTTTTTGGCATCAAGCAGCACGGTTTGTAACGCCGCGGGCCTGATGGAGTCGCGCGAAGGATTGTAGGCCGGGCCGAATGAAATTACGATGTTTATCAGCTCTTCAAAATTTGCTACATTTTTGGTGTGGCCAGTTTCTGAGATTTTTGTCATTTCTACGTTTTTTAGATGTTTATAAATTACTTTTATTTTTAAGGTCTGCTAACTGCTTGAGTTAATTAACATGCGGCAAAGCTAAATATTTTTTATTCATTTTGCAAAGGTGTCCGGGGTGAATTTAAATTAAATTAACTTTTGTGTTTTTGAAACTCCGAGATTAAATTATATAAAAAAGCTAGCGTTAAAAGGGGTTTTTGCCACATTTTGTGGTCGAAGAGGAGGTTTTGTCGTTAACATTAAATAAGATTTGGGAGATTGGTTTTCGGGTGGGGTGCAAGCTACCCCCAACCCCCTAAAGGGGACTTTGGATTAGTTTCGTCTTGTAACCCGCTTTTTAAATCCTCTTTAGGGAAACCAGCCGGCAATCCTTAACCCAGAATAAGTCAAGAGAGCTCACCGATTCTTCGGACATCCTCTCCATTTGGAGAGGGAAAGTTGGAGAGCTGTTTTTATGCCGCTGATTTATTTTTTTCGGCTCACCGGACGAGGTTGGTCGTTTGCAAACTTTGTGCAATTCAATATCTTTAAATTGAAAATCCCTATCGAATGTACTGCAGGAACTCTTCGTGACTTAATTTTTAGGGTGGGGGAGAAATGGCGGTAAAATTCCGTATTTTTGCCGGCAATAAAAAAAACAAAACAGAAAAGGATGAATCGACGGGTTTTTGCGCCGGGATGCGCGATGATGCTTTATAAACCGGAACTGGCGGCGAAACTGCACGCGGAGCTGAAAAGGCTGTTTGGCGAAATGGAAATGCTGCAGACTTGCTGCCAGCACGATCCGGGATTTGCGACGCCTACGGAAATTATTAATGTTTGCCCGGGCTGCGACAGGCGTTTCGGGAGCTTGTATGCCAATGTGTCGACCGTTTCGCTGTGGGAACTGCTGGCGGAAAGCGACCGTTTTCCGTTTCCGGACTACGCGGGAGAGGCCATGACGATACTGGATGCGTGCCCTACGCGCGAAAAAGGAGCCGTTCACGACGCTATAAGGGCGTTGTTGGATAAAATGCACGTCCGGCTTGCCGAACCGGCAAATACGCGCACGAAAAGCACGTGTTGCGGCGATAGCTTCTATCCGCAGTTGCCGGCTGTGAAGGTAAACGAGCTGATGCGGAAACGCACTGCCGAAATGCCACTGGAGGACGTGGTGGTGTATTGCGTGTCGTGTATCCAGTCGGTGGCGATAGGGGGAAAGCAGCCGCGTTACTTGCCCGACTTGCTGATGGGGCTGGAAACGAAACCGACGGTTTTGCCAACCGAGGTGTGGCACCGGGAACTGGAGGAGTATATTGAGGGACATTAGAGGAAAGGATAAATTGAATAGCATTGCAAGCCGTGGATACAATCCACGGCTTTTTTATTGGCTAAAAGTTTCAAGTATTTTAAAGAAATGATAAAGCCCAAAACGCTTCTCCGTACGACAGATTCCATCCAGAAAACCCCAGCGCTTGCTACAACCGGACAGAGAGAATTCCAGTGTTTTGTGGCGTGAATTGGCTTAAATCTTTTTTGTTTAAATAAGAATAAAAACAATAAAATGAGGCGTTGATGAGAACTAATGTGTAGAATTTGACTACTTTAGCACGTACAAATAAACGTTAAATCAGAATTTCCAATTAATGAACGATTCCATCATCCTGGACATAGTCCAAAACATAGCATTCTTGCTTACGTTTAGCATGCTGTATGACTATTTTTGGGCCCGGAATGAAAATATGAAAAGTATTTTCTACCAGATAGGTGCCGGAATATTTATGGGAGGTGTGGGAATTGTTCTGATTTTGACTCCCTGGACTTATAAAACCGGTATCATTTTCGATACACGGTCGATTGTACTTGCCATTTCCGGGCTGTTTTTTGGCCTGATACCAACTGTTATTTCTATGCTCATCGTGGGTTTATATCGCATCTATCTGGGAGGCCAGGGGGTGTATATGGGCGTGGCTGTGATTGTTGGCTCGGGCACTATCGGCATTTTATGGCATCGTTTCAGGCCTGAATGGAAAAAAAACAATTTGTTGGAATTAGCCGGACTGGGTATTGCGGTCCACGTGCTGATGCTCGGTTGCACTGTGTTGCTACCGGCCGAGGTCAGGTTTGATACGTTTAGGAATGTTTTGCCTACCGTTCTGGTTATTTATCCGTTTGCTACCGTTTTGTTGGGAAAGATTATGATCAGGCAATCGGAAAACTGGGAGAATAAAAAGGCGTTGGATGTGAGTGAAGAACGTTGGCATTTTGCCCTGGAAGGTGCTGGAGATGGTGTGTGGGACTGGAATCCGAAAACAGACGAGGTGTTTTACTCAAAGCGTTGGAAAACGATGCTGGGATATGATGATGAAGATATCAAGAATAACTTTGAAGCTTGGAAGGAGTTGGTGCATGAGGATGACAGGGAGCGGGTATATGAGGTTGTAGCCCGGTTTATCAATCAGGAAAATGAACTGTTTGAAGCGGAGCAGCGGTTGAGATGCAAAGATGGGAGCTACAAATGGATACTGGCCATGGGAAAGATCATGGAATTCGATGCAGAAGGAAATCCCAGCCGCTGCATTGGCACGCACAAAGATATTTCCGATAGAAAGGAAAAAGAATTATTGCTTGTGCATGAACGTTTTTTATTAGGCTCGTTGATGAATTTTACGCCCGAAAGTATTTTTTTCAAAGACCTTGATAGCCGTTTTTTACGTGTAAACCATGCTTCGGCCCGTAGCATGGGATTCAATAATCCCGAAGAGGTGGTTGGCAAGTCGGATTTTGATATTTACTCATACGAATATGCCAGCAAAACTTACCGGGATGAGCAGGAAATAATCCGTACCGGAAGCTATTTGAACGAAGAGGAGCAGGGTAACCTGCTGGATGGCACTGAAACCTGGGGAATTACCCACAAAATGGCCTTGCATGACCTGAAAGGCAATATAGCTGGTACATTTGGACTTTCGGTTGATATTACCGAGCAAAAAAAGATAGAGAAAGCACTGAGAGAAAGCGAGCAATACACCAATTCCATTCTGAAAGCAATTCCGGATTTAATATTTATTTTAAACTCCGAAGGTGTTTTTCTGGATTTCAAAACCGGCAACATGGACGATTTGGCCATGCCTAAAGAGCAGTTTATCGGTAAGAGTGTATTTGATATTTTCCCCGATTCGAAGTTTGAAGTACTGAAAGATACTTTGGTACAGGTGATGAATAATGAGCCAGCCCAACCGATTGAATACGAGATGGTCATTAAGGACAAGGTAAATACCTTTGAATGTATTATTCTGCCTTTTGATGGTGCTAAAGTTATGGCTATGGTTCGGAATATTACCGAACGCAAGCGGGTGGAAGTGGCATTGAAGAATTCGCAGGAACAACTGAAGAGTTTTGCAGCCCACTTGCAGGATATTCGCGAAGAAGAGCGGGTATTGCTGGCCCGGGAAATTCATGATGAGCTAGGACAAATGCTGATTGCCCTGAAGATTGATTTGGGGATATTTAAACAGGAAGTTATCAAAAGCGTATGCCCCAACGAACATGATGAAACAACTTTCAAATTTGAACAGCTGATCAAGCTCCTGGATATTATCATTAAAACAACGCGCAAAATAATGACGGGCCTCCGGCCCGAATTACTGGAACTGGTAGGGCTTACAGAGGCAGTCAGGCTGCATGTCATGGAGTTTAATAACAGATACCGGATAGAGTGCCGGTTCGATTGCCGGATTGCAGAACTTATCGTTGAATCGCAACAGTCTATTGCCTTGTTCCGCATACTTCAGGAAGCGTTGAACAACGTTGCCAAACACTCCAAGGCCACAGAAGTGAATGTTTTGCTCAACATTGTGGGGGGCAAAATAATCCTGAGTATCGCCGATAATGGCATCGGAATCGACCCGGGCCACAAAATCAGACCCGACTCGTATGGGCTGATCGGTATGCGGGAACGTATGTATCTGCTTAATGGCGAACTGACTATTTCGAGCGAGCCGGGGCAGGGAACCACTGTTTTGGTGGAAATGCCTTATGCTGGCAAACCGCAAATGGTCTGTGCCCCCGAAAATGTGTAGGGCTTATTTACATTCACCTGCTTAGTTGCCATTGGCCGGAAACCCCAACAGATCCAGCAGCTTTTCGTTCAACCGGCGGTTTATCCCTTTGTACGGATGGCAGTGAATGTGTATGGCCGGATTGAAATTCAACTCAATAATGGCGTAGTTTTCATCGGTTGCTTCCTGCGTGTAGTCGGGAATAATCATGTCGAGCCCGGTAATCCTTACATTCAGTGCTTGTGCTGCTTTGACCGCTATTTTTTTATAAGATTCGGGAATGTCGTCGGTAAAATCAATGCTGTCGCCACCGGTGCTGATATTTGAATTTTCGCGCAGGTATACCGTTTCATTTTCACGTGGAACGTAGTCGAAGTCCTTGCCCTGTGCTTTCAGGAACATCATTTCGGCTTCGCCCAGCTGTATTTTTTCCAGCGGGGTATGATAACCCTTGCCACGCAAGGGATCTTTGTTCTTTTCGGCTGCCAGGGCGCGAATACTTAGCGTTCCGTTGCCGGTTACATTGGCCGGAACCCGGTGCAGGATACCCACTACCTCGTCGTTCATCACAAATATCCGAAACTCTTTGCCTTGCACAAATTCTTCGATCAGGATGCTTGAATCGTTATCAAAAGCAATATCCACGGCCCGTTCAAAAATGGCCGGGTCGGTATTGTTCTTGATAATAGTGATGCCTAATCCGAAATTGGTCGACTTTGGTTTGATAACTACCGGCTTATTTTTGAAATAAATATAATCGGCTTTTGCACTAAGCCTGTCGGTATAATCCAATCCTTTGGGAACCCGGATGCCGTGCTCGTTCAGAATATGTTTCGTCACTACTTTATTTTCCATGGCCAGGATACTGGCATAGTTATCGAGCGAAGTTTTAGTAGCCTGGCGGACATACTGAATGTTTCCATCCCGTTTGAGGCGGACAAAATTCTCGTCCCGGTCCAGGATTTCGAATGCCACGCCACGCCGCACCGCTTCGCGGAGCAACAACTGGGTGGAAAGTTCCATGTCTTCCAATCCTTTGAAATTGTATCTGTTCTGCCGGGTTTGTTCCAGGTAGCTTTGTGCTTTTTCCAGATGAAAGGGAATGAATCCTTTCTCATCCGAACTGTTCAGCAGTTGCTGGGCAACCCTCTGTTCGGGATGATTAATCATTTCGAGCACATACTCCAGGCCATTCAGGTAATCGGCATTGTCAATTTCAAGTGCCGAATAGAGGTTCTGCATGTCGGTGATTATTCTTTTAGCTTCATCCCATGCATCCAGGGTTGCACCCGATGCAGTAACTAATTCGAGGTTGTCTTTCAACCCATGCAAGGAGATATTCCGGTAATTGGTATTCGCGATGGCTTGGTAATTTGAGGAAAAATCATCCTCTTCGCCCGATAAAAGCCCGTAAATAACCATCCAGTGGAGGAAATAAAGCATCTCGGGTGTCATGCCCACTTTGCTCAATGGGTTGATATCGATAAACCGCAGTTCGGCATACGAAATCGATTTGGATTTGTTGAGAAACTTAGGTCTTACGGAGGCATAAAGTTCCTTGGCTGCAAAGAGTTTATTTTCTTCCACCATTTTTTCTATGCTTTGCAGATAATTACTTGTTGTGCTGTAGTCTGGATAAAGTTCTTCCAGGTTTCCATAGCCAAAACAGCTGTTGCGAAGAGACACTCCGCGCGTTTTAGTACAAATGCGTATCGGGAAATTTTTGCATTTCAGGTCGAATGTTTCATCTACCATTGGACTAAAGCCAAAAATCAGTACGTAGAGCCATCGATTCCGTAACACCTGGCGGGTGATTTTCAAATAGATTTCATCCTGAAATATCTCAAAAGCAACATCTTGTCCCGAATTTTGGTAAAGTATTTTCAATAAGATTTCACTCAATGATACATTGAAATGAATGCCTGAGAGTGCTTGTTTTTTTCTTCCGTATTTTGAAGCAAGAACTTTTCGGTATTCTTCATCTTTTTTACCCAGGTTTGAATAGCGGGCAATGGGTATATGTTCTTCGTCGGGCAGGACAGGAGGCATGCTCTGTGGCCAAAGCAATTCGTCCTTCAATTCGAGGCTCACCAGGTCGTGAATGGTTTCGAGAAATCCCAAAGCCTGCTTAATGTCCGGCAGTGGCGGAGTGATCATCTCAACCTGACTTTCAGAAAAATCGGTTGTGATGTACGGATGTTTGAGTTTATCTTCAAATACCGCCGGATGCGGGGTTTGAGAAATTACGCCTTGCCGGTCGACACGGATATTTTCTTTTTCAACACCAAATAACCCTTTGAGCCAGATATTTCCTTTTGGCAAAGATTTGTTGCTTGCAAAATTCAGATTCAATTCCATATGCTATTTAAAAGATACGATTTTTATTGTTTTATTTTCAGCTTATTAAAGCCTGTGGATGATACAAACAGCTATTGATGGGCAAATTTTTTTGCCGGTGAAATTTCGAAACCGATCCTAGTTATCATTCAGTTTCTTTGCCGTTATTTGCTTCTGCAATGTTTTTATTACATCTTGTCTGGGCGGACTCTATTTTTTCAAAAAACAAATCGAAGAGCACTTTGTGCTTTGAAATGGCGGAATAACATAGGCAATAATTAATTTTCAATCCGTCTATATCACCGCGAATAAGCCCCATTTTGCGTAATTCTTTTAAATGTTGTGAAACGGTGGTGCGGCACAAGGGCAACTTGTCAGAAATATCGCCCGATATGCAGGTTCTGGTTTCCGCCAGATATTTTAAAATAGCCAGACGCGCCGGATGTGAAATAACTTTGGCAAAGTCGGCCAATTCCCGGAGTTCATTATCAAATACTTCTGCTTTTCTCATGTGTTCATGTTTTATGTCGCAAACATACGACATAGTTTTGATTCCACAAAATGGGAAAGACTGTATTTGTGTTAATGAATAAAACAGAATGAAAATTTTTATTTATTAATCAAGATCTCCGGCAATGCGTTTTCGTGAAAATGTATTACTCTTTGAACAAAACAAGATGTAGGAAGTTATAACTAAACTTATGTAAACTATTCAGAAAATAATTAAGGATAAAACAACAAATAAAATGAATACAGCAACACAAAATCTGGAAAACGACCATGTTTACATCCTCCGGCTGATTGATGTAATGGAACGAATGGTCATGAATGTTACGACCAATACGTCGCACATGGAATTGGTGGTGAGTTTGATAAAAAACTATGCAGATGGTTTTCATCATGCGAAAGAAGAAAACCTGCTTTTTCCACTGCTTGTTCAAAAAGGGTTTTCGAATGAACAGGGACCAGTGTCGGTGATGCTTCACGATCATGCAGAAGGCCGGAATTTTGTAAAGGGGATGAACGATGCAATTACCAGTTATAAACAGGGTAATGATTCTATGCTTCCGGAAATTTACAGGAACATGCAGGGTTACATTGATTTGCTGCGTGCGCATATCGGGAAAGAAAACAATGTGCTTTTTCGGATGGCCGACAGGGTAATGAGTGATGTTGAACAAGAAAATTTGTTGACTAGATTTGCAATAGTTGAAGCTAACGATTTTGGGAGAGGAAAGATTCAACAATTCATTACAGATATTGAAGGACTGGAGGTTGTTTACAACGCTTTGATTGACTAGCTGTTTTAAATTATCCAGGTTTTTAAATATTGCTTAGTTAAGTCCGGTGTCAGATATTTTGACACCGGACTTTTTTATATCAACAAGTTTCGAAGCTTTGATGTAAACACAGAATTTAGTTTAATTTTGTAATCGTGATTGGGTTGATTCCATCGAATATCCGATTTTCTTATCCGGGCAAAAAAAATATTTCATACCCGATGTTATGTTTTTCGTATTCAATCGTCATTATTGTAAATGAGTCAGGAACGATTTAAGGCAGAGATACTGCCCATACGCGAGAGGCTTTTCCACATTGCACAACGCATACTGGTGGAAGAGCAGGAAGCAGAAGACGCCGTGCAGGAAGTTCTTCTAAAGCTTTGGTATACGCGGGATTCGTTGGACAAGTATGACAGCCCGGCAGCATTTGCAACAACGGTTACTAAGAATCATTGCCTGGACCGGTTGAAAATAAAAAACAGGCAGGATTCGCTTGATGAATCTTATTACTCCCGGGCTGGAACTGATAACCCATATTTGCAGCTTGAACGCAAAAACACGGAAGAAATCCTGCAGAAAATAATTGAAAATCTTCCGGCTTTGCAGCAAGCAATCATCAAAATGAAAGATGTTGACGAATATGAAGTGGAAGAAATTGCAGAAATAACAGGTACCAAAGTAGAGGCGGTGAGGGTAAATCTGTCGAGAGCCCGGAAGAAAGTCAGGGAAGAATACATTAAATTGACAAAGGCATGAAAATCAGATTACAACATAAAATGAAATTCGAAGAGGCCAACAGGCTCATAGAAAGGTATTATGAAGGCCTGACCTCTGGCGAAGAGGAAAAGAAGCTCCAGCAATTTCTAGCGCAGCCCGGTTTACCCGAACGCTATGAACCTGAACAGGCTCTTTTGGGCTATTTTAATCATAAGAAGGAAAAGAAGCACATTAGCCTGATTCCTTACAAGCGCTGGGCAAGTACAGCGGCTGTGGTAGTGCTGGTGTTGGTTGGCTCGCAGGTATTTTTCATCCAGAACCAACGAAACTATGCTTATGTGGATGGAAAAAAAATTACCAATGTGCATGAAATAAAATCACAGGCTTTAGCTTCATTAAGTGATATAGCATTGTCGACCGATGAAGTGGAAGAAGGCTTTAAAAATATAAACGATAATGAGTTGGTAGAACAACAACTCGATGTTTTCTCCGGATTAGAAAAATGATAAAGATATGAGACCAATAAAAAAGTATTTAATCCTTATGCTGTTAGCCGGATTCGGAATTATGCCGGCTCTGCATGCCCAGAACGATTTGCAAATTAGCAAGGTCTTTGAACAGTATGGCGAAAAAAAAGGAGTAGTAATGGTTGAACTGACCAACGAGATGTTGGATGGCTATGATTTCTCACTTTTCAAAAGCCTGACTATTAAAGATAATCCTTCGGCTGCCGATTTTATCCGTAGATGTATGCTGAAAGATGAAGTGGGGGCAAAGAAAGTGAAGCAGGTTGTGACAAACGGAACCCCGACATCCATTTACCTTCAATTGCCCCGGAAAGGCCAATTGTACCGGTTGATTTTGTTCAACGAAACCTTCCATCCGGAGCATAAAATAACACTCATTTATATCGAATCGAAAAACGATTCAGAAGATGTATTGAAATTAATATTGAAAAAGAAATAAGTATAAACAATTAATAATTAGACGCGATGAAAAATTACATTCTATTTTTGTTGGGATTCTTTGCAGGAATTTTACCCCTGCAAGCTGTAGAAAAGATTCAAAACGACACAACTATCCGTTTTGATAAAAAAATCATTCATTTGGCCGACAGTACCGGACAGGTGAAGGTAAAAGTTTATGATACCGACTCCATTCCTTACAAACCGATTTACGAAGGCATCTTTAGCGATGGGAAAAGTTATGAGAAATGGACGGTGATTGAAGAACTTGGGATACAGTTGCCTTTTTTGAACAAATCGAACTTTAAGGAACGTGGTAAATATACCATGCATCCTCATTGGGCGGGAATCGGCTGGGGTTTCCTGAACATCACCGGACAAAGCCATCACCTGAACAACATTGATGGCGTGTCACTGAAGTCGGAATCATCGAACGAGTTCTTTTTCAATCTGATTGAACACATTCTGCCGATATACCGAAATAACTTCGGGGTAACTACTGGGCTCGGTTTCGATTGGCATAATTATTATTTGGATATGAATACCCATTTGCTGGAAGTGAATGGTATTACGGACGTTTATGCTGCTCCTGCAGGAGTTGATTACCAGTATAGCCGGCTCAGGACTTTTCATATCACCATGCCTTTGCTATTCGAATGGCAGCCTGCATTCGGAAAAGCTCATGATTTCTTTGTTTCGGCCGGGGTTATCGGAGGAGTTAATATATCTTCTTCGTTCAAAGTAAAGTACAAAGATGCAAATGGAAATACTGTGACAAATGTTGAAAGTAAAGGTTTGAATACGAATCCGCTTTCACTCGATTTCTGTGGACAAATCGGTTATGGTTCGTTCAGCGTGTTTGCAAAATATTCTCCTTTCTGTGTTTTTCAGTCAGGAAAAGGACCCGATATCAGGGCCGTTTCCCTCGGGTTGGTATTGAATTTCTAAAATATAATTTTGAATGTATGCCTGTGTTCGATAGTTTTAAAATTATCGAACACAGGTTTTTTATTTAAAACAATAGCTTGATGTCAATTGATTGATCTGACTTCTGAAGTTTTACAGTTTGATGTTTTTTAGAAAATCAAACCAAGGGTCATTTGAGTGGTAAATTTGTGAAAACAATCAACCTTTCTTCACTTTGATACAAAATAAAAGCAGAATCTTGAAATATTTATTGAAAAACAAGGTTGGAATTTTCTTTTCTTTAAATTATTTATTACATTTGCTAAATTATTCTCTAACGCAAATTTAAAACACAAACGATATGAAATTCATTGTTTCAAGCACTGACCTATTGAGCCATTTGCAAGCCATCAGCCGTGTAATAAACAACAAGAACTCACTGCCCATCCTCGATAACTTTTTGCTTCAATTGGAAGGAAAAACGCTGACGATGACTGCTTCAGACATCGAAACCACGTTGATTACCTCGATGGAAGTAGAAACAGCAGATGGAAATGGAAAAGTTGCTGTTGCGTCACGTTTGTTGCTTGATACTTTGCGTGAGTTTTCCGAACAGCCGCTCACCTTTTCAATCAATGAATCCAATTTAGCCATGGTGATTACGTCCGCCAATGGTTCTTACAATTTTATCGGACAGAACGGAGATGAATATCCGCGTATGCCTCAGCTTCAGGATGAGGCGCGTACACTTTCATTACCTGTTTCGACGCTTTCGGCCGGAATTTCTAAAACATTGTTTTGTACCGCCGATGACGAGTTACGTCCGGTGATGAATGGTGTATTTTTCGATATTGCAAGTCAGAACCTGACTTTGGTGGCTACCGATGCCCATAAACTGGTTCGTTATAAAACTTCCTATACATCGGCTTCGGTTGAAGGCGAAGAAGCGGTAAACTTTATTTTACCGAAAAAACCGGCCAACATGCTGAAAAATATTTTGCCTAAAGAAAGCGGCGAAGTGGAAATTCGGTTCGATAATAAGAATGCTCATTTCAAGCTGGCAAACTACACCATGATTTGCCGTCAGGTAGAAGGGCGTTATCCAAATTACAACGGTGTTATTCCAAAATCTAATCCGTTCAAAATCATTATCGACCGGGTTACTTTGCTGAATGCCCTTAAACGAGTTTCGGTCTTTGCTAACCAAGCCAGTAACTTGGTAAAACTTGCTTTTGGGACAAATCAGATTCACATTTCAGCTCAGGATATCGATTTTTCGATTTCGGCCGAAGAAACCATTAGTTGCCAGTTTGATGCCGACCCGATTAAGATCGGTTTTAAATCGTCTTTCCTGATTGAAATTCTGGGAAATATTAATGCTACGGATATAATTTTTGAATTATCGGATGCATCGCGTGCCGGATTGATTCTGCCTTTCGAAAATGAAGAAAATGAAGAAATCTTGATGTTGTTGATGCCTATGTTGCTCAACGATTAATTCGGAACCAAGAGCCAAAACGAAAAAACAAAGATTTGGTTTGAAAATACACAAAAGGTCTAAGGTCGAAAGTCTTTAGACCTTGATTTTTTGAATATTATAGTATAAATTACCCGACAATTTCAAAGTTTTAGCCTTTGTTCCTTTGTCTTTTATTTCTTGCCTGAAAATGAAACTTCAACTTAAAAATCCCATAGTTTTCTTTGATCTTGAAACAACCGGAACGAACATTGTTTCTGACCGCATTGTGGAAATTGCTTATCATAAAGTATCGCCAAATGGGCGAGAAGAAACAAAAAGCCTGCGTATAAACCCTGAGATGCATATTCCGGAATCTTCATCAGCCATTCATGGTATTTATGATGCAGATGTAGTGGATTGTCCCACTTTTAAAGCTGTGGCCAAGGAAATTGTACGCGATATTGAAGGTTGCGATTTAGCCGGTTACAACTCAAACCGGTTCGATATTCCGTTGCTGGCAGAAGAACTGTTGCGTGCCGATATTGATATTGATTTGATGAAACGAAAATTTGTGGATGTGCAAGTGGTATTTCACAAAATGGAACAACGAACTTTGGGTGCAGCGTATAAATTTTATTGCGACAAGGATTTGGTTGGTGCACATGGCGCCGAGGCTGATACGTTGGCAACTTATGAAGTCCTTCAGGCTCAGTTGGACCGCTATCCTGAATTGAAAAATGATGTGGAGTTTTTGTCCAAATTTACCGCTCAAAACAACAATGCGGACTTTGCAGGAAGGATTATTTACAATGACAAGGGAGAAGAAATCATTAATTTTGGCAAGTACAAAGGGCAGAAAGTGACTGATGTATTGAAAACTGATATGGGTTATTATGGTTGGATGATGAACAGTGATTTTTCCTTGCACACAAAAAAAGTGCTTACAAACATTAAATTACGCAGTTTCAATAAATAAAAATCCGATCATGATTTGGATTTTTGAGCTAAAGTTATATTTGATAATTAAGGGTTTCTGGCATAATGATTGCTACGTTATTGGTTGCTACAAATGAAATTTCGTTGTGACATGAAAACTGTAAGAATTGTTTTGCTTTTATTGATAATAACGCTGAGATCCCCGATGTACAGTCAGGATAACACCGTTGTTCCTCAGCGAACGCCAGAACAAGAAGCAGTAAGACAAACCGAGAAACTCCAAAAAGAACTCAATTTAAATTCGGACCAGGCCAGGCAGGTCTACGAAATTAATTTACGTTATGCCCGCGAGCGTCAGGTGTCAAATAAGCGGAGTGAGGGTTTAGAACGCGCAAAGAACAAAAACATTGAAATACAGCAAATTTTGAGTTCGGAGCAAAATGAAAAGTTGCAAACTAAACGTTTTGAACGCTCATCCTTTGATACTAAAACAATAATCAGAAATCAGTCGATTAATTCATCCGGATTTAGATCTGGTCAACCGGATTTGAATTCCAGAAGTAATTCCCGGCCAGTTAATTCCAATTTCCAGAATCAAACGGATCGACCGGTAAGGAGAATGACAACCCCTGCTTACAGGACTGTTCCCAATCAATCCAATTCATATCCTAACCGGGTATCGTCGGGCAGTTTTCCGAATAATCCACCGAGAAGATATGAAACAACAGCCCCGGCAAATAATCCGTCTTCACGGTCGCAAGGAGCCCCGATTAATGCTGGCAGGGGGAATGTTCCTTCAAGGCAGCAGAACGGCTCATTTTCGAGGCCGCAGAATGCTTCTCCTGCTCCAGCCAGACGCTCGGATACACCCACAAACACGAACAGGAAGTAAAGTATGCCCAATCCATATTTTAGTTTCAAACAGTTCACCGTTTTTCATGATAAATGTGCCATGAAAGTGGGCATTGATGGTGTTTTGTTGGGAGCATGGGTCAATATTGAAAACGCTGGCAGGATATTGGATATTGGAGCAGGAACAGGCTTGATAGCCCTAATGCTGGCACAACGGTGCTATTTGAATATTGTGGCTATAGACATCGATCCCGATGCAATTTTGCAGGCAAGGGAAAATGTTCGAAATTCACCATGGGCTGATAGGATAGAAGTGTATGAATCTTCGTTGCAGGAATTTGCGATGGAGCCAACGCAGCTTTTTGATTTGATAGTATCCAATCCGCCTTATTTTGTCAATTCGCTAAAAGCGCCTTCTGAAAGCAGAACTACGGCCCGACATACCGATTCACTTACACATGAAGAGCTGATTGATAATGCAATAAAATTGTTGAGTCCGACTGGGAGAATATGTCTCATTCTTCCGGTCAAGGAAGGCATGCAATGCGTTGAATTCGCTGAAAGTAAAGGATTGCATTGCACAAAACAAGTCGCAGTTTTTCCTAAACCCAATGCAGCTGCGAAACGTCTATTGCTTGAATTTAGCTTCGTGCCTGCCCGAAAGGCTGAATCAGAATTGATTATCGAGTCCGATGTACGTCATTGTTATTCCCCCGAATTTGCTGAACTGGCCAAGGATTATTACTTGAAATTGTAGCGCAGGGAAATAAAATCGGTTTTAGGTAAAAAAATAGAGTAAACCGATTTTATAACAACCGGTTTACTCTATAAATTTTATTTCATCAATGCGTTACAGCAAAGCTTCAACTTTGGCGGCTAAAACAGTTTTTTGCGCAGCACCTACTTGCTTGTCAACCAATTGACCGTCTTTGAAGAATAAAATAGTAGGGATATTGCGAATACCATATTCGTTTGGAGTATCTACGTTGTTATCCACATCCATTTTGCCAATAACTACTTTACCATCGTACTCTTTTGCCAATTCTTCTACAACCGGACCAACCATGCGGCAAGGACCACACCATTCTGCCCAAAAATCAATAACTACAGGTTTTCCACTGTTAATAACTTCTTTGATGTTTTCATCAGTAAATTCTAATGCCATAATATTTAAGTTTTAAATGTTTCTTTTGAGATTATGAGTTAAACAGCCTAAGGCTGAAAATGTTTCTTTTCTAACTTGAAATATGCTTATTCAAAAAATCTATTTGTTTTTATGATAATTTAATGTACTTGAAATTCAAGAATTTCTTCATTTTGAGCCCGTTTCAATGCGTGGTAAACCTTTGTGTTTATCTGGATCCGGTGCTGACGAGAAAAAAGCATGATTTTGTTGGGCGAAAGTTCGTCAACCACCTGGATGTATAGATTTACATTTCCTTTGTTTTCCAAGGCCAATTCATTAAACTCAATAGCAAAATCCTCGGTCAGTTGTTGCAACCGGACAGTCAGAGTTAAAGTATTGACTAATTTGTCTTTTATGTCAGAAAATACTTCAATTTTCTGAATCTTTAATTCAAGTTCTTTTGGAGCATCCGGGTTAGTATTTTCTTGTTTTTTAAATCTAAAGTCAGCTCCTCTTTCCTGCACAGTGGCATTGATAAACAAATACAGGTCTTTAATCATGTATTTGCCAAATTCGATATAATTTTTTCCAAACAGCGGAAACTCGAATGCCCCGGCATAATCTTCGAGCGTGAAAATGCCATAAGGATTTCCTGCTTTCGAAGTTCCATGACGGAAATTAGTCACCATGCCGCCAATTTTCAGCGGTTTTCCCTGTAGCGTAGATAAATCTTTCAGATCGACCGTGTTGGCATTGCAAATATTATTTATTTCAAACTCGTATTCGTCCAATGGATGAGCCGATAGATACATCCCTATCAGGTCACGTTCTTTGTTCAGTTTCTCTAATGGCGACCATTCTGGTGCATAAGGGATTTCGGGCTTGGTGATTTCCACCGCATCCATTCCGCCGAAAAGCGAATTTTTTGTCATTGCCATGTCCGTTTGGAATTTATTTCCATAGCGGAGGATGGATTCCAGCACTTGCTCACCCTTACTGTTTTCGATGAAAAGCTGTTCGCGATGCACATCAGAAAAGCTGTCGAAAGCTCCAGACAACGCTAAACTTTCCATAGCCCGTTTGTTGCAGGCAGTCAGGTTTACGCGTTCAATCAGGTCGAACATGCTGGTATATTTCCCATTGGTATTCCGTTCATTCACAATGGCCTCCACAGCTCCTTCGCCTACACCTTTTATCCCTCCGAGCCCAAAGCGCACATTGCCTTCGGCATTTACAGTAAAGGTCAGATCACTTTCATTCACATCTGGACCAAGAACATTCATGCCCAGGTTTTTACATTCGTCCATGAACTTCCCGACCTCGGTAATGTCATCCTTGTTGCGCGTTAAGTTGGCAGCCATGAACTCTGCCGGATAATGCGCTTTCAGGTAAGCTGTTTGATAGGCAATCCAGGAATAGCAGGTAGCGTGGGATTTGTTGAAAGCATATTTGGCAAACTCGGCCCAGTCGGCCCAGATTTGCTCCAATTTCGCTTTCGGACCAAAGCCGTTTTTCTCACAACCGTCCATGAATTTCACTTTCAGTGCTTCCATTTTGTCGATGAGCTTTTTACCCATCGCTTTACGAAGCTCATCGGACTGGCCTCGGGTAAACCCGGCCAAATCGCGACTCAGAAGCATGACCTGTTCCTGATACACGGTGATACCATAAGTATCTTTCAAACGTTTTTCCATGATCGGGAATGGGTATTCAATTTTTTCCCGGCCATGTTTACGGTTGATAAATTGCGGAATGTATTGCATTGGACCCGGACGGTACAAGGCATTCATGGCAATCAAATCTTCGAACTGGGTAGGTTGCAGAGCCTGAAGGTGCTTTTGCATACCGGCGGACTCAAACTGGAATGTACCGACAGTTAAACCTTTACTGAACAGTTCGTATGTTTTGCAATCGTCAATCGGAATGGAATCAATGTCGAGATCGATACCTTTCGATTTTTTGATATTGGATAGTGCTTCTTTGATAATGGACAAGGTTTTTAGTCCCAAAAAGTCCATTTTAATCAATCCGATTTCCTCAATAACTGAGCCTTCATATTGAGTTACCAGCATTTCTTCGCTGGTTTCTTTGTCAACAGCCGTGCTGAGAGGAACCAGGTTTGTCAGGTCATCGGCACCAATAATTACACCACAGGCATGCACACCGGTTTGTCGGACAGTTCCTTCGAGCATTTCGGCATAACGTAACGTATTTGCAAGGTTTAGATCCGAAGAGTTTCGGGCACTTTGCATTTCGGTTACATATTTCAGACAGTTGGAAATGTTTACTTTAGGCGACTTGCCATCAGCTCCTTCAGGAAATTTATCTGGAATAAGCTTAGTCAAACGGTCGGCTTCCGAAAGTGGCAACCGCTGTACACGCGCCACGTCTTTAATAGACGATTTGGTGGCCATTGTCCCGTATGTAATGATATGGGCCACACGTTCTTTTCCATACTTGTCGGTTACCCAACGCAGCACTTGCCCACGTCCATCATCATCGAAGTCGATATCGATATCGGGCATGGAAATACGGTCGGGATTCAGGAAGCGCTCGAACAGCAAATCATATTTTAGTGGGTCGATGTCGGTAATGCGCAAACAATAAGCTACTACCGATCCCGCCGCTGAACCACGACCCGGACCGACCGAAACTTTCATTCCGCGGGCCGCACTGATAAAATCCTGCACGATGAGGAAGTAACCGGGAAAACCCATGGTCTTCATCACGTGAAGCTCAAATTCAATGCGTTCCATTGTTTCTGCATCGATATTTTCGCCATAACGCTGTTTAGCACCCAGTAGCGTAAGTTCTCCAAGGTAATCAGCTTCCAGTTTCACCCGGACAGCTTTTTCATATCCTCCAAGGCGGTCAAAGCCGTCGCCAAATTCCTCACGAAGCATGGCTTCTGTAAATTTGCTCCGATATTGTTCTTCGGTGGCAAAACTTTCGGGAATAGGGAAAACCGGCATCATGGCATTGGAGTCGATGTCGAAATACTCTATTTTATTGGCAATTTCCACTGAGTTTTCAAGCGCTTCGGGAATATCGGCAAAGATGAGACCCATTTGCTCGGGAGTTTTGAGCCATTCCTGTTTGGTGTAGCGCATGCGGTTCGGATCGTCCAGATCCTTGCCGGTACTCAGGCATATCAATCGTTCGTGTGCTTCACCATGTTCTTCTTCCACGAAGTGAACATCGTTGGTAGCCACGATTTTTGTGTTGGTTTTTCGCGCCAGCTTTATCAGTTCGTCATTCTGACGCACTTGCTTTTCGTAGGTAGAATAATCGGCGTTTGGCTTGTCGGTTTTATGACGCTGTAACTCAATGTAGAAATCATCGCCAAACACGCGTTTATACCACATGATGGATTTTTCGGCTTCATCCAGGTTGCCACTTTCAACCTTTTTGTGAATTTCACCTCCCAAACAAGCCGACGATGCAATCAATCCTTCACTGTATTTTTCCAGAATTTCATGGTCAATACGGGGACGGTAATACATCCCCTCAATCCACGACATGGAAACAAGTTTACATAAGTTGTGATAGCCTTTTTTATTTTTGGCAAGCAATACCAGGTGATAGCCGCTTCGGTCATCGGTACCTTCCTTAAGCAAACGCCCACGACGGGCCACATAGGCTTCGACGCCAATGATGGGTTTGAATAATTTATGCTTGGTTTCGTCAATTTCAGTGAGAATCCGTGCTTTTTCTTCCTCGGTGATTCCTTCTGCTTTGAGTTGTTTTTGAAGGTCGGAAATTTGGCTTTTTATCTTGCCGTTTTTCTTTTTGGTATAATTAAAAAGTTCCTTTATCCCGAACATATTTCCATGGTCGGTAAGCGCCACTGCGTGCATGCCACTTTTAGAGGCTTTGTCCACTAAACCGGAAATGGTGGACATGCCATCCAGCACCGAATAGTGGGAGTGAACGTGAAGGTGAACGAAGGAACTCATGTTAAGTGGTTGTTTTTTTGTTTATTGCAGTTTCCATTGGAAACTGGATTTCGGTTGCTAAAGATACTGCATTTTTTGAAAGCAGCTAAAAAAATGGTCGTGAAGTTATTGACAATTTTTATTGGAACGCGTTAATTCCATCCTAAAATTCAGCTCCTAAAGGGATTTAGGCTGAATATGAAAATTTGTAATTCTTTTTTGATGATTACGATTAAATTAAAAAGGCGGACATTAACTCAAACAAGCTTAATTTACTTTTCTCATGTCTTTTTAAAATTGTATTATTGCAGATAGATGTAACGTTCAAATTAAACAATAATTTTTAAAAGACCAGGAATGAAAAAAATTGCAAGTGTTGTTTTGTTAATGAGTTTAAGTTTTATTTCTGTTGTTCAGGCGTTCGCTGAAGATCAGGATTCGGTTCAGGTAAAGAAATCAAGTTTTTCAATTGGACTTAAGTATTTGTCGAACAATGTTTATTTAGGACGGATTGATTCTGCGAATATCATGTATCTTGTTCCTACAATCGGGTATTATCATAAATCGGGATTGCATATTTCGGCTTCGTTGTCCTATCAGTTAGATGCCGGGGTTAATAAAATTGATGCTGTATCGATAGAAGGAGGGTATGATTTTAAGATAGGTGAAAATTTTAGTGGCGGAGTGTCGGCGGAGAAATATTATTATGATATGAATAGTATGTCCCTGAATTCAGTCAATAACTTTGGACTGAGTTCAAATTTCTCGTATGATTTTTCTCTCTTTTCTCTCAACGCTGGAGCAGGCTTGGCTTTCAATGATAAGACAGATATTATTAGCGATTTTGGTTTGGCCAAAAGTGTTGAAATTGGCAAATTTGCTATTGAGCCAACGATAAGGCTTAATGCCGGTACCCAAAACTATTACAACTCTTTTCTGGTAGCAGGCAAGTCACATCTGACCGGTAATAAAGGCCATGGCAAAGGCCTTGGCAGTATTAAAAGTACTGGCAAAGGTAACTCAGGAACTACTACCACCACAACAACTACCACTACAGAAACTTATACAGTAGTTCAAGCATCCCGGTATAAGATATTGGATTATGAAATAAGTGTCCCGGTTAGTTACAATTTTCATAACTTTCAATTTGAATTAAGTCCAACTTACTCAATTCCTGAAAATGCGGCTACTATTTTATCTTCCGCAGGAACAGTGAAGAAAGAGGTTATTTCAAATCATTTTGTGTTGCAATTTGGAGTGACTTACAAATTCAACTAAAAAGTCTGCAACATTCTGCCTTTGCAAATAATGATATCAACCGTGCTGACGCCTAGGTCTGCACGGTTGTTTGCTTTCTGGAATCCCGGTCAATATCAGTACTTGTAAATTAAATTAAAAGTATTTCGATAAATAGTTGGCGGTGTTAAGTATGTTTTGTAAGTTTGTGGAGTTAAAATAGAAAAATATATTTTCTAAATTGTCTGATTATACTATGAAATAGAAGTTAGTACACTAAAATATCTTGCTCTATGAAACGATTAACGGTTTTGTCAATTGGTCTTCTCGTTGTAAGCTTTTCGTTCGGACAGATAATAACGCTTCAAGCCGGTAAATCATTTTCCTCGCTGGATTGGGATATTGGTTTATCTGCTATCGATAAAACTAATAAGACGTTGGTTGGCTACTCTTATTTTGTCGGGGTTGATTACCTGGACAAGACGTATTTCAATCTCTCCAGCAACTTCGGGATTATCAAAAAAGGCGGGCGGGTAACCAAGACAGTGGTTAATGCATCTGGCAGCCGGCTCTATGATGAAAGCATCTCTTCTGCTCTTGATTTTGTTTCGTTCAATACTAGCCTTATTTTGAAATATAGTTTTTATCACCTGATCCCTTTTTTGAGTGTTGGCCCCCGGTTTGATTACCTGATGAACGATTACGGGGAATATAATAAATCCAATTATGGGCTTATACTGGGTGGAGGGCTAAAATATGAACTCCAAAAAATGCTATTGGGTGTTCGTGCCGATTATTATCTGAATTTTAATGATATCGCCGATTTATCTGCCGGATCAACTAATATGGGCAAGAGCCTGAATTGTAAAACAATTGCTGTGAACCTGACCATTGGGTACAGAATTAAATAAAGGGTGTTTGAATAAATCAGAACTGATATTGATGGTGTATATTGAAAGGCCTTGGTTGTATGAGCAAACACTTTGGGATTAAATCTGTTTAATTAAAACCACCACTTGCCGGCTTCCATTTTCAGAGTCGACAATAAATCTTTTATTTTATACGCTAAAGAAACGATGAGATTACTTTTAAACGTAGTATTTGTATTGCTTTTATTGAGCCCTTGCCAGGCAAAAAAACGAAAACTGGAATTAAACCTCTCCAAAGGCGTAACCTATTCGCAGCGGCTGATCAATACGGTATCAACTGTTGAGACACTGAATGGGCAGCAGGTAAGAATGAATATCTCCACTGCTGCAAGAATCAAATACAAAGTCATCGATTTTCAAAATTCAATCTATGATCTGGATGTCCGGTATGATAGTTTGTCGCTGAAAATGAGTTCGCCGGTGGTAAATGTTGAATTCAATACCGATAATTTGGATGCGAAAGCTATTAATTCCAATATTTTAGGTGTGCTTATCAACAAACCGTTTGTCGTGAGACTAACCAAGGCGGGAAAGATCATTGAAGTAAAAAATTTTGATTATCTGTTTTCAACCATGTTTGATCAGTTCACTCAATTTGATGAAACCCAACGTACCCAGATTATTGGACAGCTGAAACAAACTTATGGCGAAAAGCAATTTAAAACAAACCTGGAGAAGTGCTTAACGATATTTCCAGATCTGCCTGTATCGGCTGGCAGCAAATGGACCATAAGTTCTCAGTTAGATTCCGGAACAGCCACGAAGATGGAAACGGCCTATCAGCTGAAAAAAATAAATAACTCAACTGCGGTTATTAATGGAGCCTCTAAAATTTCGTCGGTAGATAAAAATGCCTATATCGAATCTAATCAAATTCCAATGAAGTATGATTTAACCGGTACAATGGCTTCAAAGATTAAATTGCATTCGAAAACCGGCTGGATAATGGATGCCAGCATTAATCAAACTATTACGGGTACTATCGACATAAAAGAAAATCCGCTGCTGCCCGGTGGAATGAAGATACCCATTACGGTGAATAACGAAATGACGATAACCGAATAAGGCTTATTCTGTCTGTGAATCCGGGTTCCTGTTGGTTTTATTTTCGACCAAATTTCTGTTTTCCCATTCTTTATATAGGTTTGTGCTTGGATTATACTCTCGCGATTCAAGCTTAAATTATTACTTTTGCAATTAAACCTTTGGCCGCTGTTTAATGTCAAAATGCAATAATATAATTCCCCTCAATAATTTATGAAACGACTTAATTTCTTGTTGGCAACGCTTTTGATTGTTCAATTTGCTTTTGCTAAAAATCAGGTTGATACCATTGCTGTTTTTTCGCCCAAAATGAAAAAAGAGCTGAAGAGTGTAGTCATCGTTCCTGAAAACTATTCCACAAAACGGCATTATCCGGTACTGTATCTGCTTCACGGTTATGGTGGTAACTTTGCCGACTGGATAAAGAAAGTTCCATCGATTAAAGCTCTTTCTACCGAACATCAACTTATCGTGGTGTGCCCTGATGGTGGATTTAGCAGCTGGTATATGGATAGTCCCATTGATTCTACCAGCCAATATGAGTCATACATTACCCGTAATTTGCTGACTTATGTTGATGCGCATTATGCAACTATTCCCGAGCGTTCGGCAAGAGCCATTACCGGGCTCAGTATGGGTGGACACGGAGCTTTGTATATCGCCATTCGCAATAAAGACTTGTTTGCCAGTGCCGGCAGCATGAGTGGGGGAGTGGATTTGAGAACATCCACCAAATCATTGGATATTGCCAAACGGATTGGAAATATCGAAACGAATCCAGCCGAATGGGATAACCGCTCTGTCATCAACATGGTAAGTTCACTCAAAAATAATGATCTAAACCTGATTATTGATTGTGGTGCCTCGGATTTTTTCTACCAGATCAATGCTGGGTTGCACCGCCGGTTGCTTTCATTGAAAATAGACCACGATTATATTGAGCGCCCGGGCGAACATAACTGGGAATATTGGACAAATTCGATACAATATCAAATGTTGTTTTTCGACCGGATATTTGAAAAGGCAAAGAAAAAAATATAACCGGGTTTGGAGCCCAGACCTGAATATGAAAAGAGGTTGCAAGTTCTTGCAACCTCTTTTTTTCGTATAATTACATCCTGCAATCAACCGAATAGTTATCCTTTAAGGATTAATTTTTTTGAACCACATGAACCAGGCTGTATCATAATACTGATCCTTCGAAGTGGCTGCAATATTTTCATCGTCTTTCGGATGATAAGGAACCAGCACATCATTCCCTTTTTTCCAATTGGCAGGCGTCAATACCCTTTCTTTTGCTGTGAGTTGAAGTGCGGAAACAATCCGTAATAATTCATCGGTACTTCTTCCTACTTTCATCGGATAAAAATAAATAGCCTGAATAATATCATTCGGGTCAATGATAAATACCCCCCTGACGCTTTTGGTTGAGTTAGTAGCCGGATGAATCATGCCATATTGCTTTGAGATAACAATATCCTTATCGTCGATCAGCGGGAAATTAATTTTCACCGGTTCCCGGTTGTTCAACGTAACTTTTTCCAATTCGTTTTTCCATTCAAAGTGTGTTTGAAGCTTATCGGCCGAGACGACAAAGAGTTTTACTCCCAGCTTGTCGAATTCATCTTGGAGGTAAGCCAATTCCAGAATTTCAGTGGAACAAACCGGGGTAAAATCCTGCGGATGGCTGAATAGTATTTTCCATTTTCCAGCATAATCCGATGGGAAATTAATCGTTCCGGTTGTAGATTCGGCTGTAAAGGCCGGGGCGCTTTCACCAATTAGAGGAATTTTGAAATTCCTGTCTTCATTTAAATTTTCTTTTGTCACTGGAGCAACGCTTTGCTGCGAGAACAACGGCGTACTTGAAAGTACAATTACTAAAAATAATAATAGCTTTTTCATAATGATCATAATTTAAATTTATACAAGGTGTTTTGGAATAACTAATGATGCATCATTAGTTGGAACCATTAAACAGAGCGCTGTTGGGGGATGTTTGTGTTGCTAAGGTTTATTGTTTATAATTATATTAAAGCTGTTTTGTGTTCAATATGCTAAATTGAAGCTGTTTACATTTGTTCTGATGTGGAGGGTCTGGCTTTGAGAATAATGATGATTACCAATGAAAATCTGCGAGGTTAACCGTGGTGTTTCTAACATAAAAAGATAAAAGGAACTGTCCGGTTACCGGATAATTCCTTTTGAATTTATTATTCACCTGCTGGTGCAGGCATTTCCCGTGACTTTATGATTGACTCATAATTGTAACTACACTCCAGTAGATGTTTTTCGTTATAAAACGAATTACCAACGGGACTCTTGTTGCCAAACGATTGTTAGTCGTGGTTTATAATTCCAGTTTCCTGTTTATAAATATTGATAACGCAAGAATAATCACGACAATCTCATATATCAAAGTGAAAAGGAGTCCATTTATATGTAAAGCATCAAATTTTATTTGAAACATTCCATTGTTACTCCCATCGAATCCTAGTGTATGCAATAGAAGATTTCCGGTTATATGAAGTGTGGCTGCTGTCCAGATGGATTTTGTGTAATAAATTACAGAAATAAAAAGCAATGACATTGTAAAAGTCGTCATAACCATACTAAATCCCTGAAGAGTCAGTCCAATTATTTGTAAATGGAAAAGTCCAAACAATGATGACACAAAGAGAACTCCACCCAGTTTTCCAAAAAATTTTACAGAAGCTAGCAATATGAAGCCTCTGAATAATAACTCTTCGAGGGTATTACCCAAGCTATACGAGATTATGTCAACACCCAGATTGATTCTTGAATAGGAATTCTTTACTATTTCAAATGGATAAATCAGATAAATAATAGCCCAAATTGCTGCGATTAATATACAACCCAATACAATTCCACTTAAATAGTATTTAATAAATTCAGGTTTAAATTTCAGTATCTCAAAATTCAATAGGTTTTTCCGGCTAAATTTATAATTCAAATAGTAAGAAAGTATCAGGGCAAACAAGATGATTGCCGAACGCATTAAAAACGGAAATAGGTTGTTGCTTGGAAAAGTACTTTGTCCAATAATATTTAAGCCCCAGAGGATTATGCCCAAGAATAAGAACAAAACGGAGTCAACAATCAATGTTCTGTATCGCGATGTAGTTTTCATTTGTGTATCGTTGTTTTTAAGTTATGGCTGATGACCGTGTAAATCTTTTTTCATCCAGTCGCAAATCCGAAGGATCCAGAAAGCAGGAAAACATATCCTGCCAACTTTGCTCGCTTAATTATTATTGCATATCCACAAGAACTGGTTCCGTTATAAAACGGATTACCCTGCCTCCTCGTTGTAAACGAGGAGGAGAGAGGCGTTTTCTGTTATTTTGCTGTTTTTGTACTGTCGGTCAGTTCCTTTTTGGAATGTGCACCGGCTATGTGGATTATTTCACGGGCTTTTTGGTAATGGCCGTATGCTGACGGGTTTACTATTTTAAAAGGGAGCATCATGGCATCGAGCGAGTCTTTGGTAAAGTCGTATGCTTCTTCCAGTTTTGCTTTCATGTCGGCGGTGGCTTGTACAGATCGTGCTTTGATGTTTTTGATAGCCGGATCTTTGGCATCGAAGGCAGCCGAATTGGTGTCGAGCGCTTCGATGTCGAATTGCATTACATGCCAGGTTATCAATTGGGGGGCTATGGGTACTGCCAGTTCGTAAAGCGCGTGAGCCTCGGCCACTAGGTTGCTGTCGCGCATTTTCTTTAATTCGTAATCGCTAAAGTCGGCAGCCATTTTCAGGCGGGTGTCATTCGTTGCTGCTCCATGGGCGGCTATTCCTGCGTAAACTTTCATCATGGCGTTTATCAGGTCTGTCTTTGTTTCAGCTTTCAGTGCCGTGTCGGCTTTGCTACCTCTTATTTGTTTCTGTTCCAGTGCTTCCACTTCGGCAATGTATGCCTTCAGTTTTTCTACTGCTGCCTGTAAGGCTGGTTTGTCGCTAAGAAGCATTGCATTTTCGTTGTAAAACTGAACAATGCTTTTCAGCATACTGAGTAAATTGATTTCTTTTCTAGTCATGATCTTTCGAAATTTTTTAAGGGTTAATTAATTTGTTTTTGTTTTATAATTGAAATTGCGTTGTTGCAACTATCCATTATCTATTTTGAACAATGCTTTTTTGAATCATTCTCTATATTCCGTATTCGTCAGACGTCATTCTGCAGATGAAAGATGCCATTCTGTGTTTGTCAGACGTCATTCTGCGGATGAAAGATGTCATTCTGTACTTGTCAGACGTCATTCTGCGGAAGAAAGATGCCATTCTGTACTTGTCAGACGTCATTCTGCAGATGAAAGATGTCATTCTGTACTTGTCAGACGTCATTCTGCGGAAGAAAGATGCCATTCTGTACTTGTCAGACGCCATTCTGCGAAAGAAAGATGGCTATATGCGTAGGAAAGGGTGCTGCGTGGCTGCAAACAGATTTAATTTAGATTGAAAGATGAAATTCATACAGGTATATTTTGATTTGTGAGTAAATTATTCAGGCTATAAATATGAAATCAAAAAAAACGCTCCGTGTTGCAAGATCAACTCTTATATTTTACGGTGTAAAAATAAAGAATGTTTTATAAATAAACAATATCTTATCCAAAATTGTCGAAAAAATGATTCGTTGGTTTCTTTCTGTGTCCGGCTCGGGTAAAACGACAAAAAACGGGCTGTCCGATTCACCGGACAGCCCGTTTTTGTGTGGCTGCAAGAGGTTTAATTTCCTACCAATTGCTATTTACCGATTGCAGAAGCTGGGGTCCGGCAGTAACCAGGTCTTTTGCGTCGTCGTTATCGCAGTATTGTTCGAAGTTCTTGATGTATTTGGCTGCAAGCGATCTGGCTTTGGTTTCCCATTCGGCAACATCGGCGTATGTGTTACGTGGATCCAGAATGTCGGTATCAACATTTTTCAATGTTTTAGGAGCAACCAGGTTCAAAATCGGAACATGGATGGTTTCTGCTTTTTCAATCGAACCATCGATGATAGCATCAATGATGGCTCGGGTATTTTTCAGCGAGATGCGTTTTCCTGTTCCGTTCCACCCGGTGTTTACCAGATACACTTTTGCATTATGTTCCTTTGCCTTGCCAATCAGGGTTTTTGCGTACATGGTTGGGTGCAAGGTCAGGAATGCTTCGCCAAATGCCGGAGAGAACGACGGGATCGGTTCGGTGATACCACATTCTGTTCCGGCTAATTTAGACGTAAAGCCTGAAAGGAAATGGTATTGGGCCGATTTCTCGTCCAAGATAGATACCGGAGGCAATACACCAAATGCATCAGCCGACAGGTAAATGATTTTTTTAGCATGCCCGGCACGCGAAGGGGCAACGATTTTATTGATATGGTAGATAGGATATGAAACACGGGTGTTTTCTGTTTTCGAAGCAGCACTTGAGTAGTCGGGTGTTCCGTCTTCCAATACCTTTACGTTTTCCAGCAAGGCATCGCGGCGGATAGCTCTCCAGATGTCCGGTTCTTTGTCTTTTTCCAGGTCAATTACTTTGGCATAGCATCCGCCTTCGTAGTTGAACACGCCGTTATCGTCCCAACCGTGTTCATCGTCACCAATCAGGTAACGTTTTGGATCGGCCGAAAGGGTGGTTTTGCCGGTTCCCGAGAGTCCGAAGAAGATAGCTACGTCGCCATCTTTGCCAACGTTGGCAGAGCAGTGCATGGAAGCCATTCCTTTCAGGGGCAAATAGTAGTTCATCAGGGCGAAAATGCCTTTTTTCATTTCGCCACCGTACCAGGTGCCGCCAATAACCTGCATTTTGCTGGTCAGGTTGAACAGCGTAAATACTTCAGAGTTCAACCCTTGTTCTTTCCAGTTGGGGTTAGTGGTTTTGGATCCGTTCAGCGTAACGAAATCGGGTTCGCCGTAATTGGCCAGTTCATAATGCGAAGGGCGGATGAACATATTGGTTACGAAATGAGCTTGCCAGGCCACTTCCATGATAAAGCGGACTTTCATCCGGGTATCTTCGTTTGTTCCGCAAAATGTATCAACCACGTATAGTTTTTTTGCAGAGGAGAGTTGTTTTGTTACTAAATTTTTGCAGTAGTCGAACACTTCGGGAGTAGTCGGGCGGTTGATCGTTCCGTCCCACCATAAGTGCTCGTTGGTTACAGCGTCTTTCACGAAAAATTTATCTTTAGGAGAACGCCCGGTAAATTTACCTGTGTCGACAGATATTGCACCCGATGTTGTTAATACACCTTTTTCAAAACCTTCGTTTGCAGGGTCAATTTCTGCCTGGAACAATTCTTCGTAAGTTGGGTTGTGTACGATTTCGAAGTTACCCGAAATTCCGTACTTGCTTAAATCCAAATTTGCCATTTCGTTTTTTCAATTAAGTGATTATTTTAAGATATTATATTTGGTTCGTAAGGAAAACTGTATAGGCAAAAGTACAATAATTTTTGAGTAGGCAATCATTAATAGGGAATTAATTCTTAATTGTTGATTTTTTCCCCTTATATTGTAATAAATATACAATAAAGTTCAGCCTGAGGGATATTCGTGGCTACTTGATGCTGGCTTATACTTTTCAAAACGGAGGCCAATAATTAATTTATCGATAAAAGATTATTGGATCATGAAGAAGCTCTGTTTTCAAAACAAACTTGTTTTTTGAATAAAAATACATTTCGAGTGCAAGCTTTTTGTAGCTTCCTATTTATAGAAATGTTGAAGAACAATGGAAGGACGGCGTACGTGGCAATAAGCTTGTTTTTTAGACAGCTGCAAATATCACTCTAAATTTAAACATCTTAGACCGAATTATCCTCCAACTTGACTGATTCGGGATAAATTATTGTGTAATTTTGTAATTTAAAACAGAAGTGGTATTTTATTTTAAAATAAAATCATTTTCAGTCTCACAATCAATCACTTTTTGGCGGAAGAAGCAACATGTCAAAGAAAATCAACTTAGTAATCTGTCTGTGTGTTATCCTGGGCGGATTAAGTGCTAAAAACAAATTAGTTCCTGTGGCTGATGCCTGGGCAGGAAATTCGGTCAATGCGGTAGTTTTCAGAAAAAACTCATTGGTAACCTATAAAAAGACACAATTCATTGGGTTTTATAATGCCGAAGGAAAACTGGTTTTGGGAAAACGAAAACTAGGATCGGTGCATTGGGAAGTGCAAGAGACTGCCTTTCGGGGAAATATTCAGGATGCCCATAATACCATCAGCATTATGGTGGATGGCGATGGTTATCTGCACGTATCGTGGGATCATCACGGCAATGCGTTGAACTATGCCCGTTCTGTAGTCCCTTTGTCGTTACAGCTGACGGATAAAATCCCCATGACCGGATCGCAGGAAACCAATGTAACTTATCCTGAGTTTTATAAGCTGCCAACAGGCGATTTGATCTTTATATACCGGGATGGTCGATCGGGCAAAGGAAACCTGGCGATGAACCGCTACGACCTTAAAACGAAAACCTGGACGCAGTTGCATGCCAACCTGATTGATGGTGAAGGCAAACAGAATGCCTACTGGCAAGCTTGCGTGGATAAATCAGGTACCATTCATGTATCGTGGGTTTGGCGTTCATCGCCCGACGTGGCCAGCAACCACGACATGTGTTATGCCCGCTCTACGGATGGTGGCAAGACCTGGGAAAAATCAACCGGTGAAAAATACAAATTGCCTATCAATGGCACCACGGCAGAATATGCCTGCCGCATTCCTCAAAACAGTGAACTGATAAACCAGACTTCGATGACTACCGACGATGCCGGGAATCCTTTTATCGCTTCGTATTGGCGTAGTGGGAACTCTGACGTTCCGCAATACCACCTGATTTATAACGTGAATAATTCCTGGAATGATGTAAGTTCGGGTTTTAGGAATACAGCGTTTACACTTGGCGGAACGGGAACCAAACGAATTCCCATTTCACGCCCGCAAATTTTAGTCAGTGGGAGGGGGGCAACTGCATCCGTGCGTTTACTTTTTCGGGATAGCGAACGTGCAGAGAAAGTATCGTTGGCAGCTTGTAAAGCTATTTCTCAAGATAATTGGGAAATAATGGACTTGACCGATTCGGGAGTTGGTGCCTGGGAGCCTTCGTACGACACGGAGCTCTGGAAAAACAAAAAACGATTAAATATTTATGTACAAAAGGTAGAGCAAGTGGATGCAGAAGGTGTAGCACAAACTCATGCTGAAACAGTATATGTATTGGAGACAAAATAATAAACAAATAAATTTTTTCAATCAACTATAGTCATGAAATCACAACGTTTTAAGACCTTCTGTTTACTGTTGGCCCTGTTCTTCCCATTAATATCAGTTTCCGCAAAGCAAAAAATAAAAGTACCCGAAGTCTCTGACCGGCAGTATTGGGCAAACTCTTGCTATGCAATGGCCAAGCCGGTTCTGCAGGCAATGAGCAAAGGTGAGTTGCACAAAACCATGCCATTGGAAGTGAGTCCGATTTGGGATGGACGCAACAAGGAAGTCAGTTATATGGAAGCTTTTGGCCGTTTAATGATGGGTTTGGCACCCTGGCTCTCGTTGCCCGATGATGCAACGCCTGAAGGTATCCAACGAAAAGAATTGCGCGATTGGGCGTTGAAGAGTTATGCTCATGCTGTGGATCCGCAAAGTGCGGATTATTTGCTTTGGGATAAAGAGGGGCAGGCATTGGTAGATGGCGCTTTCCTTGCCAGCAGTTTTATCCGTGCGCCCCAGCAGCTTTGGGCACCGCTGGATTCACTCACCCAGCAGCGCTATATTGAACGGTTCAAAGCATTCAGGCATTTTAATCCTCCGTATACAAACTGGTTGCTTTTCTCAGCAACTATCGAAACATTTCTGCTTTCTATCGACGAATCTTACGATCCTTTCCGCATTGATATGGCTTTGAAGAAAATCAATGAATGGTATGTGGGTGATGGCTGGTACTCCGATGGCCCTGAGTTTGCTTTCGATTATTATAATAGCTATGTGATCCAACCGATGGCATACGAAGTGCTGGAAGTGCTTCAGGCTCACAAAACCTCCATTTCGAATGCCCGCTTATTTGAACAGGTAAAAGTCAGGATGCAACGATACGGTGAAATCCTGGAACGTATGATTTCGCCCGAAGGCAGTTTCCCTGTATTTGGCCGGAGCATGACTTACCGAATGGGGTCATTTCAGCCTTTGGCCTTAATGGCCTGGAAAGGTATGCTGCCTGAAAGCCTGGCCGAAGGTCAGGTTCGTTCGGGGCTGACTGCTGTTATGAAACGCATGTTTGGTGCGGATGGAAATTACAACAAGGATGGATTCCTGCAGCTTGGGTTTGCCGGTCATCAGCCTGAAATTGCCGATCGCTATACCGATACCGGCAGTTTGTATATGACCAGTATGGTATTTTTGCCCTTAGGCTTGCCTGCTAATCATTCGTTCTGGACCTCGCCGGCAAAAGACTGGACCGGCAAGAAAGCCTGGAGTGGAGAAGAGTTTCCACGCGATCACGCAATCAACAAATAGAGGTTACAGCCTATTGGTTACACTCGTTTGCAAAGCAGGTCTTTTTTCTTTCCTGTTTACATTATAGCCTGCATATAAAAACATTATAGGCTTGATTTTGATAATTTTAATGTGTTTTTCGACTCTTTATAATTTGTATATTTGTGAAATATTGTACGTGTTTGCAAACAGGTATAATATCATACAACTTTTTATCAATTATTACTTTGAAACACACTACAAATGAATTATTCTGTACTTAAAATTAAATCAAGTTTGCGTTCACCTATCAGAGGCTTTGCAACTTTATTCCTTTCTGTTCTTTTTTTTAATCAGCTACAAGCTCAGGCTAATGCAGCAGATTATGAGTGGAATACTGTGAAGATTGGTGGCGGTGGCTTTGTTACCGGCATAATTACTTGCCCACAGGAAAAGAACCTGATCTATGCGCGTACCGACGTAGGCGGAGCCTATCGTTGGGTGGAAGCTACTAAAAGCTGGAAACCTCTAATGGATTGGGCTTCGAAAGCTGAATGGACTTTCTTTGGTGTTGAAAGCCTGGCTATCGATCCAAGTGCACCGAATAAAGTATATTTGTCTGTCGGATTATATGGCAATACGCCCAGTTCCATCCTTCGGTCCGACGATTATGGAGAAACATTTAAACGAAGCGATGTGAATTTTCAGACAAATGGAAACGGCATGGGACGTAATAATGGCGAACGGCTAGCAGTTGATCCTAATAATGGGCGGATTCTTTTCTGTGGTGCACGTGCCGGAGGGATTTGGAAAAGTACAGATGGAGCTGTGACCTGGACTAAAGTCAGTTCATTTCCGGTTAGCACCACTTCCAATGGAAATGGCGTTGATTTTATCGTTTTTGATGATGCCAGTGGAAATGGAACTGCGTCACAACGAATTTTTGTAGGCGTTTCACGTGTAGGGGCCGATAATGTGTATGTTTCTGAAGATGGCGGTGCAACCTGGAATGTCATTTCCGGCCAACCAACCACCACTCTTATGCCACAACGCGGATTAAAAGCCGGTGATTACCTTTATATCACCTATGCTGATACCGAAGGTCCGTGGAATCCAACCAAAGGTGCAGCTTATCGTTACAATATCAAAACCAAAGCCTGGAAAAATATAGCACCCGATACGTCGCCCTATGGTGGTGTTACCGTAGATGCATCCAATCCCGATATTATCATGCTTTCCACAGTCAATATTTATCAGCAACAGGTATGGGATGGAGGAACTGTTTACGGAGATAAAATCTATCGCTCAACCGATGGTGGCATCAGTTGGACTAACCTGAGCGTGGGGAATCATTTAAAAGCAGAGGTTTCGCAAAATCCATGGATTGGTAATGCTCCGCAGTTTCACTGGGTATCTGATATCCGTATTGACCCGTTTAATTCTGAACGGGTCATGCTTAATTCGGGTAACGGGCTTTTTATGACCGATAATATTTCTGCTACTAAATCGACCTGGACTTTTCAGGTAAATGGATTGGAAGAAATGGTTGCACTCGACATGGTCAGTATCCCGAATGGTACATTTATCAGTGTCGTTGGCGATTATAATGGATTCATACACACAGACCCTTCCGTTTCACCTGCATCAGGGGCGATTACCTCAAATATGGGAACGACTACTGGCATTGATTTTGCTGAAAACAATCCCAATTTTTTGGCAGTAGTTGGGGATAAGAATTGTAAATATACAACCAATCAAGGTGGAACCTGGACTGCAGTATCTACGCTTCCAGAAACAACAGCCTCCAAGGGGACAGTTGCTGTCTCGCCCGATGGAACGACTATGTACTGGTATCCTGAGAATGGGTCAAATACGTATTGTACGAAAGACAAAGGTGCAACCTGGAAACCGCTTTTGTCTTCCGTGGTTCTGACTTCACGTCCTGTTGCCGATCGGGTAAACCCAAATAAGGTTTATTCGTACAATAGTTCGACAGGATTACTTTATATTTGCACGTTCAACAGCTCAGCAAGTAGCTATGCATCAACTACGGTTTCAGTAGGTACCGGGGGAAATAATATTATTCGTGCAGTCCCCGGCGTGGAAGGTGACATTTGGATTCCACTCAGTGGAAATGGATTGAAACATTACGCGAATGGAACAGTTGTGGCTATTTCATCACTAAGCACCTGTGATGCTGTTGGATTTGGTAAAGCGGCTTCTGGTAAAAGTTATCCGGCCCTTTATATCTGGGGAACGCCTGTCGGCGGAGTATTGGGCATTCATCGTTCCGACGATATGGGCACAAGCTGGACAAGAATTAACGATGATGCACATCAATTTGGTGGTCCGGGCAATGGCAACTTTGTGATGGGCGATCGGAATGTGTATGGACGGGCTTACATGAGTACAACCGGACGAGGGATTGTTTTTGGTGAGAAAAAGATAACCACGGGACTTTTCTCCCCTCAAAAGGAGCGGACAGATAAGTTTTATCCTAATCCGACGAGTGATATGCTTTACAGTCGTGAGCCGGCAAAAGAAATAGAGATACTTGGTTTAAGCGGAGGAAAACTGTTGGAAACGAGTGAATCGAAGATTTCTGTTGGATGTTTGCAAAACGGATGTTATATTGCGCGGTTACACACCCATGAAGGGGTTTACAATCAGATATTTATAATCAATAAATAATAATCAATGAAACATAAAATGAAAAAACTTAATTTCCTTTTGATTTTTCTTGCGCTGTATGCTACTGGCATAGCTGCGGTAAAGCAAATCAACAGAGTCCAAAGCTTTAACCAAAGCTGGAAGTTTACTTTAGCCGACAGTACCATGAATGCTTCTTCGGTTTCTTTCGACGACAACAACTGGCGCTCGCTGAACCTGCCACACGATTGGAGCATTGAATCCGACTTTGGCAAAGATTTTCCAGCTACTGCCGGTGGTGGTGCATTGCCCGGTGGATTAGGCTGGTACCGTAAAACCTTTACGGTGGATATAAAGGACAAAGAAAAACGTATTTACATCGATTTCGACGGTGTGTATCGTAACAGTGAAGTTTGGATTAATGGAACTTCGGTGGGCAAACGTCCGTACGGATATTCTTCGTTCCAATATGACCTGACTCCGTACATTAAATTCGGTTCTACCAATGTAATTGCGGTAAAAGTAGATAACTCCAAAGAACCTAACTCCCGTTGGTATTCAGGTTCAGGCATCTATCGCAATGTGTGGCTGACTACTACCAATCCGGTTCATGTAGACCATTGGGGTACGTATATTACTACGCCAAAAATCAGTGCATCTAGTGCTGAAATAGCTATACAGACGACAATCAAAAACGATGACAAGAGTCTAAAAACAGTTCGGGTTGAACAAACGCTTTATGATGCTCAAGGTAAGGTGGTAAATAAGGTTGATGGTCCATTGTATGTAAGTCCGGGAACTTCACATCAATATTTGCAATCAATTACGGTGGATAAACCGATGTTGTGGAATATCGAGAATCCGTATTTATATAAGCTGGTTACAAGGACGTATGTTACCGGTCGCTTAACCGACGAATATACGACTAACGTGGGTATCCGTTCGTTTACGTTCAACGTAAAGAAAGGTTTTATTCTCAATGGAAAACGGGTGAAGATAAACGGCGTGTGCAATCATCACGATTTAGGAGCTTTGGGTGCTGCAGTGAATGCACGGGCTATCGAACGTCAACTGCAAATTCTCAAAGAGATGGGATGTAACGGTATTCGTACGTCACATAATCCTCCGGCTCCAGAATTGCTTGATCTTTGTGATAAAATGGGCTTTATTGTGATGGATGAATCGTTTGATATGTGGCTGAAAAAGAAAACAACCTACGATTATTCTGCCGATTTTGCTGCGTGGCACGAACGCGATTTGACCGATATGATCGTGCGCGACCGCAATCACCCATCTATTTTTATCTGGAGTATCGGTAATGAAGTGGGAGAGCAATGGGGTGAAGCCAAGACTGAAGACATGGATTTACAACAAGCCAATGTGTTGCTGAATAAAAAGAAAGAAGTCAGCGCTGCCGAAATAAGACAAGGCAGCTTGGGTAAAAACGCCCTGCTTACCAAACACCTGGTAGACATAACCCACGGTGTCGATCCAACTCGTCCGGTTTCGGCGGCTTGTAACGGCACTGACGATACGAATCCGTTATTTATGTCAGAAGCGCTGGATTTGATCGGCTTTAATTACCACGAAAGCGAATATGCCGGTATTACTAAACATCACCCAAATCAAGGATTCTTTAGTTCCGAATCTGTTTCGGCACTTCAATCTCGTGGTTTTTACCTGATGCCCTCGGACAGCATGAATATTTGGCCGGAACGTTGGGATAAACCGTTCAGCAATCCGCTCCAAAAATGTTCGGCTTATGATAACAGTCATGCTCCCTGGGGATCGACGCATGAAACTACCTGGAAAATTGTGAAAAAATATGACCACATAGCCGGACAATATATCTGGACAGGATTTGATTATTTGGGAGAACCAACTCCTTACTGGTGGCCATCACGCAGTTCGTTCTTTGGTATCATTGATTTGGCAGGTTTCCCCAAGGATGTGTATTACATGTACCAAAGTGAATGGACAACGAAAGATGTATTGTATATTTTCCCTCACTGGAATTGGAAAGCCGGCCAAACGGTGGATGTCTGGGCATATTATAACAATGCTGATGAAGTGGAACTATGCCTGAACGGACAATCGCTCGGAAAACGCAGCAAAACGGGCGATGACCTACATGTGATGTGGCGTGTGCCTTACGCTCCGGGTACGTTGAAAGCCGTTTCGCGCAAAGCAGGAAAAGAAGTGTTGACCAAAGAAATTAGAACTGCCGGTGAGCCGGTAAACATCCGCCTGAAAGCTGACCGTCCAACCATTGCGGCCGACGGAAAAGATCTTTCGTTTGTAACAGTTGAATTGATTGACAAAGATGGTAACGCTTCGCCGTTAGCCGACCAGCTAGTGAAGTTCACTGTGGAAGGTGAAGGAGCCATTGTGGGAACCGATAACGGCGATCAGAACGATCATGTATCGCTCAAAAAGCCCGAACGTCATCTGTTCTACGGTAAATGTCTGGCCATTGTACAGACCAACGGAAAAGCCGGGAATATCACGCTGAAAGCTTCGGTAGAAGGATTGCCAACCCAGCAGATTTTGATTCAAAGTAAATAAGCTTACGGTATTTTTTCCAATAAGAAGCCCCTTAAACGCTCTGTTTAAGGGGCTTTTGGGTTTTTATAAATAAATACCTAAAGACAGATTGCAACTACCTGCGTTGAAAATATTCGGCAAAGAAAGCGGCATCTTCCGCAGAATGATGTTTTGCAGCGGTAATGTTTACATATTCGGATGAAACATAAGCAACCACTTGCGATAGGCAAATCTGTCCATCCTTTGTACCCATTACCCGGAGTTTCAAACCATCGCTGACCGAAGTTTTCAACTCTTTTATTCCGGCTAAGTTTCCGGTTTCAATTAGTTTGGCTAATTTATTAAGCTCACTAACCTGAAAACTTGCTTCTGAACAGGTTAATCTTTGATTGCTTCCAGTCGATACGAATGAACTTTTTCGAAAAAAGAACATTAAAATGCCACAAACCACGCCCGTTGACCCTGCAATAAAAAGGAAATGCGGGAATGTATCGGTTGCGTTCCATTCGAAAGAAGCATAAATTGCAAACGAAATTATGCCTGCAACGATTAATGAAAGACTCCGGAATGCCGGATTTTTTACTTTAGATACGATATTGTTATCCATGTTTTCCAGTACATGTTCTATTGATTCATTTTTTTCCATGATGATATATATTGATTTTTGCAGACAAAGCAAGTTTGTTCGCAAATAATTATTTGTGAATTTATTGATAAAAAAAGGAAGTGTAATTCCGTATAAACGAAAAGGGTAGGGAAGGGGTATCAAATCAACAGTTTACGCAGATGATAAAGGTAGTAACCATCCAACTGCTTAAAAGCTGATTTCAACAAGAAAATAGTGTAACCGGTAAAAAGCTTTTGATTTACGAGTTGTTCCGAGCGAATTAAACGCAACGTATTCGAAAGTGAAGGTAATATTCGAAACGAAATGTGCTGAAACGAATTGGAAAGGCGGACTTGGTCATTACCAATACCGATCGAAAAAAGCAAACTGGTGGACGATAATGAATATTGTTGTTGATCCGGTATGTTTTTATGATCTTCCTTTAAGTGGGTCTCTTGCCGGGCGATTTCATTTTTGCAAATAGAAACAGAAGTCACTCCGATCAACAAAGTCACTGCCAATAAGCAATATGCAAGAAAACGTTTCATGCTGCAAAAATACGAAATTTAAAGGGAAAATCGATTATTTTTAAATATCAAGACTATTGTCCGTTTGAAAGCTTATAAAAATGCGTTATCTTTGCAATAAAAATACAGTTTTAGCCTTATTATTGAATATAAATAAATTATAAATACAAAATCTTATGTTTAAAACAAATCAGTATTTCGATGGAAAAGTGGTTTCCATCGGGTTGGAGTCGGTTGAAGGAACGGCAACAGTAGGTGTAATGGCAGCCGGTGAGTATGAATTTGGCACAGGTTCAATAGAAGTTATGACTGTTATCTCGGGGGCATTGACTATCCAGCAACCGGGCGAGACAGAATGGAAAACATATAAAAAGTTCGAGAGCTTTGTGGTGGCTAAAGACGTAAAGTTTAAAGTAAAATGTACAGAAGATACCCCATATCTATGTTTGTACAAATAACAACCCACTGCAATTTGTTTCAGTAAACAAAAAACTCCGACTCAAAATAGCTTGAGTCGGAGTTTTTTGTATCTAAGTAGGGTTAGAAATCTATTCCGGTCAGTTCTACCCGTCGATTTTTAGATCTTCCTTCCCGGGTGTCATTAGTTGCAGCCGGTTTCGTATCGCCAAATCCTGATACTGTCAATTGTTCACCTTTTATCCCTTTGCCCAGCAGATAATTCATAACCACTTGAGCGCGTCGTTGAGATAAAACAAGGTTGCTGGAAGCATAGCCCACATTGTCGGCATGACCCGAAATTTCAACTTTCATCTGTGGATGATCTTTCAACACCTCTGATAGCATATTCAGAATTTCTTCCGATTGTGTTGTCAATGTATTGGCTGCATTAGAAAAATAGATGGTGTTGAATTTCAACTCTACCCCTTTTTCGATCTTCACGATAGGGTCAAATGCAATTTCCTGTTTTGTACCTTTAGCCACAGTGGTTAAATCAATGGTCTGGAGCTGTGGAACATAGTTCGGCGCTAAAGCTTCAACATCGTAAATAGCTCCTTCAGGAACATCGAGTTTGATATTTCCTGCCTTGTCGGCTGTAACCGATTTAATTTTCCGACCATTGCTTAGGATAACAACAGTACCTCGTACCGGGGCGGATGTTTTTGCATCGAGCATTCGTGCGGTTAACAGTACACCATTAATTTCAGGAACCAATGCAAAGTCTTTTTGAATATTGTTTTCCTTGGTAGTCAAATCAACAGTTTGTTTTTTAGGATCATATCCCGGAGCAGTTACTTCTATATCATAGACTTTCCCTTTTGGTAGTTCCAGGCTGAATTGTCCGTTCTTGTCGGCTTGCATGGTTTTTATCAGGTTCCCGTTATTTTTTATAACCATTGTAGCGTTTGCAGCTTCGGCCGTTACTGCATCGAAGGCTTTTGCATGGAATTTGGCTTTATCGTTAACCGTACCCGATGCAGTATCTCTTTGTTTCTGCTTTTGTTTCGGACATTTGCTAATATTGAATTGGATTCCAAGTTCTAAGCCCAAAGCACGGGTTTGTATTTTATCATTCCGGTTCATAAGCGTATGCAGCCCCGACTCCTCTGCCAATATCAGTGTTGAAGGATTTGTTTTTACATTTCCAAAGCCGTGCATCAGCTTTGCTCCGGCAAAAAGACTCCATTGCGAATTTACTTTACATTTCATTCCTAAAGCAAATTCAGCGCTCAAGTTGTTTCGTGCATTTATCGAACCGTTTCCTGAAACCGCTTTGTTTGTTGGATAATAATATGGCGATCCCTGAATGTCAATGTCATACAGCAAAACATTATATGTAGCATAATACCCCGTTCGGGTAAGTGAAGCCGTGCTGTTGTAAGTTGCATTTAGTTCTATTCCGTAAGCTAATCCAATATTAGCATAAGCAGCCAAGGTGGGAGTAACCGAATAATTAATGCCCAGTTTTACAGGAATATCCAGAAACAACATATGTTGTTTTTCTACCTGATTAGTCGTTTTTTCAGTCAGCAAAACGCTTTCGTTGTCAATATCGGTTGTTTGTAAAATATTGGTGAAATTCCCTTTCCGTTGACTATGATAACTTGATATGGCTAAACCTAACGACGTATTCAAACTGAGTTTATCTGCTGTGTAAAAAGTGTAAATAAAGTCTCCCCCTGCATTGAAGCCAAGACCTGATTTTTCTTCACTTTTAAACTGGTTGCTCGTAAGATTTGTAATCAGTGGGGACAAATATATCCGGTATGATAAAGGGGTTGGCAAACAATCCGAAGGATTTTGCGCCAGGCCGGTACTTGCAATCAGTACCAGGGCTAAAACTGAAGATATATAGAATTTGATTGGTTTCATGTTGATTTGATTTTTGATATTTTATGCTTTAAAAATACGCTGGCGAATAACTCCCAGACAAGGTTTAATCGTCATAAAACTACATATTTATATTAATGTTGGATGATTATTTGTTGAGATTGTTTGAAATCACCCAAAGAGATTTCTATCGTATATACCCCAGTTACCAGGTTATCGGCATTGATTTGATAAGCGTATTCGGCCTCCACATTTTCGAATGAATAAATCTTGTTCACAGTTCCGTTTTGATTATAGATTCTCACAAGCATAGTTCCTTCTTGTACATCCGACAAGCTGATCTTAAAGTCTCCATTACTCAATGTAGGGTATGCTTTTGCGACAATGTTTTGCTTAGTAGGCCGGGAAGTTGTATTCGTTTTGCAAGCATTATTATCAATAATATTCACTTTATAGCTTGCGTCAAAATTGGACGGAAGCAATACAAGGAACTGCCGGTTGTTGACAATGTTTGAAGGCAAAGCCGAACCGTCGGCATAAGTCCACAAATAGCTGGAGTATAGATTTTGCTTATTATCAACAATTAAAATCGAAATATTGCCCGATTTCTTTTTCTCGATTATTACCGGTGTAGTGACACTATTCATTTCTACATTAAGTACGGCAGAAATATTTTCGCAACCTGTGGAAGTGTTCTGTACGTATAAACTATATGCTCCGGCTCCATTTGCAGGCACTTTATACTCACTGCCGGTTTCACCAATAATGTCGTTGCCGTTCAATCTCCATTGATAAGAAAGTGTATTATCATAATTCGTACATACGATATTATCATCCGGGCAAAGTTTCACTTTGTCTGCTGAACTTGATTGAGCAGTAATCAATGGTTTTGCGGAAAATTTATTCATGGTAAATAATACAGCAGTACGAGTCGTGCTGGCTACGGCTCCACTCCATGTTTCGGCATAATAGGTTGTTGCATTGGTAAGCGGACTTGTATCGGTTAGCAATATTCCACCTGTTGCTGCAGTAAACCAACGGACACTCAATCCGGCAGATACGGTGGCAACAAGGTCGCTGACTGTAGCGTTCCCGCACATGCTTTGTGTGGCATTGGCCGTTGGAGCTGTTGGAGTCACAGTTAACGTTAGATTGAAGCTGGTATTTCCACCACTATTGGTGGCAGTAATCACATAAGTTTGAGTTGGCAAAATTACCGTTGGCGTTCCTGAAATAATTCCGGTACTTGTATCGAAACTGATACCCGCAGGTAAAGCTGGATTAATGCTGTAACCGGTAATTGTACCGGAAACTGTTGGTGTCAATGTTCCGATAGAAGTATTGATTGTTGTTTTGATTGTACTTGATGGATAGCTTAGATTATCCGGTGCAACAGGTTTGATTGTAATGGGTCCAGATACATCACTGCTTACAGATGCTCCGCAAGTTCCGCTGACAACACAATAATAATACAGAGTACCCAGCATATTAGTTGGTGGTGTGATACTTGCACTATTCGTTCCTACCGGATTTCCGCCGCTGTTTATAGGCAAATTAGTACTGTACCATTGATAGGATAACCCCGCACCACTGGCAGTAATTGATAATGCCGGTGCTGATTGATTCACCGTAATGCCCTGGTTTGATGTGGAAGGCTGAACGGTTATTGCTGTTGCAGGATTCACAATAAATGCCCCGGAAGGATTACTGGTCACTGTTTCACAATCATCTTTTACAATGCAGTAATAATAAACTGTTCCTGCTGCAGTTGATTGAGGCGTGTAACTGTTTGTTTGTGCTCCATCGATTGTGCCCAGCGAAATTCCATTGGCTGTGGTTGCGGTTGAACTGCTGTACCATTGATAAGATAATTGTCCTGTTCCGGTAGCTGTCACTGTAATCGGTAAAAATGGATCATTTTGACATTTTGTTTGTGCATCAGTAGACTGGCTGCTAATGTTGAGCTGGGGATTCACAATAAATGCTCCGGAAGGACTGCCGGCAACTGTTCCGCAACTGCCAGTTACCTCACAGTAATAATAGAGTGTTCCTGTAGCATTTGATTGAGGCGTGTAACTGTTTGTTTGTGCTCCATTGTTTGTGCCCAGCGAAATTCCATTGCCTGTGGTTGCGGTTGAACTGCTGTACCATTGATAAGATAATGCTCCTGCTCCAGTAGCTGTTATTGTGATGGCTGTGAATGGATTGTTGATGCAGGTTGTTTGTCCGGCAGTAGATTGGCTTGTAATAGCCGTTGGTGGATTTACAGTGATTGCCACTACATTCGATTCGGCTGCCCCGACCCAATCGGACTGGCAACTAACCCGTGCCAACCTTTTGTACCAGGTGCTGGTAGTAAGTGTTCCCGGTGCATAAGTGCTTGAAGTAGCTGATAAGATATCAGAGAAACCAGTAGTTCCGTTGGTGGTTGACATTTGCCATTGATATTCTAATGTGCCTGATTCTCCGCTTGGATCTGTTGTATTGGATAGTGGAACTGGAGTAGCGTTGTAACAAATTGTTTGATCTCCATTTATCGTTCCACCCGAAGTTGGATTGACACAGGGCAATGTTGTAAATGAAACTGTATTACCATAACTTGTACCTGCTGCGTTGGTGGCATAAGCCCTTACTTTGTACGTTGTATTGGCAGATAAACCTGTTATGGGTACTATAAATGTACCTGTCGTTGATTTAGCTCCTAAATCGACCTGATTATCCAATATCGTAGGTGTTCCGGTTGTATTCCAACAAACACCATAGGATGTAGGGTTTGGGGTACCTAAGCTGATGATAGTTCCATTTCCGCTGGCTGTATTTGTTCCAATGCCGCTTAAAGCTTGGGTTGACACCACCGGAGCTTCGTTTACAACAAGGTCTACCGTTGTTTTGCTGAAGCCGGTACTATTCGCAGCCACAATTGTATACGTGGTGGCAGGACTAATTGCTGTAGGTGTACCACTGATAACTCCCGTGGCAGCATCGAAGTTTAAACCGGCTGGCAAGGCGGGACTAATAAAATACCCATATTGTGTTATTTTCCGGATAACATTATTATCGGCATCTGCCACATAAACATTCTCTGCAGCATCAATGGCTAAGCCTCTGGGTGATTTAAAACTTGATGATTCAGGTGCTCCATTAGCCAAGGCACTGCTGCCATTTCCTGCAAGCGTGCTAACAGTCCCGGCAGAAGTTATTTTTCTGATACGGTAATTCGACTTGTCTGCCACATAAACATTGCCCAAAGCATCTGCTGCAACACCTGTGGGACTGTTGAACTTAGCCACTGACCCAATACCGTCATTAAATCCGGAGGAACTCCCTGCTAAGGTTGTTACAACTCCGGCAGAAGTTATTTTTCTGATCAAATTATTACCCGTATCAGCCACATAAATATTGCCTAAGGCGTCTACAGCTACTCCATTCGGAGTATTAAAGCTTGCTGCAGTGCCTGTTGCATCTGTTGAACCGATAGAGCCGCTTCCTGCAAATGTAGTCACAAGGCCTGCGGGGGTTATTTTCCGGATCAAATGATTGTTCATATCTGCCACAAAGACATTTCCTGCGGCATCTGTAGCAACGCTGGCTGGCAAACGGAAAGATGCCCCGGCACCTGTTGCATCCGTTGCCCCGGCTGAACCGCTTCCGGCTAGCGTAGATACCACTCCGCCTGATATTTTCCGAATCTGGTTGTTGACCGCATCGGCTACATAAACATTTTCAGATGCGTCTACCGTTATGCCCCAGGGAGATTTGAAACTGGCCGATGGGTTTGGTCCATTAACGGAACCTGTGGTGCCATCTCCGGCCAGGGTGGTTACATTGCCTTCGGGGCTTATTTCCCTAACGACTTTATTGTTATTGTCTGCAACATAAATAGTTCCGCTCGTATTTACGGCAACACTGTTGGGAGAATTGAAACTGGCTGCACTGGCTTTTCCATTGACTAATGTTGGAATCCCGTTGCCTGCAAATGTTGATACGGTTACACTTGTTGCCGGTATTTGCCCCCCATTGTTTACAGGGGTTATGCTGACGGGAGTGCCCACTGATGGCATTTGTGAAATTGTGTAAGTAATGCTTGGCGCGGCATCTGGAGTGGTAAAGCTGACATCATTGCCATAGGCAATACCATCTGAATTTGAAGTAACTATCCGGTAATGGTAAGCTGTGTTAAATGACAATGAAGATAAAGTGGAACTGAGTTCTTTGTAGGTCTCTGTGGCAGGAACGGAGGTTAATGGGATGGATGAACCATAGCTTGTCGTTTTGCCATATTCAAAATATGCAGTTGTAGCTTTTAAATTTGAATAAACATATCCGTTTAGCGTTGCACTTGTACTGCTGAGGCCGCTTGCCGGGAGCGTGCAGGTTTTTGGCAACACACCGTAGGTATAAGGTAATGTTCCCCATACATCGGCCGTTTGATAATTGGATATTGCAGCATTCCCAGGCAAGTATATTGTTGCCGGAACTTGAAAAAAGGTATTGTATCCAATTGCTGGTGGCGTTGTATTTAGAATATAGATTGTTCCGATACTAAAACATGCATCAAATGCATGGTCTCCAATAGAATTTACGGAACCTGGTATTGTTAATATGCCATCAAGCACAATGCAGCCATAAAATGCATAACTGCCAATGGAAACAACAGAATTCGGGATAGTTAAATCTCCGGTAAGTCCATCGCAATTATAAAATGCTGAATTGCCAATGGAGGTTATTGATGCAGGAAGTGTAATGCTTGTCAGTGAGGTTTTTCCAGTTACGCCATTAAAGAATGCATCCTGTGGTATTTCATTAGCCGGATAGGCCACTGTGGCACTGACCGGTCCCTGGGTTCCGGTATACGCCACGATGGTTACTCCACTGATATCTAATACTGACAGGGCCGTCATATTATCGCGTAGCACCTTAAAGTCCGAAGCATCAATGGTACCAGTAAGGGTAAGGTCGGTAACAGTGTTTAACTCTGCTGGAGTTAAAGCGGCACTCAAACTACCGGCTGTAAGTACATTGACTGTTTTTGCAACTTGTGCCTGAATTAGAACTGTAATACACAAGTAAATACTGAGTAGAATAGTTTTTTTCATAAATAATTAGTTTTACAAGGATACTTTAATTATCTCTTTTCAAGGCTAATTCCAAGAGTAAAATCTTTGTTTAGTTTTATTTGTGTTCAAGCGAAATTAAACAAACAGATGCAAATATAAGTAAAAATTAAAAACTAATGATCAAATACCTTGAATAAGGGTCGTATTTTGTAGTAAATAATACGATTGTAATTAAAAATCTCAACAGCGATAATTAGCTCATACAAAAAAAAGACACAATTTCTGAACTGTACCCCAAAAGTTAGACAAAAAACTTTAGGGGTATTTTTATGGAAAAAGTCAAACGAAAAAATCTGAAACATAGTTATTCAGATAAAATGCGAGTAATTGAACTCTATGAACAAGGTTAT
>Ga0318567_10000048_pt1 | contig 56297 bp, 43 predicted proteins | sample GRESIP088b5f20_FD_203691 | JGI IMG/M metagenome (GOLD analysis project Ga0318567, IMG submission 203691) | Tropical soil microbial communities from Luquillo Experimental Forest, Puerto Rico - GRE.SIPMG.088b5f20 | ecosystem: Environmental > Terrestrial > Soil > Tropical forest > Bulk soil...
GTTGAGTAGGCTGTTGTCACACTTTGTAACTGCATGAGCCAAAACGGGATGAATCTTTGAGGTCACAATTTGCGACCTCAAACAATATGTCAGGAATTCAGATTATGTCACTCTAACCAGTAGTTAAAATTTATTTTATGCAAATTATTCAAAGTATCCAGAACCGAATTTATGAAATAAGAGGAGAGCGTGTAATGCTAGACAAAGATCTGGCGGCCCTTTATGAAACCGATACAAGGAGCTTAAAACAGGCTGTTAATAGAAATATTAAAAGATTTCCACCAGATTTTATGTTCCAACTCACTAGGGAAGAATGGGAGTCGATAAAATACCAGGTTGACATGTTGGAGTCGAATAATTCTTTGAGGACGCAAATTGCGTCCTCAAAGCGTGGAGGTATAAGATATATGCCTTATGTATTTACGGAACAGGGTGTAGCAATGTTAAGTAGTGTTGTTAACAGCGAAAAAGCCATCAATATGAATATCGCCATCATGCGGGCCTTTGTTGAAATCAGAAAAGTGCTGTTGCCGCAAAACGATTTGAAGGAGCAGTTAAGACTGGTTAAGGACAAAATCGGCGAACATGATGCTCAACTCAACCAGATTTACGATGCGTTAGAAAATATACTCGACGAAAAAGCCGCACAACGAAAATGGGAGGATCGTGACAGGATAGGTTTTGCCAGATAAAGGTGCCGCGAAGTGCCCCTTTATGCTTCAAGGTCGCAAATTGCGTCCTTGAAGCGTGGATATTCGCAGATATTCCCGCCAGTAGGATTTAATTTGATTTTCTTAATTTTGAAAAATGGCAAAACAAGTTGTGCGGTCGGTTTCTGCTTTTAACAATGAACTAAAACTGAAAGGTTTCAATGCCTTTCAGATTGGAGATGCCTGTAATACAACCGGTAGTTACAGCCGCAAAGATTTTTACAAAATTTGCCTTTCCACCGGCAAAAGTCTGATCCACTATGCTGACCGCAGCTTTGAAATGGATGGCACCATTTTGTTTTTTGGCAATCCACACATTCCATATTCATGGGAAACAATTTCAACGACGTACAACGGTTATGCTTGTCTTTTTTCGGAAGATTTCCTGCAACTGGCCGACAGATCCGAAAGCTTGCAACAATCACCTTTCTTTAAATTAGGCGGAACGCCCATATTAACTATCAGTGAAGAGCAGCGTGATTTTCTCAATACCATTTTCAGGAAAATGATTGAGGAGCAAAAGACTGACTACGCTTACAAAGATGAACTGATCCGCAACTACATAAACCTGATCATTCACGAAGCGCTTAAAATGCAGCCTTCAGATAATTTCGATAAACATTCCAACGCACTTTCGAGGGTGACATCTGTTTTCCTGGAGCTGCTGGAAAGGCAATTTCCCATTGAAAGCATAGACAGGCCGCTTTCCTTGAAATCCGCCCAGGATTATGCAAAGGCACTTTCTCTTCATGTTAATTATCTCAATCGCGCAGTGAAGGATGTTACGGGCAAATCTACCACAACCCATATATCCGAACGCATCATCACAGAAGCAAGGGCTCTTTTACAACATACCGATTGGAACATTGCGGACATTGCCTATTCGCTCGGCTTTGAGTATCCTACCTATTTCAATAATTTTTTCAAGCGCCTTACCGGCACCAACCCGAAATCTCTGAGAGAACAGGAGGTTTGAAATTCTTAATAATTGGTTTGATTGTCTTTACTCACGGTGTGGTTTGATTTCGAACTTTGTTGGCGAAAATAATGTTCATCTGCAATAAACAGCGATGATTTTCAAAGTCGCACTAAAAACAACAACATATATGAGTACGGTACAAGTAAAAGCTTATGGCACAGAGGCCGCCAAAGCGCCATTAAATCAAATGGCAATTGACCGCAGAAAGCCGTTGCCACACGATGTGGAGATCGACATCATTTATTGTGGCGTTTGTCACTCTGATTTGCACACGGCAAGAAATGAATGGCATGGTACTATTTATCCTTGTGTGCCGGGGCATGAGATCGTGGGAAGAATTGTAAGCGTAGGTGATCACGTTCATAAATTCAAAGTGGGAGACATGGTGGGCGTTGGTTGCATTGTAGATTCATGCCGTGAGTGCCAGTATTGCAAAGAGGGATTGGAGCAGTTCTGCGAACCGGGAATGACAGGCACTTACAACTCGCCCGACAAGCATTTGCCAAACGTTCAAACGTACGGCGGCTATTCAGAACGCATCGTGGTAGATGAAAACTACGTGTTAAGCATTCCTGCAAATCTTGATCTTGCTGCAACTGCGCCTCTTTTGTGCGCTGGCATTACGACATACTCACCATTAAAACATTGGAACGTAGGTCCGGGCAAAACAGTAGGCATTGTAGGTATTGGTGGTTTGGGACACATGGGGATCAAAATTGCAAAAGCTATGGGAGCGTATGTTATAGCATTTACTACTTCGCAAAGTAAGTTTGATGAGGCACAGCGTCTGGGTGCAGATGAAGTGGTATTGTCGAAAGATCCCGAACAAATGAAAAAGTACAGAGGTAAGATTCATTTTATTTTGGACGCAGTATCTGCGGAGCACGACATCAACGCATATCTTTCCTTACTGCGTGTAGACGGTTCACTTGCACTGGTGGGCGCACCGGAACAACCACTGCCTGTTGCTGCATTTAGCGTAATCATGGGTCGAAAGAGTTTTGCAGGCTCCATGATTGGTGGCATTGCAGAAACACAGGAAATGCTAGATTTTTGTGGTGAGCATAATATTGTTGCTGATATTGAAATGATCAATATTGACAGTATAAATGATGCGTACGAACGTTTACTGAAAGGAGATGTGAAATACCGTTTTGTTATTGACATGGCCTCATTAAAAAACAAGGGTAAATAAACCCGTTAAAAAATAAGGTGAAATGAATATTACAAGAATCGGCACAAAGCCATCCGTGAAAGGACCCGATGACTGGTTCACTGGTTCCGTAAGAATCGATCCGTTGTTTGATCCTAATGAATCACGTCGCGCAGCTAGCGCCAGTGTTACATTTGAGCCCGGCGCAAGAACAGCATGGCATACGCATCCGCTGGGTCAAACATTGATTATTACATCCGGCTGCGGTTGGGTGCAAAGAGAGGGTGGACCTATTGAAGAAGTGTTTCCGGGTGATGTGGTTTGGTTCGAAGCAAACGAAAAACACTGGCATGGAGCAACATCTACAAACGGTATGACGCATATTGCTATCCAGGAAAGTTTGAATGGAAAAGTGGTAGACTGGATGGAGCATGTAACCGATTCGCACTACACTTCAAAACGCTAACGTGGTAACCTGTTCGTAAATAAAACAAAAGAGACAGGTTGTTTTAAACTGGCCTCTTTTGTTTTATTTGTTGTCTATTGGCTATATACTTTTCTGTCGTTGACCGCCTGTACATGCCTCGCATTATTGCCTTCCAGTTTTTCAAGCGTCATGACCTGTTCCTCTGATGCTTCAACAACATGTTTCATCACGATCCACTGAACGCTCTCTGTGTAAGGCGGTGTAGTTAAAGATCCTTTATATGTGTAGTAAGATTTGAGGTCCTTGTTTTTAAATTCAGCAATCAGGTCATCAAGCTTTACTTCGCCCGCATGCAGTTCGGTCTTTTCGCCTTCTTTGGCGGGAATCCTGTTCAGAAACTCTTTAATGAATTTGTTTTCGGCTCCTATTTTAAAAAGCACCGCTACAACAACGAAAGAATTTTTGTTTGCAGAATCAGGCATGACATTTACGATGTGCATTTCCATGGGAAAAGTCATGCCGTCCACTAAATGCTCCGACGGTGTGTGAAAATGAAATTGCTTGGAAGTGTAGTCTTTCCCATTCACCGTGCATTTGCTGCCTTGCTTAAATTCCAGCTCCACCGTGTGGCCAAGGTTTTCCGCAGCTTCAATATCTGAGTGAAAAGCAAGTGTAATTTTTTCACTTCCCGGGTTGTCTGTTTTCGAAGAAATAATGTCAATGGGTGATTGTGCAAGGTGATCTGTATGTCTCGGTAGTGCGTAGCCCTGCTCTATTTTACCTGCAGCATCCGGTGCTTCGGATTTTACTTCGTTATCGCTTAATGAAGTATTTGCTAAAGTGTCTGCATGAGGATGCGCCATTGAAACATTTGAATCTTGCATTTCTTTTTTCTCGTTAGGCGCATTGTTGCATGCAAGCAGAGCGAGCATGAATAAACAAAACCCGACTTCCGGTAACTTACTGTGCAGCGTTGTTTTCATGATAAAATTTTTGAGAGAAATTATATTTGAATGAAAATTGAATTCTTGGATCAGTGGCTGTCCATCCATCGCTGAAATTTGTGCGTTTGAGATATTGTAGTTCCAATTCAAAAAGTACATCTTTTACGGGAGTATAGATCAGGTTCGTAATGACGTAGTCTCCCCTTTTAAAAGCGCTGGGTAACTGGCCGTTTGCATTATCAATCTTAACGAATGAATACCCGATGGTGCTGCTTAGTTTTTTGTTCCAGTAATGATCGTAAAAACCAACAAAACCTGTAACTGGCAGCGCAACTCCTTCGATAAGATTGTTTCCATCATTCTTGATGCCAACATCAGAAGGAGCATCCCTCAGATAGCTTTCAATGCCATGTCCGTAAAGCAATTGCAGGTGCAGCATGTCTTGTTTAAACACTTTGATTCGTGAACTTAAATTAAGTCCCCATCCCACCTTTCTGCCACTGTAGTCAATGCCCGACGTATCGAGATCCTTCCATTGGAGCTGTTTTAATATGCCAGCCAGTTCTACATAACCCCAGGGTTGGGCGATACGATATTCCGCCGTTAGATCTGGTAAATGAAATACAGGAATGACGTTCTTTAATGCTACCATGCTATCATACTTTCCCTCATCCGCGGTGCCGCCGGGTTTTTCCAATGCAATGGTTAGTTTTGAATCGCCTTGTATCGGCATGTACCGGATTTGAAGACTGCGAATATTTGCCATCCCATTCGGTCCCCATAATTCGAGGTCGTTAGGGAAAACGTCTATGTCTACAAACGGGCTCCAGGTTTGACCCACACCAAATTTGCCCAGTTCGCCATATGCATGACGGAGGTGAAATGTCGTCTGGCCCGCATCGGCGCCTGATCCAAACAAATCAAATTCAAACAGCGTACTTAGCGGGCCCAGTGACGTTGGAATATAGCCTTTGAACCCAAGTCTCGTTTGACGAACACTGAAGTAAAGTTGACCGTCTGCGCCGTATTGATTCTTGTAAGAAGGAAGTTTCGATGGCCGGGGTACATCGTACCAGTTGGGATCCATTTGTTTGAAATCATAAATGACATCAGTAAGCAGAAACCCATATATCTCAAAGTTTGGACGCTTTTCTCCAGTTTGTGCTGCAGCTGTTTTATTTTTTACTGAATCTGTTACTTGAGATTGTGCAGTTACTACCGAACTCACCAGCACCAATGCTGATAAGAAAGCGAACTGAAATAAGGATAAGTAGAAAACAGAACGTTTACTTATTTTGTCAAAACACGCTGGCATAAGCGAGTATTATCTATTGTAAAATGAGATTTAATCTGCTACTAATAAGCCTGGTTGCGTAAGAGAGAGGGTGTTTTAAAATATACAACACTGAACTTTCGGGACATCTACCGCTTTGTTGTCTCTTATCTTACTCTTCCGGTGTCCGCTTTTCTGAACAACAAGAGTGGTGGCAATAATGTTCGTGACAGAATAGAGTTTTAAAAACACGCCAGGCCTGTCATTAAATTTCGCAGCGTCCTAATTCCTAATTTCTAATTCTTAATTCCCAACTCTCATTCCGGTATTATCGGCAGAAAAACGCTTCTTTTTTGCAGGATCGTCATTTTTATTGCAATGTTTTACGGTTTTTATATATATTTAAGTACAAGTAGCCAAGGCTAACATGTTAAAACCAGAACGACACGCTTTGATCCTGCATCAGGTAAATCTGCACAATAAAGTGCTTTCGACAAACCTAAGCGAACTGCTGAAGGTGTCGGAAGATACTATACGTCGCGACCTTATCGAGCTTTCGAGGGATGGCAAAATCATCAAAGTGCATGGAGGGGCACTGTCACGGTCGTTTCACAAAAATGTAAAAGATAAAGAGGTGTATGCGGTGGAAAGTAAAAGAGCCATTGCTGCAAAGGCATTGCATCTTATACAGGATGGCATGGTGGTCTTTACTTCCGGTGGAACTACCATTTTGGAACTGGCACGCATGCTGCCGGACAATTTACGGGCTACTTTCGTTACAGGCAGTATACCTGCTGCGCTGGAGTACATGTATCACCCAAATATAGAAGTGGTCCTGCTGGGCGGCAGAGGATCAAGGAATTCAAAAATAACAGTAGGAGGTACAGCAATTGCAGCAATCCGGCAAATCAATGCGGATTTGTGCCTGATCGGCATCAATGCGATCGACCCTTACGCAGGTATAACGGACAGTGATTGGGAAGTGGTGGAAGTGAAACGTGCGATGATACAACAAGCAAAAAAAACAGTGGCTTTATCTATTTCGGAAAAAGTAAATAGTAAGGATCAATTACTCATTTGCGATGCAACTTCGATAGATGTACTCATCACCGAGTTGGATCCAAATGATGAAAGGCTTGCGGCATACAAAAGCAAAGGCGTTAAACTTTTATAAACACACTATAATTCCTGAATAAAACATGAGAAAACAACTGTTGATGACAGAGGTGCCTGTGTTGCTGCTTATTTTTCGGCAGCAGGCACCGCTGAATCTGGCGCTCAAAACCCTTACTGCAACGAACCTCACCGCACCCACAATTAGAGCCGTCGTCAGGCACAGGTATACAGAAATAAATGTCCGGCCCAATTCATAAGGATACTCATCCGACACAAGTAAGCATTTTAAAAAAACAATCAATATTTAATTCGAACCCGATCCTGTCCATGAACTGCTAAAGCACATGGTGCAGGTATATTGGGTATGCAAATTTTGTAAAAACCAAAATGTAAAAACTATGAGAAAATGGAAGTTTTTTAGTTTGATCATGTTTGCAATGTTTTGCATGATCACAAACAACCTGATCGCTCAAACGGTTCCCATTACCGGAACAGTGCTGTCAGATGACGGCACTCCACTGGCAGGAGTAACAGTCCTTATTGGCGGCACAAACAAGGCCGTTGTTACTGACAATGCCGGTAAATTTTCCATCAGCGCAAGCGCAAATGCCCTGCTGCAATTCAGCTATGTGGGCTTTGCAACGCAGAAGATAAAAGCTTCTCCCGGCATGGTAGTGCATCTCGTAAAAGATGAGAGCCACCAAATGGAAGATGTTGTTGTAACAGCCATGGGCGTTAAAAAGGAACGAAAGGCTCTGGGATATTCTGTTACTGAAATCAATGCAGGGGAACTGATGAAGAATAAGAACACGAACCTCGTGAATTCTTTGAACGGTAAAGTTCCGGGTGTAAACATCACGCAATTCAGTGGTTCTGCAGGTGCCGGAGCATCGATCACTATTCGTGGCGGTAACTCCACATCTGATAGCAGACAGAATCAACCGCTATTTGTTATTGATGGTATCATCTATGACAATTCCACAACGGTTAGCGGTAACACCGGTACTGATGGTTTGTCACGCAGTAACACCACTTACTCCAACCGTATCATGGATGTAAACCCGGAAGACATTGAAAATTTATCTGTATTGAAAGGTGCTGCTGCTGCTGCATTGTACGGATCAAGAGCCGCTGATGGCGTGATCATCATCACTACTAAAAAAGGATCGGAAGGAAATGTAAAAGTGAATGTAAGCAGCAAGATCAGCACTTCATGGGCAAACAAACTACCGGATGCGCAGAAAGAGTTTGGCAACGGTTCTTATTCGAGTAATGGTGTGTTTAACAACAACACATATGCCAGCAATCCACTTTCCGGAACTACATTGTTGATGTATAACTCATGGGGACAAAAGATTACGAGTGACTCGATATATGATAACATCGGCAGCTTCTTTCAGCACGGCACCATTTATGATAACAACGTAAGCGTGTCCGGCGGCTCAAAGAACGGTTCTTTTTATTTGTCCGGTTCTAATTTTAACCAAACCGGTATAGTGCCAAGCACGGGCTTTAAGAAAACTACTTTCCGCTTTAATGGTGAGCAAAAATATGGTAACCTGACAGTGAATGCCAATGCAGCCTATTCCAATGCCAATACCGACAGAACATTGACTACAGCTGGTTTGTACGCAGGCGGTGGCGGTGGCGCAATGGGCGGTGTGTATAGTTTTCCGCAGGTGTTCAACATGAAGAATTACATAAATGCCGATGGATCTCAGCACCGCATTTATGCTGGTACAGTGGCTTTGGAAAATGATATAGACAATCCATACTGGATCGTTAACATGGACAACCTGACATCACAGACAAGACGTTTCACCGGTGGTATCAATGCTACTTATAAACTTACAAATTGGTGGGACGTTATTGGCCGCGTAGGTTATGACCAATACAACACGAACGACTATACTTATATCGCTCCAGGATCGGCAGTAAGCCCATTGTATCAAAATGGACGACTCAGTAAAAACCTGGTTGACTATACTTATGTGACCACAACGGTAATGAGTAATTTCCATAAGTCATTTGGAGATTTTGATACACACCTGATGCTGGGAACCACTTCAGAAAAAACTGATGTTACGAACCAGAATCACTGGGGCTATAATTTCATTACAGCCAATTCAATCAACTTCAACAACATTGCAACAGCTAATCAATTCTTTAAAGATGGATTAACAAGGAAACGCCTGGTGGGTGCATATGGAGAAGTGGGCTTGTCTTATAAAGATATAGCTTACATTACGGCAACGGGTCGCAACGATTGGACATCTACCTTGCCTGTGAACAACAGCTCATACTTCTATCCATCTATTAGCGGTTCTTTTGTTTTTACTTCATTATTGCCTAAAAATTCAATTTTATCATTTGGTAAAGTGCGTGGAAGCTGGGCGCAGGTTGGTAAAGATGCAAATCCTTACGCTACGCTAACTTACCTCAATAGTCCGATCACCATCGGCGCTTTTAACGGAGTGGGTAACCAGTACACAAGCGGCAATCCTATCTTGCTACCTGAAATTCAAAAGTCATGGGAAGTTGGTGCAGAATTGAGGTTCCTGAATGGTCGAATTGGTTTGGATTATACATACTATCACAGCGAAACAAGCAACCAGATTGCTCAACCACGTTTGTCTAATGCTTCCGGATACATTTTTAAATCCATCAACTCTGGTTCTGTATTGAATACGGGAATGGAAATATCGGTTACCGGTAAGCCAATCGTTAAAAAAGATTTCGGATGGGATGTAACGTTGAACTGGTCATACAACAAAGGCAGATTGGGAACTTTCCTTCCTGGTGTAAGTTATTTTTATCCGACAGATGCCCAGTTCGGAACTGTGAAGGCTGCGTCTATTCCTAATGGCGGCTATTTCCTTGGCATGACTGGTACAACATTCTTCCGTGAATTGGATGCCAACAAAGTGGAAATGCCAAATGGCCGTTACCAGGTTGATCCAAACTCAGGATTGTATAGAGTAAACACCGGGGTTCCGACTGTTCCGATTGTTGGTAACCGTGAGCCGGACTTCATTGGTGGTTTGAGCAACAATCTCAGGTACAAAAGATTCCTGTTGTCATTCCTTCTTGATTTCCGCAAAGGAGGAGCTATTTATAACGGAACTGAGTATGCGATGATTACAAATGGTTTAGACAAAAAGACTTTGCTAAATGACCGTCAATCGGTAACAGTAAGCGGTGTGAACTATTTGACAGGCGCTGATTTCAGCCAAACATATACAGCAGGTCAAACTTATACCATTAACGGAACAAACGTCGCCGGTACCTACATGATCCAGCAATACTGGTTAAACTATGCAGCCAACTCCATGAATTTTATTCAGTCGGTAAACTGGGTGAAACTGCGCTCCCTGTCATTAACGTATGACTTTGGTGGCATTATCAAGAGTAAAAAAATCGTAAAAGATCTTACTGCAACAGCAGTGGGAACGAACTTGTTTACATGGACAAACTACAAAGGAATGGATCCTGAAGTAAGCGCAGCGGGTGGAACAGGAGGATCTGGTTCTACAGGTATTGATTACCTGGGAGTGCCTGCAGTAGCGAGTTTCACGTTTGGAGTAAATGTTACCTTTTAACCAATGAAAAAAAGCAAATTATGAGAACATCAAAATATATTATACTTGGTTGTCTGCTTGCTGTGGGTGCAACATCCTGTAAAAAGTGGCTGGATGTGAATACGGATCCCAGCAGCCCAAACAATGGAAGCGCAGCGATCCAGAACAGGCTTCCCTGGATAGAACACTTTTATCAATACACTTCTGGTGTTGCCAATTATCGTGCGGCGGCCCAGTCAGGCGTTTATTACAGTACCAATGGTTCCAATGGTAACCAGCTCAGTACAACATGGAACGTAAACACCGGTAATACTACTCCGTACCAGACATGGTTTGTAGAAGTCGCGTCGAATCTTAATGATCTATACAATACTGCACAAAAACAAAATGCCTATCATTATATGGCAGCGGCCGATGTGTTCCATGCACTGGGTTTTATGGAGATGCTCGACCTATATGGCGAGATGCCCTACACGCAGGCGCTCACGCAAAATCCGAGTCCTGGCTATGATGATGGTAAAACAATCTATAACGGTTGTATGGCAAAACTGAATGAAGCCATAAGCCTGTTCAGTAAAGCGCAGGATGCCACCGTGCCGTCACTTGTAGCAGGAGATTTGTGGAACGGAGGCAGTGTGGACAAATGGACAAAACTATGTTGGGGATTGAAAGCGAGATATATGCTTAAGCTTTCAAAGAAAGCGGACCTGTACAATGCCGATTCAATTTTATATTGTTTGTCGAAGGGGCCGCAATCCATTGCTGATAACATAGTGGGACCAGGCTTGAACAACAGTACCGTGACGGACTATCTCATAGGCGACCCGGTAGTAACAAATGGTAATTTTGACTACGTGGCATACGGTAGCACCCAACGCATTACGCAGTATTACATCGACAAGCTTACGAATATGCGAGGCTCTGGTGTGATAGATCCGCGCATGACTAAGATTGTGCCTGCATCAATGGCCAATGTAAAACTTGATGCCAGTGGCAGAATATCGTCCTATACCTGGCTCCGCGCCATCGGCGTGGATGTACATGGTACTGCAACGAGGCTGGTGAAAGGAGGATCAGCATCAATTAACTCTGTGACGTTTGCTACAAAAAATACAAACATTGCTTATAAGATTGCCAATGCAACAGATCGTGCGAATTTTATTAATGATCAAACGACATATGGTCGCACATTCTCGGTTAGCAATGATACTGTGACAGTAACTTATCCTGTGGGCAGTAATTACATTAACAGCGCCAACTATTTGTATGCGGGCGATACTGTGTATGTAAACGTTCGCAGCAGTGCACTGGCTACATCAGGCATCGCGGCACAAGGGCCAACAGACGTTAGCTGGTACCAATCAACCGCTGCGTTTAATGCGGGCGTTGTAGCTTCTACCGGTTCGTTTCAAATACGTCCGGTTTCAGATCAGGAAATTTTGACTTATCATGAAATGTGTTTCATAAAAGCAGAAGTCTACATGCGCAAAAATGATATGGCAAATGCTTTAATCGCATACAAAGCAGGGATCCAGGCCCACATGGACATGATGCAGGCAAAGCTGACCTCCTGGCAGGCCGCAGGTTACACAGCGACCAATCCTGATATGGCACCAATGAAAACAGCTGATATCAGTGCATATATGGCAAGTGCTGCAGTGGCACAAGGCAACGTGACTATGTCAGACATTATGTTGCAAAAATATCTTGCAATGGGCTGTAGTATTGAGAACTGGAACGATATGCGCCGTTTCAATTATAGTGTTGGAAATGTCGGAAGCTTTGGTGTGGTTTATCCCGGATTCCAAAGAAGTCCGTTATTCGCCGGTACTGCACTATATACAGGTTCTGGAACTTCGGACCCAAGGTATTGGCCACGTCGCTGGAGTTTGCCAAACACACTTGAGTTGAATTACAACATATCCAATGCGCTCGCATTAAATCCTCACGCAACCGATGCAAATATCTGGAGCATGCCGATATGGTGGGATTGTGCAACAGATGCAGAGTATAACGGATACTTGTCGAAATAGAGGATTTGATGTTAAATTATAGTGTAGAAATATATGCAGTAGGGGCGAATTTAATTCGCCCCTTTTTTTAATCAACGTCAAATGTATTTCTCAATCAATTTGCCAATGTCTCCCGCAAGCGCCTGATTGCCCTCAGGTACGGAGGTCCATATTGCTCCCATGAAAGTTTGGATCCTTCTGATGAACAATGGAGGACGATTCTCAAATACCGCCTTGTAGAGATTTTCCGCAGGGTTCCCAACTTTCTGCACCGAAACGTTTTTCCCTTTGTACACAACTTGAATTGCATTTGCCATAGCTAAATTTACTCTTTTTAATTTAAGTGAAACCATCCTGCACTGTCCTGCTCAAATGCAGATAACACCGGCATTGAGCTAAAATTTACATGACTAAAACAAAAGTGTATAAATGACAATTATTATATTTGAAATTAATTTTGAAGAAGTGATGGACGTCCATCATCTTTACAAAAAATGACAAGCTTGCTGATGAAGAAAATATTTCAAAGTTCATTCTGCTTCAATATTTATTTGAGCCTTGTTTGCATTTGCATTGCAGGCTTAATTTCCTGCGAGGAACATAGTCGCACATCTTCCCCAACATCTAATGTCATCATCGCAGAAACAATTGCCCAAATCCCGGTAATCGTTGAAGTGATTGATATCACTGGTAAAGAGCTTCATCCTGATTCTTTGACGGCTATTGGTAAAAGCAATCAACTCCCTCCCGCAAGTGTGTACCAGTGGAAAAATCATTTGGTGCTATATGGTGCAATAAATGATGTGGAAAATGTTCAGCGCGAGGTTCATGCTGCGTATCCAAATGCGGAGATTAAAATATACCAGGATCCCTTTTATAATTTCAACAGGAAACATTGTGGCGATACCAGCACTGCAAAAGAGTGGGATAATATCATCCTTACCGCTAATTTGGTAAGTGATACAACGTTGCAGCGTGAATATCTAAACTATCATGCTACGCAATTTGAAAAATGGCCCGAAGTCTCCAAAGGCTTTTGCAAAGCCAGTTTTCAGCAATTGCTGGTGTATAAAAATGGCAGGCAGTTAATGCTTGTCATCAGCATTCCGAAAGGTGCAAGCCTCGACGAATTAAATCCAAAAACAACAGAAAACAACCCGCGTGTTGACGAATGGAACGCACGCATGAAAAAATACCAGGAAGGAATTGATGGAACGAAGAAAGGAGAGGCGTGGGTGTTTTTTAAGAAGGTAATGAGTTATGAGTAGTGAGTTTTGAGTAATACCTAAACTCGTCATTCACTACTCGTAACATAAAACTCACAACTCACAACTCACAACTCATAACTTACAACTTATAACATGTTACAACTTGGCATCTTAGGACTCGGAGAAGGCAGAAGCACGATGTCTGCAGCATTGCACAGCAAGACATACAAATTGAAAACCATTTGTGATGCGAAAGAAGAGCTTTGCAGGCAACGTGCAAAGGAGTTTGATTTTCACCAATACACAACCAATTACCAGGACATGTTAAATGATCCGGAAATTGAAGTGATTGCCATTTATACGCCCGATCATTTGCATGCGCAGCATGTAAAGCAGGCTTTGCGACATGGCAAGCATGTGATCTGTACCAAACCCTTTATCGACGACCTTGCAGATGCAAAAGAGTTGCTCGAATTAAGTGAACAAACAAAGAAGAAAGTGTTTGTTGGCCAAAGCTCACGTTTTTTCGAGCCTGCAAAAAGACAAAGAAAAGATTTCGAAGCAGGATTGCTCGGCGAGTTGATCACTATTGAAAGTCACTATCATGCAGATCATCGTTGGTTTTTGGAAAAGAGTTGGTCGCTGCAGCAATCATTCAAATGGTTGTATGGCGGCCTGAGTCATCCTGCAGATTTTATTCGCTGGTATCTGCCAGATATTGAAGAGGTGATGGGTTACGGTATGATCAGTAGCAATGGGAAAAAAGCGGGTTTGAAAAATGAAGACACTATGCACTTTATTTTCAAAGCAACAGACGGACGCATTGCCCGCGTGAGTGGCGCATATACGGGACCTACGCAACCTGCACAACGCGACAGTGGCATGAGTTGTATACTTCGCTGCACAGAAGGCGCCAGCCAGGCCGACTATCATGAATTGCGTTACAGTGTGACCGACAAAACAGGTGAAGAAAAAATTGTTATGTGGGGCGACTCCACGCTAAAACACTATTTTCGATTCGAGGGTCAAAGCCATCACGCCGGAGAGTATCAAAATTATCTCGAATACTTTGCTGATTCTATAGAGCAGGATTTTGTTGCCTATCCTGATATGAAAGAAGGAATCGGTACTATTGCATTGTTACAGGCAATGGATCGCAGTTTGAAAACCGGTCAGCCCGTGAAGGTGAAAGACGTGCTGAAGGAACATGGGCTTTGATGATGAATGATGAATGATGAATGAGGGAGCTGCTAACAACTAATAACTAACAACAAACAACTAACAACAAACAACTAACTTGAACAATATCGTAGAACGTTTAACATCGCTGGATTATGCCATTGTGGTGGCTTACCTGATCATTTTGATCGTGATTGGCTACAGAGCCAGTTTTGGTAAAAAGAAGAAAACAGGTGAGTCGCTTTTTCTTGCCAATAAATCGCTTGACTGGCAGAGCATTGGTTTTAATATGTGGGGTACCAATGTGGGTCCGTCAATGTTGCTGGCCTTTGCAAGCATTGGTTACAGCACTGGTATTGTGGCGGTAAATTTCGACTGGTATGCGTTTGTGTTTTTGTTGTTGCTCGCAATGGTATTTGCTCCACGTTACCTGGCGGCTAATGTTACTACCATGCCCGAGTTCATGGGCAACCGTTATGGCGATTCCACACGCAATATTTTAGCATGGTATGCACTGATAAAAATATTGATCTCCTGGCTTTCGCTGGGCCTGTTTGCCGGAGGTTTTTTGGTTAGACAAATATTGGGCATTCCTATGTGGGAGTCGGTGATAGTGCTCGTGTTGTTTGCCGGTCTGTTTGCGTTTGCCGGTGGATTAAAAGCCATTGCCAAAGTGAACGTTTTCCAAATGATCCTGTTGATCTGCGTTTCACTTACGCTTACCATTATGGGCGTTTCAAAAGTAGGTGGACTGTCAAAAGTTTTTCATAGCGTGCCGGGACATTACTGGAACCTGATTCGTCCCGCTTCTGATCCTAAGTATCCGTGGTATGCGATATTGCTGGGTTATCCTGTAGCCGCCGTCGCATTCTTCTGTACTGACCAGGCAATGGTGCAGTCTGTATTGGGCGCAAGAAATCTGGAACAGGGACAGCTGGGTGTGAATTTTATTGGTTGGTTAAAAATATTGTCGCTGCCTTTGTTTATACTCACCGGCATTTTGTGTTTTATTTTATTTCCAAATTTAAAGGACCCTGCAGAAGCATACATGACGATGGTCACGCATCTCTTTCCACCGGGCATGAATGGCCTTGTGATCGTTGTGTTGATCGCAGTGTTGGTAGGAACCATCGGCTCTTCGCTTAATTCGTTGAGTACCGTTTTTACAATGGATGTCTATGCAAAGAAGATCAATCCAAATGCTACAAATGAGCAGATCATAAAAGTGGGAAGAATGACTGTGATTGGAGGCTGTTTGTTTGCCATCATGATGGCGCTGGCAATTGACAGCATCAAAGGTTTGAATTTGTTTGATGTGTTTCAATCAGTGCTGGGGTTCATTGCGCCACCGTTGTCTGTCGTCTTTTTACTAACTGTGTTCTGGCAACGAACCACCCGTAAAGCAGTGAATGCCATTCTTTCATTTGGTTCTGCTTTTAGTCTTAGTGTGGGTGTGTTGTATCTATGGGTGTTGACTCCCGATAAATATCATTTCTGGCCGCACTATTTGTTGTTGTCGTTTTTTATTTTCTTATTGCTGCTTATCGCCGCGATCATCATTTCATTGCTAGATCCTTCACCGGTTGTGATGGACAAAGATGCGCATGCAACACATGATTTGCCAAAGCCAACCAAGAGGGTTTGGAGAGCATGGATATTGCTGATTGTTACGATGGTGGTGCTTTATGTGATTTTTAACGGGCATTGATAAAATTTTTCCTAAGGCAATGCCCTAGTCGTTGTCGGTCATTCCATACTTTGTTCTGTTTATGGATTTTATTTTTCTATTAAAGAACTCGACTCTTAGTGATATGCCTCTTTTGAAAAATATCAAACGCTTGTATTGCCTGCCGCAAATCAGGACCAGGTCATATTTTGGATTGTTTTGAGGAACGTCAACAACATCAAAGAGTAGAGGGGTTGCTTTGATTTTCTCAAAATTGTTCTCTTCATAGCTGTTCAAATGAGAGGCCATATAGCTTTCTATCTCATTCAAATAGCTTTGAGAATTTGACCGGAAGTGGTTGTAGGTGTCAATCTGGGATTGTAGAATTTCCTTTTTGTGTGCTTTAAAATAGACATCGCAAAAGAAACCATGATCATCAAAAGGTTCATTGCTGGTATAGTTTTCGTCGTTGCCTGTTAAAGCTTTGATATAGGTAAACTCTCTTTTTATTTGTTCACTTGTTAACATGGGTTCTAAAGTTCAGGATCCGGGTTAATAATTTGTTGACTTGTGAAATATACGATCCGGTTCGGAAGGTTCTGCGAAAATATTCGAACAGCGAACTATTTATTACGAAGCCAATTTCTTTGTCCTCTCACGCATCAATTGAATTGCCTGTTCACGCGAGTCGAACATGCCATTGATGTTTACGAGGTTGTCGGCGAGCTTGTTGTATTGTTTGGTCATCAAATAAAAGAAAACATGTAAGTAGTGAATGCCGTCAAATACGATCGCTTTCTTTGCTGCGAATTCATCTTTTCTTTTCCAAAACTCATTCGGCATATCGGTGTAGTGCATGCCCGGACGAAGGTGGTGAATAATGTGGTAGCCATCGTTCCAGCAAACGTGGTTGTATTTTGTGTTGATGCAATTAATGGAGTTGGTAAAAATATCTTCAGGGTTAGTGTGATCTATAAATGAATGCTGCGTCCAGTTTCCAAGCATCATCACAAAACGGGCAAAGGCGAGTGGAATCACGAAAACAACCAGCGTTGCTTTCAGGTTTACAAAGCACATACCTATGCAAAATAAAATATACAACCACTCACCAAGCGTGAATCTTGTGTACAATGTTTTTCTTTTGCGGTCGTACAGGTACTGAAAAGTTTCTTTGAAACCGAGTAGAATAAAATTTATGAAATAGGCGAGAAAGCTTTTGAAGCTGTCACGCTGATAGTACATTGTACTGCTGGAATCCACTTCATTATTATTTTCCACGTGGTGCATGCCAAGATGATGGCTAAAGTAGCCTTCCGGCGCATGTCCGAACAAAGGGCATACGAGCCAGGTAATGTAAAAGTGAAACTTGGTTTGGTAAGAGGTCTTGAATGTTTTGCGATGACACAAGCAGTGAAACATCAAGCCAAATCTTCCCTTAAAATAGAATTGCGAAATGTAAAAATACCCTGCGGCAACCAGCCACCAGGCCCAACCCGATAGCACATTAGTAAAAAGCAGCATTGCAATGGGAACTACCGTAAGATGTATGAGTGTTAGCAAATGAATGAAAGGGAGATCGCGTTTGTCATTCATGAATTTTAGCCAAAATCCATCATATGCGGTTTTTTCATAGCCAGAATTGTAAATAGGGTCGGTGACAGCCTGTAATAACTTCATTATTATATTTTAGAATTGAACAATTTCGTATGGTGCGAAAGGAGAAGGTATTGCAAGACTGTAAGATAAGGGGAATAACTGTCACTTGAACACGCGCCGTGTTAAAAGAATGAATTAGTCTGTTAAAGAAGAAGACGTATTTGTCTGCCTGCTTTTACTTACGCAATATTTTGTCCATTGCCTTACCCTTTGCCAGTTCATCGATCAGCTTGTCCAAATAGCGGACCTGCTGCATCAGCTTGTCTTCAATATCTTCCACACGGTAGCCGCAAATCATGCCGGTGATTTTTGAAACATTGGGATTCAATTTTGCTTTTCCGAAAAACGTTTCAAAATCTGTTTTGCTGTCAATAATTTTTTGCAAAGCTTTTTCATCATATCCCGTCAGCCAGAATATAATGTGATTGACTTCTTCTTTTGTACGCCCCTTTCTTTCCGCTTTGGCTATGTAATGCGGGTAAACACTGGCGAAAGACATTTTGTATACTCGGGTGTTGTCCATTTTTTTAATTGAAAGTTGAAAGTTGAAAATTGAAAATGAGCTGAAAGTCGAGAGTTGAGAAATTGAAACATGAAGCTTGAGAAGTGGACTGCTTTGAATTTTCAATTTTCAATTACTCAATTGCTTCAATGCCCTGCTCCTTCGCTCTTTGCACACCATCCTTCATCGCTTTTAGTTGCTCGGGAGAATGTCCCTGCCAAATGGTAACTTCTCCAACCACCCTGAATGGATGCTGAGAACGGTAGGATTTGGTTGGATTGCCGGGAAATTTTTTATCGGTCAAATTTGGATCGTCTTCGATTGGGCCAGTGGCTTCTACCAAATATATTCTTTCGCGTCCGTCGCCCGCAGCCAGCTCCGCTCCCCATACGGCAGCATCGAGGGTCGCAGAAAGATAAATGTATTTCGCTTTTTTCTGCTGCCCGAAGTTTGAGTTGAAATTAATATCGATCAGGTCGCCAATTTTCAGGTCCGCTTTCGTGCCGTGGAAATATGCCTGCGCAAAAGGAGTATGGCCTGTTTGAGTTGGTTTTACTTCATTTTGATTTTCCATGTCGGTGTTTTATTAACTGATTTCTTTTGATCGGGCAGGGAATGTCTGCTAAAAATAAAGAAAAGTTATTATTGAGAATAAGATGGTTGTTTTTGTTTTCAGTTTCTTAATTTTCAACCATACTTTTCAATCCCTGAAGTACATGAACTTTACCGACCTCAATATTCAAAAAGAGATCATTCCCTTATTTGATACCTTTCTAAATCAACGAAGCAGACAGGCGCTTGACGACATCTTTGCGAATATGCCTGCCACGCTCGAAGATGTTTTATTCAGACAGCAAATTATCTCCGCAATTATTTCAAACAAGAAAAGGATAAGATCTATTGCTTCGGTTAAATCTGATATCGAAGAAGTTTACCGTTTCAGTAAATCGATTGGAGAAACACAACAGGAACTTTTCAGCAACAATATAAACGTAGTTACATTTCGGCTTTCTTTTGACAGGCAGTCCCGGGCCCGGTTAGCGAGCGGTGCAATACAATTGGGTCATGTTCTGAAAACGTTGGACGAAAGATATTTTGCGATGCTGAAAGTTGATCTTTTTCCTCAATCGTATGGATCAGAAATGTTAGATGCCCTTCATTTTTTGAACCATCTCAGATCGTTCTATAATGCAGAAGGTTTTACTACCGGCAATTTGCCGCATCGTAAATATATGCTGTTCTTAAAGCAGATCGCTGTGCATCTTCATGAGATGGAACTGTTCTGGAAGTTTTTCTTTACGTTCGATGCATACGTGTCAATTGCAACTACGATGGAAGCAAAAGGATTTTGTATGCCTGAATTCCAGGAGTGGGGCATTGCGATTGATAATGTCTTTCATCCGTTGCTTGAAAAACCTGTGAAAAATAGCATTGCGACTCGTGCCGGTATCGTACTCTTAACTGGTGCGAACATGTCGGGTAAATCTACTTTCTTAAAAGCTGTAAGCATGTGTGTTTATCTCGCTCATGTAGGTATCGGAGTTCCGGCATCCAAATGTGTGATGCCGTATTTCAGCGACATCGTTGTAAACATCTACAGTAAAGACAATTTGCAATCGGGTTTAAGTCATTTTATGTCGGAAGTAACCACTTTAAAAAGTGCTGTACTAAGTGCAGAGAAAGGGCGAAATGTATTTGCCGTGATGGATGAACTTTTTGCAGGAACAAACACAGAGGACGCGGAAGCATTGTTGCAACTCACAATCGAAGGTTTGCAAAAATATTCTAAAGGACTGTTTATTATTTCTACACACTATAGTCAGCTAAAAGAGTTTGTAGTCAACAGTCCCCGTTTGTCAGCGAGTTATTATTTAGATGCTTCGTTGGAAAATGGTTTCCCGCGGTTCACCTATCAACTCAAAGAAGGCTGGTCCAATCATAAGTTTGGAATGTTGTTGTTTGAAAAGGAAGGCTTGAAAAAACTTTTAGAAGTTTAGTTTACTTTCAAAAAGCTGTGGCAGATGGTATCTTTGGTATCGGTAATCAAAGAAACCTCAAAGCACGGCGCTCATTTTTACAATACATATGCGATGAAAACAGACAACTGGTATCATATTGAAGAGGTCTACTCGATTGATTCTCCTGCGTTGATATTTTATGCTGATAGAATCAAAGAAAACGTTTCGTTAGCCAAGCGAATGGTCGGTGATCCTTTGCGATTGCGTCCGCACGTTAAAACACACAAGACAAAGGAAGCTGCGCAAATAATGATGCAGGAAGGTATTTTGAAATTCAAGTGTGCCACCATTGCAGAGGCGGAAATGCTTGGAATGGTGCAAGCCCCTGATGTTTTGTTGGCTTATCAGCCCGTAGGACCAAAGCTCCAAAGATTAATTGCATTGATAAAAAATTATCCGGCCACTCAGTTTTCGTGTCTTGTGGACGACAAAAAGGTTGCAGAAAATATATCCAATGCTGCAACCAGTGCAGGCATAACGATTCCTGTTTTTATCGACTTGAATGTTGGGATGAACAGAACCGGCATAGCGCCGAATGAAGACGCGGTTGATCTTTACAAACACTGCGCTTCACTTAAAGGGATTGCATTTTCAGGACTTCATTTTTACGATGGTCATATAAAGGAAGTTGATCTTGAAAAACGGCGAAATCAATGTAATGAAATATTATCCTCTGTTCGGCAGTTGCAAAAGACAATCACGGACATGGGCCGTAAAAATATCGTTCAACTGACTGGTGGCGGCTCGCCATCGTTTCCCATATATGCACAAGAAAAAGACATCGAGTGCAGTCCGGGAACTTTTATATTGTGGGATAAATCATACACAGATAATTTGCCGGAACAGCATTTTCTAACAGCAGCGTTGGTGATTACAAGAGTTGTGTCACTGCCCGCAGAAGGATTGATTTGTCTCGATATGGGCCACAAAGCCATCGCTGCAGAAAATAGCCTGGCCAATCGTTTTTATTTTTTGAACGCACCGGAGTTGATGCCCGTTTCGCAAAGCGAGGAGCATCTTGTGATGAAAGCAACCGGTTCGCATCCATGGAAAGTGGGCGATTTGTTATACGCACTGCCGATGCATGTATGTCCAACATGTGCATTGTATAAAAATGCGGTAGTGGTGGAAAATGGCGCCATTACTGGTTCCTGGGATATCATTGCAAGGGACAGGAAAATTTTTTACTAGTGCCGTGCATCATTTGTCGGCATGGTAGAATTGTGGAGATAGTAAGCAATGAATGGCGTTGCGAAAAAGTTAACATGCTGCGCTATTAATTCTTAATTCAATGTCGTTTAATTAAGGAACAATTGTCCCTGCTTAAATTGATGCCCTACGGGCATGTGGGTTTTCGTTGTTAGATTTTCTATTGATATTGATGCCCTACGGGCATGTAACCTTTCCCGTAGGGAAACGATATCAATAGAAACCTGGACCCGCGGCTATTTTTGCCCGTAAGGCATTAATATGCTTAACTAAACGACATTGAATTCTTAATTATTAATTACTTTTCCTGCTTAATGTCATTAGAAACAGAACAACCTACCACAGAAAGCAGGATAAAGAAATTAACAGAGATTGCCTTCTCCTGTTTAAAGCTTGGTACCATTGGGTTTGGAGGAATTGCGGGCATGGTCGCTACGATAGAAAATGAAATGGTAGTGAGGCGAAAATGGATCGATCACCAGCATTTTATGGATGTGCTCGCAACCTCTTACATCATTCCCGGGCCCAATGCTGTGGAAGTGGTGATGCATTGCGGAAAGGAGCGTGGCGGCAGATTGGGCCTTGTAGTGGCAGGCGTTTGCTACATTCTTCCTGCGATGTTGATATGCCTTCTCTTTGGTTATTTTTATCAGCGATACAGTTCGCTGCCGGATGTACAAAAATTTATTTTCGGCTTGCGACCCGCAACAACAGCGCTTGTGCTTGCAACCGTTTTTCGTTTGTCGGGCAAGACGCTGAAAAATAAACCGGTTCTGATTGGCTTGTGCCTGCTGGTTTTTGTCGCTTCATTGTTTGGCGTAAACGAAGTGTTGCTGATCATTGGCGCGGGCGTTATCAATTATTTTATTCAAACGAGACAAAATAAATTGCCGGTTGTTGCCGGACTTCTTTATTCACCGTTGCTGTTGCAAATCAATACACGTTTTTCAGAAAACAAACTCTTCTTCATCTTTCTTAAAATTGGCGCAGTGCTGTATGGCAGTGGTTATGTGCTTTTCGCGTACATGGATGAATCGCTTGTGCGTCACAATCATTGGCTGAGTCGTCAGCAATTAATGGATGCAATTGCCGTGGGACAAATTACACCCGGGCCCATATTGTCGAGTGCCACCTTTGCAGGTTACCTGATTGGCGGAACATCAGGCGGTGTAATAGCAACCATCGGTATATTTCTTCCCTCATTTTTCATTTCTTTTTTCCTGCACAAGTTGCTTACGTCCGCAAGAAAGAGTGAGAAGTTGCGCATTTTTTTAGATGGCTTGAGCGCAGCGTCCATCTCGATTATTGCAGTCGTTGCAGTTCATTTGTTCGCATCGTCAGTTGAGCAGTGGCAGGGAATTGTGATTCTTGTAACTTGCCTCGCACTAATTTTTTCTTTTAAAAAACTTAGCACGGTTGTGATTATTTTGATTGGCAGCGTTGGCGGTTTTTTATTGTTGCAGATGTAATCGAGGACTGTAGCTGCAGTTGCTGAATCATCGTGTTGTATCTCCGAATTGTTATGTTAATGTCCTACGGACAATACTTCCCTTAGTTTGATATTCTCTATCCACGCACTCACCATTCACCGATACAATCCCAATCTTCATCGAGTTGATTTTTCATCCCCTTTCAAAGCGCATACTTTAAGGCGTTTTTTAAATCGCAGTTTTTTGTTTAGAAAATCTGCCTTATGATGAAACTATTTACCAATGAACGAAGGGATAAAAAGAATTGCTTTTATTGTATGTCTTTTACTGTGCGGTACTGAAATGTTAAGGGCTCAGGTTTGTTCAGGTAGCCTGGGTAGCCCGGTTGTAAATTTCGACTTTGGCACAGGAACAGGAAAAGGCGCCGCGCTCGGCACGAATTTTACTTCTTACATTTATAACGGAACAGGATTTCCAAACGATGGCTACTACACGATTGCCAATACGACTGCCGGCCTGCTTGGAAGTTGGTGGAGCACATACGACCACGACTACCAGGTAACAGGCAAGACGAACGGTTACATGATGGTGGTAAACGCGAGCTTGAGCGTAACGGATTATTTCTTTAAAGACACAGTAAACGGGCTTTGCGCCGGTACCAGTTATCAATTTGCTGCATGGGTATTGAACCTGTTTAACAACGGCAACACTGTTTATCCCAATCTTACTTTCAGCATTTACGATGCAGCCAGCGGTACACTTTTGGGTACCTACAATACCGGCAACATCGTAGGAAGCACTTCTGCCGTACAATGGAAACAGTATGGTTTATGTTTTACTGCGACGACCAATTCTGTGGTGTTGAAAATAACGAACAACAAGGCCGGCGCTGCGCCGGGAAATGATCTGGCGCTTGATGATATTACTTTCAGTCCTTACGGTGGAACGATCACCGCGAAGACAAGTGATGGCGCGAGCTCCAAAGATATTTGTCTTGCAGCGGCAAAATCACTGAGTCTTGTTTCTACATTTGCTTCGGCAACGGCCAATACAAAATACCAGTGGCAGTCAAGTGCAGACAACGGGACTACATGGAACGATATTGCAGGTGCAACGTCTTCCACTTACACCACCACCGACATAAAAAGCGCAGGCACTTATTTGTATAGAATTGCTACGGCAGAGGGTTCGAATATCAATTCAACAGCATGCCGTGTGTTGTCTGAGAATGTTACAATAAACGTAACAGGCTTCACGGGTGCGAGTTTGCTGCCTTCTTATATCAACTGCGACAATTATACTTTCAACTTTAAAAATGAAACGGCTGCAACTGACGTAACAACTTATACATGGAGTTTCGGTGACGGGAAATCATCGTCCGCAGCTGCGCCTTCTTATGTTTACGCAGACACAGGAACATACGCGTTAAAGCTGAAAGTCGCGAATTCAAATGGTTGCAGCGATTCGGCGAGTTCTGTTGTGAAAGTCTATCCCGGTTTTACACCTGCATTTTCAATCACAGGAAGTTGTTATTTATCGCCATTTCAGTTCACTGATAAAACCACCGCTAAGTATGGCAGCATCAACAGCTGGAGCTGGAACTTTGGAGACAGCACGGTGCTGAGCGATACATCACATTTGCAAAATCCTTCTTACACTTTTTCGTCGACTGGTTCTTACATTGTTACATTGAATGTTGCAAGTTCGAATGGTTGCTCTGGCACTGTGAACAAAACAGTTGTTGCATACAACAAGCCTTCTATCTACTTACCTTTTTCAGATACCCTTATTTGCAGCAATGATACTTTGCCATTGCTGGTGCAAACTTCTGGAGCCAATATTACATGGTCGCCCGTTACCGACATGGTTGCTTCTACCGCGCATGCGGCAACGGCACGCGTCTATCCGCAGGACACAACGGTGTATACCGTTACTGTTCAGGAAAATGGATGTCTTGATAGTGCAAAAATTCAGGTGAATGTTTTGCCTTTCATTACGGTGAAATTCAATGCTGACACTGTATTGTGTAAAGGTGATATTATCACATTAAAACCTGTCAGTGAAGCGCTAAGTTATTTGTGGAGCGAGTCGCCGGCAAACAATTCGCTGAGTAGTTACAGCATTAAAAATCCTTTGGCTTCGCTAACTCAAACGACAACGTATTTCCTGAAAGCCAATCTTGGTCACTGCCAGGACAATGCACACATGACTGTTTATGTTTCTCCTTATCCCACTGCAAGCGCAGGACCTGATACTTCGATTTGTTATGGAACCACAACGCAATTGACGGGTGCAACGGATGCACAGTATTATACATGGTCACCTGCTGCTACATTGACGAGTGCGGGCACACTGACTCCAACTGCTTCTCCATTAAATACAACAAGTTATTATTTTACTGTGCATGGTCTTGGTTATTGTCCGAAGCCTGTAGCAGATACAGTTGTTGTAACGGTGATTCCTAAACTTGTTATCAATGCGGGAAACGACACCACAGTTGTAATTGAAGAGCCCTTGCAATTCAACGCCGCAGGAGGAGATATTGCAAACGATGGTTACTCATGGACGCCAGCCACAGAATTAAGCAATCGCTATATTTATAATCCGGTTGGAAATTACACGAAAAACGATCCTGATTCTATTTTGTACACCGTGACCGTTACGACTCCGCAAGGTTGTAGTGGCACGGATGATGTTTGGGTAAAGGTCATGAAGATTAAACCCGATATCATCGTGCCTTCCGGCTTTTCGCCCAATAACGACGAACAGAATGATGTACTAAGACCCCTGCTATTTGGAATCAAAGAGTTTCTATATTTCAGCGTGTACAATCGTTATGGTCAGCTTGTTTTTAAAACCAGCAGAACAGGCGAAGGCTGGGACGGCACGATACAAGGGCAACCACAACCAACGGGTGTATTTGTTTATATGGCGGAAGGGATAGATTATTTGGGAAATAAAATTTTCCGCAAGGGAACAAGTGTTTTGATACGGTAGGGGCGAATTGCATTCGCCCTTTCACCGGACAATGAATTTCAAATTCCGGGCGAAGTTTGGATTGCAAATGCAGCCAATATAATTTTTTGGTAGATAATGAATATTTTCGTTGCGGTATAACGAAAAGCTATATTTTAAAACCAATAAATAACTGGATGAGGACTTCTCTATTAATTACTGTTGCTGTCACGTTTTGTTTTGGTTGCTCGGTTTTGAAGAGCAAACCTTGCGCAAAAGAATTTATGCAGAAGGGCAAATTTGTTTTGTTAAACGAAGGGAAATTGGAAGATAATTATTTTGTAATTAAGGATTCCATTCACTACGAGTACTTAGATGGTAAATTGTATGGTGTGTCTTTTATTAAATGGAGTTCGTGTAATGAATATAAAATGATAGTTAAGGAAGTCTATTACAAAGAGCCTGTTTTAGGCGTTGGCGATACCTTGTCGGTGAAAATTCAATCAATCAAAGGTGATACATTAGCCTGTATTGCAACAGCAGTTAACCGTTCCGTGCCGCTGAAATTTTTAAAGATTAATTAGGCCGGAAAGCTATATTGGAGTTGTTGGTTGTTAGACTCTATTTTATGTCATGTCTAACAACCAACAACTGACAACTCTCAACTATCCACTCGCAACCAGCCACTTCTTCAAGGGTGTTGTTCTGCACGCGACCTCCCTGCGCGGCCTTGCACGTACGACATATAACTTGCCGGTGTTTCCGTCTTTCGCCCATTCTATGTCCATTGCTTTTCTGTAATGTTCACGTATGATGGATGCCCATTTGGCAAGTGCGATTATTTCATTGTCAGTTAATACATAGTTTGGAAATTCCGGTAACACAATTTCTTTGTTGGGTATACCATTGCAGGGCTGAGTTGACAATTCTTTTCTTCTGCCGGATCGTTTTCTAACGATGGGATTTTTACCTTGTTCCAATGCTGGTTTGAATACAAGGAAATGATCTGGTAGTGTTGTTTTTACAGTGGCTTTACAAAATCCTTTGACAGCGCTTACATCAAGCATTTCGCCGGAATCATCCAGTTCAATGATCATTCCGGAAGATCCGCAACGCGACTGCACCATTTTTTGAACACCTACGGAGAAGAATAATTTTGCGTGCGTAAAATGATTGTCCTCCCTGTATTTGATTGCACGATCTGTATAAAGCGATGCAAAACATTTTTTAATCGCATCGAGCAATGCATCAGCATCGTCGATATTCAGAAAGCTTTCATGCAGTCCTACAAAGCTTGCCATAGGAAGGTTTTCTGCCGAGGCACTGCTGCGCACTGCAACACTTACCTGTTCGCCTTCACTGTTGCATAATTCATCGTAAGCTTCTCTTATCGCCACGATCATATAGTAAGGAATGGTTCCCCGCAGGATCAAAGCCCTGGATGCTGCACCTATCTCGGCGAGGTTGGAAAAGTTTTCACGATCGAGCTGACGCATGAGTTCATGCAGGCGCTGGTGCAAAACATTTGCAGTTAAAAAGTTCTCAAATGCAAAAGATGTAACGGCAAAACCGTCCGGCACATTGATGCCCAGAGAGGAAAGTTTTGTGTACATATCTCCAAGTATTGCATTCTTGCCGCCTACAGAAATTACGTCGCAGGCGTTGATGTTACTGAATTTCCGGGTATATGCACTGTTAACCATGGTTGTGTTTTTTAGTGGACCGACATAACTGGCACATGAGTATGAAGTACCAGGTTTTGGGAATGACTGTGTCGGAACAGATCCCGCAATAAATTGTATTTTTTAGGGATTACGATCATCAGATCTATCTTGTTTTTTTCAGCAAAATCCGTCAGGCAATCTTCAACCTGTTCGCCCTGCAGAATATGATATTTGGAGCACGTTCCTTTTAAAACATTTTTCAGCCACTCAAATTCTTTTTCATACCGTAACGTGTTTGATTCATGATCACGTTTGGCAATGTGCACCACCTGCAATTGTGCATGCAGGTCATTAACGAGTGTTTTGATGTAGGTAAGAGGAATTGTTGACACCATTTCTTTACAATCGCATGCGAGCGCCACTCTGCGAATATTTGAAAATCTTACGGCCGGCGGCACGACGATAAGCGGCCATGCCAGCTGTCTTAAGGCAGAAATTGCTTTTCCGGCAAACAAAAATTTCTCAAACGCACTGGCATTTTCTGCTCCGATTATTACTATATATGGTTTAACGGCATTGCAGTAATCATTTATTTCAGAAACAGCGTCGCCAACCCGCAACTGGGTTTCTACGGAAAGCAATCCTCCTGTCTCATCTATGATGCTTTCTTTGAGTCTTGCGAGTTCTATTTCCGCATCGGATTGCATTTCGATAAGATCATAAATTGGAGCAGGCACCTCGCTGAATGAAAGTGGAATTGACGAAACATGCAGGATTGATAATTTCAGTTGCAAAAACAAAGCGAGTTCGATAGCATAGTCAACTGCATTTTGTGAAATAGGGGTAAAGTCTGTTGTAACTACAATGGTTTTCATATGCTTTCCTTTTTCGATTACAAACGTTAGAGATTTAGAAACTTTGAACAAAGTCTTCTGTAAATGTTTCCAACAATAGGGTACGGAGCTAAAGAAGGTAATTGTCAAAAACTGATTCGAAAGTACCAATAGGGCAAGCCTTTTTTAATGACAATTGTCACCGGAAACTATGACTCTGGTGAGCACTCAGATGACACTGATTGGACTGATTTTCACTGATTTTGTATGGTGAATTACTGAATTATTAAATGATTGAAAGGTGGAGCGCCGAGGAGAATTATTAAACACGAATCTTCATTCAATAATTCAATTACTGGGAAGAATCTGCGCAAATCAGTCCAATCAGTGTCATCTGTGTGTTTAATAAATAAACGTCAATTTTACAATTAAAATGGTTATTTTGACGTCAACCAATTTAATACTATAGCCTCCATGAAACGATTACTTTGCCTTCTGTTCCTTTACAACCCGGCGTTTGCTCAAACTGCAACAATTAAAGTCGATCTCCATAAAGAGTTGGGTGACATGAAGCCCGTGTGGGCCTGGTTTGGATACGATGAGCCCAACTATACCTACATGAAAGATGGAAAGAAATTACTTTCAGAAATTGCGGCACTAAGTCCTGTGCCGGTTTATGTAAGAGCACATAATTTACTCACGAGTGGAAATGGGGAAGCTGCATTGAAATGGGGTTCAACAAATGTGTACACAGAAGATTCATTGGGGAGGCCGGTTTACTATTGGAAGATTGTAGACAGTATTTTCGATACCTACGTTCAAAGAGGTATGAAGCCTTTGGCGCAAATTGGTTTTATGCCGGAAGCACTGTCTGTTAAGCCGCAGCCATACAGGCATTACTGGAAGCCCGGTGATCCATACAAAGACATTATTACCGGATGGGCCTATCCTCCAAAAGACTACAAGAAGTGGGCGGATCTTGTGTACGCATGGGTGACACATTGCGTAACACGCTATGGACAAAAAGAAGTGGAAAGCTGGTATTGGGAACTATGGAACGAACCAAACGGTGATTACTGGAAAGGCACCATGGATGAGTTTTTCAAGCTGTACGATTATACAGTAGACGCGTTTAAGAAAGCATTGCCCGGCGGAAAGATAGGCGGCATCAACGTTGCGGGCACTCGCAGTACAGGAGCGCAAAAGTGGTTGACTGCATTTGTGAAACATTGCTTTGAAGAAAAAAATTATGTTACCGGAAAAACCGGAACGCCTGTTGACGCCATTTTGTTTCATGCAAAAGGCTGGCCGCATCTTGTTAACGGACGCGTGGTGATGGATATGAGTCCGCAGTTACGTGATATAGAAACTGGCTTCAAATTCGTTGCTTCTGATCCGCGATTAAAAAACATTCCCATCATCATCGGCGAATCCGATCCCGAAGGTTGTGCTGCTTGTGGAATGGCTACGAATCCCGAAAATGCATACCGCAACGGAACAATGTATTCCAGCTATACCGCTGCTTCATTTGCACGTGAATATCTTTTAGCGGATCAATACAAAGTGAACTTTAAAGGCGCCGTTTCCTGGTCCTTTGAATTTGAGAACCAGCCGTGGTTTTACGGCTTCCGCGACCTTGCCACCAACGGTGTAAACAAGCCGGTGCTGAATGTTTTCAGGATGTTTGGTAAGATGAAAGGAAAACGTGTTGCAGTTGAATCGACGAGTATGTATGACTTGCGAAAGATCGTGGATTCAAGTGTTCGCAGTTCAGCGGATATAGGCGCGATAGCTTCAACGGATAAAAAGTCTGCCGCCGTCATGGTATGGAACTATCACGATGTTGACAGTAGCGGCGATGCTGAGGTCGTTAAAATTAATTTAGACGGGATAGAAAGTAAACGTGTTGAAATTTCAGAATATAGAATTGACAACGAGCATAGTAATTCTTATGCGGCATGGAAAAAAATGGGTTCTCCTCAAAAGCCTACCGCACAACAAATTGACGAACTTCAAAAAGCGGGTCAACTTCAAAAAATCGGAGATGCTGTAGTCGAAAAACAACTAAAGGCACCATTCGAAACAAAGATCTCTTTGCCTCGCCAGGGCGTTTCGTTGATTTGTTTGAAATGGTAGCGTAGTTCGTGGAATTTATGGTTTCCCCTGGCTAAAGCCAGGAGCTATGAATTGATTTAATCTTTCCGCATTTTATTATGATCTTGAAATGCAATGTTTGTCGCGCTGTTTAAAAACGATCATGACTGCCCTGCATAATGATTTCTTAATTCTTAATTCCTAATTCAATGTCGTTTTTTTAAGCCGTTCAACCTTTATCATATTAATGTCCTACGGACAATTGTCTTACTGGGTGCTACATTTTCTATTGATATTGATGCCCTACGGGCAAGCCTTCCCCGTAGGGGAACGATATCAATAGAAACAATTTGATAATCGGCCATATTGCCCGTAGGGCATTAATTCATAAGCGTCACTCTTAAGGAAACGACATTGATTTTTAATTCCTAATTCATCTTTACATTTGAAGACCGTCCTATTAATTATTAATTCTTAATTGTAATTTTCCTCTCATGCCTATCAAACGAAGCGAACACCTCGTGCGCCTTTCACGAGAGCATCATTCAGGACTTATGTTTTGCTGGAAAATAAGACAAGGTTTAAAGAAGAATGTGGATACGGAACGCATTAAAAAATACGTTGCATTTTTCTGGCAACACGATCTCGCAGCTCATTTTCGTGAAGAAGAAGATATTGTGTTTGCATTGAAAAAGGATGATGAGAAAGTGAAAAAAGCGTTGCAGGAGCATGTCGAAATAAAAGCACTGATTGATTCAATAACGGAAAATAATTTACCGGAAGCAAGCCAGTTAACTTCTCTTGCCGATGCAGTTGACAATCATATCCGTTATGAGGAGCGGGAATTGTTTCCATATTTGGAAGCAACTTTTACAAACGATCAACTGATAAAAATAGGCGGGCAGCTCAATGAAGCGCCTTCTGATGCGGAATGTTATACAGATGAGTTTTGGAAGTAGTTGTAGGCTGTTTGAAAATAGAAAGCATATTACTGGTCATTCCGAACTCATAATCTGACGCAGCAAAAAGGCTGTGAATGACAGAGAGTAAGCCCTGACAGGTTTTTAAAACCTGTCAGGGCTGGTCTCCGAAGTTACTCTGCAACCACTTAAATCAGTCGTCAATAATTTTGCACCTGAATAGACAAGGCAATGCCTTGTTTCTACTGCATCACGATTACTATTTCATACGTATTATGCCTCGCCATTTCTTTTACATGCAAACTTGCACTGCCGGAAACATCAACGCCATTGACTTTTCCCATGGCATAGAAAAAATGATCGCCGGGAGATACATTTTTGTACCAGTATTCACCAAATGCATCTGCGCGAATGTGAGCGTCGTATTGATCAATTGAAATGTTTGGATCCGTTAACGTTCCTTCTTTAGCGTAGATCGTGGCATTGGTTACCGGTTGCCCGGCAGAAAGGAGTTTGAACTGTATCAATCCTTGTCCAGCTTCTTTCTCGCAACTGCTGAAGATGAAACTGTACGCAAGCAATGCGGACAATAGGACGAAGTTTTTTATTTGAAAATTTCTTGTTGACATGGCTGTCTGTTTAACAGGTGAATGAGTTACTCTTCTTCTCCGTTATTCTTCATTTTCATGAGGATAGTGTATGCATTCCTGGTCACAATTTTTCCTGATGGGAGAGAAGATTTTATTTCAATGTATCCATTGTCTGATCCGCCTGTCTCTACAGCCAGCATCTTAAACTGATTATTATTTTCTGCGGTGAAAACATAGTTTTTGTTTTCCCATTTCACCACGGCATCTTCCGGTACCGCAGTAACCTTCGCATTGTTTAGTTCTATCGTTGCATTTATAAAAGTGCCGGGAAGCAGACCGTTGTTGCGTTTGTCAAAATCGCAATGCACCTCGGTGCTGCGCTCGTCGCCAATTTTTGGTGTAATGAAATGCACTGTTGCAGCGTATTGTACATCTGGTTTCGCATTGGTGGAGCAAATGATTTTTTGCCCGACAGAAATTCGCGACGCATTGTTTTCGAAAACAGTCAACGTGAGGTGCAAATCATCGGGGTTGATCAATTCAAACAATACATCAGTAGGGCTTACATATTTTCCAATGTTTACATTTACGCTCGTTACATGGCCGTTGATGGGCGAGTAGAGTTGTATGCTTCTTGAAATATTATTCTCGTTCAGCATTTCTGGATTGATGCCGATGAGTCTTAATTTTTCTGCCAGTGATTTCATCAAAATTTTCTGGCTGTTGAAATCGCTTTGGGCCTGCTGGAAAATTTTATCACTCGTTGCTTTCGTTTCATTCAAACCTTTTTGTCTTGCATAGTCCGCTTCGAGATATTGCAGCCTGCTTTTTGCAGTCAGGTAGTCCTGTTGCAACTGGATGTATTGCTGGTCTTCCAAAGTTGCGAGGATCATGCCTTTGCTGATTTTTTGTCCCGGAATAAGATCGGTCCTTTTTACATACCCACCCAGCGGAACACTGATGGATACAATGTTTGCCGGAGGTACTTCTACCACACCGCTTACCTTTAATGTGGAATGCATCTCTTTATCTTCCACCGTGCCGGTAACAATTCCGGCATTTTTTATTTGATCAGTTGTAAGGGAAACGACGTCGGTATTTTCCGGAACGTTTTTGCTTGCTGCTGTTTGTTGCTTCGTATCTTTTTGTTCGCCTGCATTTTTGCATGCAATATTTGAGAGAACAATCAGAGCCGCTATGATAATTTGGAGTTTCATGTTTGTTTTCTTTTTGCTTAGTTAATAGCGCTTAGTTTTTCAATTTCAAAAGCCGCATCATTTAGTTGCTGAACAGTGTTGAGGTATTCGCTGCGTATCTGCAGTGCCTGGTTGATGTGTATCACCCAATCGAGGTAACCAATTTCACCGGCGGTTAATTTTTGCGTAGCTGTTTGAATGATCGTCGAAGCGTTTGGTAACAGCGAAGTTTGATAGGAATGCACCAATTGTGTACTGCGTGTGTAAACCTGCACAGCGTTAGTAAAACTCACGTCCAGTTGTTGTTTCACAGATTCCACTTCCTGCGCTTTCTGTCTGATCATTACTTCTGCTGCGTTAATTCTCGAGCGTTGTGCGCCGGAGAAAATAGGAATGCCAACACCAACGTTTACTGAATTGAATCGTCGATTGTTATCATAATAATTCTCTTCTTTTTGCTGGTTCGTTTGCCATCCAACAATCGTAGAGCTATTGAATGCTGCATTGAAAGACGGAAGCAGTTTGCTTTTCTCCAGTTTATGCTGTTCCTCCGAAAGTTGCACTTCCTGTTGTTGTAATTGCAATGCAGGATTTTGTGCAATGTTGCTGGTGTCCGGCAGTGTTTGTATCCGGTAAATGGCCGAGTCTGCATCAGGCTCAAAATGATGGTTACTGTTGAGTAGCAGGCTCAGGATGTTTTGCTGAACAGTGTATTCTGTTGAGAGTGCCTGCAATTGATTGGCAATTTGTGCCCGTTGATTTTCTGCCGTTGTTTTTTCCAGGATATCAATTTCGCCCGCGGCAAATCGTTGCTGTGCCCTTTGCAAAAAGTTTGCGTACACACTATCAGCTTCCTGCAATAGTTTTCTCTTCCGTTGCAAAACGACAAGTTGATAGAATGTCTGTTTGACGGCTGTTCTGATGTCCAGCGTCCTTTGTTTCAGGCTCGTTTCACTGATCCGGATATTTGTTTTGTTGATGTTTCCCTGGTGCTTGTAGACCGTTGGAAATTGTATGGTTTGAGAAACGGAAAACTTGTTGTCGTTTGACATGCTGTTGAATTTTCCATACTCAAAACCTGCGTTTGTTTTTTCAATATCGAGATTGCTTTTCTTCAGCGCTTCGGCATAGTTGACCTGTGTTTTAGATACCTGCAGAGAAGCGTTGTTCTTTAATGCACTGTCTATTGCGGCTGACAAAGTGATAGGCGTTTGTGCGTTTGCAACGGAAACGCTGACAAACAAAATGATTGCGGCCATCACAGCTTTCTTTGGTTTGAAGTAGCCGAATCCTTTTTCAAACACGATGTACAGAATTGGTAATACAAATAATGTGAGCATAGTTGAAATAATTAATCCTCCGATAACAACGGTAGCAAGCGGCTTTTGTACTTCGCCACCCGCGCCGGTACTAATTGCCATTGGTATAAAACCGAGTGATGGAACAAGTGCAGTCATCAGTACTGCTCTTAGTTTTGATTTTGTAGCGTGGATCACAATGCGTTTTACATCTGTCCAGCCTTCTTTCTTCAGGCGATTGAATTCTGATACGAGCAGGATGCCATTTAAAACGGCTACGCCGAATAGGGCAATAAAACCAACGCCCGCAGAAATGCTGAATGGCATGCCTCTCAGTGATAAAGCGAAAATGCCGCCCGTTGCAGAAAGCGGAATGGCTGTATAGATGAGTAAGCCTTGTTTCACGGAACCGAATGCGAAATAGAGTAGAAGGAAGATCAGTACAAGTGCAATCGGCACCACGATGCTTAGTCTTTCTTTTGCTGCATTCATGTTTTCAAACGAGCCTCCGTAAACAATATTGTAAGTGTTGGGGATCTTCAGTTGATGCTGCACTTTCTTTTGTAATTCGCCAACGATGGATTGCACGTCTCGTCCATCAACATTGAAGCCCACAATGATTCTTCTTTTGGTGTTTTCACGTTGTATCTGGTTCACACCTTCAACTTCCCGGATGTTTGCAACAAATGACAACGGAATTTGTGTGCCATGGGATGTAGTGACCATAAGGTTTTCAACGTCGTTGATTGTTTTGCGTGCATCGCCTGAAAGTCGTACCGCCATATCGAAACGTTTTTCGCCTTCGTACACTTGTCCTGCTACCTGCCCCGCAAATGCCGTGTTCACTACCCGGTTTACATCACTTACGTTCAGGCCATATTTTGCCATGCCATCCCTGTTGTATTGGATAACAACCTGTGGCATGCCGGTAACTGTTTCCTCGTAAATATTCACCGCGCCATTCACGCTTTTGATGATTTCTGTAAGTCGATGCGCATAGGCAGCAAGACTGTCAAGATTTTCGCCGAAAATTTTACACACCACGTCTTGCCGTGCGCCTGTCATTAATTCGTTGAATCGCATTTGTACGGGAAATTGAAAACCAACGCTAATGCCAGGAATTTCTTCCAGCGCTTTTGTCATCTTTTCTTTTAGTTCGGGAAATGAGTGTGCAGATGTCCATTCTTTTTTGTCTTTCAAAATCACCATCATGTCGCCGGCTTCGAATGGCATCGGATCCGTTGGAATTTCTGCACTGCCGATTTTGGTAACAACTTTTTGCACCTCCGGAAATTTGTTCAGCAAAATTTTAGATGCCTGCTGCGTTGAATTGATGGTGTTCTGAAGATTGCTACCCGTAAGCAGTCTTGTTTCTACTGCGAAATCACCTTCTTCAAGCTGCGGAATAAATTCACCGCCCATTTTGGTTAGCAATAAAATCGCAATTACAAACAGCGCTAATGTAGCAGCGATAATGGTTTTGGGAATGCGCATCACTTTGCCCAGCAGAGGTTGGTATTTTCTTTCCAGCCATTTCATCAGCTTATCGGTGATGGTTTGCTTGTGTGATATTTTCTTTTTCAAACACAATGCACTCATCATTGGCACGTAGGTTACAGAAAGAAGGAACGCGCCGAGAATGGCAAATGCAATGGTGAGCGCCATTGGCTTAAACATTTTTCCTTCAATGCCTTCAAGGGAAAGAATCGGCAGGTAAACGATGAGGATAATGATCTGGCTGAACACGGCAGACTTGATCATGGAGCCCGTTGACTTGCTGACTTCATCATCCATTTGATCCTGCGTCAGTCTGCTGATACTTCTGAAATGTTTTGAATGAGAGAAGCGGTGCAAAATGGCTTCCACCACAATCACTGAACCATCTACGATCAAACCAAAATCAATGGCACCCAACGACATCAGGTTGCCACCTACGCCAAATTTGTTCATCAGTATAATGGCGAAAAGCATTGAGAGTGGAATGACTGATGAAACAATGAGGCCGGCTCTCAGATTGCCAAGAAAGAAGACAAGCACAAAGATCACGATCAGCGCACCTTCCAGTAAATTTGTCTCTACTGTTTTGATGGCGTTGTTCACCATTTTTGTTCTGTCGAGAAACGGTTCTACCACAACGCCTTCAGGCAGCATCTTTTGAATCTCTTCAATTTTCTTCTTTACACGTTTTATTACCTCTGAAGAGTTTTCACCTTTCAGCATCATTACAACGGCGCCTGCAACTTCACCCTTATCATTGTAAGTCATTGCTCCGTAACGGATGGCTGATCCATATCCAACTGTTGCTACATCCCGCATCAACAAAGGCGTTCCGTTTGCGAGGTTTTTGATAACGATCTTTTGAATGTCGTCAATGGTTGAAGTAAGCCCTTCACTGCGGATGTATAAAACTGTGGGCCCTTTTTCTATGTAGGCTCCGCCTGTGTTCTGGTTATTTTTTTCCAAAGCATCAAACACATCGGATATCGTGATGTTGTACGCCTTCAGTTGTTCCTGTTTTACAGCAATTTCATATTGTTTCAATTTTCCACCGAAGCTTGCAACTTCAGCAACGCCGGGTGTTCCCAGTAGTTGGCGGCGCACGATCCAATCTTGTATGGTGCGAAGGTCCATTTCATTGTACTTGCCTTCATAGCCTTTTATGGGCCGCACAACATATTGGTAAATTTCGCCGAGGCCGGTTGACACAGGCGCCATTTCCGGCGAACCAATTCCTGCAGGAATATCGCGACTTACCTGCTGCAGCTTTTCGCTGATCTGTTGCCGCGCCCAGTACACGTCTGTTTGCTCGTTAAAGACAATGGTGACAAGCGATAAACCAAATCTTGAAAAGCTTCTAACCTGTTTTAATCCTGAAATACTGCTCACCGCCTGCTCTATAGGAAAGGTGATGAGCCGCTCTATATCTGGCGCACCGAGGGAGGGAGAAACGGTGATTACCTGTACCTGGTTGTCTGTAATGTCCGGCACGGCATCGATGGGCAGTCTCGTTACTTCATACGTTCCCCATCCAATCAGTGCCAATACAAATAAGCCTATTATCAGCTTGTTCCTTACGGAAAAGCTGATGATTTTATTTAGCATAACCTTAGTTGAATTCAAATGAAAAATAGTTCGGCATAGGCATCATGCTGACGCTATGTCAATAAAATCATTACCAATAAAAAATGAAGAGAGGTTATGCCCGCGGAGGCCTGAAAAGTGAATTGAGTGCCGGGTTTGCCAAATGGCTTTCATCAAGCACCGGATAGTCTGCAACAATTACAGGAAGAGGTGCACGCCTGATATTGATGATGCGTGATGAAGATAGAAACGTTATTTGAAAGGAATGTGTGCTGATGGCTTTGAAAGGCAGCTTGCAATCCTTGTCATCGTCGTTGTCGTCAATGTCGGTTCCCCAGTAGTGCATAGCTAGAAAATCCATCACACCGATGTTGCAGTTTCTTTGCTGGTGTTCAATGTAGTGCGTAACAAGTGCCTGCAGCTTAAACAACTGATTTACAGTTGAGCTGCTGAGTAAAAACAGTAACAAAAATATGAAGGCTGCTTTTCTTTGCACGGTGCAAATATACGGGAAGATTTGTCGACGGAGATAAATCAAATGCGTACATCCCGTAGAGACGCATGATAATGCGTCTTCGCTGCACCTAAACCATGTAAACCTAAATCAGACAACCCGCCTGTTGCGTTGCACACGTTGCGTGTTACGGAGACGCATTGTCATGCGTCTCTACGGTTTCAGCATGTTTGCAATTTTCAGTTCAGGTCTGTTCGAAGCCGGATCGGCTATTGCGATTAACTGTTTGTAGTATTTTGCGGCAGTTGCACTGTTTGCAAGCAACTCCGCGCTTCGGCCTGCACCAAACAGACTGTTGAAACGATTGGGGGATTTTTTTAGTGCCAACTCATATTGCGCGAGTGCTGCCTTGTACTGATGCAAATCAAACAACATGTCGGCGTATAACTCTCTTGCCGGCAAAACTTCCCCGGGAGTTACCGGTGACTTGGAAACGCTGTCTTCCTGGTTGGATGCAGATTCCATGAGTTGCAGCGCTTGCTTTTCATTTTTGTTTGCGTGCGCGATCCAAGCCTTGCCCGCTTTCATTTGTATTTCAACCTGCCTTGCTTTATAGATATCGTTTTGCCGGACAAGTTGTGCATGCAATGTATCCAGCGTTACCAGTTCGTTTTGTGCAGCTTTGATATCGCCGGTATGAGCGAGGCCCAAAAGTTTCCCAAAATGCACGATCGCTTCCTGCCATGGAAAATTGCTCCATGGAAGAGTTGCCGGTTGAGGTGTAAGCAGAGATGCTGCTTTCCAGTCTTTGTTTTCAATCGCTACGCGGACAGGCACGGCAGCGAATGTGTAGGAAACCTTAAAATTGGAGGGCGATGTTTCTTCGATCGTCGCTAAATATGCCAATTGTTTTTCAGCTGCACTGTCATCACCTTTTTGCAGATAAGCATATACCAAATAGTCAAGGGCATGCAACTCTTCATCTGAATGTCCTTTTAATCCTGCCGCCTGTGCATAACATTGCGCAGCATCCATGGAACGCGTATTCATGCGAATGCTTTCATCCCATAATCCAAGCCTTGTAAAAATGTGCGACGGCATATGCAAAGCGTGGGCAGAAGAAGGCGCTACGTCAGCATATCTTCTTGCTGCATTCAAACCAAGCTGAGCAATGCCGGGATAATCGTACGTGTGAATGATGTAATGAACAATGCCCGGGTGATTGGGCGCCCGCGCCCACATGCTGTCCAATATTTTTCCTGCCCTTAGTTGATTAGCATATGTCTTGTCAGTGGGATCAGCAGCTGCATCCAATGCCAGCGCATAGAAAATGGCAGCCTCTCTATCGTCAGGATATGACCGGTACAATTGCTGCATCGCATTTTCAAAGCGTACTGTGCGGCTGTGAGGATCAGTGGTGCTCCAGTTTTTGTAATACAAGGCAATCGCCTCGATGAAGGCAGATTCCTTTGGTGATCGTTGCTTTATGGAATTGGCTATCTCTATTGCCTTTGAACCTTTTTTAAGATTAGCATCAGAAGGAGGTTCCCACAACGGATGGAAATTACACATCGCTACACCCCAGTATGCCATTGCACAGGAGGGAGATTCGTCGATGATCTTTGCAAATGCTTTTTCCGCATCATCGTATTCGAATGAATGCAGCAAGGCGACGGCGGTATTGAAATCTTCCTGCACCTGTTTGTTGCCGGTAATTCGAAAGTTCACCGTTCCGAATTCTTTTTCAGGCGGACCGCAAGCTATAATTTGTCCCCGCTTCAACTGCAACGCATCAAGCATCTTTGCGGATGGTGTTGTGTGCCCGGCGCACGCGATCAGCAGAATGGCATAAAATAATGGAAACAGGTATGGTTTGGTGCTGTTCATTTTGGCAGATTGAACAATGGTATGCTAATATAATAAAAAGAGATTGCTTTGTAAATGGCAATTGGTTCAAAGACAATCAGAGCCCTTTCAATGTTGGTCGTAGTCGTTTCAAAGACAATGTCGTTGCTATAGCAAAAAAAGCAAGCGGCATAATAATAAACGCCTTTGGCTGCATCAAAAAGTCTTTATTTACAACTTATAAAGACGTCTTTCTAATTGAATGCGTTTTTATTTTTCTTCACTTACACGAAAAGCAAAAGAGACTTTCCTGGTTTTTGTTTTTTTTGTTATCGTTTTGTAAATGCATTTAGCTATATTTGGTTTAGACCGGTACTAACTGCTGCAGCATTTCCTTTCATTAGTAACATTCCATTTTTTTTAATGAGCAACAATAAGCGAATCGCGGGTAATGACATTCTCGTGAATGGCTTGTATTGTCTCTGAATTTTATTAAAATAAAAATCTTAGTACAATGAAAGGTACATATCCTTTTAAATTGAAGTTGGCTGCATTAATATTAGTAGCTACTTCTACTGTCATAGCAATTTCGTGCAACAAAGAAGAAGCATGGGCTATTTCATGGGGGGCTTAGAGACGACGAATGCTTTTCAAGCACTTCCACAAGCTGATCGGGATTGTATAGAACTTACAAACGACCAATACTTTCACGGGAAAAAAGGCGTCACCTGCCATTAAAAAAATATGCTTAAAAAAATTGTCACCGTTCTATTGGTGCTGATTGCAACTCAGTCGTTGCTTCACTCAGTTTATAGTCAGTCCCGAACAATAAAAACTCCCGGAGAACTTGCTAAAAAACTAATTCGTGTTTGTGCTGTATCAAATAATAAGAGTTCTGCGATTTATTATGCAGAGTATATAATTCGGGGAGATTCTATGGTGCGGGCCGACTACAGGGATATAAAGGATACAGTATTGCAGCAGACATTGCAAAACTATCTTAAACAGAATGGCAGCAACATTTCTTGGAAATCTATTTTGAGGATCTCTGGCGACTCTTTACAGACCTTTAGCGTCATACAACCATTTATTATTATTCATAATTATGCGAAAGATCAGGACAACGGAAATTATGATCCTTTGGCAGGACTTTATGAAGCATTGTTTTCCCGATTATCAGTTCAGATGGGTGTCCCTTTTCTCTTGCCACCAATACATATAGAAACTTCAGTTTTTGAATGTGGCCTACCACCTCGCGATAAAAAATAGTTGCATTCATTGCCTCAACTATTCAAACCAAAGGCGCTGCATAAAAAGCAGCGCCTTTATACTTGTTCAAGATGAACACAAACTAAGGTGTGTCCAATTCGTTTCACGTAAGTATACACGATTAAGTAAGCAAAAATTCCTGTTTCGCCGGAAGGACTAGCGACATGCTTACAATTTTTCAAATAGGTATTATTTACCGCTTGTCAAGCAACGGCGCAGCGACATGCTGGATTTCAACAGACAATGCGAACACATCATACCATACGCCTCCAACAAGGTGAGCCGCTTCGTTTTGAAAAATCGTTTTTTTGTGGCGGCATTGTTTCGAAAAATACACAGAGAGACATTAGGAACCAGAAATTAGGAATTAGGAATTAGAAATTGGGGATCAGGAATCAGGTGGCTGCTTTGGCTATATCCTGGAATATTGGGTGACGCTTTATTTTGTGCTGGTATTTTATTACATTGTATTCAGTAAGTTAGCTGTCTGAAATTCAGTTACTCAGTTATTCCGTCATTCAGTTTATTCAGTTAGTCTTTTCGTCCCGTCGATGTTTGGCAAAACATTTGCAAAAAATAAACCGTCTGCTATCAGGAAACTTGTTTAAAAACCTTCTCGTAAAAAAATTAAACCAGCTATGAAGAAACTTATTATTGTGGATGATGATCCTGCCATAATAGACGCTTTGCAACTTGTATTTCATCCCAATTATAAAGTGACAGCTTTAACCAGCGCCGACGCGATTTTAAATCTCGATATTGAATTGCCTGATCTTTTTATTTTAGACAAACAACTGGCAGGTGTTGACGGACTGGATGTTTGCAAATTTCTAAAAAGTAATGAAACTACACGCCACATTCCTGTGCTAATGATGTCGGCGTCGCCTTCTATTTTATCTCTTGCAATTGAATATGGTTGTGATGGAGCGATCGAAAAGCCTTTTACCATCAAGCGCATCAAACAGGAAGTAACGGACTTACTCGAACGCGCCAGCCTTCACGAATAATGTTTAACTTACATGAGAATTTGACCGCCGCAGTACTGTGGGTAATGACATGTTTTCTTTTAGTGTCGGGTCAAAGAATTTTGTCGCTTTTTTAACAGAGGCGAAGCAGCATTGAAAAAATTTTGACGTTGACTTTTCCCTTTTGACTTAACACCATGTTGATTATAATTTGCTTATGACGGTTTGATTTTAGTGCATCTCAATAGTAGGATGGAGTAGGCTTAAACTCCCGCAATTTGATTCTATGCAAAAAAGAGATATAATCGTTATCGGCGCCTCCGCAGGCGGGTTTGAAGCCATTAAAACTTTGGTTAAAGGCTTGTCTGCACAACTGGAAGCTGCCATCCTGATTGTGTGGCACATGTCTCCGGATGTGAAGGGAATATTGCCTTATGTCATCAATAAATTACACGGAATACCTGCCGCCAATGCGTATGACAGGGAGCTGATCACGCCGGGCCGTATTTATGTTGCACCGCCGGACAGGCATATGCTGATAGTAGACGATTATCTCAGGGTAACCAAAGGCCCCAAGGAAAACAGGTTCCGCCCGGCAATAGATCCGCTGTTTCGTTCAGCTGCATACAGATACGGCAATCGCGTAATAGGTATTATTCTTTCCGGCGCTCTTGATGATGGAACTGCTGGTTTATGGACGGTAAAAAAACATGGTGGTGTTGCTATTGTGCAGGACCCTGCAAATGCGGAAGTTGCATCGATGCCTGAAAGTGCCATTCGCGGCGTGAACGTGGACTACACTTTGTCTGTTGAAGAAATGCCGCACCTGGTCTCGAAATTATGTTCAGAAACGATTGCGTTCAGGAATCACTATAATGTGGAAAAAAACAGGCGCACGGAAGAAGAGATTCGTATCGCCTTACAGGATGAGTTATATACTGCCGGTGTTCAACTCGGGAAATTAACGCCGTTTACATGCCCCGAATGTCATGGTGTTTTATCCATGATCAAAGAGGACGAAATGATACGCTATCGCTGCCACACGGGCCACGCATATTCTGCCGCCAGTCTGCTGCAATCCATTTCCCATAACATTGAGGATAGTTTGTGGAACGCCATCCGGGGTATAGAAGAAAGCATAGCGCTGCTGAATCATTTAGGGGATCATTTTGCAGAATTGAATCAAACGCACCTTGCAGCTTTGTACTTCAAAAAAGCACAGGAAACATTCGTCCGCTCCGGCCTTGCGCGAAAGGCACTATTGGATGAAGAGGCACTTATAGTACAACAGTCCACCAGCGGAAATGGAAAAGATGCTGAGTAAAAACGGTCGGTTTTTTATTTTTTATTATTGATTAATATCGGTCAGGGAACCATTAACTTGCGTGTGCCTAGAACTGCAAAAAACTGTTTTTAATGAACACACCCGAATCACAACCTGAATTGACTGACCATAATTCCGGGAACAATAAACTGCTCATCGTTGGATTAGGTGCATCTGCCGGCGGCATACAGGCTCTGAGAAAATTTTTTGAAAATGTGCCGGAAGATTCAGGGATGGCCTATGTTGTTATTCTTCACTTATCACCGGATCACGATAGCAAGCTTGCAGAAGTGATCAGAACGGCTACAAAAATTCCTGTAGCGCAGATAACAGAAAAGACAAAAGTAACACCGAACCATATTTATGTAGTTCCGCCCAATCAGCACTTATCAATGCTGGATGGTCATATTGTGGTGTCTCCAAATGCGCAAATTGAAGATCGCAGAGCGCCAATAGATATTTTCTTCCGCACACTGGCTGAGTCACATGGTCCGCATGCTGTTTGCGTTATTTTGTCCGGCACCGGCGCCAATGGCTCCATGGGGTTGAAACGCATAAAAGAACTTGGTGGCGCAGCATTCGTGCAGAACCCGCGTGAAGCAGAGTTTAACGAAATGCCGCGCAACGCCATATCAACTGACCTCGTAGATGCAGTGTTGCCCGTGGCTGAAATACCCGGCAACATTCTCGCATACAAAAAGAACATGGGCATTGTGCATATTTCTGTGGAAGCAGAAAGCAGACCCGAAGAACAGCACCAGGCGCTCAGAGAGATTTTTACCCAACTGCGTGTACTTACCGGTCATGATTTTTCCAACTATAAGCGCCCAACCTTATTGCGTCGTATTGAAAGACGCATTACCGTGCGCAATCTTCCCAACCTCGCATCATATACGGCTTTCTTGCAGGAACATCCGGAGGAAACTAATGCATTGCTGAAGGATCTGTTGATTTCCGTGACGAATTTTTTCCGTGATAAAAAAGCTTTCGAGGCACTGGAAACAGAAATATTGCCCACCGCTATTAAACATAAAAATGCGGAGGACCAGGTACGTGTTTGGGTGGCAGGTTGTGCAACCGGCGAAGAAGCTTACTCCATTGCCATGTTATGTGCGGAGCAAACGCTGAATGTTATAGATGCACCCAAAATACAAATATTTGCCACTGATATTGATGAGGAAGCGATAGCGCATGCAAGAGAAGGGTTCTATACTGTGAACGATGCAGCAGATGTTTCGCCAGAGCGCCTTCGCCGCTTTTTCAATAAAGAAGGAGATGGCTATCGCATAAGACGCGAAATAAGAGAAATGGTGCTTTTTGCCAATCATAATTTTATTAAAGATCCTCCGTTCTCGCACCTTGATTTGATCAGTTGCAGAAATGTGCTCATCTATCTCAATCGCTCCGCGCAGGAGAGAGTGATGGAGACATTTCATTTCGCATTGAATACCGGCGGTTATCTTTTCCTCGGCACTTCCGAATCCATTGATTCTTCTGGCAACCTGTACGACATCGTAAGCAGGGATCATCATATTTTCAAAAGCAGGCAGGTTACTTTAAGAGCCTATCCTGTGCCGGAGTCTGTGCCGGCAATGCGATTGGACCAGCCGCATGGCGTTGTAGTGAACAAAGAAAAATCGAGCCGTTTGCTGGAGCGCATTACTTATGGCGATCTGCATCAGCGACTGCTTGAACAATATTCGCCACCTTCGCTGATCGTAAATGAGGAGTATGATATTGTGCATTTGTCAGAAAGAGCATCGCCTTATCTGCAATTTACGGGCGGTGAACCATCCCAGAATCTGCTGAAAGTAATCAGGCAGGAACTGCGGCTGGAACTGCGCTCAGCTTTGTACCAGGCGCTGCAGCAAAAAACAGCCGTAGAAGCGAAAGGATTGAAGGTGAGAATTGATGACAAAGTGGAAACGCTTAATGTGCACATAAAACCGGTATTGCGCGAAGATGATATTGCGAGAGGCTATATACTGGTGATATTCGAAGCAACGGAAGAAAAGGCGGATGACGGAGAAGTGATCCTGCGTTCCGATGAAGCCGTTAGCCGTCACCTCGAAGAAGAACTGATGCGTTTGAAGGCACAGTTGCGCAGCTCGAATGAACAGCACGAATTCCAGGCGGAAGAACTGAAAGCATCCAACGAAGAACTGCAGGCAATGAATGAAGAGTTGCGTTCAGCAGCGGAAGAACTGGAAACGAGTAAGGAAGAATTGCAATCAATGAACGAAGAGCTAAGAACGGTGAACCAGGAATTGAAAGTAAAGATTGAAGAAACAAGTCTTACGAGCAACAACCTGCAAAACCTGATCAATTCGGCGAATATTGGAACCATCTTCCTGGATCGTAGTTTTCGGATTGCGATGTTTACTCCTGCGGTGCGTGAAATTTTCAACCTCATTCCGGCAGACCATGGACGTCCGTTATCTGACATTACGCACAGGCTGGACTACCACGACTTGCTGCTTGATGCAGAAAAAGTAATGGAAAAGCTGTCTGTGATAGAAAGGGAAGTGCACACTGTGGATGGCCGTATTTTTATTATGCGTGTACTGCCGTATCGTACAGCAGAAGATCATATCAATGGTGTGGTGATAACCTTCATAGACATCTCCAGCCGTAAAAAAACAGAACAGGAGTTGCGTGAATCCAATGAAAAAATGGAACGCGCCTTTTCAATAGAAACCGTTGGCATTATGTTCTTCAAACCGACGGGCGAAATAACCCGCGCCAATGAAGCTTTCCTGCGGATGTGCGGATACTCGCAGGACGATCTTGCGGCGGGACGCATGCGATGGGATGAGCTTACGCCGGATGAATTCATGTCAAGGTCGCGTGCCGCCATGGACGAGTATGCTGTGTACGGACGCGTGGCGCCGTATGAGAAACAATATATTCGCAAGGACGGCACGAGAATGTGGGCGCTGTTTTCCTCAACAAGGATCAGTGAGGAAGAGGGTGTAGAGTTTGTTATTGACATTACCCACCAAAAAGAACTGCAGCAGCAAAAAGAAGGTTTTATAGGCATTGCCAGTCACGAATTAAAAACACCACTCACGGGGATAAAGCTGTATGCAGAAATCCTGAAAGATGCGTTGGGTAAGAACAATAACGATGGCACTATTGAACTGGTCGACAAGCTGAATGTGCAGATCGATCGCATCAATAACCTTGTTGGCGATCTGCTGGATACAACACAAATTGTAGAGGGTCGTTTGCTGCTCAAAAAAGAAGCAACGGACATGAACGAGCTCATCGCAACTTATGTGGATGAATTGCAGCGTATTTCTCCGGAACATAAGATCGTTTTCAAGCCTGGAAAAATAGGGCTGGTAATGGCAGACAAAAACAGGATAGGACAGGTGATGACGAATCTGATTTCAAATGCGATGAAATATTCACCGAATGGTGACGATATCATTATAAGCTCCGGCGAAACGGACAACGGTGTAAAAGTATCCGTGAAAGATCATGGCATCGGCATTCCTGACGGCCTGATCGATCACGTGTTTGAACGATTCTTCCGTTTTTCAAATCCTAAGGTGCAGGCATATCCCGGCATGGGACTGGGCCTCTATATCAGCGCCGGCATCATTGAGCGCCACGGCGGCAGCATATACGTGGAGAGCAAGGAAAATAATGGCGCGACTTTTAATTTTGTGTTACCGTTTAAGTAATGATGAATGATGAATGATGAATTTGAGGATACCTGTTCATCACTCATCACTCATAATTCATCATTAAAAAGTAGAGGCTGCATCTCTCCGCGGGATACAACCTCTTGTTTCTCTCAATCAAAAACAACAAACGCTCGATCAGAGCTTAACGCTTAACGCCCAGAGTTAACGCTTAACGCCCGGAGCTAACGCTTAACACCCTTCGTGAATTACTGCAACACCTGCGTTTAGCTCAGTATCATTCATTAATAATTTTAAACAAACACTGGAAATTACATGCCTGTCGGCGTGCAGGTAAAACCGGGGACTTTTGGGAAATGGATTACTCAGGCGAGCCACAGGAGTTGAGTAACTGAATAACTGAATATCTGAGTAACTGAATTTGCGGGACCGCTGGAGACGTGGGTAATTTGGTTTTTACAATCCAATACTTAGTGGCCTCAGTGTCTTAGTGGTAAATGTTTTGCGACTAAGCACAAATAAAATTGTTTAAGATTGCTTCGGCGGCTCTCAGTTATTCAGTTACTCAGTTCCTCCGGGAAGTAGCACGTAAAAGTACTGCCCTGATTTATGGTGCTGGTAACAGCGATGAAGCCGTGATGTAGTTCAATGATTTTTTTGCAAAGCGTAAGGCCCATGCCCGTGCCCTTGTAGAGCGATTGATCATACAGTCGCTGGAACATCTGGAAGATCTTATCCGCATATTGCATGTCAAAGCCAATGCCATTATCAGTAAAGCTGACCGCCAGATAGGAGTGATCATTTACCGCATCATTGTGTTTGATATTTTCTCCCTTTTGATGGAATGTTGTTACAGTGATTACAGGCGCTGTGTCCGGGTGCTGGAATTTCAGCGCATTGCTCAAAATGTTCTGGAAAAGCTGGAACAACATGGAGCGATAGCCCTGGATAGAAGGAAGATCCGTGGTAGTGATCACTGCGTGTTTTGCCGTGATTTGCTCCTGCAGACTGCTGATGGCAGTTTTTAGCACGTCGTTCAGTGAAATTTTTTCGATGGTAGTTTGCTCGTTCAGTTTTGACAAAGCAAGAATATCATCGGTGAGCAATCCCATGCGTTGGGCAGAAGACTGAACACGTTTCAAATATGATTTTGCTTTTTTGCTGAGGTGCTGTTCTTCTTCCTTTAAAATCATTTCAAGAAAGAGATAAATTTTGCGCAGCGGTTCCTTAAGATCGTGGCCAGTGACATGCGAAAACGAAAGTATTTCCGCGTTTTGCTGCTGCAGTATTTTGTTCTTGAGGGTAAGTTCTTTGTTGAGCCTTTTTAATTCATTTTCTGCTTTTATCCGGTGTGCAACATCGTGAATAATGATGAGTACACCATTAACTTCGTTGTCCTCTGTAAGGGGGATAAAATGATGCTCGTAATGAGTGCTATAAAGGCATTTGTTGCCTGGTACAAATGATTTATATCCTTTTAGTGCGTTTGAAATGCCGGCCTTAAATGCCTCGCATTCATACATTTTGGAAAATGCGTCTTCCACAGGCTGTCCCATCACGACAGCAGCAGATGTGCCCCAGGTGTCGGCGCACGTGGTGTTGCAGGCAATGATGCGTTTTTCAGTGTCGCAGGCAAGGATCTGGTCAATACTGAAATTGTTCAACGATTCGGCTAATAACAGGCGCTTGTTCAGGTGCGTCATTTCATCAAAAATCAATTGCCTTAACACCTCGTTTTGTATCGATTCAATATTCGACATTTCGACCATTTAGACGTTTCTCTTTTTATAAAAATAAAAATTATACACGTTTACGGTGCTCATAGGGAGCTGCAAGCTTTGGTGTGTAAAATTAAAAGTTAAAATAGAAAATTTTTCAGAAAAAACTAGGAATTAATCATCAAGAGTTAGGCGCTGCTACTTTAGTAATTAAGAATTAAGAATTGCGGCGGACACGATTTGCTTTAGTGATTTCTATTTTCCTGCATTTAAAGACTGCGCCAGAGATAGCAGAAAAGTTGACCTGAAACAATTCTTAATTCCTAATCGTGCTTCACGCAGCTTGACCAGGAAAACATTTTGATAATTACGCGAACCATAGTTAATGCCCTACGGGCATATGGGTTTTCTTTGTTAGATTTTCTATTGATATTGATGCCCTATGGGCATGGACCTTTCCCGTAGGGAAAAAATATCAATAGAAACCAGCACCTGTGGTTATTTTGCCCGTAGGGCATTAATATGCTTAACTAAACGACACTGCATTCGGAATCATGAATTAGGAATTAAGAATTGCGGCGGACGCTTGCTTTATTGATTTTTATTTTCCTGCATTTAAAGACTGCGCCAGGAATAGCAGAAAAGTTGACCTGAAACAATTCATAATTCTTAATTCTTAATTGTGTTTCACGCTGCTTGACCCAGAAAACATTTTGATAATTACCCGAACGATAGTACTTTTATACCACGGGCCTCTCATGGGGCGTGATTATACATATCTTCTCTTCTTTTCTTTCAAATTTCATTTGAATTTAGTGGTCATGATATACAGGCGCTTTTGAAGGCCTGCTTGCTAATTTTTTCACTAAAACAAAACCTTTTATTGTAGATGTATGATAAGGAATATACTCTTAATTGACGACGACCCCGAAGAGCTGGATATTTTTACCGAAGCCCTGCATGGAATAAGGCCGGACATTAACTGCTTGTATTCACATGGCGCAGAGGCTGCTATAAATTTGTTGCGACATAATCATCCGGACATGATCTTTATCGATATCAATATGCCCAAGATCAATGGTTTTGAATGCCTGTTGAAAATCAAACAAATTCCGGAGGCCCAAAGTATCGATGTGTTTTTGTATTCAAACTACATCGATGAAACACTGTGTAAAGAGGCGATTGTAAAAGGTGCGAAAGATTGCATTAAAAAACCGATTAGCATTTCGCTATTGAGAAAAATGCTGGAGAGGATTTTGAAAGTAGCGAATGATTGAAATAAATTAATTAAGAATTGGGAATTAAGAATTACAGGTGCGAGGTGTACAGGATACTCAGTTTTGTTTTTATATCGGCGGGTCTGTGCTTAGTTTTTCCGTAACACAGAAAGCATTCTTAATTCCTGATTCTTAATCGAAAAAGAATTGCATGAAAAAATTAATCATCGTCGACGACGATCCCGCAATCATGGATGCCATCCAACTGGTGTTCGATAAACAATATTCAGTGGTTGGTTATGACAATGCGGAATCTATATTGAACATGGAATTTGAAATGCCTGATCTTTTTATTTTGGATAAACAGTTGTCAGGCATTAGCGGTGTTGATGTTTGCAAATTTTTAAAAAACAATGTACTCACACAACATATACCCGTTGTAATGATCTCCGCATCGCCTGCCATCCAGGTATGGTCGAAGGATTGCCGTCCGGATGCAGTGATAGAAAAGCCTTTCCCCATTAAACTGATGCGTGAAACAGTTACGAAGTTGATAGGCGGAGCGGTGAGGAGCAGCAGTCTTTAGGAAATGACTGAATAACTCAATGACTGAATAACTGAGTCGTTGAGTTTTGATCAGCGTGATTGTCTTGAAACCACGAATAATCAGCGTCTCGCACCTTTCAGTTATTCAGTTACTCAGTTATTCAATCACTGCCTCTCCAAATGCCTCACTCTCGCAATGCCTTTTTCCAGTTCCTGCATCAGGAAGGCTGTTTTCATGAAAACATTTTCAAGCTTTTGCTGCTTTGTCCAATCAAACATGATATGCCTCTTTTTATTGTTGGGTGCCCAGCGTTCCGCCTCCCCATCCATACTGATGATAATACTCGGAGTTCTTGTCGCCGCTGCAATGTGCGACACGCCAGTGCAATTGGATATCATCATGAATGCATTTTTGATCAGCAGCGCCAATGATCCAAGCGTAGTCTTGCCTGTTAAATTGATAACAGGGTAGTTGATGTGCTGGATCATGTTGTTCGTAATATCATATTCATCCGCTGAACCGGTTATCACAACGGTGTAACCTTGTTCAATACAATAGTTGGCAAGCATGGCAAAGTATCTGCCCGGCCATCTGCGCCAGCTTCCACGCGAACCCGGATGAATGCAGATATACTTTTGAAATGCAACCGGCATTTGCATTTGCTCATAATCGACAAGGTCCTCGGGTTTAAAAACAAATTCAAGTCTAGGCTCTAACACACTGATGCCAAGGTGTTCCATCAATCGCAGATGTTTGGTTACTTCATAAATACCTTCAGGATATTCCATGAAGAGTTCGGAATCCACTCTGCATTGGTCACTGTGAAAACCCGCGACATGCCTGGCGCCCATTAAAAACATCAGCTCGTTTACAATGGAGCCATTTCCATGCATTTGAATAAGCAGGTCAAATTTTTCTTCACGCATTTGATCTACGAATTTCTCAAAGGCGGGTTCATCAAAGGTTTGCTCAGGCAATCCCGGATAACCCGGAAAATGAATGAACCTGTCGATATAATTATCAAACCTTTTTACAAGTGATTGAGCCCAGGGTAATCCAATCAAAACGATCTCGGCATTGGGATAGCTTTTTCTCAAAGCCTTGATCGCAGGGATGGCACAGAGCATGTCGCCCAATTGCAGCGCCCTGAACACTGCAATTTTTTGCACGTATTCTATCTTCATGTCAATAAATTAAAATTAGATGAGTGGCTCACTTCCCGGAATGGTCGCGGCACAACTCTGTTCAGATGAAGTGAAATCAATGTGAAGTATGTAGACTATCCGCCGTGGGACGAGTTGCAGGAAAAATGTCCTGCGCATAAAACAATCACAATAAAGATAAGAATTTTTGTAAGCCAAGACAAGGGTCAGTTGAAAGAAAATGTTGAGAGTTGAGAGTTGAAAAATCTAATTGTTCAAGATACAACACCTTATGTCAAATCCAGAATCCTTGACTATAAAGAACTCTCAACTCTCCATTTTCAACTCTCCACTCATTTTGTTTTTCCTTCACTCAAAAATGTCATTTCTTTCAGCCATGCCTCCAACAACGTTGTCCATTGTTCAACTGATCCCGGATTGTTGTGGAGTATGATGGCATGTGCGCCTTGTGGAAATATATGAATGGATGCAGGTACTTGTTTGTCAAGCAATGCTTCGTAAAATAGCAAACTGTTTTTTACCGGAACAGCATTGTCATTGTACGCATGCACCATGAATACAGGCGGACAGCTGGACGTAACTTGCAGGTAAGTGGAATACTGTTCAATGCGTGCTTTTGAGGTGTCAGCACCAAGAAGATTATTGCGGCTGCCTTTGTGTGCATATTTTCCAAGATCGATAACAGGAGATAACAGCATGGCGAAATTTGGTCTTGAAGAAATATTGTCCAGTGAGTCGCTAATGTTTGCGATTTCTTTTTCTGTGACCGCTGTAAGCGATGCAAGATGCCCGCCAGCCGATGTTCCCTGTATGCCAATTTTATTTGGTTGATAGTTCCATTTCGCCGCGTTCGCCCTGATGATCTTCATCGCACGTTGTGCATCGATCAATGGTCCCGTTTCACGATGAACAAGATCGGGAGAGTTCGGCAATCTATAGTTTAGCACGAATGCAGTAACGCCAATAGAGTTGAACCATTTAGCCAGTTGCCAGCCACTTGTAATGTAGGCCAGTCTTTCGTAACCACCACCCGGACAGATTAATACAGCAGCGCCTCTATTTTCCTGCGAAGACGGAAAGAATGCATATATGCCTGGCGTACCCACTCTGTATATTCTTTCATTGGCTATGCTGTCAGTAAGATGCATGCCTTTAGTGTTGGGCATTTTACCTGCGGGCCATAGTGGGATGAACTCCTGCGCCTGCGTTGAAAGAGAAAAAGATATAGCTATTGAAAGAAGGATCGTTTTAAGCATAAAAGTCAAAAGTAAAAATTCAAAAGTCAAAAGTGTGTCTAAGTTGATAGTTATTGGTTGTTAGTTGTTAGAAGGAATGATGCCCATAAAGCCTGACAACTAACAACCAACAACTTTGAACTATTTTCCCTTCCCAGGCCACTCAAACGGTTTAGATTCAAACTTGAACCAGTTTGTTTCCACATTGAAATTTTTATCGTTGATGCCCAGAATGTTTTCCAGTGTGTATTCTTTGCTCTCTTTGTCGGTCAATTGATGTGTCCATGCAGATCTTGTTGACGGACTGTTGCCTTCTCCGGTATTGTTGTACTCTGCATAGAAAACCGTTTTTTCATTTTGTGGATTGTCCCAGTTGTGCCAGCCTTGTGGGGCAATTGCTTTTGGCAGAGCGCAATTCATGAAAACAGTTTTAGCATTCGCACGCCATGGCCGGCCAAGGAGTAATTTTTTCATTGAAGTGTCTGCAATTATTTTACAATTCATAAATACATAACCAAACTTTTTTCCTTTCGTTGTGCTTGCTGCGGTGATAAACGAATTGGCTTTGCAGCGTATCGTGCAGTTGTTAAATACAGCAGTGGCCGGTCCAAATATAAAATCAGTAGTGCCTTCAATATAGCAGTCAGTAAATAGTTGTCGCGACATTTCACCGCCTGTAAAAATCGTGTCCTGGTTGCCAAGAAAGCGACAGTTTTTAAACACTGCCTGGTCCGCATCGACATGCAATGCAACTGCTTGGCCAACTGGTCCTGCAGCGTTTGCAAACGTGATGTTCTCTGCAATGAACCTGTTGCCGGAAATTTTTGCAGTGTAAGAAGTGAACGTTGTATTTTTTCCCCTTCCTGAATAATCGTTAAACGTGATGATCGTACTGTCTGCACTCTGTCCGATGAAATGCACGTCAGTGTTGGTGTTCGGCAAATCTATCTTTTCGTTGTATACACCATTTTTAATGTACAGAACGATCGGCATTAAAGGATAGACCCGCATGGCATCAATCGCATCCTGTATGTATTTGAAATCGCCGGAGCCATCTTTCGCAACAGTGAACACATATTTGTATTGCTGCGGGTTGGCTGTTTGCGCGAAAATATTGATGAAAAAACAAAACGTAAGAAAAATGCTAAGGGAAAAGATCTTGAAATTCATCTGGCTGTTATTTGTTCGTAAAAACTTTTTGTAAAAATCCGTCGATATAATTTACCATGGGTGTGAACCACGGATTGAACAACGGAAATGAATGCGGTGCATGATCAAATGTATGTACTTCTGAATAAATACTATACTCGTTCAGCACTTTAATAAAATCCGTTCTTCCTGCATGCATGCGGTCGACCGAGCTGTTGAGGAACAGAGTAGGCGGTGTACTGCTTCCTGCATAACTCAATGGTGATGCGGCGTTCCATAATCCGGGGTTTTCTTTTTTGCTGTAGCCAAACCAATAAGTACCTGCGGAAGTGCTTTTGCTGTCATCGCCCTCACCTGTTTCCGGATGGGTGAAAGATAATGTGCCGTCCATATCCACAATTGCGTTGACGCTTGAGTTGATGCCATCATTGCAGCCTGCTCCTTCAAACAATGGCATGTTACCGGTGGTGCCAAGAAAAGCAGCCAATTCGCCACCTGCAGAAAAACCCGCAATGACAATTTTAGAAGTATCAACATTATACTTTGCAGCATTTGTTTTCACCCACCTGATCGCGGCCTTAAGATCATAGACTGCAGCGGGGAAAAGCGCTTCGGTTGAAAGCCTGTATTCCGGAGTGAAACAAACATATCCTTTCGCTGCAAGCGCCTGCGCCAACGGATAGTGTTGTGTTCTGTTGCCTGATCTCCAACCGCCGCCGTGAATCATGATGAATGCAATTCGATTAGTCTTTGCCTCTTTTGGAATAAATACATCGAGAGCCAATTTGCGTTTGCCGATCGTGCAGTAGGTAATGTCTTTTGTAGTCTGAATGTTTTTATCGTTGAATTCCGGTACCAGGGAAATTTCAGGATTGCCTTTCAGGCTGTGTTTGTAGGCGCTGTAGTTTGTGTAGCTGGTGTCGCGTACGCCGGTGACACCTTTAAGGGATTGAGCTTGCGCAGCTGTCGTAATGAGAAATGATGTTGCAGTAATTTTAAAAAATAATCGTTTCATCGCAATTACTAATTATCTGGTTGTTGTTATGCTGAATAAAAGATTTGCCGCACAAGTGTGCGACGCAAGGCTGCTCAATAGTAATTCAAATGTTGGGATCATAAATATAGAAGAAAATTGGAAATAACGGAGATTGATTGGCATGCATAAATCTGATCAAGCAGCATGTCTGTGTTCTTTCAATTCTCAAACTTTGAAAGTTCCGCATTTTTAAATTTTTACCATCCTGTGGAATCCTGCTCTTTCTTTAATTGTCACATCTACATTTTATTTTGATTTTCAGTCGCTAACGTTTTATTTTTAGGAGCCAAATAATATCCTTCGGGAAAAACAACCAAACGAATTGGCACAATGCTGAGCTTATGAAAAATGTTCTTACCGTAATTTTTTTCGCTGCCATGACAATGAATTTTTCGGGCACGCGGGCGCAGGAAAAGCAAATACAATATTTGTCAGGCACTGCCAATAATCACACAGTAACATGGGATTTCTTTTGTACCGGTGGTAGAAACAGCGGTAAATGGACAACAATACAGGTGCCGTCGTGCTGGGAGCAGCAAGGGTTTGGGACGTACAACTATGGCCGCGATTATAAAACCTACGGCAGCAATTTCAGATTTGCAGACGAAAAGGGATTGTACAAATATTCTTTTACCGTGCCAAAATCATGGTCGGGCAAAATGATATCGATCGTGTTTGAGGGAAGCATGACGGACACGGAAGTAAAGATCAATGGCACTAGTGCTGGTGGCAAGCATCGCGGTGCTTTTTACGAATTTAAATATGACATCACGGACAAAATAAAAATTGGCAGTGCAAATGTGCTGGAGGTTACGGTCAGCAAAATGTCTGATGAGGCGTCAGTAAACAATGCAGAGCGCTTAGCAGATTACTGGATCTTCGGAGGCATATTCAGGCCGGTATATCTGGAAGCAGTTGAGCAACAACATATCGAACGCACCGCTATTGATGCAAAGGCAAACGGCGATCTAACGATGCAGGTTTTTACCAAAAATATTAAGAAAGCAAGCAAGATCGTTGCGGACATCATTGAT
>Ga0318567_10000050_pt1 | contig 54471 bp, 34 predicted proteins | sample GRESIP088b5f20_FD_203691 | JGI IMG/M metagenome (GOLD analysis project Ga0318567, IMG submission 203691) | Tropical soil microbial communities from Luquillo Experimental Forest, Puerto Rico - GRE.SIPMG.088b5f20 | ecosystem: Environmental > Terrestrial > Soil > Tropical forest > Bulk soil...
GCATTATTCATTTAATAACTAAAAGGTTACTTTAATACCTCCCAAAAATGTTTTAGAAGAAGGATAAACACCATAGTCTATGCCGGCTTTGGTGTTGTCTGAATCATAGTAGTTTGATTCAGGATCGAAGCCGCTGTAATGGGTAATGGTAAACAGGTTTTGTGCAGAAATAAAGAGTTTCAACTGTGTTGCGTGCAGTTTCGACAATACACTGCCGGGGAATGTATAACCAAGAGAAATATTCTTCAATCTTAAGTAAGATGCATCTTCAATGTAACGGTCGGTTACCTGCGTTACCGGAGCATTGGTCGCTCGTGGCATTGTTCCGTGTGGATTGGATGCACTGTATCTTTCCAGTTGTGTTGAAGGGCCGTTGGTTGTCAACGTTGGTCTTTCAAGGTTTTGCGCCAACTGGTTAAACAGTTTGTTGCCATAAGAACCTTGTAATAAGAACGACAGATCAAATCCACCGTAGTTGAATGTGTTTGAGAAACTCGCGGTGAATTTAGGTTGCGCACTTCCAAGGTAATGCTTATCTGCACTGGTGATAACAGTGGTGCCTTCTTTAAGCGGCAGATATTTTCTATCACCTACAGTTTGCGATACACCTGAAAGCAGCGGTGCTCCTTTGTCAATGTCTGCTTGCGTTAATAAACCATCTGTTGAATAACCCCAGAATGCACCCACAGGCAAACCAACTTTAACAATCACAGGAGATACAAGACCAATCGGCGCAGTTGGGAAATAACTGTTTACTCCAGGTTCCAATGCAAGCACTTTGTTACGGTTTAGTCCAAAGACAATGGTAGAGCTCCACAAAAATTTCCTTGTAACAATGTTCTGCGTACTCAATGCGAACTCCACACCTTTATTTTCAACACTTCCGATGTTTTCCAATTTCGTTGCATAGCCAGTGTACAAAGGCAATGGAACGTTCAGCAATAGATCCGTTGTCTTTTTGTAATACGCATCAAATGAAAGGTTGACGCGGTTCCTGAACAGGCCAATATCAACACCGGCATTGTATTGCGTGGTTGTTTCCCATTTCAAATCAGGATTACCCAATTGATTTGGTGAAAGACCCGTCGCCAGTGTTTGCGGTGAACCGAAATAATAATTGGTAGGTGTTAATGAAGGCAATGAACTGTATGGCGGAATATTTGAATTACCCGTTTGACCCGCAGTTACACGAAGCTTCAGACTGTTAACAGTATTTTCAACACGCTTGAAAAAATCTTCTTTGTCTACGTTCCAAGATAACCCGATGGAAGGAAAATATCCCCATTTATTATTCTCTCCCAACTGAGAGGCACCATCTGCTCTTTCAGAAATAGTAACGTTATACTTATGCAGATAAGAATAACTTACCCTTGCCAGAAACGAATTCTGCACCTGGTCGCGGCTGTTGGAAGCAGGCAGATTCGCTGTTCCAGCCGATGCAAGGTTGTTGTAAGTTGTGAGGTTGTTACTGAATTTTTGTGCAGATGCCACTGCAGATTCTCCGTGCTCAGATTTTGTTGTATAGCCTGCCAATGCAGTTAAGAAATGTTTATCATTAAATGAATGCTCATAAGTAAGTGTGTTTTCATTTAACCATATGGTTGCTGCGGCACTTCCCACGGCGGCATAACCGCTCACGGAATAGCCGGTACCACTGCTTCCCGCGGGCGAGCCGGCATAGGTTGGCGAGTAGTAGTTCTGCTTGCTATTGAGGAGATCAACGCCTGCAGTAACTTTTAAAGTAAGTTCTTTTGTGAACTTGTACTCACCTGCAACATTCGCTAGCAACCGTGTAACAGTTGTTTGATTGATCGTACTTACCAGATCCTGGATCGGGTTGGTAGATGAGAGCAATGGATTGGTTGTATTGTATGTTCCATCCGGGTTTTTGATGGGCGCTGCCGGCGACGTGAACAATATGCTGGAGAAACCACCGCCCGGTTGTGAAGATGTGTTGTTAACGTTTGGGTTGCCAAATGGTGCATTTACTTTTGCGCGGCTACCAAAAACATTGGTGCTTATTTTAAACTTGCCGGTAACATTTCTTTCATAGTTAATGCGCCCACTGAAGCGTTTGAAACCAGCATTCAAAATAATGCCGTCCTGATCATAGTAATTGCCGGAGATCAGAAATCTTGATTTTTCATCACCTCCTGAAACTGACAATTCATGATTTTGCTGGAATGCGTTTCTAAGCGCAGCACTTTGCCAGTCAGACCCTACACCCAGTGCAGCAAGCGCTGAATCGCTGTATGTGATTGGCTTTCCATCGCTCCTGTTAATATCATTTACCAGTGCGCCCCACTGCGATGCATTCAATAGTGATAGCTTTTTCGAAACGGTTTGATTGCCGAGGCTGTTGCTGTAACTAATTTCAGCACCACCCTTTCTTCCGCGTTTGGTAGTAATGATCACTACACCATTGGCGCCGTTCGATCCGTAAATAGCCGTTGCTGACGCATCTTTTAATATCTCAATAGATTCGATGTCGCTGGGATTGATCGTTGAAAGAGCATTGATGCCAGGACCATTGGCAGCACCCGTGTTAACGTAACTATTATTATTATAAATGATGAAACCATCAATCACATACAATGGATCATTACCAAATGAAATGGAATTACCTCCACGCACACGAATCGTAGAAGTGGCGCCTGGTTGACCGGAACTTTGTGTTACCGTTACACCGGCAACAGAGCCTTGCAAAAGATTATCAAAGGAAGGAGTCTGTTGCGCGAGCAAGTTTTTAGGAACAGATACAACAGAACCTGTCAAATCGCTTCTGCGTTGGGTTCCGTAACCCACTACCACCACTTCATTCAATTGTGTTTGCCCCTGCACGAGACTGACCTGAATGCCTGAAGCATTGACGCTTGTTTCAAAAGTTTGATATCCTGTAAAGCTTATTATGATTTCAGCAGGCAATTTTTGTCCTGTTTTAAATGCAAACTTTCCGTTCTTATCCGTAATTACCTGGTGCGTGGTTCCTTTTAACTGCACCGTTGCGCCTTCGAGTGGCACATGTGATTTACTGTCTACAATGGTTCCTTCAAATACAGCGTTAATAAGTGGTTCCGGTGTTGATTGTGCAAATATTGCTAAGGGATAAAGTAGTAAAAACCATATTCCTAACAGGAAATGTTTTTTCATTACATTTGATTTAGTAATTAAATAATGGGCCCCTTCCTGTGGTTTATCCTCAGGTAGTACATGCAAAGCCTTGTTTAATGCAGGCCGGGTCTGGTGCAAACAGATACCGGCCATCTTTTTATTTTGTGGATTATTTTCTTCTACAATTCATGAGCAGTTAGTTGTTTAATGTTGGTTGATGAATAGCACTACAGGGAGAATTTATTCGCCTTGAGTATGTTTCCTTAAAGTAAATATAAAAAAGCAGAGACCGTGGTTAAACTGGCTTAGCAACAACAACAGCAAGCAAGTTGGAAGTGTGATTCACTTATCACATTGTTACGAGGTGTAACATTATCTTGAATAGTATTAATAGTGTGCATACCCTTGTTTGTTGGATCAAAAATAACAAACTTTTATTAGTCTACAAATTTAGTAGAGATTATTTTTTATGCAAATAATAAAACTGTATTATAAATTAACAAATGGACACGACTCAGGGATGGCAGAGTTAGATGTTTTAAATTACTGACGTAACCAGTATATTTTGCTACATCTAAATTTCTGAAGAGTTTAATGGTCTTCCGCGGTAGCGCTGCTCCTTACCGCAACGTACTCCAATTTGCCAATTGCATGGCAGCATCACAACAAACAGGACTCATTATTATCTTACTTGTGTTCGTCAAGCCGGAAAGATATTTTACATATCAATCCGTATGTAGTGATTTTATTATTCTTTACATGCGCCTTGATATCTTTTACAAAGATGGAATCGATATTGTGCAGCGTCTTTGAAGCTTCGGTTACAGCTTGCTGCAAGGCATCTTCGATGCCCTTTTCAGAAGAAGCAATTACTTCTATTACTTTTACAATAGGCATAGTTTCTCCATTTTAATTTTGATAATTAATTTATAGATGCAGTGCAATTCCTATGCCTTGTCATCTATACTTAGTGGGCCCGATCCGAACCAGCTAATCAGCAAAGCACCTCCTAACATCGATAAATTCTTCATAAACATGGCCATTTGCATTTGTCGCATCATTGGATCTGGTATGGTCCAAAAATCATGCATCATAAGCGTTACGGGTACCAGGAAAAGTACGATCAGCCAGGCGCCTACCCTGGCTTTATAACCCAATATGATACTTAAACCGCCCGCAATCGCAAGAACACCGGAAAATGGAACAAGCACCGATGCCAATGGAACGTTTCGGGAAGCCGCATAAGCAATGGTTTTGCCAGAAAAATGACTGAAGGCTGTTTGCAGAAAAATCAAGGAAAAAAAGATTCTTCCTATAAGTGGTATAAACTTCATGACTTTTTATTGGTTTTATCACTCATTCAACTACCTGTTATTTAGACTTTGGAATGGTATTTATTTGGTAAGCGGCTAAGCTCATTTCAAAATGAATTAGCATCAATTCACTTGCCATGAATGAATTGATCACAGAAGGCATTTCATAAAACCATTATTCCGTAGGTACACTAATTGCAAGGCAATTCATAAAAGATTATTATGCCAGAAAAGAAAACGATCAGGCGTGCACAGCAGGATAAACGGGCAGGTAAATCACCGGGAACACAAGCAGGTGAATTTGTACATGAGGAGATAAAAAAAATCCGGAGAGGTGAACATGGCGCCCGGTCAGCAAAGCAAGCTATTGCTATCGGTTTATCTGAGGCCCGGCGCGCAGGTGTTGATCTGAAACCACCTAAAAAAGGAACTGTTTCAGAAAAAACCCGAAGAAGTGCTGAACAGGCCTACGAAAAAGGGCAACACCATGAGCCCGTTTCACAAACGCGATCAAGGGCAAGAGTAAAGGCATTGAAAAGAGAGCCCACTTCTTCTGTTTCGCATACGGCACTTTCGAAACAGGCAAGAACGGCGGCTAGCAAACGTAGCGCTGCAGATCGTTCCGCTGCAGCAAAGAAAGCAGCCAGAACAAAAGGACCACGTGAACGTTCAGCTGCTGCCCAAAAAGCGGCACGCACCCGGAAACGCCAGGCGTAACGCAATGACCCGTCTAACGCCAGCCATCCATATTATGACAGTTGACGGTTAACAGGAAGAAAAAGGCCAATGGCTAACAGCTATAAGCCATTAGCCAAACAACCTTTCAACAAAGAACCCGCCGCGTTTAATGTGTCACCAATGGTAATGCCTGATCCTGTAATAATTTATCAAACAGCTTTTCATTCAGTAAATCCTTGACAGAGTTAATGATGAAATCCGGAGCATAACCAAATTTATCCAGGTCTTCATTCTTGGTAACACCCGACAAGGTAAGCACGGTGGTAAAACCCATGGAGCCGGCTCCTAAAATATCCGTACCCATGGTATCCCCTATCATAATCGTTTCATCGGTAGTTAACCCTAACTCCTTTCGCGCCATACGCATCATTATTGGACTGGGTTTACCAACGCTAAAAGCCTGTTTCCCGGTTGCCACTTCAAGCATAGCCACAAAAGCACCACAGCCTGCCCGGAACTTGCCATTGGCAACAGGACAGTTCGGGTCAAGGTTTGTCGCAATTAGTTTAGACCCCTTCATGATCATGTTAATAGCTTTGTCTACCGCTTCCAACATAATGGTTCGTCCTTCACCAATAATAACATAGTCAGGATGATCGTCAACTATAGAGTACCCCACACTGTACAACTCCGTCAGCAATCCGCCTTCACCAATAACATAGGCTGTGCCATTGGGCTTTTTCGAAGCCAGGTAGCGGGCCGTAGCCATACCACAGTTAAAAATATCTTCATCTTCAACATCAAAGCCCATTTTGCGAAGCTTGTAGCACACATCGCGACTGGTACGCTGGCTGTTGTTGGTTAAAAAAAGAAATGGATGCTGTTCCCGTTTTAAACGATGAATGAATTCTACAGCACCGGGGATAGGTTCAGCACCTTTATAAATTACCCCATCCATGTCAATCAAAAAGCCCTTTTTTCTCATTTGTTCTGTTTTTTGTTAGTTAATGATGTAAAGGGCAAGCTGTCGTTCAGGCAGGAATCGTTTGGAAAAGGAAGAAAGTATCTTTCTTCTGTATAAAAGGAATATGCGGCTAATTTAGGTTGGTCACAAACCCACATGGCGAAACGTACCACCGTATATATTATAGCTACATCAATAAATTTATAACAGCTTAAAATTAACGGAATAGCAATTTAAACGGGCAGAAAATCGTATCTGTTTGAGGGTAAATATGTATTTAGCATAAAAGAGGTAACTACTCTCATGTGCAGCCACCTCTTTTATTAAGGTTATGCTATCTCTTTTTATGCAGATATTCTTCGATATCTTTCCGCAAAGGCCCTGCCGCTTCAATAGCCGCTTTAATTTCCGCATGGGTTTTGTTTGGATGCTGCCAGTGTAGATATTCGACCTCACCCGGGTCGTTCTTGTCAACTCGGATAGCATCCTGTTTGCCCCTATTTTTCTTATCGTCTGCCATAATATTGTTTCATTAAGCTCAAATCAAAATCATGCCGTAAGACAGGCTTATCCGTACACATGCGTAATTGGCAAACAGTAGAAACTTATCATCGTTTCGCAGGTGCGATGCCCAAACCGACTATATGGTGTACAACATTGTCAACAACGGCCGTTTCTTCGTTCAAAACAAAGCAATTCCTGCTTCTTTTAGGGCATAGGTTTTATGGCCAGAGGCCACGAGAGTTTCCATTTTTGAAAAAAATAAAAATTCATTGATTATGCCAGAAAGAAGCAATTCCGGCGGTCGCGGATTCGCGTTCATGACCAGAGATGAAAGACGTCGCATTGCCCGCAAAGGTGGTGAAGCGAGAGGCCGTCAGCTACACGAAGAAGCGCGGGGCCGCGGCAGGGGTCGTTACGAAGACAACTATGATGAGGATGACAGAAGACGGCCATATAGCCGGTGTGAAGAAGAGCAAGATGAAGACTATGATGATGATTATGATGAAGATTATGATGAGGAAGAGGATGAAGACGAAGACGAAATATCGCGGTCGCAGCGTTTACGGGCGTTACGGCGACAATTGTACATATCTCCTGACATAACAGCGACAAGGCAGTATTATTGCTGCCTTGTACTGTTGGTATCTTTTAAATAAAATAGTTTTGAACTTAATGTTACAGGCAATGTGAACTGGATTAACGGAATTGAAGCGAATTAAGAAATATCCCGATTTACAACTTTTGGGACAGCCGAAATCCTAAATAGTGCGGTTCTTTAAATTCCTTTCTTTTATCATCCCCGCAGAGACCTGAAGGGACGTCGATCGTATAATCGATTGCAAAGATAATGAATAGGGTTACTCTCACGAGGTATTTAAAAATGCCGATAATATTTCGTTTCCTTTATAACAACGAGTAGTTTTTTATCCGGTGATGTTATTCTCACGGCTTGATTCGCTTGTTGAGCATTCGCGGCCCGGGAAAACATAAAAAATGCGAGCACCATCAGAAATAACCGTCTTTTAAAATATTTTTCCATAGTTATTCTACCCTGTTCTTGGTTTGGTTTTATGAACTCCTTTATCAGCAAGAGTTTGCATTTTATGCTACAATTCTGCCGGCAAATTATTTTGCAATCAACTCGTATGTTTTACCAGCCTTTGTTGAAATGTCATAGACAAATGTTTGTTTCAAATCAGGCAACTTAACTGTTGCTTCGGATGAGATAACGGGTGTCTGAATTCTTTCTGTTTGATAGAAAGCGTTGGTATTGTTTCCAGCAGCTGTCTTCAGTGAACTACCATCACTTAATTTCATTACAACGGGAACCCTCACCCGAAGATTTCCTCCTAATGTTGATTTGATTGTAACTTTTAGCAGCTTGCCGTCTCTCCATTCCATACGCACAATTTCAAAACCTCCTCTTGCACGAAGCCCGGCAATACTGCCTGTGGACCATGTATCGGGCAGCGCTGGCAGCAAATGGACAGCGCCATCTGCACTTTGCATCAGCATTTCTGTAATGCCGGAGGTGCAACCAAAGTTGCCGTCAATTTGAAATGGAGCATGAGCGTCGAAAAGATTATTATAGGTGCCACCACCACCTTCATTGGTGCCAACAGGTGTTAGTTGATTTTTAATCAGCTGCCAGGCGTGATTGCCATCCAGCATGCGGGCCCACCAATTGACTTTCCATCCCATGCTCCAGCCAGTAGAAATATCGCCGCGCTGAATCAGCGTATTCTTTGCAGCACTGTATAATTCAGGTGTGCGAAATGCAGATATCTGGTTAGAGGGAAACAACCCGTACAAATGCGAAATATGGCGATGGTTGTCTTTGGGGTTATCAATGTCATCGAGCCACTCCTGCAATTGGCCGTACTTGCCAATATGCATCGGCGGCAACCTGTCGCGTAATTTGCACAGTGTGTCGGCAAAAGCAAGGTCCTTACCTAAGATCTTAGCGGCGTTAATGACATTTGAAAACACATCAAAAACAATTTGATTGGTCATGGTTACACCCACGTCGAGAGACGAACCTTCATGCGCCGCTGGTGCGTTTTCGGGTGACATGTCCGGACAAACAACCAGCCAATGATACTTTGGATGCTCCACTAAAAAGTCAGTATAAAATAATGCCGCACCCTTCAATATCTCATAAATATCAGACAAAAATTTCTTATCGCCGTTGTATTCATAATGGTCCCATAAATGCTGGCTCGTCCAGCCCCCTCCGTTGTTCCAGATGCCCCAGAACGCGCCATCTACAGCGCCTGTGCTTCGCCATATATCCGTGTTGTGATGCGCCATCCAGCCTCTTGTGCCATACATATCATGAGCTGTTTGCACGCTCGTTACAGACATATCTTTTACCATCTGTATAAATGGCTCATGGAGCTCAGCGAGATTCGTTTTTTCCGCCGGCCAATAGTTCATTTCCGCATTAATATTGATCGTGTATTTGCTGTCCCACGGAGGATACAATTTATTGTTCCATATTCCTTGCAGGTTAGCGGGTTGTCCTCCTGGTTGTGAAGAGGAAATCAACAGGTAACGGCCAAACTGATAGTAAAGCGTTACAAGAGCCGGATCATCATTATTTGCAAATAACTTCAACCGCTGATCTGTTGGAAGCTTTGCTGCTGCAGTATTTCCAAGATCAAGTTTAACCCGGTTAAAATATGTTTGGTAGGCTGCAACATGCTCTTTAAAAATTTGCGCAAAGGTTTTATTGATCGCTTTATTCAGATAACCCACGACTCTTTCATTCTCATTTCCGCTCAAATCATCGTAACGATTGAAATTAGTGGCAATGGAAATATAGATCGTGGCTTCATCTGCATTCTTTACAATGATGGATGTATCAGTGAGTGAAACAACACCGCCCTGGGTTTTTATCTGTGCAATTCCTTCATACTTTACCATCCCCTTTACACCTTCGTGATCAATGGTTGTACCCGCAATGATGAGTTGTGCGGGGTTTGCGGCGCTCACAACGGCATGTGGCATCGCGGCAACATAATTTGCCGTAAAAGAAAGGCTTCGTGCCTTGTTTGCAGTAAGGTGAATTACAATCACGCGATCTGGTAAGGAAGCAATCGCCTGTCTCATGTACATGACGTCGCCAACTTTGTACGTCGTGGTAGCAATGGCTTTTTCAATATCAAGTTCGCGGCTATAATCCGAGTATTTGTCCTGGCCATCAAAATGCAATTGCAGGTTGCCAACAGGCTCAAACATTTGCCCGTGCGATTTTTTGCTGATGATCACTTTGTTCGCAAGATTCTCTGCCTGCTTTTGTTTGCCTTCAAATATTAAACGCCGCATTTCTGCTAAGGAGTCCAGGCATAAAGGATTGTCGTTGCGATTGGGACCACCGCTCCAAACGGTATGTTCATTGAGTTGAATGGTTTCCGTGGAAACGTTTCCATATACCATTGCTCCCAGTCTGCCGTTCCCTATTGGCAGCGCATTTTCCCACACATCGCCAGATGGGTGATCGTACCAAAGCCTGAGTCCGCCGGGATTTTGGGCGCAGACGTTACCAAACTGAACAATTAAAAAACCAGCCAGAATAAACCTGAAAATTGATGGGTAGCTCATCGTTTTGTTTACAATTTTTTTAACCCGAAGCCGTTGCAAAACATGTAATAAATATCCGCACAATGTTATGCTCCGTAGGGCTCCAATGTTTGAATCGTGCCGTCTGCATTGTGTTGCAGCTTCGCCACTTTTACACTTCTAAGATGCGTAATGCCTTTTGATAATGACGAGTCATGATAAAACAAATACCACTCGCCTTTATATTCTGCGATCGAATGATGTGTGGTCCATCCCACCACGGGATTCAGCACCACGCCTTTGTAGGTAAAGGGCCCATACGGATTATCTCCTACGGCATAGCATATAAAATGCGTATCTCCTGTTGAGTAAGAGAAATAGTACTTGCCATTATATTTATGCAGCCACGATGCTTCAAAAAATCGTCTGTTGTTATCGCCCTGTAATAACGCTTTGTCGTTTTCATCTACAATCAGCACCTCTTTTGGAACCTCTGCAAACTCCAGCATGTCGCCGGTGAGTTTGGCAACCTTGGCACATAGTGCAGGCTCGTTATCCGAGGGCAAATGCGCGAAAGGGCTTTCCGGTTGCGACGCTTCGAATGCGCCTTTTCTCCAACGTTGCAATTGGCCGCCCCAGATGCCGCCGAAGTACATGTAATAACTTCCGTCCTCATCTTTAAATACAGCCGGATCTATGGAAAAACTATTTGCGATAGGATTAGGTTGCGCTTTGAATGGACCTGCAGGCGACTCGCTTATGGCCACACCAATGCGAAAAATCCCTTGTTTGTCTTTTGCCGGAAAAAAGAGATAATATTTCCCATCCTTTTCATTGGCATCCGGTGCCCACATTTGTTTATCGGCCCATGGCACATCCGCAACGTGCAAAGCCACTCCGTGATCAGTTGCTGCGCCATCAGGTGTATCCATTGACAGAACATGATAATCCTCCATGGCAAAATGACTGCCCAAATCATCAAATGCATCCCCCGCATCAATGTCGTGCGACGGGTAGATGTATATCTTTCCATCGAACACGTGTGCGGAAGGATCAGCGGTGTAAATATGTTCGACAACAGGTGCAGAAATAGCTTTCTGTTTTAACGCTTCAAAATCAATATGCGCGATGCTATCTTCCGGCATAGTCTATACAGTTTGAGGTTTTTGAATTTTGTTTCTTCTTTGTTGCAATGCGGCCTCTATTTCCAGCTCCATTTTTTTATTCAATTTGTAACCTGAAAGCAGCAAAGCAGCGGCAATGAAAATCGCTCCGGGAATAATACTCACCAACAATTTAATACCATTTGTCGCCGTGGATGTTTGCATCGCAGCATCCGCGTCGTAACCAAAGACGCTGAGCATCCAGGCAGACAAAGCGCCTCCAACACTAAGCCCCACTTTCAATCCAAAGATCATGGCAGAAAAAATAATGGCTGTTGCGCGGCGATTATTTTTCCATTCGCTATAATCAGCAACATCGGCAATCATGGCCCACAACAATGGAATGGTTACGCCATAAATAAATCCATGCAGGGTTTGTGTAACGAATACTGCCATAACCGCGCCCTCGTTGTAAAAATAAATAGCAACGAGGCAAAGTGCAGACAGCGCAAGAAAGACCGCATAAATATTTCTTTTGCCAAACTTATCAGCTAATGGTTTTGAAAACGAAATACCCACGATCATTGCAATGGTGCTGAAGGCACTTGTTAAACTCGAAGCCGCATAAGGGGCGCTGCCTGGCTTTTGAAACTCCTCAAATGCAGCAGGATTGAAAATACGACCAAGAGCGTTGATGATCTTGTCAAAGCCAACATTGTTTAAAAAGTCCTGCTGGCTTTTCTCTGATAAATAATATTTGAAATAGAAAATATTCATCCCGCCTTTTATCGCCAGTGTGATGAACACTAAAATGGTTACCGCCAGCATAATCAACCACGGCTTGTTTTTCACAAGGTCCTGCAGATCCTGCTTAACTGGCGTTTTTTCTTCCTGTGGCGGATGAATTCTTTCTTTGGTGGTAAGAAAAGTAATGATGAAACAAATAATGCCTGTGATCGCAAATACGAGCATTACCTTTTCAAATCCTTTTGCCTTATCGCCATGACCAAATGACAACGCGAGTGGCAACAATAAAACCTGTATTACAAACTGCGCAACCATTACCGCCACGAAACGATAAGAGGACAATGAATTGCGCTCCTTCATATCGCCGGTTAATACGCCGCTAAGTGCAGAATACGGCAGGTTGTTGGCAGAGTATACTACTACCAGCAAAAGATACGTAATGAAAGCATAAGCTACTTTTCCACCCTGTGAAAAATCAGGAGTGGAAAATGCGGCAAGCGATATTATTCCAAACGGAATGGCTGTCCACAATACCCACGGGCGGAACTTTCCCCATCTTGTTTGCGTGCGGTCGGCAATGGCGCCCATTACGAGATTAAAACAAGCACCGATGACACCACCAATCAGCATCACCATGCTTGCTTTGCCCGGTGGTATTTTATAAATATCTGTGTAAAAAAACGCAAGGAATGCCATCAGCGTTTGAAAGATCAGATTGGCAGCAAGGTCACCTAAGCTATAACCTATCTTCTCCAGTACGGATAAATGTTGGGATGATTTTTTCATATTGCAGTTGGTTCAAAGTTTATAGTCAGCTTTTTGTTTTTGTTTCAATGACTTTGTAATAAGCGAGTTTAGGTGCAAATTGCCTGTCAAACAACAATGGGTAATTAGTACGACCTCTCACCGGCCAGTTATTAAGCCACGATTGCCCGTCATCCACACCCCAGAAAGTCACACGCCCGATTTTGTCTTTGTGCTTTAAAAATAACTTGAACAATTGTTCATAGTCGCTGGCCAATTGTTGTTGCACCGAATCGGGAAGGCCCGCCACAAAAGGATTATACTGCGCATTGTAAGCGGCGGTCTGGTTAACATCCGCGGTAACACCATTTAATGGATTCGGTAATACACTCAGGTCAAGTTCCGTAAACATCACTTTAATGCCGAGTGCACCAAATGCTACGATGCTTTTTTCTATTTCATCAAATGGCACATGTCCTGCTCTCCAATGCCCCTGTATACCGATGCCATCTATCCGCACACCTGCAGCCTTAATCTTTTCAACCACTGCAATAGCACCAGCTCTTTTCTTTGGTTGCTCAATATTGTAGTCGTTATAATATAGTTGTGTATGGGGCGCTGCTTTCTGTGCAAGGCGAAATGCTTCCACGATGTAGTCGTCGCCAAGTTTTTGCAAAAAAATTGACTTACGAAGCGTCCCATCTTCATTCAATGCTTCGTTGACCACGTCCCATGAGTACACCTTACCATCATAACGAGATGCCAGTGTAGTAATGTGTTCGGTAAAAAACTGGCGAACAGAATCCGCACTTTGCAATCTGCGCACATAAGCAGGCAACTGACTGTGCCATATCAGCGTGTGAGCATTTACACGAATGTTATTGGCTGCTGCATACGCTACAAGTTTGTCTGCCATATAAAAACGATAGGTGCCCCATTGAGGATGTATCTCTTCTGCCTTCATAATATTTTCCGGCGTTGCCGCATCAAACTGTTGAACGATCAATGCCGCAGCTTTGGGATCACGTTGCTCAATCTGTGGTACGTTCAAGGCAGTACCGATGAGAAAATCATCCTTAAATGTGTTTCTGAGTGTTGTTGTTGCTGTTGTTTTGCTAACATGTTTGCTATTAGAGCAATTCACTAATATGATTGCGGTAGCGAAAAGCAAGCCTATTCGTAGTGATTGATGGATCATATAAAAAATGTTGGTTGAGTTTTGAGAAAAGTGGACACAGATTTTCATGATTGTCATGATTTATTATGATTTTAAAAAGAAAACCAAAATATCCTTTAGTGCCCTGCGGTCCGTCGATTATCGTTTTTAATTATTTAATCAAATTGTATCCAGTCAAGCGACGCATCTTTGCCTTCTTTTAAAACGACAACGAGATGATGTTTTTCCGTCGCTTTTGCTCGTACAAAAGTTTTGATCAACTGCCAAGAGCTATTTTTCGGAACCCGAACTTCTGCAACAACAGGACCATTCATATTATCAAGTTTGATTTGAATGGCGCCTCCTTCCCTGCTCGCCACCCTCAGCTTCAAAACGGTTGGAGATTGTTTTCCAAATTCCACACTATTGTATTGCACCCAGGCTGAAGGCTTGTTGAAGGTTACTTTCCATCCATCAAATCTTTTGGCAGTGTCCAGGAACTCAATCTTCGCATCATCAGCAATGGCACTATACCTGTCCATTTGTATTTGAGATCTGGCTTGCGTTATACCGATACCTCGCAGCGTTGGTATCACTTTGCGAATCGTGCCGTCTGCATTAAAAAACAAGCTGTCAGCACGTATGGATCTTGCCTTATCAAAGGCGGGAGAAAGATCATTGTGATGATAGAACAAATACCACTGCTTTTTAAACTCGATGATTGAATGGTGATTTGTCCAGCAGCCCGTAGGCGACTCATCCATAATTACTCCGGCAACGGTAAACGGTCCGAGCGGACTTTTACCAATGGCATATTCCAATCTTTCAATTTTGTTGGCAACATGCGGATAGGTTAAATAATAAATGCCGTTTCGTTCAAACATGTAAGGTCCTTCTTTCAAACCCCGTTCAGGCAATTGTGTGAGCACCTGTGGTTCTGAAGCAAGCTCCAACATGTTCTCTTTTAGTTTAGCCACATAAATATTTCCTTGTGACCAATAGAGATAAGCCTGTCCGTCCTTGTCAATAAAAACATTCGGATCTATGCCACGCACTCCTTTGATCGGCGTTGCCTGCGGCGTGTATGGCCCTTCGGATTTATCTGCGATGGCTACCCCTACTGTAAAACCTTTGCCGTTTAGCGTAGTGTCTTTGGGTGTGGAAGGAAAATAGAAATAATATTTGCCGTTGCGATAGATGCAATCCGGCGCCCACATGCTGTAGCTATCGGGTTTTACCCAGGGCACTTTGTTTTGCGTTACGACAACACCATTGTCTTTCCAGTTGGTAAGATCGGAAGAAGAAAACACGTGATAATCTTCCATGCAAAACCAACCGATCCGTCCCCTGGTTTCATTGGCTAAAATATCATGCGAGGGAAAAATATACACCTTGTCACCAAACACTCGCGCGGAAGGATCTGCGCTGTATTGATTGGTGATGAGCGGGTTTTGTGCAGGCAGATATTCAGCAGCAAAAACTGTTGATGCAATGAGCAAAACCTGTTTAAAACATCTTGACATAATTAGTTTGAAATTTTATCGCTGACATGGAAATAGTCGAAGTCTGCATAGCCTCCTGCATTTTTTGTAGCATAATTGAAAAGGCCAAATCGGTAGCCCATAAAATGCGCAAGCGAGTAGTCCATTTTCAATGTAGAACCAATCGGTTGCCATGCTTTGCCATCAAGGCTGTAGTAGAATTTGGCTGTGTCCACTTTATTTCTAAAATCGCACTCAGCTTTCAGGTATACTATTTTTCGAGAAAGGGGGAATGATTGAATTTCTTCGGTTCTGCCACTTTGTGCATCGATCATTACGATTGCTTTTCCGTCGGCAGTTGCTTTCACGCCAACAGAGCCAAATTTTTTCTGCAACAAACAAAGACCCGCAATGTCGCCGTCTTTCATCCCGGAAACATCCAGTGCCGTTGTGCCGCTGCAAACAGGTCCGATCGTGCGTTGTGTGAGCATATTTTTCACGAGATAAAAAGAAGTATCTGCCCTTCCTGTTGTAATACGCAGATAACCTTTTCTATCAGTCAACGACCAATTTTTGTTATCGGGATTATGGTTCCATTGCCACACCAGCGGCAACAACGGTTCTCCTTTTTTACGCGTAAATTCATCGGAAGCCACAATGCCCGGAATCAATCCTTTGCTTGCATGCAGGTCTAAGGTTTCTGGCACTTTGCCATTCACGCCAAGTACCGGCCAACCATCTTCCCATTTAACCGGAACGAGATAAGGAATCCGACCCACTGCTCCGTTGTCGCGGAACAAATAAGAATACCACTCACCATTTGGCATGTCTATCAATCCACCCTGTGCCACTCCTAAATCCTGGAATCCTACCTTGCCTTCATAAGGTCCGGTGATCTTATCGGCACGGTGTATTACCACTGTACGCATACTGCCTCTTGGCCAGGTAATGTTGAAGAGATAATATTTGCCTTTTACTTTTAATAGTTGCGAGCCTTCCGCACCAAGGCCAATGCTACTGCCAGCCGGCGCACTTGCGTTTTCAATCAGCACCTGGTCCACGCCTCCCGGTTTTATACCGCTCACATCTTCATTCAATTCTGTTATTCTCAATTTACCATTTCCCCAAACCATATACACTTTACCATCATCATCAAAGAAAAGAGAATGGTCATGAAAAGCAGGCTGAAACGTCACCCTTTTCCATGGACCTTTTTCTATATTTTTTGTAGAGTATATGTAGGTCTTACCAGTTGTTTGGGCAAACGTGCTCACATAATAAGTACCATTGTGATATCTAATGCTGCTTGCCCAGGAACCTTTGCCGTAGGTACTTTTGCCATTGTCGAGATTCATTGCATCAACGTTTGCCAAAGTATCGTACGCATAATTTACAATCTGCCAATTCACCAGGTCCTTGCTTCTCATGATCGGTACGCCTGGGCTCATGTGCATCGTGGTGCTGCTCATATAGTACGTATCTCCCACACGCATCATCGCCATGTCCGGAACATCCGCGAATATTACCGGGTTGTGTGCGTTGTTTTCCTGGGCATTTATATCAAGGAGTGCAAGCATTGCTCCCATGATTAAAAACAATCTGATCATCTTTTATTGCTATTTATTTTTCGTTTACAGTTGTTTTATTATTTAAAAAGCAAGGGTGCAAATTGGTAAAGATTGTTTCTCCACACGGGCCATGTATGTCCGCCGGGATATTCGTAATAACTATGTTTTATGCCCAGCTCATCCAGCTTTCGTAACATGATCTGGCAATTTTTATAGGCGATATCTTCTTTGCCACCCATCGCAATCCAGAAGGCTTTTAAATTGCCGTTTACTTTAGCTGCATTGTCTTTCAGGAAAGCATATTGATTGTCCGCAACACCGCCAAGCAGTGGCTGCATCCAACCTGAGCTGAACACACCGAGATAGGAAAACATGTCGGTGTTTTGAACGCCTGTGAAAAGCGTATGAATGCCGCCCATTGACAAGCCTGCCAGCGCTCTTCCCGAAGCAGTAGTTTCTGTGCGATAATTTTTTTCAACGAAAGGAAGAACTACCTGCTTCATTTCTCTTTCAAACATTTTCAAATTATTCTCGCCAAAATTTGAAATTCCTGCTGCGCCGATATTTGCATCGGGCATTACAACCAGCATGGGTTTCGCTTTTCCTTCTGCAATGAGATTGTCTAAAATTATGTCGGTTCTGCCCTGCGTCGCCCAACCTCTTTCATCTTCACCACCGCCATGCAATATGTACAACACAGGATATTTTAGGCTTGCATTTGCATCATACCCTGGTGGTGTGTAGATGTATAGTTGTCGCCATGTATTGGTAACCGCAGAATAATAGTTATTAATTCTTATGTCGCCATGCGGCACATCTTTCAACGTGTAATAAGCGCTTCCACTGAAGGGTATTTCTATACCACTGGCCATGCGTCCCATGCCATAGTACGTTTCGCTCGCAGGGTCAGCAATAGCAACACCGTCTATCAACAATGAGTAATAGTGAAAACCTTCACTAATGGAATCTGTCGTTACAATCCAGTAGCCACCTGTATCTTTTGCCATATCATATTTTTTCACAAGATCCACCTGCACTTTTTGTGCGTCAGGTGCTTTCATGCGAAAGACAACTCTGTTATCAGGTAATATTTGTGGATACTTTGCAGATCGAACGTTAGTGGAAGCAGGCATTCCCAACACGCTGTATTGAGAAAACTTTGAGACATCTACAGGTTTAAACAACAGTTGCGAAAACATGTAGAGAGCATTTTTCCACACTTTAAAATCATGTACGCCAGGTTCGATGTAAAAGATATGGGGAACATTGTGTTGTTGAAGATATTGATGTGTGCGATCGCTAAAATTAATAAGGCCGTCATTGTCGCCACAGGATATCCAGAGCAATTTTAGTTTGTTGATGGCTTCTGTTGGGTTTGGCAACAGCTCTTCAGGACGTTTTGTGTTTGGAGCAGAAGAAAAGCCTCCTATCCACGCGAATTTGTCAAGGTTGCCAAGGCCAAAATTCAGCGACTGTCCGCCGCCCATTGACAGGCCAGCTATTGCGCGATGTTCTCTATCTGTGTAAACGGGAAATTTCTTTTCTACAAAAGGAATAAGATCATTAAGCAGGTCTTTTTCAAAGGTGGCAAATGCCTGCACTTTATCTGCAGCCATAATGTTGCCGGTGGCGCGATCATCCTTCATGGCGCGTCCGTTGGGAAGTACAACGATCATTGGTTGCAACTTTCCATCGGCATATAAATTGTCTAAAATAACTTGTGGTTTACCGTTAGTATACCATTCTTTTTCATCGCCGCCAATGCCGTGCAGAAGATACAATACAGGATAGCGTTTTTTTTTGCTATAGCCGGGTGGCGTGTATATCAGCGCTCTTCGTGAAGCGCCAACTGTTTTGGAGTCATATACGATGGTGTCGATTTTGCCGTGAGGGATACCGCTTCTGAGAGAATCAAACCCCTGCGGAGCATGTTTTTCAAAGCCCTGTGCCTTGAGTTGAGCAAAAGCTACGACGAGGGCAACTGTTAGTAGAAATAACTTTTTCATATTCGAAGTTTTCGGTGCAACGGTGTTTTAAAATGACCACTATTTTTGTAAAATAATAGTTTATTACGGCCACCGATGTTTATCACCTGGCAGCCAACTTGACGAAACAGACGCATACCCTGGTTTAATGATGCTTTTATGAAAGAAATGAAAAAGCACAATACCGCACCAATGGCAAGACATCGTTTTAACATTTGTATGGAAGACATTTTTGGGACAGATCAAAAGTAAAATCGTCAGGTGACCGGAAATCGCTCAATTGTTGAAAAGAAGGAAACAAATGTTTAGCGCCTTCAATATTTGTCCCATTTAAGCAACAAATGCTCGGATTCAATAACATTCGAATAAAACTGCAATAAAGTTTTTTCCATGGGTATCAGATTGTCAATAAGGATTGTATGGATGTATATAAGTGTCGATATGACCTTTAAAACAGACGTATGACAATTGGTACAGTAAAGTGCTGCAATTAATTCGTATCTTGTATTTGCAAATAAATTGAGCGGATGCTTTCTTTTTCTTTAGATTCAATCTTTATCCGGATGCATAGCATATCGTCTCAATAATAACTAATGCTTGTTAATGTGATATGACCTCCAAAACAAACTGCCACAAACTGCTGTTTACGAGACAAACACTCCAAATTTTAATTGTCTTTTTGACACTATTAAATATTGCCAAAGCGCAGCAACGTTTCAATTTTACGCCTTTAAGTACCGGCGGCGGCCTCCATTCCAATACGATAAATGCAATCCTAAAGGATAAGTTCGGGCTTATGTGGTTTGCCACCGATGATGGATTGGCGAAATTTGACGGAACTAATTTTACATTGTACAGAAATAAAGACCATGATTCCACGAGCTTACAGGCAAATGAAATTCCCTCTCTGTATGAAGACAAGAAGGGAACGCTTTGGGTAGGTACAAGTGGAGGTTCATTGAGTATGTATGACAGGCAGAAAGATGACTTTATAACCTTCCCTGCAGGCATGGGCGCCAATAGCCTGGGTAATAATGTTATTAAAACTATTACAAGTGACCACAATGGAAAAATTTGGGTGGGGCATTACCAGGGTGTGAATATTGTTGACCCGGAAACTAAACAGATTACCCCATTCTTAGACATTGACAACAAACCATTCAACATTACCACTATTTGTTTATTTGAAGACAGCCGATCAAGGATGTGGGTGGGAACAGGCCTGGGCTTGTATGTTTTTGATAAACAACAAAAAAGGATCGGCAAATTTCTCCACGATCCTTCAAACCCCCGAAGCATTCCAAGTAACATGGTGCGCTGTATAACAGAAGACAGAAATGGCAACATTTGCGTAGCCACTTCCAATGGGGTATGCATAACAGATCCTGCCATTAATGGCTTTACTACCTTTAGGCATGACGGTCTGAAATCCGGCACTATCAGCGACAATGAGGTAAATGCGCTTGCAGTGGATGAGCGAAACAGGCTTTGGGTAGGCTCTTCATCCGGCCTTGATATTCTCAATTCTTCAACCGGACAGGCTGAATCAATTTCCTATGACAAGGGTAACGGACAAATGCTGAAACTCAAGGATGTCAATTCTATTCACATTGACAAGGATGGTCTTTATTGGATAGGCACCTATCGAAATGGCATTATAAAATTTGATACCAACTTAAACCTTTTTAACCTTGTTCAAAATGACCCTTTCAATAAAAACGGATTGCCGGCACCGATTGTAACATCATTTGCCGAGGGAACAAACGGCAAGATATTCGTGGGGACCGACAATGGAGGCGTCTCTTTTTTCGACCCTTTGAGTAAAACATTTGAACATCTCAACATACGGGCAGCACAAAAAGGAAATGATAAAGGTCTTCGGGTTATTTCTTTACTAATGACAACAAAAAACAAATTGTTCGTAGGTAGCTATCTCGACGGACTCTTTGTGTATGATATTGCCTCACATGCATGTAAGCAGATCGTAAAAGAAAATAGCAGTGTACTCAACTCCAATGATATTTTTTGCCTGCTGGAGGATTCGAAAGGACGAATATGGATCGGTACAAATGGAGATGGCATCACGGTACTCAACCAGGACCTGGAGCTTGTTACAAGATATGTTGGAGAGCCGGCCGGCCCAAAGGATGTAAAGCTGCCTGTTAACCCCTATATACGCGACATACAGGAGGATCGCGCAGGAAATTTCTGGATCGCCACTCATGGTGGAGGCGTAGCAAAGCTGAACCCTGTTACGCAGCAGTTTACACAGTACACCACTTATAACGGGCACCTGCCGGGCGACAAAATATTTTCGGTATTGGAAGATCGTAATGGAAATATATGGACCGGAAGTTATGGTGGAGGGCTCGGTCTGCTGGACAAGAAAACGAATCAGTTTATTATTTTTTCCGAGCAAAACGGACTATTGAATAATAACATTTATAAAATCATTGAGGATAAAAAAGGATTGCTTTGGTTGTCCACCAATGAAGGAATTTGCAGCTTTGATCCCGCTTCACGAAAGTTCAATCAATATACTTTTCACAACAGCGTTCAACACAACAATTTTGTGCGCGGCTCAGGTTTGCTTGCTTCCAATGGAACTATTTATATGGGTGGGCTTGAGGGCTTCAATTATTTTGATCCAACAAGTTTGAAGAAAAACACCAATGCACCCGAAATCCTTTTTACTGATTTAAAAATTTCAAACAGGTCGGTAACACCCTCACCGAAAGGTCCAATTAAAGAAAACATATCCATTACCGATAGAATTGACCTTGATTATAAACAAAACTTTGCTGTCAGTTTTGTTGGATTGAATTACACAGCTCCTGAACAAAATCAATATGCTTACAGGTTGGAAGGTTTTGAGAAAGAATGGAACTATACAGGCAATGCAAATACGGCCTCATACACCAACCTTGATCCCGGAGAATATGTATTACATGTAAAGGCCAGTAACAACGACGGTGTATGGAACAATAAAGGCAAGAGCATCAGAATAATCGTACACCCACCCTTTTGGCGCACAGCTTATGCCTATACATTTTACGTATTGTGTACTTTAGGGCTACTGCTTTTCATCCGCTACAAAGGAATACAAAAAGTAAAAGGAAAGTTCCAGGAGCAACACCAACGCATGGAACGCGAACAGGAACGAAGAGAAGCCGAAAGAATCCGTGAGCTTGACAGATTAAAAATCAAGTTTATCACCAATTTGAGCCACGAGTTCAGAACGCCGATTTCACTGATCCTGGGCCCTATTGACACGTTGCTGAGAAAGGAGAAAAATGAACATTCTTTTGCGCAGTTAAAAATGATCAAGCAAAATGGAAGAAGGTTGCTAAATCTTGTAAACCAGCTGCTCGATTTTCGTAAAATGGAAGAACAGGAATTGAAACTGCAGTCGTCAGATGGCGAGCTTGTTTCGTTTGTTCATGAAGTAACGGACTCATTCCGGGATTTGTCTGAACGTAAAAAAATCAGTTTAAGTTTTGAGAGCAACGTTCATAAATTGTTTACCCGATTCGACCATGATAAAATAGAACGTATATTTTTCAATCTGCTTTCCAATGCATTTAAGTTTACTCATGAAGGAGGTAAAATTGTAGTGGCCATCGAAAAAATTCAACATCAGGAGGTTGGCGATAAAACCTGGTTCCGCATTAGTGTGAAAGATTCGGGCATAGGTATTCCTGCGGATAAGCGAGAGAAAATATTTGAACGCTTCTTCCAAAATAATACGTCAACGGCGATTCTTAACAAAGGCACAGGAATAGGACTATCTATTACCAAAGAGTTTGTAAAAATGCTGGATGGTGAAATTACTGTTGACAGCGAAGTTGGCAGAGGCAGCACTTTTAGTGTGACCATTCCATTGACTGTTGTTTCAGATGAGGCCTTCGAAAAGAAGATTCTGCAATCTAAAGAGAGGGATGATGAAGACATGGATGAAATCTTGCAAACAGAAACAGCTACGCCCGATAATATTGTTGAAGACGGGCATTCGGATTTACCTGCGATATTGCTTGTTGAAGACAATGATGATCTGAGATTTTATCTAAAAGACAATCTTAGGCTTCACTACAAAATACTGGAAGCATGCAACGGAAAAGAAGGTTGGCAAAAAGCACTTTCGCAGCATCCTCTTCTTATCGTAAGTGACATCAGTATGCCATATATGGATGGAATAGATCTTTGCAAAAAGATTAAGGCAGACAAGCGCACCAACCATATTCCGGTCATTTTATTAACTGCTCTTACCGGCGAAGAAGAACAGCTAAAGGGTCTTGAAACAGGTGCCAACGATTATATTTTAAAGCCGTTCAATGTTGAAATACTTATTGCCAAGATCAAGAACCTGCTCACGCTGAACAACACTGTGAAGAACACGTATTCCAAACAAATAAAAGTGCTTATGCCTGAACTTCAAATCGAATCGGAAGATGAACGATTGATAAGTTTAGTAATAAAATACGTGGACGAGAACCTTACGGACCCTCAATTATCAGTCGAATCACTTAGCAGGCATGTAGGCATGTCGCGAAGTTCTCTATATAACAAGTTGCTGGAGCTTACGGGACAGACACCTGTAGAATTCATTCGTTCCATAAAACTTGACAAGGCAGTGGTATTACTCGAAAAAAGCGATATGAATATTGCCCAAATTGCGTATACCGTTGGTTTTGCAACACCGAACTATTTCGCCAAATCATTTAAGGCAAAGTTCAATATGTTGCCATCGGAATATATCAACATCAAACGAAATGGCAACAAAGACAAGGTATCGGCGTAGTCTTAAGTCAAAAAGAAAAAATCCCCGCCTGACTGGACGGGCAGGAAAATTCAAGAGGTTTCAATGCTGGTTGTTTATGTTTTTCTAACAGTCTAAGCGACAAAATTTATTTGACTTGACACTAGAGAAAGAATCAGATTTTTACAAGCGATGCTGGTGGCGTTCTATAGAACTGAAATAAATTTGACATATTATTTGCCTCGTTAATGGAATTCAAATCCGCAGTTTTTTGGCCAAAACTTTAAAATTTGACCAGCCGGTCATCTGTATGTGCTTTCCTTTACCACAATAATAATGGCCAGCTGTGGAAACAGCCGGCCATCTATGCTTGCTAATGTAAAAAGAGACTGCTTTGCTCTCTTAGCTTCTTGATTTATTTTTTTAGTAAATTATTAGTGCTGCCTTTCAGACAGTTTTATGCTTACTGCAAAAAACGAATGGATTTTATAAATACGGATTTACTAGTATCTGGTTTAAAACGCACGAAGATGTCATGCTGACCATTTACCGGAACAATGCCGGCTTTGATACTCGCAACAGTCTTGTCGGTTGAGCCAATAGCAATTGTTGCGATAGGTGTTGCTCCATCCAGATTATCTGCAAATATTTCAACGGAAGTAGCGCTATCAGCCATTAATTCCAATTCAACTTTGCGGGCAGGGCCATCAGTTTCTTTGCTGAGTTCAACGCCTGATAACATAAACCAACCACCGTTATTGTTTGCAGGTGTAACCATTTTTCCATTTCCGGTTTCAACTGTTTCTACACCATAATAATTACTGTAACCTATAGCAGGCAGATTGGACCGTCCATCTTTGCAAACAAAGAAATCAAAATCAGCAATCTTGCCTTCGGCAAACAAGCCCACACTTGTTCCTACCCAGGAATTATAGTTTGGCTGAGCCTTGTCAAGCTTGTGGCTATTCACAGAGCCGATCTTCGTCCATTTCTTACCGTTACCACTGCACCATGCAGTAAGCGTATGCTCATATCTCTCAAGTTTCAACCATACCTGGTCCCCAAAACTGTTGGCAACACTGTACGTTACAGAGTCGTGATGAAATATTATTTTCCTGCCGTTTGAGAATCCGCTATATAGCATTACAAAAACTTTCTGGTCCCCGTTGGAGAGGTAGATACCCGCTTTATCGGCATCTCCTGTCGCTTTCATATCAAGTTTTGTAACGGCAGTATAGTAATGGTCCGTTTCTTTTTGTAACAGATGGGTCTGCGAACTATCGGGCGTTAAACGCACCCAACCTTTCCTGGCTGTAAGAGAATAACTTTTAGCAGCTTTTTTGTTTAGAAAGTGCCAGCTTGCATCGAGGTCATCACCATCGAAATAATCAGTGTACACGCTTCGCCACGAGATACCGGATTGCGGAAGCCCGGGCGTTAGTAACGGTCCACTCACAGGCGGCAAACCCCACGGGCGGTCACCTTCCCAAACTACCTGGTAAAGCGATGTTTGCCTTCCCATTCCGGACCAGTCATCGTTACCTGTCCTTTCATAACTCTGCCCAATCGTCCACCAGGTGCCATCTGCCAACTGTACAGGCGCCGCAATATGGTTAGGACTTCTGAATGCATTTGCAGCATCTTTACTGGGTTTAAAAAAATTACCCAATCTTTCCCACTTCGTCGAATCTGCTGTTAATGCACTTGCGCGCAATACATACTGCCCACCGGACACATCGCCAGCAGGGAAATAATAATAATAGCCGTTTCTTTTACACATCACCGGGCCTTCTGCCCAACTGTATTGAAGCTTGGCATTTATCCAGTCGAGGTTGATCACTGTATCGATCAGCTGACCATCTTTTCCAAGCGCCTGGATCCTGTTCACTTTCTGCATGTTCTTAATGACCATGTACGGCTTGCCATCATCATCTACAAAAATAGAATTGTCATAGCCGAGAGGTCCTGTAGTGCTGTTCGTTTTCACCTGCACTGGTTCTGACCATGGACCGTAGGGTGTAGACGCTTTTGAGAACCATTGTCCACCCGAGGAAAAATAAATCCAGTAAGATCCGTAGAAATATGTGATGGCACCCTGCCAAACTCCCGCAGACGGTTTATCATTTACCATGTTTGATCTTGCTGGCGGCAATACCCTGCTGATGACCTTCCAGTGCACCAAATCCTTTGAATGATAGATGGGCAAATAAGGATTGAAATGAAAGGAAGAACCGCAATGATAGAAATCATCACCAACTTTTAATAACGTTGGATCGGGGTGGTCACCCGGCAGAACAGGATTGACATAAGTTTTTGCAAGTTTGTAATAAATAAGTGAGTCCGGGCCATCTTCTTTTCCTATCAAATACCTTCTCTCCGATGACGTTGTACCCTGAGCTGTTAAATCAAGGTTGTTAATAAGCAACAAAAAAATAGCTATCCATCTTAATGGCATAATGAAATGTTTTTATTGACCCCGCAAATAATTTTACGTGATTGTTTTTACAGATTTTTCTATATAACTGTTATGAATACACGACAGAAGCACTATCGCACATCAGCTATTCCCGAAGATTTTTGGGACGCTTTATACCCAAGCAGTGATAACATACGGGCTGCATACCTTGCACCCAGCTCACGATACCCGGCCGCATCAAAATGAAGTTTATCCTGTGCAGCCGTACATCCGTCTGAGGATATTACATAAGAGTTAGGTATCAGCCGGGGCATGTCATTAATAATGGTATTCATGCTGGCACATCTTCCACCCTGCCCGGCACTTACTAATTCACCGGCTAAAAGTGGCACTGAATCTCTGTTTAGATGCAGATCATTGATCAGGTTCTCGTATATACGCTTAACTTTTTTTATCCATAATGTGTCGCCTGTGTTGGATTCTCCCTGGTGCAGCAATATTCCTTTTATCACACCGTCTTTTTGCGCCTGCCTGGCAATTTCAAGCATCCTGTCATAAGGACTTCCCCCATACTCGTTAATTGCATTTTTCATCCATGACGGGGCGGTAGCAATATAATCGCGGCAAAGCTCTTTATCAAAGAGTTCTATTTTGCATCCACCAACGGATATATTAACAACACCTACTTTAATGTTTTCAGGAAGATTATTTACAAGTGTTCTTCCAAAATAATCTGCCGGTGTTAACCCCGTAGAGCAGCGACACAATGGCGGAACGGCGGTGTACCACATGCCCTTGCTGCGGCCGAGCGCGGGACAATCCAACGCTTCCATTACCTGGAACCTGGCATCTACCGTTGTATCCTGTGCTTCAAACTTTGCATTGCCTTCCATATTCGACTGTCCGAAACAAAGAAATACATAGCGGTTATTGTTCTGGCCATGCGCGTAAGTGCTTAACATGCTCACGATAGCCAATAATAAAAATTGTTTAAAGCCACTGATGCACAGCGACCATTTTTTTAGTTCCATGTTTCTATTTTCATTAATTTAATTGTCGTCAATCTGACGAGTTACCATTTGGAGCAGACAGCATTACACACAGGTTTACAAACCGTCAACTTCAGCATTTATATAGCTTCGAAAAGAAATAAAGGGTGGCTTGCATCTCAACAATATTCTTATTTTAACAAAGGCGCCTCGCTATGATTACTGGCTTAAAAAATGCAGACTGTAAGCAGGCATTTTATTTTTTGAATATCCACCAGTCAAAATTGAATAGCTCTCTTCCTGCAGTAATATTTTTTCCTTTGAAAACAAAATAGACGTCGTGCGTGCCGTTTACAGACGCTTTTACATTATCTGAAATAGTTTTCCATGACTGCCAGCCACCGGTACGCGGAACATCAATCGCAGCCAGTGTTGTGCCAGCGACACTATCAATATGCACTTCTAAAACACCGCCGTCAAGCCCTGATGCTACTGTTGCAGAAAATGTTTTCGGAGCTACCGTTCCAAAATCAACCGAACGAACTTTGATATAACCGCCGGTGCGTATACTGTTTACATACACCGAACCTTCATTTTGCGCGGTGCCGCATTTTTCGGACCAGGCAATGGTTTCGGCTTCAACACGCTTAAATGGATCCAATTTGCCAACAGGTTGAACACCCTCTTTCGTCATTGCGATTTCGGGAATTGTACCATCATCATTATACTTGAATTCCTCAATGGCGGTAGAACGTCCATAGCTGCCTCCGTGTGGTAACAAACCGGTATGATAAAACAAATAAGACTTGCCTTTGAAATCGATGATGCCGCCGTGATTGGTAAAGCTATTGGTTGGTTGTTCTGTCATGATCTTACCCTTATATGTCCATGGACCCGTTGGATGATCGCTCATAGAATAAGACAAGCATTCGGCGTTTCTGGTTATTCCTGCATACATCATGTAGTATTTGCCTGAACGTTCATAAAACCACGGTCCCTCCACATATACATCTTTCTGCCGTTCGTGCACGGCTTCTTTTTCATTTGGGCTCTTACCCCTGACGCCACCGAAAGATGCAGCAGTTTGTGGAACCTGCACAATATCTCCCGAATAGGTAACCATGCCTTTGTCGAGCTTCACATAATATAAATTGCCGTTACCCCAGTACAGGTAAGCCTGTCCATCGGTATCTATGTATACCGTAGGGTCTATGTTCGACCAGCTGCTTGTGGTTATGAGTGGTTTACCCAGGGCATCTTTAAATGGCCCTGCCGGACTATCTGCCACTGCCACGCCGATGGCCATGTTGTTATCAACTGTTTGGGCACAGATGTACCAGTAAAATTTCCCATTGCGCTCAATACATTGTGCGGCCCATGCACGATCTCTCGCCCATGAAAACGATTCCAGTGAAATAGGAACTCGTGATCGGTCCAGTTTACCATATCTGCAGATGACGACACCCTCCATTTGGTCATGTAATAAAAATCGAATCCGGGAATATCGTCTCCTGTATACACATACACTTTGCCGTTATACACCATCGGCGCCGGATCCGGAGAGAAATGCGTTTGGATGATGGGATTTTGCGCTGTCACAGATCCCCATAAGCACCATGACAGTAAAAGACACGAAAGTGATTTATTTCTTATAGCCATTTTTTACTCTTTTTAAATGAATAAAAACTTGTTTAAACTTTTTAAAAAAATCAACCACATAGGGACATCGTAATTATTGAGTGAATACTTTTTGCCTGCATACCCTATGTACCTATGTGGTTTATTTAGTTTTGAACCGCCACCAATCAAACTTAAATTGGTCAGCAGTGTTAGCTTTAAAAACAAAGTAGATGTCATGAATGCCCTCTATTTTGTTTATTCTCGTCGAAACAGTTGTCCATACATTGTTTCCGCCTGTGCTTTTTATTTCGCATACACCGGATAGTTTACCGGACAGACTGTCCAGGTGTATTTCTATCGAGCCGCCTGACTGGGCGGCAGCGACAGATGCCTGGAACACTTTTGCACCTGTGCCAAAATCAACATTGCGAACCTTCACATAATCCCGGTTGTCTATATCCGTTATATACATTCCCACACCGCCGGATGCTGTTTCAACGCCTTCTTCCCATGCAATGGTTTCCGCTTCCACCCGCGCGAATGGATTTATTTTCCCAACTGCGTTTACTATACCTGAAGATGGAACAACCCTGTTAACAGAGCCGTCTTTTGCAAACGACATTTCATCTACACAAACGGATCGGTTAAAACCGCCACCACCTGGCAAAGCGCCGTTATGATAAAAGAGGTAGGTTTTATTCTTGTAATCCACAATTCCGGGATGATTGGTAAAGGCTCCGCCTTTTCTTATAACGTCCATAATTGTATCTCTGTACTTCCATGGCCCGAAAGCAGTTTGTGCCGTTGAGTAAGCAAGGTGTTCCGGCACACCGCCTGCCGGATAAAACAAATAATACAATTGATTGCGCTTATATAGCCAGGGCCCTTCTTCGTAGGTGGTAAATCTTTTTTCAGTGCTGTTTATTGTCGCATTTATTTTGTTACGGAACCACTGCTGTTTTTGAGACGGAACTTCGCTTATACCCGCAATAGTATCAAAGGAGGTCATATCTGCATTGAGCTTCACGTACCAAAGCTGCTGAGGGGTTCCCCAGGTTAACCATGGCTGTTTTGAATCGTCGACAATCACTGTTGGATTGATGTCATTGCCCTCGCAGTGTGCGTTGATCAAAGGTTTACCTGACAGATCTTTAAATGGGCCAAGGGCATTATCTCCTACTGCTACGCCTATCACTTTCTGGTGTGTGTTCTTATCCACTGCAGCAACGTACCAATAATATTTTTTGCCAGTCGCATCCTTGGCAACATGTGATTGCAGGCCGTCTATGGATTCAGCCCAGGCAAAAGTTTTTTTAGCGTTAATGATTCGTAATTTAAATCCATCATCAGTCAACGGAACTTTTACAATGCCTGTACCCTGATCATAGGATACCATATCCCCATTTAGTTTTACGTAATATAGATGAGGATTTCCCCAATAAAGAACCGCCTGTCCGTCATCATCAATAAAAACTGTAGGATCAATATAGCCCCAACCTCCTGTTATCAATGGCTTTCCCAAAGCATCTTTGAAAGGTCCGGCAGGTGAATCGCCAACCGCAACGCCAATGGACATGCCCGCGCCTTTTGCATTTACAGGAACATACCAGTAAAATTTTCCGTTCCGGTAAATACACTGGCCCGCCCATGCATCTTTGTCCGCCCACTTAAATGTTTCTACAGACAAGGGGCTTCCTTTATCGATCCAATTGACCATATCTGTTGTTGCAAAAACGTGCCAGTTCTTCATAACAAACCAGGTTGATTTGTCTTCATCATGTCCGGTGTACAAAAACAGGGTGTCGCGGTAAACCATCGGTGCCGGATCTGCGGTGAAAATGGTTTGCACGATAGGATTTTGCGAGTGCCCATAAAAAGAGTGCGTCATCAACAACACAAGGATGGTAATCGAAAGAATTAACTTTTTCATGCTATTTATTTGTCGTCTTGTGCAAACAGCAGTAGTAAATACTTATGCAAGTATTGCTGCCTATAAATAAACTACCCGGCATTCAACATTTGAAGCCAGGTAGTACTTATTGTTTAAGGGCGCTGTTTTTAGTTTACAACTACTGGATTGAAGGTTTCAAACTTAACACCGCGATCACGTATAACCAGTGTATCAGTAAAAGTGTGTTGTGATGTTCCAAAATCAACCGTGTACGTCAAATGCAACACATCACGTTTCTGAGCTCCCCACGTATCTCCATCCTTTACAAATTCACCTGTGCCGGAAATAGTATACGCTGCCGAGGATGGGTTTGCAACAGTCAACGCGTTATTATTTCCTGCAGTAACAACAAGCTGAAAAGGCTGATTAACGTTACCTCTCAACTTAGCATTCAGCAAGACTGAATCTTTTGTCATCGACAATGTCCCTAAGCTGCATAGTTGATCCTGTTCAACATACTGTTGATGATACACTATTGTAGTATCGCCAGCATTATCTTTTAATTTTTCAACACCTCTTCTCAGATAATTTCCATGAAGCGGATTGATATATTTTACTGCAAACAAGGTATAGTTCTTTGGCACAGTGATCCAATTACCTGTTATACGAGGATCAGGTTTGCTAAGATCACTTTTTCCACTCAATATCGAGTCTGCATTAGTTACCGCATTCATTCGTAAAGGAATTACAAAAGTATTGGTAATGGACCTTGGATCGGCAAAAAACGCGTCTGTGAGCTGCACCTCCATTCCACCCATTACACTGCCTGATGGAATGGTAATACTCATATCCTTTGGCAGCGTGTAATAGTTCGATGGCATTGGGATCACATTTTTTACACCATCAAAATAGAGATTACTGCAAAGGCTTGTGTCAACCGATACACTGATCGAAACATTTTTGTCATTTTGATAGACACCACCCAACGTAGCCATGATGGTTGTCTTATGCGCGTTGTCCAGCGTATTGTCAAAAATATCATCACCCAGATCCATTGTTTTCACCGGCGACTGGTAGGCAAAATATACTGTGGTATATTTGTAATTGGGAAAGCTTAAAGTTTTATTTGAGCAAGAGGAAAATATAGCTAATATAAAACCTCCTATAAACAGTATTTTTTTCATTTCGTTATGTTTAAGTTGTAAACCAAGTGTTACCATCCTTTATTTTGAACCAGGTCTTCTTTCAATACCTCATTGTAAGGTAACGGTCCATAATACATGAAATCCTGGTAGAGCCTGTCTTCTACAGGACCCGTCGAAAAACTGCTCCCATTAATGGTTACACCTGTTGCGGGTTCAGCAATATTTGCCTGCCATCTTCTCAGATCCCAGAAACGGAAACCTTCGAAGCTCAGCTCCAGCCTTCTTTCGTTGTGGATCAATGCCCGCATGTCATCTTTGGTACTTATTGACGCCAGGTAATTATCAGGTTGTGCGATGCCTGCTCTTTTGCGAATGGCAGCAATAATGTCTCTTGCAGAATAGGTATGGGCACCTTTACCATCTGGTCCCCACGCTTCATTGGCCGCCTCTGCGTACAGGAGATACAGTTCCGTATAGCGGATAAAAGGTATGTAATGCCTTTGCGTATTAGTGTTCGCAGGGTTCACGTTCACATCTTCACGCAACAGTTTTCTCATATAATATCCTGTACGTGTAGAAGTGGGAATGGCATTCAATCCATCATTTGTTCCGCCTACTTTAGTGTAGATGGTAGATCCTGATGGCCCCATCTTACTTCCATTTACCACAATATACTTTGCCAAACGCGGATCCCTTCCTGCGTATGGGTTAGTGGCATCATAACCACTGCTGGCGTTTGTGATAGGATAGCCGTTTGCCATAGGAAATGCGTCTACGATATTTTGCGTTGGATTCACACGACCACTGCCATACAAGCTCGGCGGGTAGTTGTCTTTCTCAAGGTTGTTACCATCACCCACGTTGCCTCTCCAAAGTATTTCAGGAGGGTTAACACCGGAAGCCACACCGTTGATTTCGCCTGCATTCTGACTGGAATACCAGTAATAACCATTGGCAGCGAGCCCGGCCAATCCACCATTTAAATCAAGCACTTTTGCAGCGTCGTCTGCAGCCTTGCTCCATACAATTGTTGTTCCCTGGCTGTAAGCAGGACTTGCGGCCAGTAAAGAAACTTTTGCACGAACTGCTTTTACAATGCGCGCCGTCATACGTTGACGGTCATACGCACCGAACACGCGGTTGTAATCGGCCACCGTTGTTTTGCCGGCGTATTTGGATGGCAAAGAACTCACGTTGCTGATATTTTCAAAGTCAAGTGGCAGATAATTTTCGGCTGAGTCCAGATCTTTATAAATCTGCTGAACACATTCCTGAAAGGTATTGCGAGGCAACTTGAAGTTGGATTGAGCATTTTGTGAAGAGGTAAGGATAGGCACTCCCAGCAATTTGCCGTCGGCCGACCAGCCACCATGTGCCTGTAATAAATAGAACATAAACAATCCACGCAATCCGTATGCTTCTCCTTTGCTGCGATCATTGAACATGGCATCTGTATACTGCCCTGTAGTTGCCCATGTTACTTTATCTGTTTGTTCCAGTATCAGGTTCAGGTATTGAATTGCTGCGAAAGAACCTGTCCACTGTTCCATTGGATTGCTGATTGATGACCACTTTCCTGTAGCCATCAATCTATAGTTGTTGTTCGGATCATTTGAGACCGCATCGTCTGTGGCAACATCTGTAAACGAATAGTTCGATATGGGCAAGCGGACGTAGCCGTTGAGCAGCAATCCTTCTGCAAATGCCGCATTACTATAAATATCGCTTAGTGCCCTGTTGTTCTCATCCGCCGGAGATAATATTTTTTTACAACCGGTTAATGACAGCCATATCATCAGTATGTTAATTATTGTTCTTTTCATATTGACTTGTTGTAGAAATGTTAGACTAAAACTCACCTTTAATACCGAAATTATAGAACCTCATTTGTGGCGCTGAACCAACGTTCAATTCCATGATCGCCTTATTTTTTGAAATCATCAGCAGATCATTGGCACTTACATAAGCCTTAAAGCCTTTGATAAACGAATTCTTTAAAATGCTTTGTGGCAGCGTATAGGTCAGCTGCACTTTAGTAAGATTAAAACGATTGGTGCTATAGGTCCAAAAATCAGAATACCTGAAGTTGTTACTTCCACTTGTAGTGGTAAGGCGCGGATAATCAGCCGTATTCTTATTGTCTGGGGTCCAACTGTTGCGAACCACATCAGAATATTTACCAGCGCCGGATACCCAGTAATAACTGCCAGTTTTTACGCCAGTGCCACCAAAATAACCTGTTCCAAGTACGAACAATGAAAACGCTTTATATTGAACATTCACGTGTAAGCCGCCTGTTACTGGACTGTTCCATCTGCCGAGATATACTTCATCCCTCTCGTCTATAATGCCATCACCATTTTGATCTTTGTACTTAATATCACCCGGCGCCACTGTTGCAAATTTTTGCGCAGGATGGCTCTTGATATCGTTTTGATCAACAAAGAATCCTTCGCTCTGCAAACCAAAAATGGCGTCAACAGGCTTGCCGGCTCTATTCCTGTAAGCATCGGTATACAACTCATCACGTTTGAGCGCTTTTGTTTTAACAATCGTTACCGCTGCTCCGACATTGACATTTACATTTCCAATTTTTTCGTTGTAGTCCAACTGAAAATCGGCTCCATGATAGCTGTCTGCCTGGAAGTTCGTATAAGGAACAAAAGAGGTAACAGGATATGAGGTAGCAAAATAGCTTGGGTACTGTGAATAACTTTGCACAGGCATGCCATCTTTCTTAATCGCAAATACGCTAGCGATCAAATTCAATTTCTTTTTGAAAAATGAACCTTCAACACTGAAGTTTACTTCCTTTCGTTTCGCGTAGGTAAGGTTCAGATTTTCACCCCTGGATATGGTGGTTGCCTGGTTCGTATAAGTGCCGTCTGCCCAGGAATAGTATGCTGTTGGTGCATACACCGCATCATACATGTAATAACTGTTAAAGTCCAGATCTGTATTGATGACGCCAGCCGAAGCCCCGATTTTTAAACGGTCTATCCAAGAAGTATTTTTCAAAAAGCCTTCTTCACTTAACAACCATCCGAGGCTTGCAGTGGGAGAAAACGCCACACGCTTTCCTGCCGGTAATTTTGTGGAGTTAACAACAGCTCCACTAAAATCTGCATAGTATTTATGGTTGTAGTTGTAACCAAACTGCAATCCCAGGTTGGCGTTCGTTCTGTACTGGAAGTCTCCGGTTTGTCTGCGCCTGAGGCCATCGGCCATTAGCATTGCCGTTACATTGTGTTTGTTTTTAAAAGTGTTGACATAATCAAGATGTATGTCAAAATCGATTAGTTGATCACTCCATGTATTGCTCAGATTTTGAGTTCCAGGTTTACTGTCCTTATTGAATTTTGTCAGTTGAGTAATGGAATCTCCTGTTGCGAAAGTGTTCCATGTGGGGGCGTATACTGCATAGGTATTGTTAAGTGTTTCATCGTAAGTATTTGAATAGTCCACTGTCATCTGACCGTGCAGCGAAAGCCCCTTTAGCACATTTTTAAGATCCACGTCAATACCATTTGTGTATTGAAACTGGCGGCTGGTAAAATTATCGTAGCCGGCTGCATATACATCTGCAATGGGATTGGTAAGGTATTGCTGGTTTCCTCCCAGGAGATATTTTCCATCAATAATGTTCCTGCTTCCACTTACCGCAGCCTGCGCGGCTTTAGAACTCATAGCTACCATGCTAATAGGCAGTAATGGCGCAAACTGTTGTGGCTGTAGCACGCCAGCCTGTTGCCAGTAGTTACCCAATGCTCTTTTGTTGGTAGAAAAAACCGTTGACACATTCACGTATGTACTGATGAACGAGTTAAGCTTAAGGTCGATATTACCGCGTAAGTTCAAACGCGTGTTACGTTCACTTTTACCTTCTCCAAAATTCAGCAAAGAGTTCTGGCTCTGGAATCCTGCAAGTGCATAAAATCGCGCACGTTCTGTACCGCTGGTAAATTCTGCGTTTGCAGAGTAGCTGTTGTAATGTTTACGCAGGTAGTCCGAAGAAAAATAATTTACATCGGGATAGCGGTATGGATTTGAGTGACTGGCATATTTACTGATAGTTGAGTCGGCATACAGCACAGGCAAGCCATCGTTGCGCAAAGCCTGGTTATAATAAGACATGTATTCTGCAGAACCTAAATAATCAGGAAGGGCCTTAGGAGTACTAATGCCTGTATTAACCCGCACCGAACTGCCATGCACACCGGCTTTACCACGCTTTGTTGTAATTTGAATAACCCCATTGGCGGCGCGGGAACCATACATCACCACAGCATTCGCTCCCTTTAAAAAAGTAATTTGTGCAATTTCATTGGTGGTAATGTCACCCAGGGAACGCGGCTCACCATCGATCAGTACCAGTGCATTACCCAGGTTCCAGAGATTGCTTCCTCCAATCAATGCGTCGGCCCCTTCTAAAGAATAGGTGCCATAGTTCTTATCTAAATACTGCGGAGGGTTCAATACAGATATGGCTCCAGCCACATCTCTTTTTTGTACGATTCGGTAGGCTACGTTCACTATAGAATCGGTTGCAAGACCAGTAGCATGACCGGAGGTTTGTGCAGTTGCAAAAGACACCGTTCCGCCACACAAGCCACCCAAAAATATCTTTATAATTAATTTTTTCATTTATTCTCGTTTTGGCGTTGAAGACTCAAACCCTTAGTATCCAGGGTTCTGATTAAAGGTTGGATAAAGATTTACATCGCTAACTTTCAGCGGCAGCCAATAGTTTTTGTCATCGAACTTACGTGTGATCAATACCCTTTCTTTTATATTTATCGGTTTGCCATTTGCATCGCGGTCAAAATCCACTGAAGTTTTCTCCCTGTATTTGACGTCTCCTGCAAGCAACCAGCGGCGCAGATCATTGTAGCGTATTTCTTCCTCAAAGCCCAATTCCATGGCTCTTTCTCTAATGATCTCATTCATGAATTTATCCTTGTCTGCCACATACTGAGCGCCTACATTTCCCGCCCCACATCTCGCACGGATCTTGTTGACAGCAGCTTCAGGTGTCATATAGGTAGGTCCAACACTGGTAGCTGAGCCGTATCCTTGTAGTACCGCTTCTGCATACATCAGATAAACATCAGCCAGGCGCATATACGAGATATGCATATAGTTGTTAGGGAAATTATCAATGTTGTTAGCGGTCATAGGCGTTAGTTTTCTCAACAGATAACCTGTGCGGCCAATTGAAGTATTATCGCGGCTGTATCCACCGTTTGATAAATTAGCATAGCGAAATTTCTCTTTATCCGCCGGTGCCGAACCTTTAATTATCTGGTCCCCGTCAATAACGATGTCGTGGTAAAAACGAGGATCCCTGTTAACCCATGGATTGGCAGGATCGTAACCTGAAGCCGGATCATCAATAGGTAAACCATTGGCCATTCCATAATTTTGTACGAAACGCGCATTGGGTGATGTATATCCGCCGCCAATATTTCCCTCAGCAAAGATGGAACTTGGTCCCCATGGACAACCGGCGAACCATGAACTGTAAACGGGGTTTTGGAAAATGGTCTCCGGATAGCCGGGGATAAAGTTGCCGCCGTTTGTATAAAACAGGTTACTGTAATGTGGGAAGTCAATTAGCTTGATCCATGTGGACTGATTGTCGACCAGCTTTAATAATTCAGCAAATGCATCCGCAGCTTTTTTACAATAAGTTGCATCAAATGCTGTATTACCAGTTGAAGAACGGTTCATCAACGGACTACCGGCGTACAGGTAATTCTTTCCCAGGTATCCAAGCGCAGTAACTTTTGTAATACGCAATTGGTTTTTACCCAGTGTAGTTTGACCCACAGTGGTATTGTCCCAGTTTACAGGCAAAAGGTCCGCTGCATCTCTTAGGTCTTTGGCAACCTTCTGCGCCATTGTCTGGTAATCCAATCGCGGTAATGTCAGCTTCGCGCCTGAAGCGAGAACGGTGTCAATGTACGGTAAGCCTCCCCAGTAACTCATTAACTCAAAATGGTACCAACCTCTGAAAAACAGCAACTGTCCTTTGATGAGATCTTTTTCTTCCTGCGTACCATTTAGCTTATCCAGGTTTGCAAGCCCCAGGTTCGCTTTATGAATACCATACCATGCATTGGGCCAAAGACCTTTACCAAAGCCGGTTGTGGGATCAGTGTTATAGGTAGGCGCATCTAACCAGGATATCCATTCTGCGTTGGTCCATGACCAGGAATCGCCATTGTCGAATTGTTCGTTCAACCATGTCACTCCGGTTTTGTGAATAATTTCGTCACCTAATAACCAATCACAAGCCCAGACTTTGCTGGTAAATTCAGGCACACAGGCATAAAGCTCTTCTGTAAATCCCTGGAAGTTTGTAAAGTTGATGAAAGCATCCGTTGGTGAAACATCAGCACCCGGAGCTTTGTCCAAATATTTCGTGCAGGCAGTTTGACTTACTATTGCAAGTAAAATAAAACACCCGATCAGTAAATGCGAATATCTTCTCATACAGCTTTGTTTTAAAACGTTAGATTAAGACCCAGGTTAAAACGCCTGATTGTTGGATATGCAGTAGCCGCTCCCATACTTACTTCACGATCATCCGGCATTTTGGTCCACAACAACAGGTTATCACCGTTCAGGTAAACTCTGAGTGCATTAATTCCTATTCTTTTTAATTGAGTTAATTTAAATGTGTAGGCCAGCTCTGCATTTTTTAACCTAACAAAAGAGCCGTCATATAAATAGTTTGTTCCGTAATATGGCATCACACTGGCATAGCGCGGAACAGGCATAGCTGCGCTCGTATTTGTAGGCGACCAGTAAGAACCTTGTTTGTACACGTTGTCGTAGTGATATTGTCCGCCGAAGCTGAGCAATTGCAGGTAACGATTGGCGTTAGTAACTCCATAGAACTGCACAAATGCACTGAAGCCTTTCCATTCAACGCCAACGGTAGCGTTGTAGGTGTTCATTGGTCGTTCCGGATAACCGGCAGGCACCACATCTTTATTGTCGATAACGCCGTCGCCGTTATAATCGATCATGTTGAGGTTACCGGGCAATTTCTGATTATCGTAGGTATTTAAACGGGTGCTACCATATACCTGGTCCCAGGTGTTGTAATAACCACTACCTACATACGAATACGCCTGACCAATTTGCTTTCCGGCTTTTTTCTGATAATCATCCAGCAACTGCGGATCATCTGCCTCAATAATCTTATCCTTGGCATGCGTCATGCTAAAATTTGCCCACACTCTTACATTCCTGGATACATTTTTATTCAATCTCAGATCGACTTCATAACCTTTGTTGCGAACCTTTCCGAGATTGGCAGTTGCGGGTTGCACGCCAAAATAAGAAGGCACTGCTCTGCTTGAACCATTCAAAAGGATATCCGTTCTGTAATCGTTAAAAACGTCGACGCTACCGGAAATCAAACCGTTCCAGAATGAATAATCCAACCCGATATCTGCTTTCGTTACTTTTTCCCAGTGAATGTCAGGGTTGCCCACGCTTGAGTGCGCTTCTGACCACCATGTATAAGGGCTATTTTGGCCGGCAGAAGCACCAAGCGGTGCATTACCCCCATATGTCCATGTAGTCATATATAGCCAGCGATTTGAAATATTATCATTACCAACGTTGCCATAAGAACCACGAAGTTTCAAAATACTGATGAATGGTAACTTGCTCATAAAGGCCTCGTTACTGATCATCCAACCCACGGCCGCGGAAGGAAAAAAGGCAAAGCGATAATTAGGTCCAAATTTTTCCGATCCATTATAAGCACCGTTGAACTCTGCAAAGTATTTTAATCCGTAGTTATAAGTTGCCCTGCCCACCCAGTCTTCACGAAAATGAGCGAACTCACTACCTGTCGCATACTTATCGCGGCTGAAGAGGCCCATTGCAGTTATATCATGCAAACCAAACTTTCGGCCGTAATCGAGCTGTACCTGGTAAAACAATTTTCTGTAAGTGGAAGAATTTTGTACAGCATCTGCATTAGTGGTCCAATGATAAGGCACCCAGTTGAACTGGTTAGTGCCCAGATACTGACTATACGTTGTATCACCTTTTACAGGGTTGATATATTCCTGCTGAATGGTACCGTTGTCGTATACTCCCCCCTGGGATACAAAAGAGTTATCGAAGGAGATAAGCCCTTTGGCAGAAAGCCCTTTCAAAACCGCACTAAGATCCTGCTTCAATGTGAAATCTGTTGTTATACGCGTGGTAGTGGTTTTACGAATACCATTGTTGCCCATTGTAGCAAGGGAGTTGATGGTAGATACCTGTTCTGCCGGATAATAGCCCCAGCCACCGTCGGAATAGCGCGGGTAATAAATATCAGGGGCATTGTTGTAAATGCTCTGCCATATACGGTATTCCCAACTATCCTGGCCCCAGGCATCTTGTCTTACACCGTAAGAACCTGCGAGGTTAGTTGTAAGCACCGTCGTTTTTGACAGGTTGAAATCAAGATTGGTTCTAGCGTTAATGCGGTCAAAGCCATACCCCGGCTTATAGGATTTATTGTTATCGATCTTTTTAATGATGTCGCCTTCGTGAAGAACGTCGATAGACGAGAAATACTTTACAAACGGCGACCCGCCTGAAATATTCAGATTGGCATTGTAAGACATGGCATATTTTTTAACTACCTGGTCCTGCCAATCAATGTTTGGGTAACGCTCGGCTTCTGCCTGGTTTGCCGGATTTTTATATTTATTAAGTTCGCCGTAAGGTACATAGCTGTTCCAGGAACCGGGAGAAACGCCGAGCTCATTTTCAATGGCTACATCCCTGATCCTGATAGCATCGTATGAATCATATTTACTGGCGAGTTTGGAAGGAACCTTCATCGTACTATTGGCAGTGAGCCTGATATCTGCTTTACCGTCTTTACCTCTTTTGGTGGTGATAAGGATAACACCATTTGCACCTTTAACGCCAAATACAGCTGTGGCCGATGCATCCTTCAAAACTGAAATACTTTCAACCGAGCCGATATCCACGCTGTTCATAGGGCGTTCAATTCCATCAACGAGAATGAGCGGGTCGCTGTTGTTCCATGTACTTTGCCCCCTGATATATATCTTAGGATCTTCAGCGCCTGGTGTTCCTTGTGTTGCTACAGTAATAACACCTGGCAAATTTCCTGTCAATGTCGCACCGAGACTTGATACGCCTCCTGTCCTTTCCAATACTTCTCCCTTTACTTGTGATATCGCACCCACCACGCTTTGCTTTCTTTGTCTTCCATACCCTACGATAACAACAGTATCAGTTGCCAGGGCGTTCTCAACAGCCAGGACAACCGCAATAGAGCTTTGCGCATCTTTAAGTTTGATCTCCCTGGAAGCATACCCCACAAACCCAACTGTCAGTATTGCATTGGGGCTTTTTACTTTTAACATAAAACTTCCATCCTCTTTCGTTTGAGTTGCATTCTTGGCATTACCTTTTTCGGTAACAGTAGCACCAGCTAGTGGCTCTCCTTTTTCGGACCTTACTGTTCCCACTATTACAACCGGCGCAGCACCTGACGAAACAACTCCTACCGAAGCTGTTTGCGCTGTTGTAACTTTTTTGTTGGAGACAACAATGGTTTTTTGGGTGATGGAATATTCAAGGGGCTGTCCCTGGAATACCTGTTTTAAAACGCTTTCTAAAGAGGCATTTGTAACGGAAATGGTTACAGGTTTTGACTTTTGAAACTGTTCTTTTGTTGCGATAAACGTGAAGTCTGTTTGTCGCTTGATCTCCTTGAAAATTTTTTCAAGGCTTGCGTCTTTTTCATGCAACGTTACACCTTGTGTAAACGCCTTTGCCGAAAAGCACATGGCAAATAAAAGCATTGCCATACATTTCACCAGCAGGCGCTTTTTTAAAGAATTCCTTACTACAAAGGACTTCTGGCAAACAATCAAATGCATAGTCTTGGTTTACTTTTGGTTAAACAATTTAGAGTTCATACATATATCTATAGCCCCACGTTACCATCGAGCTCATGATACTCAAAGGCGCGGGAATTATACAATACGATATTTTATTTTGGATCCGGCAACACAATGATCTTTTTCCCTTCAATTCCAAAACGAAGATTGCCGGTAAGCTCCAGGGCTTTCAGGACTTCAATAAGGGTCAGGCTTTTGGGAAGTTCCCCTATGAATGTCTGATTGAATGAAACATTTTGATATTCTACATCTACATCATACCATCTGGACAAACTGCGCATAACCTCTTTCAGGTCCGCGTTATTAAAACTCAATGCACCATTTTTCCACGCCATTACGGCATCTATATCAATTCCCGTGTTGATTCTTATTTTTCCGGTTTGAAGTAATTCAGATTGTTGACCCGGTTTTAAAATACTGCTGTCAACGCCGCTTTTAAATTTTACTGCGCCATCCAGCAGTGTGGTCTTCACTGATGCCTCATCGTTATAAGCCATAACATTGAACCTTGTCCCCAGCACCTGTACCTCACTATTATTAACAGACACGATAAATGGAGCGCTTCGGTTCTGTGCAACTTCGAAATAAGCCTCTCCCTTAATTTCAACCCTACGTTCTTTGCCAGTGAATACTGTTGGAAATTTGAGTACTGTGGCTGCATTTAACCATACCATTGTGCCATCAGGAAGTTGCAACTGGTATTGGCCGCCCCGGGGTGTTGAAACAGTATTGAAAACAACCTGCTCATCAGTTGCATTTATTGAATTATAAGAAAGTTTGTTCCCCGCCTTAACTACCGCTGTATTTCCCTGTTTGGCAAGTGTACCATTTTGCGCATCGTCAAGATCCACCTTGGTTCCATCTCCGAGTGTTAATGTTGCTTTGTTGGTTCCAGGCTGTACATCGTTTTTAAATCTTTGTGCACAGCTTTTGTTTTTTACCGGCGCTTGACCTGTCCAGAAATATAGAGTAAGAAAAAAAATACCTACTGTGATCGCAGCAACAACAGCGGCGATCATTAAGTATTTCCTGTTGCTATTTATAGTGACTGCTACAGGTGGTTCAATTTTTTGAAGCAACACAGAAAGTACCCTGCCGGAACTTTCATTAGACATGTCTTCGCACGAGTTGGAGCTATCGAAAAAATCCTGCTGCATCACGGACAATAACAGCACATTGGATTCATCTGCCGCCAAGAAATCCATCACCTCTTCCAATTCTTCGGGATCGCAACGATTGTCAAGAAACTTAGTGAGTAATGCTCTATAATAAAGTTCGCTTTGTGTCATAAATTAATTCGCAGGCATCGCGATCATTGATAATATCCCCAAACTCAAAAAAAGGGTGGCTTGGTTTCGATTTTTTTTAACAAAATCTTTTCTCCCTTCAACTAACCATAAGGGTTAGTGACAGAATCAACGCCAACGATACATCTGCATGACGCATGACATACTCTTTAATTGATCTTACAGCCAATACCATATGTTCTTTTACTGTATTACGCGTCAAATTCAATTCCCTGGCAACTTCCTCATATTTTTTCCCTTCCTGGCGACAAAGTTTAAAAACTCTTTTCCGTTGAGGAGGTAAACGCTCAATCGCTGCATCCAGTATTACGCTATATTGTTGCCATTGCAATTGCACAGCCGGATCGATAATTTTATTGCCAAAATAAAAAGCCACCTCTGTCCGCATGCGATGATCAAAGGTGATTTTTTTGATTAGCTTAAATACACTATTTCGGGTTATGGTGAATAAATAGGACTTGAAAGAAAGCGAAGGATCGATAGTAAAGCGCAGTTCCCAAACTTTTATAAAAACTTCCTGAACAACATCCTCTGCCAATTGCGGGACCTTAAGAAAACGCAAGGCATACCTGTATAAAGTGTTATGATAGTTGTTATAAATACACACAAATGCATCCCTGTTTCCGTCCTTCAAAAGTTTCAATACCACTTGCTCAGGTGCATCAATAGGTAAACAATTATTACCTGAAATTGAAAGTACTTTCATATAGCAAACTTGTCAAAACAGTTTTGATTAATGCACAAAGCGCAGCCTTCAAAAAATGCAAAGCAATCGTCAATTTTAAGAAGGCGCTTTGTTATTGATAGCATACTATCTACCAACGGATCAAAAGTATCATCAGCTTATTCTTTTTGACTTTACATATCGCCAAAATTCTTGCACAAATGTTTAAAAGAACGGTAAAAGTGTGAGATAATATGATATTGATGCAGCATAAGTAGCGTTAAGCGCCAACTATTTATTCCTTCAGCTTCAATGATGATTCTCTAATTATAATTTTCGACCGCAGGACAATTGTATTTGCATGGTCAACAGTCCGGCTACCGGATAAATGGTCTACCAGACATTTGGCGGAAACTTCACCCATTTCAAAGCATGGATACTCGACTGTCGTAAGATTAGGCTCTACAATTCGACTAACCGGGTCATTATTAAATCCGGCGACGGCTATCTCACGCGGAATTTGTACTCCTGATTCTTTAAGCGTTTGTAAACAATAGGCCGCGCAAACATCACTGGCTGCGAAAATGCCGTCTGGTCTTTGGGACATCTGCAAAATCTGTCTCCCGATTTCAGTCCCCGCTTTGTCTGTCAATCCACTTATTACTACCATATCCTCGCTTGCGTAAAGTCCCGAATCTTGTAGGGCCTGTTTATATCCGCGGAGTCTTTCTGCATATATATCTATTGAAAGTTCCCCGGCAATATGCATGATGCGTCTGCAGCCCTGTTCAATAAGATGTTTGGTTATGTCGTAAGCCGATTTATAATTATCAATCACAACATTAAAACTGTGTGGATCTGTACAAACCCGATCGAAGAAAACTACGGGAATGTTCTTATCAAAAAATGATTTGAAATTAGCAATGCTTTTGGCACCGTAAGCGAGTGAAACAAGTAATCCATCGACCCGGCTATCAAACATCATATTTATGTTTGATAGCTCTTTTTTGACAGATCCCTGAGACTGGCTAATGATAATATTATATCCGTGCTCATTGACGACTTTTTCTATACCGGCAATTATGGTTGAAATGACATAGCTATTCAGGCGTGGTACTATAAGGCCGAGTGTATGGGTTCGTTGTTGACGAAGGTTCCTTGCAAAAGTATTGGAACGATAGCCCATCTCCTTCGCCATTTCATGGACCAGTGTCCTCGTAGCACTGCTGATAGACTGGTGATTTTGTAAACTCCTGCTAACGGTTGCAGCAGAAATATTCAGACTTTTGGCAATGTCATATATTGTTATTTCTTTTCTTTCTTTCATACGGGCAATTGCGCTTTCTTTCTGGCAAGCCGGAAGTTGTTCAAGCGGCTGGCAAACAACCTCTATATAAATTATTAACTGCATTTTGCAACGCAACCAAATGTATAAATACCACGTTTGTTCAGAATGCTCATTTGTTGAAAAGAATGCGACAAATGTTTTAACATGCTACGCCAATTGAAGATAAATTTTTTATAGGCTTTAGAAGTCAATCATTTACAGAAACAATAAATACACCGCTTAATAAATGCCCCACACACAAAAAAAAGCCGGATTAACTCCGGCTTTTAAACGCTGCATATGAACCAAAAAATCCGGCTGAACCCTTCCAGACCGAATCTTAAGACGGTTATCATTTGATTGAATCAATTTTCACGAGGAACACACCATGAGCCGGCACTTTAACAGGAAGCTTATCCTTGCTGGTATCGAGTTTTGCAATGTCTTTCTGCCTCCATAGATCGCGTACTTTTAATTTACCTTTCAATCCGAGTTGTTGAAAATCTGAAAATGGTACGTCAACCGGCTCGAGTCCAAAATTGCAGAAACCAACTGCGCGACTTCCGTCTTCCAACTCTTTCACATACACTCGCAGGTCTCCTTTTTTTACCTGGCAGGTTGCCTGTTTACCAAGCGCGTCCTGGTTCACCGCGATCACTTCATCGTTAGTGAGCAGATTGAGCGTAAATGGATCAAGTTTTTCCATGTCGCACCCAATTAATAAAGGCGCTGAGAAAAGACTCCAGAGGCTAAAGTGAAGATATTGTTCATCAGGCTTAAGTTTGCTTGCATGAGGATTGCCCCAACCCACCGTTCCCAGCACAAGCATGTCTGGATCGTTCCAATTACCAGGCTTTGCATAGGGGGCTGCTTTGTCCTGTGCCAGTGCAATACTTGATACACTTGCCCACGTATCAGTAATATCATTGGTCGTGCGCCAGCAACTGCCGCCTACAGAATCGCCCCATTTCCAAACATCTGACATACCATATTGGCAAAGACTAAATACTATGTCGCGAGGCTGCTGTTGCAAATATTTGCCCATGAGTGAAAATGGCGCAGTCGCTGTTGAAAGCGCATTACCTCCTCTGTAAGATAATGATGAAACTTTATAAGGGTCATTATCCGGCATACCATTAATGACATTACCGTAACTGCACCAATCATATTTCAGATAATCAAATCCCCAGTTAGCATAGCTCTCCGCATCTTGTTTTTCATAACCGTAGCTGCCTGCACAACCGCCACACGTCCATGGACCCGGGCTGGAGTAAAGACCTATTTTTAGTCCAAGACCGTGAACATAATCTGCCAGGGCCTTCATGTCTTTAAAACGTGCATTGGGGATGATGTTGCCGGAATCATCACGAAACTGGCCTCTTAAAGACTGATCCTTTGAATCGCGGTGGTTTTGCCAGAAATCATCAATGTTCACGTAGCTCCAGCCATGATAAATAAGGCCGGATTTTACCATGGCGTCAGCAGCTCTTTTCACTTTGTCGGCTGACACCTCTCCCGCAAAACAGTTCCAACTGTTCCATCCCATAGGCGGGGTTAGTGCGATCCGGTCACCACATATGATCCGGAAACCTTTTTCTGCAACACCTTTTGCATTGCGGGCTTTGAGTGTAACTTTAAAGGTGCCTGCGGTTTGGAGCATGCCTGTAATAACACCGGTTTGCGCATCTAAAGAAAGACCGGCTGGCAGCTCAGTGGCAGAGAAAGCCATCGGTCTGTCACCCGTTGCTGCAATATGAAACTGGAACGGTGAGCCGGGCCTTACACCAAATACTTTGGGTCCGTTAATGCGCGGGAAGGCCGGGGGTTTGGGGGTTAAAATATAAGGATCGGCTGGTATAGGATTGTAGGTTGAAAAAGTTGAAGCGCCGATGGTTTCAAATTTAGCGTCTACCCAATCTGCATGGTCATAATAATTTCCGTTGCCTCCATCATTCACCACCAGCTCCATCTTCTGAATGCCGTTGAGCATTACCTGGCATGGCCTGGCACTATCGCCTAAGCGCATCACTCCACTTGACCATAATTTTTTACCATCTCCGTATACCACAAATTCGGCAGCAGGATCGTGCCCTGTTACTTCATCATCAATGCCCACTTTTGCGCTAAATGATGCAGCTTGTCCCTTCAACAGAATGAAGAGAGAACTCTCTGCGTGCGTGCCAAATCCACGTTCAAAACTGCGACCGGCAATGGTGAATGTCTTATTGTCTACTGATCTGTTTTTCTTAGGAACGCCATATCCCTGTGTAGCGACACTTATATCCAATTGATCGAGCCATATGGTTTGCGCGTTTAGTTGATAATTTGAAAACACACAGACAAAAGCTAATATGCCTGCTAATATTCTATTTTTCATAATTTCGGTTACATGTCAACGTGAGCAATAAACTATTGCAACGAGAAGATCAGCCTTCTATTTTTCAACACATAGTGCATTGCAAAAATAATTTACAAGTTCTCGCCTCTACTATCCTAAAATTCCAATAGAGGGTGGACAGGTTTAAAACTTTTTTTACCAACGATGTTTATAATTTAACAGTGACTTTATTACCCTTGTAGATAATTTCTTTGGTACCTACGACATTTGCATTGCTATCAACATCTTTACCTGCAGCAATTTTTACGATGGTAAACTTGCGTTCGGTAAGCATTCCTGGAAAAGAGCCTGAGCGGTCGCTAATAGTCAACATTTTTTTAGTGTTGTTCCACTGGAAGTTAATGGTGGACAAAACATTTTTTTCGTAATTGTAGTTGTCATTTTCGTCTTCATACAATGTGAATGAACCATCAGCGCCTTCATATACCCGGATTTCCAGGTTATCCCATTTTTTTTCAGTGGCAAACTGCACCTGGGGACCATAAGGAACAATACTACCGGCTTTAATAAACAATGGAATTTTGTCGATACTGGTTGTGTACTCAATATCCTGTCCACCTTTATAATTTTGGTTTGTCCAGAAGTCATACCAATCTGTGCCCTGCGGCAGATAAACTTTTTCAGATTTGGCTTGCGTAAAATCAACCGATACATTTTTTGCTGCCATGGCGGAATCTTTGTTCCACCCTGTGTTCTCATCCGTTTTCACCATTGTTTCCGGGGTGTACTGTGCATTTACAACCGGGCAAACAAGTATCGATTTGCCGAACATATACTCATGGTTTATGTCTCTCACTTTATTGTCGTTAAAATCCATTACCAGCGCACGCATAAATGTCGACTGTGCATGGGTAACCTGCCATGCAGTTGAATAGATGTAAGGCAGCAAAGAGTATCGCAGATTAATCGTTTTTTCTATGGCATTATAAATGGGTTCTCCTTTTTTGCCAAAATTATAAATCTCTCTTGGGATGTCGGTTCCATGTGAACGCATCATTGGTGTAAAGGCACCGAACTGCAACCATCTTACATACAATTCCTGGTACAAAGGGTTTTTCGAACCCGAAACGTTACTCCGGTTCCTGTTATAACTTCCTGCAAAAAAGCCGCCAATATCGCAGTTCCAATACGGGATACCGCTAAGTGAAAAGTTAAGACCCGCAGGTATCTGGTTGCGCAATGATTGCCAGGAGGAATTAACATCGCCGGACCACGTCTGCGCACCATAGCGCTGCTGTCCCGCAAAAGCGGAACGGGTGAGGATAAACACTCTTTTATCCGAAGAAACTTTACGTTGATTATCGTACACGCCACCAACAGTCATCAAGGGAAAGGCGTTTCTCACTTTACGATAGGAACCAAGAAAAGTGGTCGATGGTTTACTGTCAAAATTATCGGGCTCGGTGGAGTCCATCCACCAACCATCTATGCCGGTAGACAATAATCCTTTGCTAAGGTATTTCCAATAAATGGCGCGGGCCGCGGGGTTAAATGGATCATACACTCTTACGCCTGAAGGATAGTCCTTATTTGGCGGCCATTTGTCTACCCCCGACTCTGGCCATGTTTTAAAATTTAACAGCGCATTGATATCATTCAGTTCTTTATATTGCTTTGTTTGCGGACCAAAGGATGACCAGATGGAAATAATCATATGTGCATTCAGGTTATGGACATCGGTAACCATTTTTGGTCCATCGTAAAAATCAGCATTAAGAAAATCCATTGCGTTCCACAGATAATTATTGCCCCAGTATTGCCAGTCTTGAATAATCCCATCTATCGGCACTTTTAGTTCGCGGTATTTTTGCACCACTCCTACCACTTCATCCTGGGTTTTATAACGTTCTTTACTCTGCCAATAACCAAATGTCCATAATGGGAACATTGGTACCTGTCCCGTCAGGTCCCGCATGCCAGAAATAGTGCCGTCCATATTTTTTCCGTAAATAAAGTAGTAGTCTATGCAATCACCAATATCCGATTTGAAAGAAGTGGAGTCTGCATTGTCAGTAAAAATGGTAGGAGAATAATTATCCCAAAACAGCCCATAGCCTTTGGTTGATACAAAGAAGGGAACATAATCGTCTGTATTGCCCTGCACCATATTCATCCGCTGATTTCTTTGCACCAGGTTGCCTTTTTGTTGTTGGCCCAGTCCATAAATAGCTTCTTCTTTATCCAATGCAAAAGCCTGCGTTACGCTGCAAGTTTTTGTACCGGCGTCATCGAAATCGGTAAATGAAGCACCCGATGGCTTTTCGTTTAATAATGCTTTACCCGACCCGTCACTAAATACTACCGATCCGCTTCTCATATCAATGGAGACCTTGACCATTTTGCTGCTCACCAAAAGCTTGTTGTTTTTCTGAACTGCGCTAAGGGCCATTTTCTCAGGAGCTTTGACTACTGAAAGGCTTTGCTTTGTAAAAGAGATGCCTGTCGGAGATTTTATAACGCGAACAATAGTGGGTGAATAAAATTGAATATCTATTTCTGTTGCATTCACTATAACCTTTGCACCTACGTCAGTTTTAGTAAATATTTGTGCATGTAGTGGCACGTTCAATATAAAAGAGACAAAAAGTATCAAACTACCTATGCGCCTTGATCTGAAATTATTCATATCGAATTTACTTGTTAGTTGAGGGGTAAACGAATGACAGCCGGGCCCCTTATTTTTCATAAAAATAGAAAAACCAATTATTCATTTTTACGGCCTTCACGTCGATTAAAACATTTGCCCAGGCTGACTAAAACGAACGGCAACGAAAACAGGCATATATCCTAATGAGAAAAAATAGGGTGGATCAATTAAAAACTTTGTTTTAAAAAATCAATAGCTGTTGGTGAGCAGCGCACAAAGCGGACCTTCACACCAACAGCAGCACATTACCGCTTCACCAGGTTTATCATCACCACATCATTTTCCCTGATATCAATTTCCTGTGAAAAAGGAATATTGGCTTTGATTGTAATTTGCTGAATGTCCGAAGATTTGCCACTGGCCTGACTTTGCAATTTTTCTACCTGTTGCCTGCTCAGTTGCGCGGGACGTCCCATATCTAAGTAACCGGTATAAGAATCATTTTCACGGTAGCCGCATTTGTAAATTTCCATTGTGTAGTTTCCTGCCGGCAAATGCGACAAATTAATTTTCACTTTGCCTTTTGGTTTCGCCGGAAGATCTTTGTTATAATAATTTTGATTGTTGGTAGAATCCGGCAGTGTGTAGGTAAAATCCCACAGCAACATTTGCACGTCGCCACGTGCATTTTTTGTGGCCCATGAACGAGCATCGGTATTCACCAATTCTGTCTTCCCCAGTTTATTTAAAAATTGATAGGCAAAAAAAGCAGGCTTAACAATGCCTTGTATGGTGAGCAATCCAAAGCCACCGTGATAGGGCGTATAGCGTGGGCCGGGCTCTTCGAAAATATCGGTGAACGTCCAATAAGACATGGAGTTTGCATTGTTGCCAACCTGTTTTAATTTTTCTAAAATAAAGGCGGCTTCATGGTAACTGTCGTGAAGTGGATCAGCCGGTGTGTACGACGAGCTCCATTCTGTATAATGCAGTTCCAGCTTTGGTTTAGAAGATGCACTAATTTCTTTTCTCGTTTGTATCACATCGCCGCTTACCGTCATGGGATCTTTGCTTAGCACCGTGCCGCCGTTGCCGTACTCATCCAAAAAGCCTTGCGTTACGCCATATGCATGTGTGCTGATGAAATCGATGGGAACATTGTTCTTAGTGCAAAAGTCAATCGTTTCGCTTTCCCATGCTGCGCCGGCAGTGGCAGGTCCGCCCACTCTATAAGCAGAATTGATTGCTTTCACTGCTTCTGCGGTGTACTTATACAATTTAAAATATTCTTCCTGTGTACTGCTCCAGAAACCGGGCGATAAATTGGGTTCGTTCCACACTTCAAAGTACCAGGATTTTACTTCGGCTTCACCATATCTTTCTGTAAAATGTTGCACAAGATTTTTTATCAATGCTGCCCATTTATTATAATCCTTTGGTGGTGTTACATTGCCCTTCCACCAAAAAATGGTTTTGTTACCGCTTGCCAGTGCATTGGGCATAAAACCCAGTTCCACAAAGGGTTTCATTCCTATGCTTTGCAAAAAGTCGAACAACGCATCTACATACATGTAATTATAAACGAGATTGCCTTTACTGTCTTCGGTATACACAGCCATGTCATCTGTAAGCAGGCCATGCATACGGATATACTTAAATCCGCACTGCTTTTTCACATAGGCCAGTTGTTGCTGCCAGTCGGCGCGGAGCCCTTCATTTGCCCTGCCCGCTCCTACACATTCTTTAAACATCGTACTAAAGTCGCCGGATGCTTTGTTGTAATCAAGGGTAATTGTTCTTTGTGCAAAGGCCAACGTACAAATAGCATGTAATGCACAACCTAAAAGAACTTTTTTTTTATTCCACATAATGCTACTTTAAGTCTGGTCGATGTTTTTTATAACGTTTTTATTTTCTTTTGCTTTAATGGTTCCATAGTAGCCAGTGGCCAGTGTTGTAGCACATCACGCCCAACTGGCTACCGGCTACAGGCAATTCTTCTCTAAAGTGCAGCCTTTATCGCATTTACTGTTTGCTGGTCCTTTATCGTATTATTAACCCTGTCAAAAACACCACCTGTTTCCCAAAGAAATGGCCTGGCGCCTATCGCAAGGCATTGTTTGGTGAGGTAGGTATACCACGCATTTACTGATGCATTATGCTTTGCTATCTCAGCAGGTACATGCATAGGATCTGTTGACGTTCTTCTGTTGGCAGAATACTCACCCATGATCAATGGAACGCCTTTGTCAATATAATCTGCTTTCATTTTATTAAAGTAGGCCAACTGATCCGCTTCTTCGCCAGCAGTTGCATTGCGGTAAGAACTATCAATAGCGGAATGGTTGCCTGCGCCCCAATAATATAAAATGTATCCCCAGCCACCTTCTGAAGGATCAGCGTCCAATATGGAAAAACTGGTGGGTGTGTAATTATGAAACTCAAACATCAAACGATCAGCTACGCGGTCGTTAGGGAAATATCTTCCTGGTTTTATAAACTCTTCAGGGCCCTGAATGGCAATGGTCCTATAGGCGTTTCTTCCTCCGGTTGAACGCACTGCATCGATACAAGCCTGGTGATATGCCACCAGATTTTTTGCTTCCGCATCACTGGTCACGTTGAAGGGCTCATTGGCACTCGCAAATAATACGTGCTCATCAAAGTCACGCATAGCCGTTGCTATCTGCTGCCAGTACGCGGTTTGGCGGGCAATAGTAATATCTTTTTTACTATCTGCTGCGTTTCCTGCACCTTCCAGCCAACCACCGTCCCAATGTATATTGAGCACAACATACAGGTCGTTGTTAACGCACATCTGCACAACTTTTTTTACAGAGTCCATCCAGGCCTGTGGTACCTGCGCAGTGGCATTATCGCCGCCATGTAAATACCAGCCCGCCGGTATACGAACGGCGTTAAAGCCGGTTTGTTTTAAGAGTTTAAAATAATTGTCGGTTGGTCCGGGATTGATATTTACCAGCTCCAATGTGTTGCCGAGGTTTACTCCCAATTTGAATTTAGTGAGTAATTGCGCGGCCGTGCTTCCCATTCCTGTTGCATCAGCTGGCTTAGGCGAGGTATTGTAGTTTGGAAAAATATACGGGAACTGATAGACATTTATTCTTCGCGCAAGTCCATCTGCTGAATTAACAAGAACAATTTTGGAACGGGCGGCACCGGTGTAATTTGTATCAGCAACAGATAGCTGAATGCTGGCATTGCCGGCAGCGCCGGATACCGAGCTAAGTTTTACCCAACCAAGCCCGGCTGTGTCTATGCTCCACGAAGTATTACTGCTAAACGTTATCGTTTTTTTCCCTCCCGTAGCAGCAACCGTATCGGTTTGGTTGGCCAGTGACAGCTGCGATTCCGCGGATGTTTTTTTGCAGGAAGACGCAGCAGCCACACCTGCGAGAACCATTGTGAAAAGTATGGATTGAATATTTTTATTTGTCATGTTCGTTTGTTTTTTTAAGCACCACTGAGTTAAAAATCTTTGTCGGTTACTACGATCGAATTTTATTTAATTTTTACAACACGTATGTTATCAAAGGCCGCGTAGTATCCTGTCGGGTTGGTAGCCGCACTGTAGTTGTGCATATACAGGTTCATGCCTGTTTTGCCTGAATTACCCACCAGGCTCGTAAGTGTTGATATGGGTATTCCAAGACCATCGCCTAATGTGGCGCTTTTGTTTTTGAAAGATGATAGCGGAATAGTAACAGTCACCCAGCCGTTTGTTTTAAAATCTACAGCACCGGACGATGTTTGCCATGGTTCATAGCGATACATGATGTTGCCCGATACACCACTCTGGATACAAAGAGAGGCACCGTTCCATGGTTTCGGCACATTCATTTCAAATTTTATTGCCCAATTTTCAGGCGCGTCAGATATGTTGCCGGCTGGTATCCATTGTGCATCACCCAAACGAATGCCTGTGCTTCCATTGTTACCGTCTCCACTGTTTAATGGTGAATTAATGAGCGACATGAACATGGTTGGATCGCCCGCGAATAAAGGGTCGTAAGGTGGCCAGCCCGAATTTGGATCGCCGCTTTGCAATGAAGCACCTCCCCACCACTGCCAGCCAAACTGATCGCCCCACTCCATGTTTCCAATCATACCTGTTAAAATATCATTCACCTTAAATGTAGTGGTGGCCGTGCCATACAACGTAGTGACAGTAACGGTACCCGCAGAATTTAATGCCGGGCATTTGAATGCGATGTATGAAAAATCAGGGGCCGTATTATACGCCGCTATATTGGTTCCGGCAAAATTGACACTCTTTACATCCTTGAACGCGGCACCATAAATGTAAACAGAATCACCCACTGCAGGATTTTCGTTTGAAATAGAAATGATACTCGGTTTGCCTACTGAATATATTTTTGTTGTCGTTGCAGTGCCGGCTTTTGCGACTACTGTTATCGGGCCACCGGGAACTTCCGCCAAAGGAGGACATATAAACCTGATAGCGCTACCAAGGGAATCAAC
>Ga0318567_10000052_pt1 | contig 52913 bp, 26 predicted proteins | sample GRESIP088b5f20_FD_203691 | JGI IMG/M metagenome (GOLD analysis project Ga0318567, IMG submission 203691) | Tropical soil microbial communities from Luquillo Experimental Forest, Puerto Rico - GRE.SIPMG.088b5f20 | ecosystem: Environmental > Terrestrial > Soil > Tropical forest > Bulk soil...
TTTTTATCCTGATAAATCATTCATCAATTTCATTACCATCCGTGGCTTTACGATGGAACAAGCGGCTACCAATTGGGCGCCTCCTACAGCAGAACAAATGGGATTGATTGGCACACATTGGAGCAAAGGATGGATCATTGAAAATAATGTAGTGCAATATTCAAAATGCGTTGGCATTGCATTGGGAAAATATGGTGATGATCACGACAACAATCAAACTGAATCGGCCGAAGGGTATGTAGGCACCATCAACAGAGCGCTCGCTTACGGATGGAACAAAGGCACGATAGGCGGACATATTGTTCGCAACAATACAGTTGCTTATTGTGAGCAGACTGGTATTGTTGGCAGTATGGGCTGTGCCTTTAGTGTTGTTGAGAATAATGTGATCCATGATATTCACGTCAGGAAATTGTTTACCGGCGCTGAAATGGCAGGTATTAAGTTTCACGGGGCAGTAGATGTGCAAATTAAAAACAACCACATCTACAATACCAACATGGGTATCTGGTTGGACTGGATGGCACAAGGCGCACAAATCAAAAACAATTTGTTTAATGATAATGGTATTGATATCTTTTTAGAAGTAGATCACGGCCCGATGCTGGTGAGCAATAACATTATGTTGTCGGCAAAAAATTTACTGATGAATTCCAGCGGTGCTGCATTTGTTCATAATCTTTTTGCGGGCAAGATGGAAGTAATAAATTATGACAGCCGTTTGACACCTTATCATAAACCACATTCAACATTCGTTGCAGCCTTACATGATAACCCGGGTGGCGACATTCAATTTGTCAATAACATTTTTGTAAAGCAGGGAAATGCATCGCCGTACAGCAAAGCATTGTTGCCCGTTGTTTTTTCCGGTAACGTGTACACAAAGGGAAGTGTAATGATCAAGCAAGGAGAAGATGCTAAAAAGAGATTTGGAGAGATGAATAAGTTAGCAAAAGAAAGCATGAGTAAATATCACGAACAAAATGCCACAGAACAAAATGCAGTAGTGGATACTAATTTCAATGCCGCAGCTCGTTTACTCGAAGAAGGAAAAAGCATATACCTCGAAATAGCCTTTAATAAAAGCAAAATAACAAACCAGCGCAAACCCGTTACTACAGCAACTTTGAGCAAGGCCATCGTTCCGGATCTGCCTTTTGAAAATACAGATGGCACACCGGTGAAAATTGATACAGACTATTCAGGAAAAAAGAGAAACATGGCAAACCCTTTCCCTGGGCCGTTTGAAGTGGTAAGTGATGGAATGCAAAAGATAAAAGTTTGGTAAGAGAAATTAATAATTAATAATAAAGAATTAATAAGGCTGCATTAGTGATTGATGTGGCCTTATTAATTACTTCGTTTAGAATGTCCCATCAATTAATTATTAATTGTTAATTATTAATTCAATTATTCGGATGCTACTAATAACTAATTTTTCATGAAACAATTATTATCTCTCTTTCTGGTCATTCTATTTCTCAATGTGAAAGCACAGCAGCAGAGATCGGAAGAAAACTTTGACAAAAACTGGCTCTTTGCACGTTATGGTTTACAAGCTAATGGAACAACCATAGTGGAGCCGGAAGGATTGGAGCAAAAAGATTTTAATGACCTACAATGGCGAAAACTTGATCTTCCGCACGACTGGGGAATTGAAGGGCCTTTCAGGCAAGATCTCGATGGCTATACAGGCAAGCTCCCCTGGAAAGGAATTGGTTGGTACAGAAAACATTTTACCATTTCGTCGTCAGAAAAAAACAGGCAGCTATACGTTGATTTTGATGGTGCGATGGCGAATGCAGAGATATGGCTGAACGGACACAAGGTAGGAGAGCATCCTTACGGCTACACTTCTTTTCGCGTTGAGTTAACGCCTTATGTTTTGTATGGAAAAGAAAATGTAATTGCTGTAAAGTTAAACACCGAAAAACTTGGATCGCGGTGGTATCCCGGTGCAGGAATTTATCGTCATGTAAGATTGGTAAAAACAAATAATCTGCATGTGGCACATTGGGGCGTGTTTGTAACAACGCCAACTGTTGCAGCAGATACAAGTGTAGCGAATGTAGAAGTGAAAATAGAAAACAGTTCATCGCAAAAAACGAATGTTGCTTATGTAACGGAAATTTTTGAACTGGATAGCAATGATAATCCCGTAAAGAAAGTTGCCAGCTCTCAAAAGCAAACGATGTTGATTGAGAGCCATCAGTCAGGCACGCAGAACGTTGTTGTGAAAGTGCCTCGTCCGTTGTTATGGGACCTCGAACATACGAACAGGTACCAGGCCAGAGTTTTAGTGTATACAAAAAACAATTTGACGGACGACTACAGATCATCCTTTGGTTTTCGAACGATTCAATTTACACATGACAACGGCTTTTTGTTAAATGGAAAAAGAGTGCAAATACAAGGCACCTGCAATCACCACGATTTAGGTGCGCTCGGTGCAGCCATTAATGAATCTGCACTTAGGAGGCAGCTAAGTATTTTAAAACAAATGGGCTGCAATGCTTTGCGTACTTCACATAACCCGCCCGCGCCAGAGTTGCTGATGCTTGCCGATAAGATGGGCTTCTTAGTGATGGATGAAGCATTCGATTGCTTTCAAATTTCCAAAGACAATAAAAATAAAAATGATTACGCTCGCTGGTTTGATCAATGGCATGAAAATGATCTGAGCAGTTTAATACTTCGCGACAGAAACCATCCTTCGGTGATTATGTGGAGTATGGGCAATGAAATTCCAGAGCAGCACTTGCACGATAAGTTTTACCTGTTTGCTGAATTGAGAAATATTATTCATCACTACGATTCTACACGCCCCGCAACCTGTGGTATTTCACTGCCAAAAGAAACGGCGTTTAGTGGCGTTGAGTTAAATGTTGACGTACATGGAATGAACTATGCTTCCGGTAAAGCCTACGGCGGAGCTGATTTGTACAATAGATTTATCAATTACAAAGGGCATGAAAATCTGCCGGGATATGGCAGCGAAACAAGTTCAACGATGAGCTCAAGAGGAGAATATTTTCCTTCGAAATTTCAAATGTCATCATACGATCTATCCGAGCCCGGCTGGGGTTCATTGCCGGATGCAGAGTTCGAAGCACTTGATCGCTATCCTGCAATTTGTGGTGAATTTGTGTGGACAGGTTTTGATTACCTCGGAGAGCCCACACCGTTTAACAGTGATAACAGCGTGTTGTTAAATCACACTGGTTTATCAGCAGAAGCGTTGCAAAAAGAAAAAGAGCGATTGGAGAAAATAGAACAAAAACGTCCACCATCCCGCAGCAGTTATTTTGGTATTGTTGACATCGCCGGTTTTCCTAAAGACAGATTTTATTTATACCAGGCAAGATGGCGGCCTGATCTTCCAATGGTGCACATTTTACCCCACTGGAATTTTCCTGATCGCGTAGGCAAAATAACACCTGTGTTTGTTTATACATCAGGAGACGAAGCTGAATTGTTTTTAAATGGAAAGTCATTGGGTCGCAAAAAGAAAGCGCCTTTTGAATATCGACTGAGATGGGACAGTGTGCGCTATGAGCCCGGAGAACTAAAAGCGATTGCGTATAAGAATGGTGCAGAGTGGAGTTCTTCAACGGTTAAAACAACAGACGTTGCGAGCAAGCTGACTGCAGTTGCAGATAAATCAACAGTGTCAGCAAACGGTGAGGACCTTGTGTTTGTGACAGTATCCGTAACTGATAAAAACGGACTGGTTGTACCCAACGCTCATAATCCTATTAAATGCAGCTTACAGGGAGACGGTGAAATAGTGGCTACCGATAATGGTGATCCCACTTGTTTGATTTCATTTTCCAATCCGGCACGTCCCGCATTTAACGGGTTATTGCTTGTGGTGATAAAAGCAAAAAATAAAGCAACAGGTAATTTGCAGTTGACTGTCGAATCCGAAGGCTTGCAAAAAGCAACCACACAGATACAGATAAAATAATTCAACGTACTAAAACTGAATGGATGAAAAATAAATGGACATGGATATTGTTTTTTTTCGGTCTTATTCATGTAAATCTCTACGGGCAGTCTGGTGGAAAAACAAACAAGAAAATAAAACACAATCAGCAGGAACAAAGTTCCCAAGCGGTTGAAAGGCGCAATCCAATTTGCCCGCCGGGCCTGTACATTGCCGATCCTGAAGTGCGTGTAATGCCTGATGGAAGAGTGTATTTATATGGTTCGCGGGATGAACCCGGCAATGCCTGGTGTTCCCGCTCATACAATGTGTTGTCAACTTCCGATCTTGTGAAATGGGAGGTTGAGCAAACATCATTTGCTACCGATGGTGTGGGAAAGCAAACAGATTATACCAATAACATTTTGTATGCGCCCGATTGTATTGAAAAGAACAACCAGTACTATTTATATTATTGTTTGGCAGCAGGTGACAAAGATGATGAAGGTGTTGCAGTAGCAAGCTCTCCTTACGGTCCATTTGTAAATGGTAAAAAAATTACGGGCATCAAAGGCATCGATCCTTCTGTGTTTATCGACGATGATGGACAAGCATATTTGTTTTGGGGACAAGCCTACGCAAAAGCTGCGAAGTTGAGTAAAGATATGTTAAGCATAGAAGGTCCCATTCACGACAGTGTATTGACCTACCAGGAACATGCGTTTAATGAAGGCAGTTCTGTGAGAAAAATTAACGGCGTTTATTATTACGTATATGCCAGTCATAAACGCCACGGAGAATCAAACTGCGCAACACTATGTTATGCTACTTCTACATCCGTATTTGGACCGTACACTTATCGCGGAGTAGTAATTGATAACTGGGGGAGTGCGAGAAGCCTTGTGAATAATCATGGATGTCTTGCCCAAATAAAAGGACAGTGGTATATCTTTTATCACCGGCCAACACATGGCGTTGCAACGATGCGCAAAGCTTGCATGGAGCCCGTTTATTTTAATGCCGATGGAAGCATCAATGAAGTGGAAATGACCACGGGAGCGGGAACTGACATCAATCCCCTGCAAAGAATGGAAGCGGCCAGGGCATGTTTGATGTCAGGAAACGTAAAGGTTGCAGTAAGAAGACCGAACAATGATATACCAATTGAATATCTTGCAGCAATAAGGAACAATGATAACGCGACCTGGAGATACTTTGATTTTACGGGAAAAAATGTTTCAGCATTTACATGCAAAACATGGGGCAATAGTTTAGCAGGGCAAATTGAAATTCACATTGACTCGGCAAAAGGAGCCATCATTGGCACTTGCGATGTTGCACCTACAAAAGAAAATGTTGCGTATGCTATTCATACTGCCCAGGTAAAAAAAATCTCGGGAAGACATGCCGTTGTAATGGTATTTAAAAGCAACAATCCTGAAGAGGATAAGAAAGATTTGATGAATTTGGAGTGGTTTAGTTTTCAGTAAAAGTAAGGGGTAGGGGAATTAGGAATTAAGAATTCAATTCAGTTCGGCGATTTTTTAATTACAAACTGTATCTAGTCAATAACGAAAGACTGCTTGTCATACCGACGAAGGAGGTATCCGGGTGTTTCTTTTTATAGCATGCACGAAAGTGTAAAACCCAGATCCCTCCTGCGTCGGGATGACAAGCAACATTCATTATATTTTTCGGACAACCTAAATACATGACATTGAATAAGAAATTAGGAATTAGTTTTGCGATGCCTAAAAAATAAAATAGAAAATGAAAAAGATTTTAAACTATGCTGTTATTGTTACTGCACTGATGTTTAACTTAAGTTGTAAATCTTCTAAACAAACTCAAAGTTCTTCAAGCGAAACAATTACTGTACTTACATACAATGTTAGAAATTGCCTGGGGTTAGACAATACAGTAAATTATCAGCGCGTTGCCAATGTGATTTCAAAGATCAACGCAGATGTAGTGGCAATTCAGGAACTGGACAGCGTTACCAACAGAAGCAAGCATGTAAGCGTGTTGCATGAGTTGGCAAGGTTTACTGGACTGGTGCCCACTTATCATGCATCCATTAATTTTTCAGGAGGTAAATATGGTATCGGCATTCTTTCGAAAGAAACACCTCTGCACATTGAAGGAATCGCATTGCCCGGAAAAGAAGAGCAAAGAAGCGCTGTAGTTGTTGAAATGAAAAACTATGTTTTTGTCTGCACACATTTTTCACTGACAGAAGAAGACCGGATAAAATCTGTGTCATTAATAGATGAGTTGACGGCAAAATATGCTAAACCAGTATTGCTCGGCGGTGATTTGAACGCCACTCCGGAATCTTCAGTTGTAAAAGCATTTTCAAAAAACTGGAATGTGCTGACAGATACTTCGAAGTTTACGATCCCTGCAAACAAACCAACTGAATGCATCGACTACATTATGGCACGCAAGCAGGAGAAGTATAAATTCAACGTTCTGCAATCTGTAGTAGAAAATGAACCTGTGGCATCTGATCATTTGCCTGTTTGGATAAAATTAAGAGTGGAGAAGAAATAGATATCGATAGAAAATGACCCATGAAAAGTAAAATCTGTATTGTTTATATCCTCTCTTTTTTGAGTGTTGTTGGCGCCGGCGTAAAGGCTGCTGACAACACGCCGTTTATCAAAGGATATTTAAAGAATTGCAATAATGAGAAAGTCTATATCGCCTATGAAGACACTAAGGATAGTGTTCAAACCAATAAGGATGGATATTTCTATTACCTGGCTTCAAACATTAAAAGGGCCTCCATCGTTACTCTCATTGTGCCTGGCAGGATTAGCCCGAATTTTTATTTGGCTCCTGGGTTTAAACTTTCTATAAAGTCAGACGCGACAAGTCAAAAGAACTTTTATGATTCTCTGCAACTAACAGGAATCGGCTCTGTGTCAAACCTCTACTTCAAATATTTTTATCTGTTGCAAAGTAAAAGGACACCGTCGCCGCTGTCAGACGGATGGTATAATATTAAATTTGGTTCATTCGCTAACGATGGATTGGGAAAACTGCAGCTTGACTCATTTACTCGTTTTGTTTCGGACTCAATATTTGGCCCAAAAAACAAGGAGCCCAATCATGAAACATTTAAAACTTTATCAATCGCGGCTAACAATTTAAATCAGCTATCATATTTATTTGACTATGCCTGGATGAACGATTTGAGCCGCGAGCAGAAAAACACACTTTTACATGAATGTATCGATAGTGGATTTTTGAAAGGTTTGCTTAACGATGAATATTTGGTACTTGGCCGTGGCTATAAGGAACTTGTCACCTTTTTATATTTGGATTATCTCGCAGAAAGCGAGTTGCTGAAAAGTCCTGAAAAACAGATAAATCCATTTGAGGTAAAGATGAAAATAGTTGACTCTTTATATCCGGCTGAATTAAAAGCCTACGCCTTCAATTTCTGTATAGCGAAAAAAATACCTGATGTTTTTAGTTTGCGTGAGCTAGAGAGTGTCTATCCTTTTATTCTAAAAGAAACGAATAGTGAACTGAAGAAAGGTCTACTTAAATCTTATGAGAAAAGAAAGGAAGAGTTAAGCGTTGTAGATGTTGGAAGGCCTGCTCCTGTATTCAACTTGCCGGATGCCGATGGGAAAATGTTTAGCCTCAAAGATTTTAAGGGCAAAGTGGTTTTGATTGACTTGTGGGCGAGTTTTTGCGGTCCTTGCATACAAGAATTACCGGCCCTGAAAAAAATTGTGGATGAATATAGTAATTCAAATAAAGTTCAGTTTATAAGCATAGCTTGCAATGATGTAAAGGGAAGGGAAAAAAGAAAACAGATTGCCGAACAACTTAATGTAAACTGGTTACAATTAGAGGATAAAAATGACTTCGTGTACAACAATTATAAAGTAACCTTTATTCCCAGATTTATTTTGATAGATAAAGCTGGAAATATATTGGATTTTGATGCGCCTGAACCTAGCAATAGAGAGGCATTGGTAAAAGCTTTAAACAAAGCAATTGGGAATTAGAACTTGCAAATAACCCCAGAAGGCCAGGTGGCAAAACCAGACTGCAATGATTTTTTAAACATCCAAATCGCAATTAAAATGCCTCAAATTAGCAAAGCTATTTTGAGGCATTTTTAATTGACGTGTTCGCATCGCGAAATCTATTTTCAATTTCTTCGCGGGTGCAACAGGGCGAATTCAATTCGCCCCTACGGGTACCCCATTTTCAATTTTCAACTATCAAATTTCTAATCATTAAAAATCGTGACAATCATGAAAATCTGCGTTCCATTCCTCCCCGTTTTCAATTTTCAATTTTCAATTTCCCATTAACTTCCTCCGGAACTATCTCATACTGTTTTAAAAACTCTCTTGGCGACAAACCTTTAATTTCCTTGAAGTGTGTATTAAAGTTGGAGATGCTGTTATAGCCGCTGTCATAGCAGGCTTCCGTTACATTGTGATTTCCTTCAAGCAGCAATTTGGCCGCATGAGTAATACGAATTTCCTTGATAAAGTCTATTAAGGTTCTGTTCGTTTTTTGTTTAAAAAATCGGCAGAATGCAGAAGTAGACATTGATGTGATGTCTGCTACTTCCTGCAGGCTTATATCATTCTTGAAGTTCATGAAAATATGATCAAATACTTTGTTGATCTTTTGCGCTTCAGAAGAACTGTCTACCGAGTTGAAAAAAGGCGATGACAATATTTTAGCAGAAGGCGATTGCGATAAAATATCAAGCAGCTGCAACATTAACGCTGCCCTGGCTAAACCTGTTTCAAACAGCATTTGCTGCATCACCATTCTGGCTCTCGCCACCGTTTCTCCTGAAAAGGAAAGACCTTTTGCCGCATTGTTGAAAAGAGTGATCAATGCTTTGGCTTCCGGTTTTTCTAATAGTTGATTGCCTAAGAAATTGGGGAAAAAGTGAATCACTGTAACATGTGGCTGTATCATAGGATCGATGGCCCTGTAGTATTGCCAGCAGTGCGGCAGGTAACTGCCAAGCAGCACGAGTTCTGCGCCCTCAAAGTCTTCGATATGATCTCCAATAAATCGTTTGCCCGAACAATTTTCAATCAAAGCAATCTCGAAGTTGACATGGCTTTTAAGTGCGGTATATTTTTTTACCTCGAGCGATTCAGATCGAATGGTAAATGACTGATCTGGAGGGAATATGAAGTTCTCGTATATGTATTGCATCGTTAGTCGGCTTGGCTTGCAATGTAAAAAAAATAATAATTCTCCGCGTGTTTTCTTTCCGCGGAATGATTGGAAATGCGGTCTGACATTAATATTAAGGCCATGAAAGCATTAGCCACTGCAATTTTTTCTCCAACAGTTTGTGTTTTAAATGTCTGAGTATTAAATAGTAAATCGGTTGCACTCGAAGCCTCACACATCAAAGAATGTGAGCAGATAATCCCTCACATTAAAAATAAGTGTAGCAACATTAGTGATACGATTAATAAATCAGATGTTAAAAAAACGGTAATGATTGGCAAATAACAAGTTGTTATCGGCTAGTGGAAAAAGGAATTTTGGGTTAGTAGAAAATGTGATAACTGTATTTCAATTATCTGTTAATTTCTAAATTTTAACCTAATGATCAGTTTGCCAAAACTAAAGATGATTGCATCGAGCATTGTATGTATGCTCCTGCTCTGCAACCTGGCTCATGCACAAGCACCCATAGTGGTAAAAGGCGTGATACAGGACTCCAAAGATTTATCTCCCCTTGCCGGAGCTGTTATTCAACAGGAGGGAGGCTCCCTAAAAACTGCTACGAATGACAAAGGAACATTCGAAATTAAAGTTCCCGCTACAAGTAAGCTTGTTGTAACAATGGTTGGTTACAACGCCGTGGTTGTAAACGCTGCGGCAAACGTAGTTGTAAAACTCGAAGCGCATGCCGGTAATCTCGAAGACGTAGTTGTAATCGGTTATGGCAGTCAAAAGAAAGAATTGCTTACCGGTTCCGTTGCCCAGGTGAAGATCAAGCAAGCGGATATAGAAGTGCCCACAACTAATATGGGTAACCTCTTGGCCGGTAAAATGGCGGGTGTTAACGTATCCACACCAAATGGTTTGCCTGGTTCGCAGCCTACCATCACCATTAGAACAGCCAGTTCATGGAACACTGCGCCCGTTCTGTATGTGATCGATGGAAAAATTGCGGGTGCAGGAGATTTCAATAACCTTAGCCCAAATGAAGTGGATAATGTTACAGTATTGAAAGATGCTGCAACAACCGCTGCTTATGGATCAAGAGCTGGAGGCGGTGTAATTTTGGTAACTACAAAAAGAGGAACCAGCGGAAAGGCACAGGTCCAGTATTCTTTCAACACCGGCCGGGATGTGCGCGGTAAGAACATGGATTTGACCAGCGCTGTTGAATGGGGTAATATCTATGCAAGAATCTGGGGATATGGTGTTCCGGGACCTGCAGGTTGTCCGTGGACCCCTGCCGACTCAACTTATTTCGCTACACACAATTTCGGTGGTGCGGGCGATGGTTACGGATTCAATTTGTTGAAAGATGTTTACCGCAATCCGGTAACAACTACCCACAATTTGAGCGTTTCCGGTGGTACGGATAAGATCAAATATTTCGTTGGTGGATCATATGTTGACCAACAATCTTTTCTTAATGGTTTGGAGTTTAAAAAATATAATTTAAGAGCCAACATTACCGCTGATATCACCAGGGACTTCAGCCTTTTTGCTGGTGTTTCCCTGAATGATAATTGGTCGTACGGACCAAGCTCTAATAGTGGTGCAGTAGATGGCGACATGTACACTAAACTGCTGGTTTGGCAACCTTATATGCCTTCATTTACTACCAGCGGTAAACCGGTTGATTATTTCTGGATCACAAATAAGTCTGCAGAAGCCAATGGCGCCGCAGGGTACAGCCACTCGGAAAATATCAAGCCGGTTGCCAATATCAGTTTAACGTATAAAATGCCATTTTTAAAGGGCATGAGTGCGAAAGTTACTTTCAATAAATCTTATACCTCTTACCAGAATAAGATATTTACACAGCCCTTTAAAATGTACCAGGTTAAACAATACACACCTGTACAGTGGGGTATTAACGACAGCGACATCGTAAGTGTTCGTAATTCTTCTCAGGCACCGTCGCTCGAACAGTATGGTTCATGGTCACAGGATAAACAACTGGATCTGCAATTGAACTATACAAGATCTTTCGGACAGCATCACGTGAACGCAAACTTGGTATATGAAAGCTGGGAATCAAGAGGCAATGGTGTTGATGCTTGGATCAATGGCTTCCCATTGTACACCACTGACCAGTGGTGGGCAGCAACCAGTGCAAGTATTGTTAACAATACAGCTACCAAAGGCGTGAGCAACAGCTACGGTACAGAGAGTGTTGATGGTCGTAGATCATGGGTGGGCCAGTTTATGTATGACTATGCTGGCAAATACATGGCCAACTTTACTTATCGCTACGATGGTTCAATGAAATTTGCGCCGGACCATCGCTGGGGCTTCTTCCCGGGTGGATCTGTGGGTTGGATCGTCTCTAAAGAAAATTTCTTCAAGTCCAATGTCATCGATATGTTGAAGGTTAGGGCCTCCGCGGGTTTAACGGGTTTCGATGGCGTGGGTGGATACCAATGGCAGGCTACCTACAAGGGAGGCAGCAGTGCATTCTTTGGCAATCCTGGAGTGTCTTTGAATCCAGGTCTGCAATATGGCGGCGTAGTTAATCCAGACATCACATGGGAGAAATATTTGAACAAGAACTTCGCAGTTGATATCAACTTCCTTAAACATTTCAATGCGACAGTTGAATATTGGCACACCCTCACTTATGATATCTTAGCCAACAGGATAAATACTACACCTCCTACGTTTAGCTTGCCACTACCGGCAGTAAACTACGGAAAGGAAAAAGCAGAGGGCTTTGATTTCTCTTTGGGATACAACAGCAGAATCGGACAGGTTAACTTTAACAGTAGTGTTGTTGCTTCTTACGGATATGCATGGTACACCGAGAAAGATCAGAACCCAACCTATGACTATCAAAATCAAATAGGTCCTGGACGTTATACTTCAATGGTTACTGGTTATGTAGTGGATCATATGATCAGAACACAGGCAGATCTGGATGCATGGAACAAAGAACATCCAGGTTATAAATTCAATGGTATCGCAGCACAGGTTGGTCAGTTTGTTTACAAGGACCTGGGCAGTGCAAAAGGAATGGGTGTTGGAGATACAGCGATCAACGGATACGATATTGCAGTATTGAGAGGCAGAAACGAACCTGTTGTAGTCGGTTTGAATTTGGCTGCAGACTGGAAAGGCTTTAGCATTATGGCTAACTTCAACGGTTCATTTGGCCAGTTGAAATCATTTAATGATGTATCCGGTGGGGTTGAGTGGAACAGAATGTGGAAACCTTGGTACGATCAATCATGGACGCCAACCAATACAAATGCATGGTTGCCAAAAAGATTATCTGCTAATGATGGCAACAGAAGCCAGTACACTTCCGGAAGCAATTTCTGGTTGGCTAATGCAAGCTTCCTTCGTTTGAAATTCCTGAACCTTGCTTATACCATTCCACCAACACTCTATCACAAATATCTGCAAAGCGTAAGACTGTATGTTTCTGGTAGCAACCTGTTTGTGATCAGCAAATTCAACAAGAAGTTCTATGATCCTGAAATGGGCAGTGGTACTTCATTCCCTATCGTTAAATCATACAACGCAGGTATCAGTGTAACATTCTAACGTTTACCTAAAAGCGAAATTATTTATGAAAAATATCAATAAGATAATAACTGCCCTTATGGTCACTGCGGCGTTTGGGGCTTGTAAAAAAGGACTGGATTATCAAAATACATATGCGATCAACCCGTCGAATGTTTGGTCAGATTCAACTATGATCAAAGCTTACATCAGCGATATTTACGGCGGTTCCATGCCGGGATGGCCGTTGGGTAGCGGTGGAGGCTCCGATGAAGGAATCTCCGGCAACGGTGTAAACCTGAGCAACTATTTGCAGGGTGTTATTACTGCCGCAACCACCAATACCAACTTGAGTTATACATACATTGACAAGACCAATTATTTTTTGGACCAGGTACAAACGGTGTCGTCGTCAGTTTTAGTGCCTTCTACAAAAGCCAGATTAATGGGCGAGGCAAGGTTTTGGAGAGCGTGGTCCTATTGGGGAATGGTAAGCCAGATAGGCGGTGTGCCGTTGATTTTACATACACAGGATCCTACAAAGCCTTCTTCCTTAAAAGTGCCGCGTAACAAAACTTCCGAGTGTGTTGCGCAGATCATAAAAGATTTGGACAGCGCTGCGTTGGTACTTCCATCTGCATACGGTCCAAATGATTATGGCCGTATTACGAGTGTGGCCGCATTGGGATTAAAAGGCAGGGTCCTGCTTTGGTACGCGAGTCCTTTGTTTAACCCAACCAACGATCAAACAAGATGGCAAAATGCCTACACCGCTACAAAAGCAGCAGTAGATGCAGCCAATGCAGCAGGAAATGGTTTGCTGTCTAACTATCGTAATATCTGGTATTCACAAAACAAAGAGCAGATCATGGTGAACCAGTATTACTATTCTGATCACTACATGAACTTTGCACCTATCAGAGCTGAATCATTTTCAAACGGTGCTTCAAATGGTGATCAACCTTTGTTGCCTTTGTTGGTCGCATATCCAAAAAAAGACGGTAGCGCTCTTGGATTTGATAAAACTCAATTGTCAAACCCTGCATACAATGCACAGTTCGCAACCGATTTTTATACAAACAGAGATGACAGGTTCTACGCAACTGTGTTTGTTGGGGGTACTCCTTATCCTACACCGGATCTTTTGCCTGGACAAGTTACTCCAAGGTCATGGTCATACTGGAATGCATGGAGCTGGTCGAGTGGTGTAACACCCTCTTACGTACTACCTGCTCCCGTACAAACAGGCGGCAATGCTTATTATTCCAACATTATGGCACCTGTACAGGGAGCCGGAGGCAACCCAGGTATCATCGGTTTCTTTGACAGAAAAGGTTTAGATACTTCGATAGACAGAACTGCATTGGTAGGCGTGGCTTCCGGTGCAAAGAGCTGGTGGAGTCCTATGCGTTATGCAGAATTGATTTTGAACTATGGCGAATGTGCCAACGAGTTGGGTAAAAGCACTGAGGCGCTGGGCGTGTTGTATCAACTTCGCCAAAGAGCAAATATCACTCCGGGTGCTTCCAACAACTACGGCGTAACTGCAACTTCTCAGTCTGATATCCGCACTGCGTATATCCTGGAGCGCCAGGTAGAGCTTGCATTTGAAGGATTCAGATTCGGAGATTTGAGAAGATGGAAACGTTACGACATCTTAAACAACCAGGGATCAAGACAGGGATTGATTTTGATGTTGAACCCGGGTGCAACACTTCCTTCTTCTACAGATAACATCATGAATCCGGCAGTTAGAGCTAACTTCTCATTCGTGTGTGTAAACAACATGGATATCAATAAAACATCGTCACAGGTTTACAACCTCGATCTGAACCATTGGTTCATGGCGTTGAATCCTGCGCAAATTTCTATTGAACCAGATATGTTGCCACAAAATAATGAGTGGGGTGGCACGTTCGATCCATTGCAATAAGATTTTTTTGAGAGAGAATCGTTGGTTTGAAAAGGAGGAAATAAAAACTCCTTTTCATTCCGATTGCCCGGAAACACCAATGTTCTATTCGATATAAAGACTGTTTTCTCATGGCTAGTTTTTGGTTTGAGTAAGGGAGGCCGGCAATCCTCCCTTCATTTTTTCAGCGTGTAATAAATTATTTTAATAAAGGACAGTGTGTTTGGAAAAGAAAATCTTCGTCGTTTTGGTCAGTTTTTGTATGAAAGGAGGAGGCAATTCCTCCTTTCTTTTTTTATAGACGTTGATCGGTAAAATGTAGATTAGTTAAGCAAGTTGAAAAGATAAAAGCATCTCGCTTGTCATCCCGACGAAGGAGGGATCTGGTTGTTGCTTATCTGGAAAGTCGCTTACCTACGTTGCGAGATAAACCATAATTCATTGCCGTTTGGCTTCAGCCAAAGGAAAGTATTTACCTACCTTGCTTACGATTTTATGAAAAGTGTAAAATTATTATTGATAAATATTTTCATAGCAACAGTTGCTGTGTATTCCCAGAAAAAGGAAGATGTATTTGTCAACTTTGGCCAGCAACAAAGAGTGCAGGTAAATAATTTGCAAAAGAACCTTCCATTGGTTCTGCCCAATACAACGTTGCCCTGGAATGATAATCCCAACCATGCTTTCAAGGCTGGTGCCGCCATTCAAACTGAGCAGCAGTTGAATGATGCACTCGAAATTTTGCGCAAGCAATATGCTCCTTTCCTCGCAGATTATTCTCCCGCACTACCATTCATACGAAAGCAAGTAATACTCGACACTTTCGAATGGAAATTGTTGGCCACCGAAATGACGACCGATGCCAACGGAAACCTAATGCCATTGCCATCTGTGCGCCGCGTGGAAGATTCAACTACATGGAAGATGGTGACCGTTCCTCACTACGAGGGACCAATAAATAAAGCAGAAGCTGTTTACAGAAAAACGATTGAGATAAATCAAAAACAACTTTCAGCGGAAAAACTTTTTCTTCACTTTGATGGCGTTGATTATATCGCAAAAGTATTTGTGAATGGCAGCGCAGTAGGCGAACATACAGGATTGTTTGGCGCCTTTGAATTTGATATCAGAAAATTTCTGCACGCCGGCAACAACCTTTTAGAGGTGCATGTTTTTAATGATGCGGTTATGATGGGCGACAATTTTTTTACAGGGCCCAGTAGAAAATTTGGAACAAAGTTGGCAGCATGCGGAGGACCGGGATGGAATGAACCCGGCTATGCCAAAGGGTGGACGATGTGCCCTGCGGGATTTGGAATTTGGCAGGATTGCTACTTGGAAGAGAGAGCAAATTGTTATGTGAATGACTTGTACGTGCGGCCGGTGTTTGACAAATCAGGCGCACATGTTGAAGTAACAATCGAAGTGCCAGACGGAGTTAAGAATTTTTCAGTGTTATACTCCCTGTACGGTCAGAATTTCAAATCTGTTTTGGCAGAAAATAAAAAAACCGACGTGCATGAAATGATGATGGACGAAGTACATGACGGATTCCGTGTATTGAAATTTAATGTACCTGTTGCTGCAAAAAAATTGCGGTTATGGTCAACTGAAAAACCGTGGCTGTACCGCATGCAGATAGCTTTGTTGCAAAATGGCAAATGCGTGGATGCGATCAGCCGCCAGTTTGGAATGCGATCATTTACACAATCGGAAACCAGTGTACCCAGGGGACGTTTCTATTTAAACAACAAAGAAATAAAATTGCGCGGCGCCAACATGATGGGCAATATTATGCAGTGCGTGATGAGAAAGGACGACCGCCAATTGATTGACGATATTTTATTGGCAAAAATCGCCGGGATGAATTTTTATCGAATGACACAGCAACCCTGCCAGCAGAAAGCCTACGAGTACTTTGATAAGTTGGGTTTGATGGCCCAGACCGATATGCCGGCATTTAACGGCTACAGAAAAGATGCCGTTAAAGAAGCAAAGGACCAGTTTCAGGAAATGATTCGTTTGATTCGAAATCATCCGAGTAACATTGTCATCACTTATTTGAATGAACCGGATTTCAACAAGCCAATGATGCTGAATCGCAAAGAACATCAGCAACTCTTTGAAACGTTCGATTCAGTTGCAAACACATTGAATCCCGGCCAGGTGATCAAGTGGATAGAAGGCGATTACATCAATCTGTCAACAAGATATTCTGATCAGCATTGCTATGATATTTGGTATGGAAAAGGCATTGAAAAAATATATAAAGGAGGTTGGTTCGATACACATGAGGGATGGATGTATGGCTGCGGAGAGTTTGGCGCAGAAGGTTTGGACAATGTGCGTTTTATGAAACAGATTTATCCCGCTCCGTGGTTAAAAATCGATAGCAATAAAACTTGGAACCCAGCTTTGATTCCGAGATGCCAGACGCCTACAGTCGGAGCGCAATGGCTTTCACTGAAAGATTCCAGCATGGACAGTTGGGTCAACAGCAGCCAGGAATATCAATACTGGGCAATTCGCTTGTTTACCGAAGCATTGCGCAGAAACAACAATTTGAACTCATTTTCGGTACACCTGCTCATTGATGCATGGCCAGCGGGTTGGTTAAAATCGCTGATGGATGCCGGTCGAAAACCCAAGCCTGCTTATTTTGCCTACCTTAACGCATTGCGACCCGTTGCCGTTAATTTAAGGCCGGATACTTTTTATGGATTCTCCGGCGATAGTTGCAGCGTTGCAGTGTTTGTTTGCAATGATAAGCCAGAAACCATTGCCGGCGCCAGTTTGCGTTATCAGATAGAAGAAGACGGGCATACTTTATATGCGGGCAGCAAACAAATAACTGTTGGTGCCAGCCGTTCTGATTTCATTGGCAACCTGAAATTTATTTTGCCTTATGTTGATCATCGCAAAAACGTAACAGTAAGAGCCGGATTGTTTGATAAAAACGGGAAAAGGATACACGACAGCAGCTACGATATAGAACTGTTTCCAGAATCAGACAAAGGAAAAAAACTGGGAAATCCCGGAGGATACGCACAACGATTGATTAGCCGGTAGATGTGTTGCTAATAAAGTGTATGACTTAGATAGTTTATTGAAATCATAACCGGTTTTAAAAGACTATTATTGGGTGCCATGAAAAAAATGAAATATCTCTTCGTTGCTATCGCATTGGTCAGTACTTCGATTGTTGTTGGTCAACAGAGTGCTCCAAACACTGCACTTTCAATTGTAGATGCACATAAAATTTCTTTCAATGCTCCCGCACGCCATGTGCCTACCGATAAGATGCCCGATGCGCCGCTATTGGGTAATGGAGACATCGGAGTTGCCATTGCGGGTAATCCTGATTCCCTTTCATTCTACATTGGTAAAAATGATTTTTGGGGTGTGAAAACAGCAGCGCCGATGACTGTTGGAAAAATTCAAATCATAGTGCCAACGCTTGCAGGAGCCACATACACTGCAACATGCGATATGCGTCGTGCTGTGTGGGAAGGAACATTTGCAAACAACAAGAATTCGCTGAATGTTCGCTCATGGGTGGACGCAAATGGCAATCATATTTATATAGAACTAAAAAATACAGGAGCCGCTCCTTTAGACGTTTCATTCAATGCAACGCTGGGCGATAAACTCATTGAACACAGTGGTGTTTACAATCCTGATGAAGGAAAACCCAATGCCCGCAAAGTTGGACTGGCAACGGGATTGCTCAATGCAAATGGAAATTCGATCAGGTTGGCACCTCAGGCAAAAGCGATTTATGCTGCTGCACTTTTTTCAGATATAGATACAAACGATCCATTAAAAAAAGCACAAACAGAAATAAGCTCGCTTACACAAAAAAAGGTTGATGCATCATTTATGTCTCATCGGGCATGGTGGGAAAAGTATTGGAAAACATCTTTTATCGAAATACCGGATAAAGTAATTGAAGAGCATTGGTATTCTACGCAGTACATCATGGCGTCCTGCAGTCGTAACGGCAAAATTGCGCCGGGTCTTTGGGGCAACTGGATCACATCCAACCATACCGCATGGCATGGAGACTATCATCTCAACTATAATTTCCAGGCACCTTACTATACTTCATTCTCTTCCAATCATGCTGATGTTTCTTTACCTTATTATGATGCGGTAAACAACATGATTCCGTTTGGTGATACAGTTGCAAAACAACATGGCTGGAAAGGAATTTTCCTTCCCGTTTCCATGGGGCCGTGGGGCACAAGTCCCGAAGGTCCTGATAGCTACTGGGGCCAGCACTCCAATGCTGTTTTCGCTGCCTTGCCATTCATCTGGTATTATCAATACACACAGGATACCGCATGGCTCAGAAAAACAGGCTACGCGTACATGAGAGAAGTAGAAAAATTCTGGACCTCATACCTGACGTTTGAGAATGGCAGATACATAATTGAGCATGATGCAATTCATGAAGGCTCCGGTGGCGCAGGAAAGTCCGGCATCAGCGAAGACATGAATCCCATACTAACACTTGGGCTCGTGAAAACACTTTACAAGAATATGCTGGTGATGAGTGAAGACTTAAATGTTGATGCATCACTTCGTGTAAAATGGAAAGACATTGTTGAAAAATTGAGCGCTTTCCCAACACAGGAACGCAATGGAAAAACAGTGTTCCGCTATACTGAAAAAGGAACAGCCTGGTGGAACGATAACACACTCGGCATTCAGCATATTTTTCCCGCAGGCGCAATCGGACTGGATTCTGATCCGAAGCTCTTAGAAATTTCTCACAACATGATTGATGAAATGGCACGCTGGGTGGATGGCAATGGATCTTCATCCTGGTATACAGCTTGTGCCCGCGTAGGTTATCAACCTGAAAAAATACTCGCGGAACTTCGCAGCATGTATGATAAGCATTCCATGCCAAACAAGATTCTCTATTTCGGAGGTGGTGGAATTGAGAATGCTTCTCCATCCCTGGCCGTTAATGAAATGCTGCTGCAGTCGCACGAAGGTGTCATTCGTTTCTTCCCTTGCTGGCCGAAAAACCTCGATGCACGCTTTGGTTCATTGCGTGCGGTTGGTGCCTTTGTTGTATCAGCGGAAATGAAAAATAATATTGTTCAAAACGTAGCCATAACAAGTGAAAAAGGGAAACCATTAACGATTGTCAATCCATGGAACGCGGGCAAAGTACAGGTGTATAGAAATGGAAAGAAAGCGGAAATTTTAGAAGGAGCGAGGTTTCGCATGAACACATCGGTAAATGAAAAGATAACGTTGCTGCCGCTTATGTAGGACCGCCTTTGGTGTTATATTTCCGTTTGGCTTTAGCCAACGGGCACAAGATCTTAATCAAACAATTTTGATTTTTAACAGCTAACCATATGAAAAAAACTTTCGTTCCACTTTTTATTTTATTCAGTTTTAATGCCGCTTTCTCACAGGTAAAACTCCCTGCTTTTTTTACCGACAGCATGGTATTGCAGCGCAATAAGCCTGTTGCCATTTGGGGCTGGTCCTCTGCAAAAGAGAAAGTTTCAGTAAGCTTTTCAAATCAAACAAAATCAACCACAGCCGATAGCTCAGGCAAGTGGGCCATTTGGTTAGATGCCATGCCCGCCAATGCAGCGCCGCAATCCATAAAAATCAGCGCCTCAAATACCATCACACTGCAAAACGTTTTAGTGGGAGATATTTGGTTTTGCGGCGGACAGTCTAACATGGAATATCCTTTGGACAGAAAACTTAACAAATATGCTAAACCGGCCAGGGGCAATGATATTGGCGAAGATGCACTAACCGAACCAAAACAAAATGCGATAAGATATTTATACGTTGAAAAGAAATTGAATGCGCCCGGCTTACCAACAAAAGGCTGGATAACCGGCGAAAACCAAGCGGTGAAAGCAGTTTCAGCCATCGGATATTTTTTTGCCAAAGAGATTTATGAAAAAACAAAAGTGCCGGTGGGTATTATTTCTTCCAGCTGGGGCGGCTCGAGAATAGAAGCATGGATCCCTGATTGGGCCTATGCTAATTCTCCTGTTTTTAAAGACTCTGCCACTGCGCCAGATTTTAAAATTGATGGCATGCATCCGGGACAATTTTACAAAGGACTTGTAGAGCCTTTGTTTCCATTTTCAGTTGCAGGAGTTTTGTGGTACCAGGGCGAATCTGATTTGCTGATTCATGACCATGCAACTTATGCCGCAAAATTTGACCTGCTGGTAAATACCTGGCGCCAATTATTCAAAGATGCTTCATTGCCTTTTTACTACGTGCAAATAGCTCCGCATTATTATACAAAAAGGAAAGATCCTTTACCTCATCTTCCGCAGGCCCTGCCGGAGTTTTGGGAAGTGCAGTCTCAATGTTTGCATGTACCCAACACCGCAATGGCAGTCACAACGGACCTGGTAGATAATCTGAACGATATTCACCCTTCCTACAAATGGATCGTGGCGCATCGCCTGGCGTTGATCGCTTTTGCGAAATACTACGGCGAAAAAAATGTTGTCTTTTCCGGACCTGTTTTTGAAAAAGCAAAAATCAAAAAACACAGCATAGAGCTGACCTTTACGAATACCGGATCAGGGTTAAAAAGCGGCGATGGCAAGCCTTTGAGCTGGTTTAGTGTTGCGGGAAAAAACGACAGCACTTTTGTTCCGGCAAACGCCATAATCAAGAATAACAAAGTGATCGTTTCTTCCGACAGTGTAACTGACCCAATGTATGTCCGTTTTGCCTGGAGCGAAGATGCACAACCCAATTTGTTTAACGAAGAAGGGTTGCCCGCGAGTGCTTTCAGAACAGGAAAATAGAATTGTTGCGGATAGCAGGGTGTGTAAAAAAGTTGGTGTATCTGCTAATATAACGGTAGTTCAGGAATCGCGGAGGTTCTAATTTAGAACAGTCAAATTGTAAGTCAAAAGTCAAAAGTAAAAATTCAAAAAGCTTTTAATGCTGTTTTGTTTTTTTCAGAAGAGCAGTCTAACTGCGCACAGGTTTTTGACTTTTGAATTTTTCCTTTTGACATTTAACTTTTTAAATTATGTATCGATTCAGAAAAACATTTTTAGTATCCTCGTTGCTGTTTTGTTTTGCAGGCTCAAGGGCGCAAGATGTAAACAGTGTTTTAGAAAAAATAAAAGGCTCTCTGTCATTAGAGGTATGGCATTTTGATGACGCAAATAAAATAACAGATAAACAGAAAGTCGCATTTAGCAATAAAGCAAATGGTGCATTGAAAACGCAGGATGCAGAATGGAAAACATCTGTTACCTCGCTTCAACAGGAAGCAGATGGCGCCGTGCAATTGAATGTAAAATTCACTTTGCTGAGTGGCAGTGTTAACAATGCATCTACAGCCATTGATTTTAATTTTTCAGACTGGAGCGTAAAGAATTATGTGATGATTCCGGCAGCCATCTACAACGGTAATCGTTTCCCTGCATTAAAGGGCGGCTATATGCCACCTTACACTCCTGACATGTTTTGTAACAAAAACGTACCGCTTACCATTTCCGATAATCCACGACTGGCGCTGCATGAAGGCGAGCCTTCGAAGATCGATCTGCTCACATGGAACGCATCTACGCCAGCCATGAGTTTTTTTTCGCCGGCTATGCACAAAGGTTTTATTGTGCTGGCTGAGCCTAAAACAAAATGGGGCATCAACGGATTGTCTGTTGAAGAAAATGCTGACAGATCAAAGGCAGGCTTCACTGTAACAGCTCCTGGTGTTCGTGAATATGCCGCGAACTTTGGTGGCTTCAGCAAGAGCCATGATAAGCCAGGTAACTGGAAAGCCGGTGATGAAATAGACATGAAATTGTACGTGTATGTTTTTAATGCAACGGACATTCCTTCGTTTTTGCAAGCGTACATGGACAAACGGAAAAAGTTGTTGGGTGAAACGCCACAATATTATGTTGCGCCGATGAGTACCATTGCTCATTACACCACGCTACAGGTTGACAAGGCCCGTTTGCACAAGCCTCCGTTTTACGATACCATGTATTTTCCGGAAAATAGCTTTAGCCGTTTTCAGTTGGGATGGATCGGCGGTTTGATGAACACCTATCCTATGTTGTCGTTGAATGATCCCGAGCGTGCAAAATGGATCGCCACTACGTTCGATTTTGTAACTTCTAAAATGCAAGGTAAAAGCGGTTTCTTTTACGGTGTGCTGGACAACGGCAATAAGCTTGTTCCGGAAAGAAAAATGCCTGACAGCCTAAAGGCACTGCATCCTGAAATTATTTCCAACGCGATGGTGCGTAAAAACGGAGACGGCTTGTTATGGATGTACAAACATTTCTTATTGTACAAAGAGCTGGGTAGAGGAAACGAAATAAAACCTGAGTGGGAAGCTTCCGCAAAAAGATTGGCGCAGGCTTTCGTAAATACTTTTGAAAAGGAAGGAGAACTCGGACAATATGTTGATCCGGAATCAGGAAAGATTGTGGTGTATAATTCAGCTGCTATTTCTTCTGCGCCCGCAGGGCTTGCACTGGCTTCAGTGTATTGTAATGAACCAAAATTTCTCAAAGCAGCGGAAGCAATTGCAGATAGTTATTACAACCGTTTTACAAAAACATTGGGTTTAACAGGCGGCAATTGCGGAGACATCAGCATGGATCCGGATTCAGAATCAACTTTTGGTTTGCTGGAATCATTCATGTCTTTGTATTGGGCAACAGGCAAGCAGCATTGGTTGGATTTAGCCAAAGCAGAAGCTGCACTCGGCTCAACGTGGACCGTTTCCTATAACTACGAATTTCCAAAACAAAGCGACCTCGGAAGTTTTGATGCGCACTCTACCGGAGCTGTTTGGGCAAGTACTCAAAACAAACATGCGGCGCCGGGCATTTGCAGCGCATCGGGGGATTATTTGTTTAAACTATATCGTGCTACGGGTGATACAAGAGTGGCTCAATTGCTGAAGGACATTATCAACGGACATACCGAAGAAGTTGAATTGCCTAACCGTCCTACTGTTTCAGCAGGCGTTAATGGTCCGGAAAAAGGAACCAAATTGGGATGCTCAATGGAGCGTGTGCAAATATCGGATGCAGAGGGACGTGGCGTGATTGGTAAATTGTATAATGGCTCAAATGGCTGGACCGAGCTCAACGGTTTGTTGATGAGTTTGGAGTTACCCGGTATTTATTTGCAGACAGACAAAAACCAAATGTTTGTGTTTGACCAGGTACAGGCAACAAGCGTAAAACAAAAAGATGGCTCTGCTATTGTTACGATAAAAAATCCAACACCGTTTGATGCGGCCGTTAGTGTGTTTTCAGAAACCAGTAAACAATCGTTTAAACCATTGTCCTATACTGCATTTGTGCATTGGCCGAAAGTGGCGGTGGCAGCGGGCAAAGAAGTGAAGGTGCAAATAACGAATGATGGGAAAGTAAAAAATATTAATCCCTAAAACCTATGTATCGATCTCTTCTGTTGGCTTGTATTTTTCTGGCAACGAATATCCATGCACAAACTAAGTCGCGGAATAAAAGTGCAATAGTGTATGGGATATCATTGGAAGCATCAACACAGGCACAGCAGATTAAAAAAATAGCAAACACAAATGAGGCACTAAACGAAAATGCGAATGTTGTCATCAATGTAGATGCGTCTTCAGCTGCGCAAAAAATGGATGGAGCAGGTGGTGCGTTTAATGAAGTGGGATGGAGCGCTTTGCAGTCATTACCTGAAGCGCAAAAAAGCGAAGTGCTGCAAAATTTGTTCAGTCTGAAACAAGGTGCAGCATTGCGTTTTAACCGGATACCGATTGGTGCAAGTGACTTTGCTAAAAATGCGTATTCCCTCGATGATTTAGTGAACGACTGGCACCTGCAACATTTTTCCATTGAAAGGGATGAGCACTGTTTGATTCCTTATATCAAAGCCGCGCAGGCTGTGAATCCTGCCATGAAGTTTCATGCTTCACCATGGTCGCCTCCGGGATGGATGAAGACCAATGGTAAGCAAACAGGCGGCGGAGAATTACTGAGTGACGAAAGAACATTGCAAACCCATGCAAACTATCTGGTTCGTTTTCTTCAGTCGTATCAGCAAAAAGGAATAACGGTAAACCGTTTATGCCCGCAAAATGAACCACTGGTTTCCGGTAGTTATCCCGCTTGCAAAATACCGGCAGATGTATACGGAAGGGTATTGAAAAACTATATCATTCCAGCTGTTCAGAAGGCACATTTATCTACAGCTGTTTGGGCAGGTACTTTCAATTATTGGCGTGCAGAAACACGTGCACATTTCGACGGCATACTAGCTGATTCCTTATTGGCTAAACAAATACAAGGAGTTTCCTTTCAATACAGCAATATGGGGTGGGTGAAGGAATACAGAACGAAATATCCTCATCTGCCCATGCAGTTTTCAGAATCTGAATGTTATAACGGCGCCAATTCCTATGAAGAGGTATGCCGGGATTTCCAGGACTTTGTGGCGTATACGCGCATGGGTTCCGGCTTGTTTACTTTCTGGAACATGGTGCTGCCGGAGCCCCACAAAAGTACATGGGGATGGAAGCAGAATAGCTTGGTTATAATTGACACTGCCTCTAAAACAATTACCTACGAACCAAGTTTTGCTTTGGCAAAAATGATCGGACGATTTGTGCCGGAGGGGGCTGTTTACATGAACGCAACTGTCGTAAAAGGAGAGGACCTGATCGGGCCATTATCATTTGAACCAAAGGATTGTGTAAAATTTATGAACACGCAGCAGACAGGCGGTACACAGATCGCAGCATTTCAACAACCTAATGGAAAAGTATCCTTATTATTGCTTAACCAGGGAAAAGAAGCTGTTGCTATCATTAACGTGGGCAAGAAACAATACACGGTTGCTCTTCCTGCTAAAATGCTTGTTGCCGTTGAAACAAAATAATATGCGAAAACTACGATACCTATACTCTCTGCTTGTGTTGATTCTAACAACTGTTGGTGCCAAAGCCGCTGTTGGTACAGACACTGTCTACGCAAAAGATTTCGGAATAAACCCCAACACTTTTGAAGATGTGGTTCCTGCGTTGCAACACGCCATAGCGGTTTGTAAGCAAAAAGAAAATGTGGTTCTTGTATTTCAACCGGGGCGATATGATCTGTGGCCAACGCATGCAACGGTGAAAGAATATTTCATCTCCAACACCTCTTCGCAGGAAGAGCTGCCTCAAAAAAAATATATCGTAGGATTGTTGCTGGAGCAATTGAACAATCTTGTGATCGACGGAAATAATTCACTGTTCGTTTTTCATGGTAAAATGACCTGCTTTGTTTTTGACCACTGTCGCAATATTTCTTTGAAGAATGTGAAAATGGATTTTGAAAGACCGAGCATGTCGGAATTTACCATTAAAGAAATACAACCCGATCACATCCTCGCAGCTATTTCACCGGCTTCGAAATTTATGATCCGCGACAAAAAAATATACTGGTATGGAGAAGGCTGGGGCATGAAAAGTTTTCACGCGATCATTAACAATCCATCAACAGGCATCAATCGCTATAGTTCATGGGCGCCGTTTCAGCAAAGTGAAGCCATTCAAATTGGCGCGAACGAAGTCAGATTCAACGGCAATTTTTCAAAGTTCAGAGCCGTGCCCGGTGATGTGATTTCTGTGCGGGATCCAAAAAGGGACCAGGTGGGAGGATGGATCAATCATTCAGCGGATGTTCACTTGGAAAATGTGAACATGTACTACATGCACGGGCTGGGCATTGTATCACAGTTTTCAGAAAATATTTCGTTCAATCATTTTAATGCGGCGCCGCCAGACAGCAGCCGGCAAATGTCTTGCTTTGCAGACGCTTTACATTTTTCTGGATGCAAAGGAAACATTGTTATCGAAGACTCACATTTTAAAGGGCTGCATGATGATCCAATTAATGTACATGGCACGCATTTAAAAATTGTAGAAAAGAAATCTCCCACTGAAATCAGGGTGGCTTTTATGCATCCACAGAGTTATGGGTTTGAGGCTTTCTTTTCCGGAGATACTGTTTCCTTTGTTCATCCTAAAACGCTTGAGTATTATTGTGAAAATGTGGTTGTTGCTGCTTCACTTGTTGCTCCCAACGAAATGGTTCTTAGCTTTAGCAAGCCGCTTCCTGAGCAAACAGTAGTAGGCGATGGCCTTGAAAATATAAGCTGGACAGCTGCACTGACTGTTCGCAATTCTGTTTTTGAAAGCGTGAATACGAGAGGCATTCTCGTAACGACACGTAAAAAAGTGGTGATAGAAAACAATCTTTTTTACAGAACAGGCATGCATGCCATATTGATCGCGAATGATGCATTGAGCTGGTACGAATCTGGTCCCGTGCAGGATGTGCTGATTAGGAACAATCGTTTTGAAGAGTGCGGCTATAATAGCGGAAATGTTGCCATTGCAATAGCGCCCGAAAATCACGAGCTTAAGCAAGGGTATTACGTGCACAAAAATATTCGCATTGAGAACAACGAGTTTAAAGTGTACGATCCGCCGGTATTAACGGCCAGGAGTGTGAATGGACTAACTTTTACAAATAACAAAATTACTCAAACGCATCTGATGGCCGGCGATACGACCAAAGCGTCGTTTAGAATAGATGCCTGCAAACAGGTACGTTTGCAAAACAATTCGTTTGAAACAGACTGGAAGCCAAAACTGTTGCTGATGCATACAGATAAAAAAGAGCTGAAAACGGAAAAGGATATTTCAGTAGTTTCACAATAACCGAATTAAAACAAATCAACAGAAATATGAAACGGATAGTATTGCTTGCCTGCTTAATACCTTCAATTATGTATGCACAGACGGGCCCTTCAATCATTCCGCAGCCGGTGAGTCTGCAGGTGAATGACGGGAGTTTTGTGTTGGACAAAGGTGTAGCAGTGTATACAACATCAAAAGAAAAACAGGTGCAGGATGTTGTTCGTTTTTTCAACAATTACATCAAACAAATAAGTGGCATTTCACCGTTGCAGAATAAAGCAAAAGCAAAGAACATCCAGTTCGCTGTTATTAAAGATGCCGAGTTGGGTGAAGAAGGCTACCGGTTGTCGGTAAAGCCTACGACAGTTACAGTTCAGGCAAATGATGCCAAAGGATTGTTTTACGCAACGCAATCACTTATTCAAACGCTGCCGGCAATTCGCAATAACCAGGTACTTCAAATACCGTGCATGGAAGTGAAAGATTATCCGCGATTCAAGTGGCGCGGATTGATGCTCGATGTGAGCCGTCATTTCTTTGCACCGGAATTGGTCAAGGAATTTATTGATCTGCTGGCGCTGTATAAAATGAATGTATTTCATTGGCACCTGGTTGACGGTGCCGGATGGCGCATTGAAATAAAACGTTATCCTAAACTCACACAGCAAGCTGCTTGGCGGGTAGATGAAGGCAATAAAACATGGAACTGGGGCGAAGTGCAGTTCAATGCAGATCGCTCAAAAGCCACTTACGGCGGCTATTACACGCAGGAGCAGATAAAAGACATCGTAGGTTACGCAAAAGCAAGACAAATAACCATTGTACCCGAAATTGAAATGCCCGGACATTCTGAAGCGGCATTGGCTGCGTATCCGGAACTTTCCTGCACGCCGCTCAACACCTTCGGACAATCCGGAAATTTTGCTGCCAGCAAGGTGCAAAGCAATTACTGCGCGGGCAATGACAGCGCTTTTATTTTCCTGCAAAATGTATTGACCGAGGTGATGGCGCTGTTTCCTTCTACCTACATTCATATTGGTGGTGATGAAGTAGATAAAACCAGTTGGAAAAATTGTCCTAAATGCCAGGCACGAATGAAAAAGGAAGGATTGAAAAACGAAGAAGAATTACAGAGTTATTTCATCAAACGCATGGAGAAATTCGTGATCAGCAAACACAGGAAGATGATAGGCTGGGATGAAATACTGGAAGGCGGCCTCGCTCCTGAAGCAACCGTGATGAGCTGGCGCGGTGAAAGTGGTGGCATTGCAGCAGCGCAACAGGGACATGATGTGGTGATGACACCGGGATCGCCTTGCTATTTCGATCACTACCAGGGCGACCCTGAAACAGAACCATTGGCGATTGGTGGATTCAACACGCTGCGCAAAGTATACAACTACGAACCAATACCAGTTGAATTAAATAGTGAACAAGGCAGTCATGTATTGGGCGCACAAGCCAATTTGTGGACAGAGTATGTGCCTACTTATGAGCATGCAGAATACATGATCCTTCCACGTATGCTGGCATTGAGTGAAGTAGTGTGGTCACCGAAAGAAACACGCAACTGGGAATCTTTCTATCAGCGCCTGCAGCCGCATTTGGTTGCTTTCGAACAAAAGGGTTTGCATTATTCAAAAGGAAATTTCAAAGTTGATATCAAGCCAACGATGGTTGACGGAAAATTGTTTGTAACACTTAGCACTGAAAATCCACAGGCAAGCATTCGCTACACTACCGATGGCAGCACGCCTAATTCCGGAAGCGCCGTATACCAGCAACCTATTGAAATCAATAGTTCTGTAACGTTAAGAGCATTGCAGGCGATTGATAACAAAGTGGTGAATACAAAACCTTCAGAGCAATCATTTACGGTAAATAAGGCAACAGGTAAAACGGTTCAGTATGCAAATGTGAATAGTCGTTATTATGCTGCGAATGGTCCCAACACATTAACCGATGGCATACGTGGCACAAAAGATGTAGGAAAAAACTGGCATGCCTTTAACGGAAAAGACATGATCGCCACGATCGATTTTGGTAAGACAATAACAGCCGACAGCATTAGTCTCGGATGTTTACAGAACTATGGTCAATGGATATTTTTCCCGCAGTGGGTGAAGTTTGAAGTGTCTGCCGACGGCAGCAATTTTACAACAGTTGATTCAGTTGTGAATACCATTCCTCCGGGCGATCGTTCAGCGCAGATAAAAACATTTATCGCAAAATTTAATCCGCAATCCATTCGCGCCATTCGCGTAACAGCGAAAAACCTGGGCGTATGTCCTCCCGGCCATTCCGGCGAAAACCAGCCTGCATGGTTGTTTTGCGATGAGATTATTGTGGAATAAAAATATCGGCATCTTAACGACGTTTGAAAATGTCGGAGACTCAGACCTGACAGGTTGTTAAAACCAGTCAGGTCTTTTTTTTGCTTGCTGCCCGCCGTGCTTTTGAACCCTATAGTTTAGAACAAGCCCCAGCGGGGCGACACGTTAGTAGAAAATGTTGAACCACAAACAACCGAATACGAGCCCCAGCGGGGCAACATGTTAAATATCGCGAAGCAAAAAAAAACATTCCAGCATTTCGAAAAACGTCAGCGACTAGACCAGCCAACCACGATAACTTGATGACATCAACACCATCACAATGATAATATACTAAAAGAATCGGGCAATATTTCGGAAGTATTGTGGACATTGCAATGCTTACCTTCGGTAAGATTAAAACAGGCATTTTCATGCGATAACATCGCTTTCAAATACAGAACCATCATACTTACCGATGAAACAACTTTTATTTCTTCTTGCTTTATTGACCGGCTGTTTTGTACATACAAATACAGCCACCGCACAGGATGATGCAACCGTCAATGCATGTCCGTTTGTAATTCCTTCTTTGCGGGAATGGAAAGGTGGCGTGAATTATTTTGAATGGCCGGATAAAGTTAAGCTAGTCGTAGATCCCGCATACAGCAAGGCTTTGCTGCCCGTAGCAAAATTATTTGCCGAAGATCTCCGCCTGATGTCCTCCGCCATGCATCCGAAAGTGAATGTCGGTCAGCCGTCACAGGGAGATGTTTTTTTTACGCTTCGCAAAAACGACAGCAGTCTGCCTGCAGAAGGCTATGTATTGGATGTTAGTGATCGCATCCGCATCGATGCAAAAGATTCCATCGGCGCTATTTGGGCCACACGGAGCCTGCTGCAGATATTGGAACAGGATCATTTGCATCGTCTCCCCAAAGGCGTGGCCCGCGATTATCCGAAGTATGCAGTAAGAGGTTTTGTACTGGATGTGGCCCGTAAGTTTTTCACTATAGATTTTTTAAGAAACTATGTAAAATTCATGTCGTATTACAAGATGAATGATTTTCAAATTCATCTCAGCGATAACGGCTTCAAAGGTTTTTTTGGCGACAACTGGGACAGCACGTACGCGGCGTTCAGATTGGAAAATACAACGTATCCAAACCTTACTGCAAAAGATGGCAGTTACACAAAAAAAGAATTTATCGAATTGCAGGAACTGGCGAATCGTTATGGTGTAAACATTATTCCTGAAATCGATGTGCCTGCACATTCGCTTGCATTCAGCAAAGCCGTGCCGGGCGTTGGAAGCAAAGTGTATGGACTCGATCATCTTGATTTGGATAACCCGCTTACCTATACTGTTGTCGACAATGTGTTTAAAGAATATTTGCAGGGCCCCAACCCGGTATTCATCGGAAGCGAAGTGCACATCGGCACAGATGAATACGCAAAGAAAGAAGCGGAAAAATTCAGAGCCTTTACCGATCATTACATTCGATATGTAGAAGGTTACGGAAAAAAAGTTCGCATGTGGGGCTCGCTCACTCACGCTGAAGGCACTACGCCGGTGACTGTTGAAAATGTAACGATGAACCTTTGGTACAATGGATATGCCGATCCCAAAACCATGTTTGATCTCGGCTACAAAGGCATAAGCTCACCCGATGGTTGGCTATACATCGTGCCCGCTGCCGGTTATTACTACGATTATCTCAATACAAAAAAACTGTACGAAGAATGGACGCCGAACAGAATTGGCAAAGAAACCTTTGATGAGCAATATCCGCTTTTAAGAGGAGGATCCTTTGCTGTATGGAACGACCATGTAGGAAACGGTATTACTGAAAAAGATGTGCATCATCGTGTGTTCCCGGCTATGCAGGTGTTGTCACAAAAAATGTGGGACGGTAGCACGAAGCCGATGAGCTATGATGATTTTGCTGCAAAAAGCAAACAGGTAGGAGAAGGGCCGGGCCTGAATATGCTGGGAAAAATTGCCGGGAAAGATTCGCTGGTGTTTTCTTTGGATGCAAAAGAGAATGTTGTTAAGGTGCATCATGCTGATGTTGACAAAGGCAAACAGGTGCTTGATTTAAAAGGCGGCAGCAGTTATCTCCAAACAAACATTCCCGGTATTGGTTATGGCTACACTGTGAGTTTTAGCATCAAGCCTTCGAAAGATAATTTGCCCGATGCAGTGTTGTTTGAATCAAAAGATGCAGTTGTTACTCTGAACACACAGGGCAGCGGCAAACTCGGATTTTCAAGAGAGAAATATACTTATAGTTTCAATTACCAACTGCCGGCTGATACATGGACACGCATCACGATCAAGGGCAATAACAAAGGCACATCACTCTATGTAAACGGCATACTTAGCGAAAAACTGGAAGGAGCGAAAAGAACATTTGCCAATGGCAAGCAAACAGCGAAGGTGCAAACGTTGTTCTTCCCTCTACAGTATATTGGCAGCAGCAGCAATGCCTGTAGCGCATCGATCAGTCATCTGCAAGTGTTCAACCGTGAATTGGATGATGCGGCGATTAAGACAATTAATAATTAAGAATTAAGAATTAATAGGTGTAGCAACGAAATTGAAAGGTAACATCCAGTATGTTTGGATAATAGGCAGGGCCGCATTCAGTAACGAATGCAGCCCTGTTAATTATTAATTATTAATTCAATGTCGTTGAGTTAAGGAACAATTGTCACTGCTTAAATAATGCCCTACGGGCATGTGGGATTTCTTTGTTAGATTTTCTATTGATATTGATGCCCTACGGGCATGGAACCTTTCCCGTAGGGAAACAATATCAATAGAAACCTGAACCCTCGGCTACTTTTGCCCGTAGGGCATTAATATGCTTAACTAAACGGCATTGAATTATTAATTATTAATTGGCCTTCGATCAGCTTCTGTCCTTATCTCGCTCGGGGTTTTTCCCGTGAACTTTTTTACAACTGCTGTGAAATACTGTTGGGAAGAAAAATTTAAACTGTTTGCTAAATCATAAAAGCTGCTATCAGGATCCGATTTGATTTTATCAACTGCATATTCTATTCTTTTGCGCTGCACATAGTCAAGTGGCGTGAAGCCGGATGTTTCCCTGAACCAGTTCTTAAAGCGCGACTCAGAAAGGTTTGCCGCCTTTGCGAGTGTTTTAATAGAAATATTTTCGGTCAGGTTGTCGTTAATCAGCGTGAAGATTTTTTGTATCCTTTCATTGTCCGGCACTTTTATTTTTTCTTTAGCCAGTTCAATCACCTTTAAAAGAAAAACCTGTGTTAGCAAGGTCGCCTTGATCTCGGTCATTTCCGGAGAAACATCTTTTTGCGAGCAAGTCGCAAATATATTTTCAAGCATTTTTTTTATTTCGCCATCGCCCCTGAAATGTCGCCTGTCGAGCCGTAATAATTCCTGTATAAGAAATCCGGTTGTTGAATATTTTTTAGATGAAGGCACATTAAGAATGAACCAGTACAGGCAACCTTTTTCCTCCGGCTTTCCTCCCGAGCCATGCAGCTCACCCGGGTAATGAATAAAAATATCACCGCCGCGAACGAGATACTGCTGATCAGTTACGGCAAACCATTGTGTTCCCTTGTCACTATAGCAAATTTCTATCATGCCCTTGTGGACATGGTTCTCCAAAATATTCTCCGCTTTTTTGTAATTGTATTTGCCAAGTACCACCAATTCGTCGACACCACTTTTCGTGAAGTCGATAATTGTCCTGGTTTTTGCTTTGTTTACGTGGATGTGCATGGTTTATAAAATAGTACTATCGTTCAAATCTATTAAATTCTATATTGTAAAGCTTGTAAATTAGTTTTATGATTTCAAACATAAAATTTTACTCTTTCAGCATATTTCTGGGTTTGCTTGCGACGATTGTGCCGACAGTAATATTTGCACAGAATATTATTCCCCGGCCCGGTGTGGTAGAAAAACAGGAAGGTAGTTTTACGATCAAACAATCTTCATCAATCAACGCTGATCCTGCTTTCTCAAATGAAGCAAAATATTTAGCGCAAAAGATCTTTACATACGTTGGAGTTAATTTACCGGTTACACACTTGCAAAATGAAAATGGACAGGACATCATTCTAAAGAAATCAGCTGCCAATAAAGGCAAAGAAGCATATCAGCTTACTGTTAATCCATCGTCAATCGTAATTGAAGCGAGCGATCCCGCAGGAGCATTTTATGGATGTGTCAGCTTATTACAGTTGTTGTCAGTCGATAACTATGGAAGGAGTGGCGCAGAAATTTCTGCTGTCAGAATAATCGATTCTCCCAGATTTAAATGGCGCGGCCTGATGTTGGATGTTTCACGCACGTTCATGTCGGTGGACTATGTTAAAAACACAATTGACCGCATGGCTTTTTACAAGCTTAACGTTTTGCATCTGCATTTAACTGATGACCAGGGCTGGCGCTCACCCATTAAATCTTATCCTTTATTAAACACTAAGGGCGCAAGGTTCGACAGTTCCTACAACGAGCCTGCCCAGTTCCAGGGATGTTACAGTGCAGCAGATATAAAAGAGTTGGTTAGTTATGCAGCCGCAAGGCATATCGATGTGGTTCCTGAAATAGAATCGCCGGGACACAGCCACGCAGCATTGTTTGCCTACCCTGAATTTTCGTGTTCCGGAAAGATCTCACCGGTGTATCCTTATTTCGCCGGACCCGGCATTACCAGTGATGTTTTTTGTGCCGGCAATCCCGGCAGCATCCGTTTTTTTCAAACGATCATTAACGAAACAGCTGCAATGTTTCCGTCCAATTATTTTCATGTGGGTGGCGACGAAGTGCCAAGAACTTCATGGCAGTCATGTCCAAAATGCCAGCAGTTGGTGAAAACGGCAAAGCTCGAAGGCACGCAGGAAATACAGGGATATTTTATGCAGCAACTGCATGATCATGTAGCGGGCATAAATAAACGGCCCGTTGCATGGGATGAAATTTTACACGATAATAAATTTCTTACAAAAGACTGGATCATTATGAGCTGGACAGGTAGCAAGCCTGGTTGGGATGCTGCAGCAAAAGGATACGATGTAGTAATGACGCCAACTTCGCACATGTACTTTGACTACCCTTACAAAGTTACCAATACCAACAAAGTATTCGAATATGAACCACTGGAAGGTTGTGGTGATAGCAGCTCGGTAAGCAAACATATTCTTGGCATCCAGGCAAACTTTTGGTCACACATTGACCGGACAGAATCTAAAATAGATTACCAGCTGTTCCCGCGTGCACTGGCGCTTGCAGAACGTGCCTGGTCGGACATAAACGATCGCGACTATGAAGATTTCAAAAGACGTTTGGTCAACCACCGGAAATGGTTAAACACGATGCACGTAAAATATTTCGCCGGTGATTTTTAAAGAATCGCTTTTCTCTCACTTAAAATTGAAAAATATGAATACGCTCATTCAACTTGATGAAGCAAAAAAGCTTTTTTTTGAACAACATGGTTATGTTGTAATTGAGAATATTATTTCGCCGGAAGATCTTGAAGTATACAGGGAGATTTACAACAGATTCCTGGATGGTTCTATCGATGCCGGTAAAAACCGTTCTGATCTTGGCGTTGGTCTCGGCCAAAACGATAAGGTTGAAAACATCACGCAAATTATGTGGCCGAGTGATTTTGTGCCGGATGTGCTGGACATGTCTTATCATACAAAAGCACTGACGATCGCCAAATGTTTGCAGGGTGATGACATGGAAATGGACTTTGATATGTTGATCAACAAAGCCCCGCATACGGACACCATAACACCATGGCACCAGGATGCCGCGTATTGGATCAATATGCCTGACAAGCGGGCGGTAAGCTGCTGGCTTGCGCTGGATAACGCAACTTTAAACAATGGCTGCATGTGGTACATACCGGGTTCTCATTTGTTGCCACTCAGGCCACACGAATCTGCCGGTGCAAAAGGAGGGGCGCTCAAATGCGAGGCAAGCGAATCAGAAGGCATTGGCATAGAGCTGCCGCCCGGATCCTGCGTGTTGCACCATGGCGCCACATTGCATTACAGCAGAGGCAACAAAACTGATAGTCAGCGCAGAGCTTTTATTATTAATTTTCGTCCTCAGCAAATGATTGCCATGGAACGTGAACAAGGTTTTGATCATGGACGTTCAGGCAAATCTGCAGAGCGAATGGTTAGAAATAATGAAACTAAATAACAAACAAAAAGAATGATGATGAAGAGACTGCCAGCAATGCTGATAATCGGAATGCTTTTTTTCATTTTTGGTTTTATCAGTTGGATCAACGCGATACTGATTCCATATTTTAAACTTTGCCTGCAACTGTCTGTGAAGGAAGCGATGATGGTGGCCTTTGCATTCTATGTATCCTATTTTGTTATGGCCATTCCTTCGGCTGGCATACTTACAAAAACAGGATTAAAAAAGGGCATGATGCTCGGCCTGCTGATTATGGCGGCAGGAGCAGTGTTGTTTATCCCTTCAGCTTATTATCGCAACTATCCGTTATTTCTCACGGGATTGTTTACCCAGGCAAGCGGGTTAACAATATTGCAGGCTGCGGCCAATCCCTATGTTACTATGCTTGGTCCATTGGAAACAGCAGCCAGACGAATGAGCATAATGGGCATCTGCAACAAAGTAGCCGGTGCAATTGCTCCGCTAATTTTGTTGCACGCGATTACAAAAAGTCCGCAAGAAATCGATGACATAAATCGCCTTTTACCAACCATGTCTCGTGGGCAATCTGCCACAGTGTTCAAAGAACTTTTGCTGCGGCTCCAGTTGCCCTATGGTGTTATTGGAGTGGTGTTGGTGGTGCTTGCATTATTCATTCAATATTCCGGATTGCCCGAAGCAAAACCTGCGCAGCAAACTGTTACAGGTCCCCAACGATTTTTTAAATATCCTCAACTGGTGCTTGGTACAATTGCAATTTTTTGCGGAGTGAGCGTCGAAGTTCTGGCGGTTGATAGTATCGTGAATTATGCGGAGTTCCAGGGCTACAATTTTGAAAACGCGAAGTTCTTTGCCTCAGCAACTTTGGCGCTGATGATAGCGGGATATCTTTTGGGTATAATATGCATCTCTCGGCTGATTTCTCAGGAAAAAGCTTTGGCGCTTTGTGGAATTACCGGTGCCGTTTTAACTGTATTTGTTTTAACTACCACAGGAAGTGTTTCTGTGTGGAGCGTGGCATCACTGGGTTTGTGCAATGCACTTCTTTGGCCCTCAATCTGGCCGCTTGCATTGCGGGGCCTCGGCGATTATACCGAACGTGGCGCAGCTTTCCTCATCATGGCTATCGTTGGCGGAGCAATAACACCACTCGCTTTTGGAGCTCTTGCAGGTGCATTTAATCAGCAGTGGGCCTACATCATTCTTGTTCCCCTTTATTTGTTCTTGTTGAGTTTTGCAGTGTATAGCTTGAAAGCGATGCAAAAAGAAAAGAAAATAATTGGAAGCCAGCTTGAACTTCAAATTGATTGATCAACTGTCTGAGGCGAAGTGCTCAAATGGATGAGTGAGTCTGTGCAATGCAAAAAGCCGGTAGAACGGAGTTGCTGGCTTTTTGCATGTTTGTAGATCTTTTCTTACGTCGCGCCAAAGTAGACACAATGGATGAATTCAATTGCTGTTGAAACTGTGATTGAACATTTATTGCAATGTTATCGATTGCAAAAGAGAGAAGATGTGGCAGCACTAATTAGTGTGTTGAAAGACATGCGTCAGAGGATAAAATAAAACATTAAATGCTTTGACAATTTTGAAAACACTATTTGGAATATAAGAACCAAACACTTAAACTTGCTTAACAATAGAAAGGAAAAAGTTAAGAAGCACCAATCGACTGCCTCAAGGTTCGGCCTTGTGTTTTTCTAATCCCTATCGTCACTTAAGTTTGCCAACATTGAATATTTCATACACATACTCCGAACAAGAGTTATTGAAGCTCGTTGCGTCCGATAATGAAGATGCTTTTGAAAAACTTTTCAATGCCTGGCGCGATAAACTCTATTTTTATATTCTGCGTATTACCGATTCTTCTGAAGATGCCGAGGATGTTGTACAGGAAGTATTCGTGAAATTATGGCTCATTCGAAAGTCGTTACATGATGTGGAGCACTTCGGTTCCTACCTGTATCGCATGGCGCACAATTATGCCATTAGCGGCATCCGGCGCATGGCCCGTGAAACAATTTGCTTCTCGGAACTTCAGGCGAATACAAACACAGATAATCTTCCCGCAGATGAGGTGTTGTTCCAAAAGCAGTTGAACGAAAAATTAAAGGCGACTGTAGCCGCGCTTCCGCAGCAGCAAAGGCTTGTTTATACCCTTAGTCGCGAACAGGGGTTAAAACAGGAAGACATTGCCCACCAACTTCACATCAGCATATCAACCGTGCAGAATCACATGACACAGGCGCTGCGTACCATTCGCAAGGAACTCAGCGGCGGCTACTCCAGAACGGCCGTTTACATAATCCTCACTGCTCTTGCCACGAAAAGTTCCTGAGTTTTAAGTCAAAGTCGTTTGGGTAAGCAATTTCAAAATTACATAGTGTTATGACCAGTAAAGAAAGACTGTTTCTCGTCCCTCCTTCGTGGGGATTACAGATTTACGTGGCTGCTGAGTAGCTGCGGGGACCAGACCTGACAGGTTTTTAAAACCTGTCAGGTCTTGCTCTCTGTTGTTCATAGTTTTTTCTGTGCAACAGTTTAGGCACTGGGGATGACAAACAACATTTTCGCTTTTTTTTAAACCGCTTAATAAACCGCATTGTGTCTTACAGCGCGTACTTACTTTACAAACGTTCCTGAACGTTGAATAGCCTTCGAATTTTTATCTCACAAAAATATTTTCAAAAATATTTTAATCCAGGCTAGGAGTTTCTCTTTTCCAATGCGTCACATATTAGTTAAGTCACCGAAAAAGAAAAACCAAACAAGAACCATGGTTGATAAAAATATTACTGAACTATTAGATCGTTTTTTTAAGGGAAACATCACTACGGAGGAGAAGAACGTACTGGCGGATTTGATAAGCAGATCTGACGATGAAAACCTTGACAGGTTGATGGAGCATGCCTGGGATCAATTCGAAACGGCTGAAACTGTCGGCGTTGACCAGTCGCGCCAGATGCTTCAGACAATTTTAGTAAAAGGTAAAGATGAAGACGCAGCGCAATCAAAAGTCATAAACATAAGCTCCCGCAAATGGTTGCGGGTTGCCGCCGCCGCAGTTATTATTGGAATCGTTGGATCGGGAATCTTTGTTTTTTTCAACCATGCTTCCACCTCTAAAAATGTACCGGCTATTGCAGCAGTTAAACAAACCAAGATTGATGTCGCTGCTCCCAATTCGGTTAATGCTGTGCTGACGCTGGCCAACGGGCAACAGATTGTGTTGGATAATGCGCAAAACGGCGCATTGGCTTCACAAGGCGCAGCGAGTGTTTCAAAATTATCCAGTGATAAAATCGCTTATAACAACACCGGCGCTGTAAATAAAAAGATTGAATACAATACACTTACTGTTCCAAGAGGAAGCAGGATCATCAATCTTGTTCTTGCCGATGGTACTTCAGTGTTTTTAAATGCAGCTTCATCCATTACCTATCCCACATCATTTCCAGGCAATGAGCGGAAAGTAGAAATAAGCGGAGAGGCATATTTTGAAGTTGCCCGGAACCCAGCGAAGACCTTCCTCGTAAGTGCGAACGGCGTTAATACTTCCGTATTGGGAACCCACTTTAACGTAAACGCCTATGGTGATAACGGTTCTATTGATGTAACACTTTTAGAGGGAGCCGTGAAAGTAGCAAACGATGAAAATTCAACGATCGTTGCGCCGGGACAGCAGGTACAATTAAATAAGACAGGGAAAATTGATCTGGATAAGGATGTTGATATGGACCGCGTGATGGCCTGGAAAAACGGGTTGTTCAATTTCAGCAATCAAAGCCTGGAAAGCATTATGATGCAGCTGTCAAGATGGTATAATGTGCGTGTAGTGTATGAAGGAAAAAGAAGTGGAAAGCATTTTGCCGGCATTATCAGCCGAAACGACAATATATCAGAAGTACTAAAAATTATGCAACTGGCAGGAATTCATTTTAAAATAGAAGGGGATGTAATTACCGTAAGTCAATAAGAAGGATTTTCAGTTTAATTCAAATGAAAACCGCCCCGAGGACGAGTCGGGACGGCTAATAGCTTGGATTAATACTTTCTAATAATCTAACGCATAGATGACTATTGCTTAATCCAAAACAAAACAAAGTTATGAATTTAACGATTCAACGATTGCCCGATCGAAAAAGAAAGGCAATCTCCAAAACACTGCTTGTTATGAAACTAACTGCCATTCTTTTACTTTGCGCCTGTCTGCAGGTAAGCGCAAGAGGATTTGGCCAACAAAACGTCACTCTTTCTGAAAAAAATGCTTCTGTGAAGCAGATTTTTAAGGAGATCAACCGGCAAACCGGTTATAAGTTCTTCTACCAGGAGGAGTTGCTGAACCAGGCCGGTAAAATTACCATTAACGTAAAAAATGCTCCCATCGAAGAAGCGTTAAAGATCTGCTTCAAGGACCTGCCATTTGACTTTACAATTGAAAACACGACCATTGTTGTAAAGCCTTCACAAAAAAAATTACAGCCAGAGACAACCGTCGAAACTATTGGACTGAACGGAATTGTACTCGACGAAAATGGAAAGCCACTGGCCGGAGCTTCTGTTAAATTAAAAGGATCAGAAAAGGGTACCACTACTGATGCCAATGGTCGTTTTTTACTGGAGAACCCCAAAGAAGGAGACAGGCTGGTAATATCCTATGTGGGTTATGAACCTGCAGAAGTAATGATCACAAAAGGCGACCTGAAAGTTGTTTTAAAACGCGTTGAATCAAAAGTGGATGAAGTGGTGGTTGTAGGATATGGCAGCCAGAAGAAAGGCAATTTGACAACAGCTGTTACCACTATCAACACTAAGGAAATGGCCAACGTTGCCACCTCAAATTTATCAAACATCCTTGCGGGTAGAGCTGCAGGTGTATTTATACAAACAGGAACCGGCGTGCCCGGCGCCCCTTCTTCAGTGCGCATCCGCTCTTCCTCCTCATGGAACAGTGGAGGGCCAATTTATGTGGTGGATGGTATTGTAAGGGACCAGGTGTATTTTGATGGACTTGATCCAAACCAGGTACAGGATATGACCATTTTAAAAGATGCCGCAGCAGCCGCTATTTACGGCTCACGTTCCTCCGACGGTGTGTTGTTGGTTACGACCAAGGCAGGTAAAAAAGGTAAGCCTACATTTAATTTTAATTCGATAGTGGGCGTTTACAGTAAGCAGGGGATAGACGTTAAATACCTGGGAATGGACGAAAGCATGGATATGTACAATACTATGCATTCCCAACCCGGTGATGCAAGGTATAATGACTACGACAGGCAGTGGATCCATGCGCATAACCCTAATGGTGATCTCCACGTGAAAGAATTATATCATATGCCGCTTAATCAGAGGTATACTGGTAGTGTATCAGGCGGAAATGATATGATGACTTACTTCGTAGCAGGTTCTTACTATCACGAAAATGGTTTTCTTCCCCACATGGACTACAGGAAGTATAACCTGCGCAGCAATGTTACCATGAATCTTAGTCGCAGCATTACGTTGGGAATGAACATCAATTATAACAATGGTTTAAAGGGACGCCCTGCAAGCGAAACAGACAATGTTGACTACAACATCGGCTATCTGCAATACATTATGTCTCCGCTTAGTTATGCTTACATTGATGGAAAACCTATTGCGACAGATTGGGTTACCAACCCTGTGGAGAATTTATACAATGGCGGCTATCGCAACACCAATCAGCAAAATATAGACGGGTTAATTACCCTCGAATACAAAGTGCCTTATGTTAAAGGACTGACGATAAAAGGTATTGCTGATTTGTATAACACCAATGCTTTCGTTAAAGCATACGGCATACAGCCATTTTTGTACAAATTCGCGAAGGACCCGAATAGTGGAGCACAGCAAATGTATACAAACCAGGTCATCAGTACACAATATGCTACGGCACCTGCAAGGCCATATATTGGCAACGAAAATGAGCGCACCAACTCATATCAGCTAAATGGTATAGTAACGTATGATACTCATTTGGGTGACCATCACCTGAACGTAACGGGTGTGTATGAGCAGGCCGACGGTTTCTACAGATACTCCAGCATTTACAAATATAATTTCCCGGTTTATCAGACAGATCAGTTGCCTTTTGCCAGCCCAAATCCAGGTGATACAAAGGCTAACGGATACGAAAAACCGCTGGACTCAAGAGTATCTTACGTAGGAAGGGTGAATTATGATTATCAATCGAAATACCTTTTGTCTGCCTCTGTAAGAGCAGATGGTTCCTCTAAATTTTCTGCAAATAATCGCTGGGGATATTTTCCGGCAGTATCGTTGGGTTGGGTAGTATCAAAAGAAAACTTCATGATGAACACGTCGAATGTTGTTGACTTTTTGAAACTGCGCATGTCCTATGGTATTACGGGTAATGACAACATTCCTCCGTTTTTATACAAGGAATATTACAATGCCTCCAACAACTCTTTTTATGTAGGAACGCCTGGTGCATTGCAACCAACACTGGACTATAATGGTATGGCACAACCGAATTATACATGGGAAGGCGCCAAATCATTTAATGCGGGCGTGGAGTTTAATTTCCTGAAACATTTCAATTTTACGTTTGACGTTTGGTCGAAAAATACCTACGACATTTTGGGACAACGCATTCTGCAAACGCCTGTAGAATTTGGTACAAGCTACCCAGTGGAAAACTATGGCAAAATGGATGCGAAAGGGATGGATATTGAGCTTGGTTATATGAATGGTAAAGTAGGAAAGGACTTTACTTTCGATGTAAGAGCAAACTTCGGACTTGCTACCACCAATGTTGTTTTAAAAGACAAACCATTGGGTGCGTTACCGGCTGAAGATCCTGTTGGCAAACCATTGAACTACCTTGTAGGATATCATGCTACCGGCATATTGAGAACAGATGCTGATGTAGCTGCACTACCAGCAGGTTACACAATCTTTGGCGTGGCTCCTGCAAAAGGAATGATGAATTTTCAGGATGTAAGTGGACCCGGCGGTAAACCAGATGGTGTGATTGATAACTATGACAAGGTGGTGCTTGCGAAATATGCGAACACTTCTGGCGGAGGTTACGGTCAAACCGGAAGTATGCTTAATGCACCAATTGCGTATGGCCTTGTGATCAACATGCAATACAAAGCATTTTCATTGAATGCCGTATTCGGTGGCCTGGCAGGGTACAAAGTAAGTTATAACGACCCATGGAACAGATCAAATTCCGGCAATATACCTTTCCCTGCTTACTATGCTAATTCATATTCGGACGCGAATCCAAACGGAAGTTTTCCGAAGTTATATAATGCCAGCGGCAACCAGCGTTCTGACTATTCTGTGTCTTCAGAGCTCAATACTTTCAATGGCGAATTTCTCCGGTTGAAAAATCTAAACCTCTCGTACAATTTGCCGGTAAACACATTGCATAAAGCAGGCATCAGCTCAACCCAGATATTCGTGAGTGGCGCCAATCTGCTTTGTTTCAGGAAGTTTAAACTGTATGATCCGGAAGTCTATTCTTACGGTAGCTATCCGATCATGAAAACAATTGCTGTTGGTCTTAATCTTCAATTCTAATCTTCAAATTCCTGCGAATATGAAAAAACATCTTTTTAAAAATATATTCATCTTAGCCCTTGTTCCGGCTGTCTTAGGCAGTTGTAACAAAATATTGGACAGGGCGCCACTTAATGCAGTCACCAACGACCAGTTGTGGCAATCATCAAAAGCGGCAACCGCTTATTTAGACGGTGTACAAAATGATATCATGCCATGCTGGCCCTACGGCATGGGCAATCCCGGCGGTTGTTCAAGAGTATACAATAACTGGTTTTGGGATAGCTGGGTAAAAAATTGGAACTATGTAAACTTTGGTGAGGGTAATGGTACCGATGAGGCTATTTCTCCGCACAGATATTCAGACAAAATCTTGTTAGGCACTGCAACATATGACTGGCTGGAAAATTATGACAATGCAGCTGCAGGTGTAAAACTCAACTTTGCTGTAAGTACGTATGCGGATATCCGTGGCTGCAACAACATCCTTGCAAACATTGATAAGGCAACTTTTGATCAAACATCAAAGAACAATATCAAGGGGCAGGCTTTGTTCTGGAGAGCATGGGCCTACCATAAACTGGTGAAGGATGTAGGTGGCGTTCCTTTGATTTTAACACCACAGGATGCCGTAGAAGATCTTACAAAAATTCAGATGCCGCGTAATAAAACATCGGAATGTGTAACGCAGATTTTGGCGGACCTCGACGCTGCGATTGCAGTGTTGCCAGATAGCTGGAGCGGCCCCGATTTGGGACGTATAGACAAAGGCGCTGCAATGGCATTCAAAGGCAGGGTGCTATTGTTTTATGCGAGTCCTTTATTCAACAGTTTGGGCGGCATTGCCACATGGCAAAAAGCATACGATGCCAACCTGGCCGCTAAAACTTTTTTGGATAGTCATGGCAAAGGGTTGTATCCTGTATATGGCGACATCTGGAACGTAGAGCTGAATAAGGAACAAGTTATGTTTCGCCGCTTCACTTATCCGGATGCCTATTATGCAGCACCTGGCAACGCGCCTATCAGGTATTCCGCTGATGACTGGGATAATGATATGCCTTCCTTAGAGTTGGTTAATGCATACCCTATGAAAGACGGAAGCAAATTTGTCGGTTCAGCTGCTACATATCCAACATTGTTCCAAAACAGGGATGACAGGTTTTATGCGACCATTCACTACAATGGCGCGCCTGTACAGTTTACACCGAAAATGGTAACCAACAAAGAATACTACTGGTCCTATCTTGTTAACCCTACATTTACTGCAGCAGGCGGCGTGTTGGGTACTTTCAACAAACTTACTCCTGGTTGGGTAGGAGAAGGAATGGGTGAATTGAACGGCTTCTTTCTGAAATTAAAAGGAGTTGACCGCCACAACGGTGTTGTTGAACAGTCGGATGTTGACTGGCCGGAAATTCGTTATGCTGAAGTGTTGATGAATTATGGAGAAGCTGCAAATGAATTGGGCAAAAGCAACGAAGCATTGCAAGTGTTATATGCCATCCGCCAGCGTGCAAACATTGCAGCCGGAACCGGCAATTATGGAATTACTGCATCAGCACAAACGGATATCAGACAGGCATACATGGACGAGCGTTTTGTAGAGTTCGCCTTTGAAGGCAAGCGTTGGGATGATATCAGACGCTGGAAAAGATTTGATCTGTTAAGAGGCAAACAACGACATGGTTTAGCCATTACGCTTAAAGCGGGTCAAACAGATCCTGCGCCGATGGATGATATCAACGCAGTGTATAACAGGTTTGACTACACAGTCATTTCAACTGATAAAGCAGACTTAAGCATACCGGATAAAATGTATCTGTATGGCTTGCCTTATAGCTTCTTATCCCGAAACCCCAAACTGGTACAAACAACAACATGGGGCGGAGCGTTTGATCCTTTCCAGTAAGGAGTTGAAAGTTGAAAGTGATGAGTTGTGAGTTGTGAGTTTGAAACACTTCAAAACTTTTGGAAGCACGGTAAGTGCCACGGCACTAGCTTTCCTTCTCCTATGAAATCCAAAACGTTGCTTAGATAGCAGTTTTGAAAAAGAAAAAATACTGCTTGTCTTCCTGTGGAACGAGGGGTCTAAATCTGACATTCTTTCAATGGCAAACTGATCGAATTACGCAGATCCTTCGTTCCCCGGGATAGACAAGCAGTTTTTCTTTTATGATTTAGGATTTCAATGTCGTTTAGTTAAACATATTAATGCCCTACGGGCAAAAATAACCGCGGGTTCTGGCTTCTATTGATATTGTTTCCCTACGGGAAAGGTTCCATTGCCCGTAGGGCAATAATCGACTAACAACATTTCTCCCTTAACTAAACGACCTCGAATTAGGAATTATAAATTAGTTTAGGAATTGGGATTAGGAATTTAGAATTTTGGGATTTTTGAAATTCATTTTCATTAATGATGTTTCGCAGAAGCAATTCTTAATTCCTAATTCTTAAGTGTATTAAAAATGCTACATCGTCTATGATAAAAATTTTCTCTAAAGCGAAGCTTATCTTATTCGCCTTTCTATGCATTGGTAACTGCGTTCATGCGCAGGAAAAAGATGGTAAAAATGTTGGTTCATGGTTGCCGGGTAATAACAGTAAAACACAATCACCTGTCAATAATTTTTTGCAAAACCTGCAGGGAAAGATCCGTTTGCTAACCTGTAAGTATGAAAATAATTTGCCGACGGACATAGCATGTTTCAAACAAGATATTTTACAGGCACAAGGTTGTAAATGGCAAACAGAATTTACAGCGAAACCCATTGATAAAAACATGGAAGCCTGCACGGTAAAATTCAAGTTGGTCAGTGGAGCGGCAAATTCTGCAGGAGTGGCTGTGGCCGTAGATTTCAGTCAATGGTCAATTGATAACTATGTGTTTGCTCCAGCCATGTTATATGGCGGCAACAGGTTTAAAATTTTGCCGATAAAATATCCCCCTTATATACACGATGCGAAAGAAAAGCCGCTTGACATGCCCATAACCACTACCAATATTTTGCATCTTAACCAGGATGGTTCGCATGCAAAAGTGGAAATGAATACGGGCAACATTGCAACACCGATGATGGGGTTTTTCAGTCCGCAAAATCATCGAGGCTTTCTTTTACTTACTGAACAAAATACGCGGTTCGGTAACAACGGAATGATTGTTGAAGAAGATGCAGCATCAAATACAACAGATAAAAAAATAAGTTTTGTGATCAGTGCGCCCGGCGTTCGAAAAGAAAAATATGTGATGTGTGGAAGAGAAGCATCTGGTGACAAACCTACCGACTGGAAGGCAGGAGATGAGATAACGATTCGCTTTAACGTTTACAATTTTGACGCAAATGATCTGCCGGAATTTTATCAAAAAGTTTTTGACGAACGCAAGGCGTTGAGCGGCGAAAACAAGTTTGCAAATATTACTCCTTACAGCGAAGCCGCCCACCTGATCGTTGAAATGCACAATAGAGACAAATGGTTTGAAAATGACAGCACCGCATACTATTGCAACAGACCCGGCAATAGCAGTCCGTATGCATACCAGATTGGCTGGAGTGGGTTGCCCATTTTTTCCTTCCCGCAATTGATCGCAGCCACGCCCCAGCGATTGGATCGCGTTGTGAGGTCGTTTGACAATATGCTATTCAAAGCGCAGGCCCCAACAGGATTGTTTTATGCAGCTAACCATAACGGAAAAATATATGGTGATGTGCATGGACAAATGGAAGCACTGCCCAGTATTGCCATGATGAGACGAAGCATGGAAGTGTTATACTTTGGCATCAAATCGCTGGACCTGCTAAAGAAAGAACACCACGAAGATTTAATAAAACCGCAATGGGAAGCGGCTTTAAAGCGATGCGCGGATGCATTGCAAATGGTGTGGACGAAGTACGGACAATATGGGCAATTTATTAATGTTGATAACCTTGAGATGGATATCAACGGCTCTTCTGCAGGTGGTTATGCCGGTGCGGGACTGGCCCTGGCATCTGTTTATTTCAATGAAAAAAAATATTTGCAGCTGGCGGAAACGTCAACACGATACTACTATGAAAATCATTTCATGAAAGGCTATGCCGGTGGAGGTCCCGCTGAAATATTGCAGGCACCCGATAGTGAATCGCTGGCAAATATGCTCGAAGCATGCATGGTGCTATTTGATGTAACGCAGCACAAAGAGTGGCTCGACAAGGCCACATTTATTGCCCATTATCTGTCAACTTTTATGGTGTCATACGATTATCAATTCCCCGCAGGAAGCGCCATGCAAAAGGCAGGTACACATGCAACAGGAAGCTTAATGGCCAGTGCACAAAATAACCACAGTGCACCTGGATTCTATATTTTGTCCGGCGACATGATGCTAAAATTGTACCGTGCAACCGGCGACAAAAAGATTGCTGCGATGTATAAAGATCAAACCCACAACGTAATTCAATATGTGGGCGCGCCACACAACCCGTTGCGTGACCAGAGTGGTTTTGTTACCGAGCGGGTACAGATATCTGACTGGGAAGGCAACGACCAGGGCTTTGTGAATTATGGAGATTCGAATGCTGCCTGGGAAATTCTTGCTGCACTTTCCGCCATGATGAATCCCGGCATTTACCTGCACACAGATGATGATACTTTTTTGGTGATGGATCATGTCGAAGCAAAAGTTATCGAGCGAAATGAAAAGGGCGTAACGATCCGTATAACCAATCCATCGCCTTATAATGCAACGGTTTCTATTTTAGCGGAGACAGCATTGCAAGCGAAAAAGCCGCTGCCATTAAATGGATTTATAAATTGGCTGAAGGTAGAAGTGAAGCAGGGAGAAACTAAAACGATTCGTCTTGAAAGAGCACATGATGCATCCTAAGTGCATCAAAATTCCATAAAAACAAATCAATATCATTATTGTTTCCGGAGCTGTTTACGGGTAGTTTTGAAAAGTGCAAAGGCTGATCGCAAGTGCTGAGCAGTAATCAAACTCCCCGTTCTAACATTTATTGAATGAATAAAAAATTAGCGTTATTATTCCTGGCTCTTGCATTCTTGTCATCGCAGTTGAATACTGCCATGAGTCAGGTTCTTGTCGAAAAAAATAATGATAATCATCCCTATGGAATCCAGCATGATAAAAATGCCCACCAACAAATCATCCTGGCCGCCAAAGAAATACGGCGTTATATATACCTGCGCACCGATAAACTATTATCTATCGGCACCAGTTTCAAACGGCCGGTAATCCGCTTGCAGGAAGACAAAAAGTTGGCCGCAGAGCAATATCAACTAAAAACCGAAAACAACTCATTGCTTATAAGTGGCGGTAGTCCGCTGGCCGTTCTTTATGGCGCTTACGCGTTTATTGAGAAATTGGGCGTTCGGTTTTATTTGCATGGCGATGTAATTCCCGACGGGAAAATAAAATTTGTGTTGCCTGTATTAAATGAAATACATCAGCCTCGTTTCGAGCTGAGGGGCATACAACCCTTTCATGATTTTATGGAGGGGCCCGACTGGTGGAATGTTGATGATTACAAAACCTTTTGTACGCAGATGACCAAGATGCGGATGAATTTTATTGGCCTGCATTCTTACCCGCTCTATAAACCCTGGAAGCATGTTAACCCAGAGCCTGCAGTTTGGATCGGCGACACGTCAGATGTTGAAAAAAATGGAAAGGTAAAATTCAGTTACCCGGCCAGTTGGGCGAATACGGCTCGTCCGGGATCCAATGGACCCGTTTCCTGGGGCTGCGCACCAACAAAAACATCTGACTACAAATTCGGTGCTGCCGGTTTGTTCGAAACTGATGACTATGGATCAGATGTGATGCAAGGTCTTACTCCCTGGCCCAAAACAACGGATCAATGCAATGAATTATTTGATCGTACAGGACTAATGTTTGCCGATGTTTTCGGCTATGCCCGGAAGCTGGGCATAAAATCAAGCATTGGCATTGAAACGCCTTTTTGGATACCTGACGAATTGAAGGAGCATTTGAAGGCGGAAGGAAAAAATCCTGATGATGCAGCAATGGTCAGCGAATTGTACAGGGGAATTTTCAAACGCATCATCAACACCCATCCGCTGGATTATTTTTGGATTTGGGCGCCTGAACGCGAATTGGATACAGCTAAAACAAGAATCGATTTACAAACCGCGTACAAAGTAGCAAAGGAAATGCATGCGCCGTTTGATATTGCGACTTGCGGCTGGGGCTGGATGGCTAATAACTTTGAACGGTTAGATAAAAGTTTGTCCAAAGAAGTGACGTTCAGCTGCATCAATGATGCCGTCGGTTTTGCTCCCGTGACCCCGCAATTCAAATTATTGAAGAACCGTAAGAGTTGGGCCATCCCGTGGATGGAAGATGATACCTATATGACGATTCCGCAATTGTGGGTTGGCCGCATTTACAAAGATGCGTTGGACGCGTCAAAATATGGTTGTTCGGGACTAATGGGCATCCACTGGCGTACCAATACTATCGCCCCTAATTTTGCTGCCCTTGCACAATCAGGTTGGGAACTGCCCGAAAACAAAGACTCGGTTCTACTGGATTTAAAGAACACCCCAGACTGGAATGCCACACGCGAATATCCGCAACGCATGTTGCCTGCTTTAGCATTTTACCGTGACTGGTGCGAAGCTCAATTTGGTAAAAATGTAGCAGAAGATGCCGCCAAACTATTTTCGGCAATGGATGGCAACTTGCCCCGCAAACACGCCAGATGGGATGGCGATGGCCCCGGTGCTGTCGGCCGGCCGGACACCAGGCCATGGGAAGAAGTAAAAAAAGAGTATGCTTTTGTTGACGAATTTTTGCAATTAAGATCCCGTGTTAGCGGTGCAGGCAATCTGGATCGCTTTGATTATTGGAGTTACCAATTTCAATATATGCGTGCCATGGCAAAAGTGTGTTGCACGATGGGAAAAACTGACCAGCGTGAACTTGTAGCTGATTGGACAAACATGATGACGTTGTTACTTGAAACAGTTAATTCGCCCGGGGAACTGGGAACAGTTGCCAATCTCGAGCAACATTCAAGAGTTGCCATGAACCTGTTGAAGAGCCATGAAATGGAATTGCCGGAAAATTATGCAGGAAAGGCACGCATCATAGTGCCGACCGTAAGAAACGTAATCGCCGGGAAAGAGTCCCTCCATATTAAAATACTCACACTTGATAAGAAACCTGTACAAACAGTGACCATTAATGTTCGTTCACTCGGTTCAAAGTCAGGTTGGCAGAAATTTCCCGCTAAACATTTGGCACGAGGTGTTTGGGAAATGGAGTTCCCGTCTTCTGATCGGGATTTTGAGTATTATATTTCGGTTGTCGCCAGCGAGAATAAAGAACTGCACTGGCCTGCAACTGCGCCGGAATTAAATCAGACAGTGGTTGTATGGTAAAACAGATCCATGACGCAATCTTAAGACACACGCGAACGGTAAAATAGTGATATAATCAGGTAATATGGTACACTTTTTTTGTCCGTGGTACTTCTACCTTCGGAGCGATTATGCCTGCTGTTGAAGAACTACTACCAAAACTAGCTGCCGGAGATGAACATGCGTTTAGCCTCCTGTTTAAATTGTATTGGCGTAACGTATATGTGGTCGCTTTGGATTTTACCAAGTCCGAAGTACTAGCTGAAGAAATTACACAGGACGTTTTTCTAAAGATCTGGCAACACAGAGATGACCTCTCATCCATTAGAAAATTTGATGACTATTTGTTCATCGTTGCACGCAATCATATCTATAATGTACTTCGTAAAAAATCAACTGAAAGTGCTTTTATCGAACATCTGGAGGCACATTTCCTGGAAACATCCTATTTATCGGATCAGGGCATTTGTTTTAAAGAAACACGCGATCTGATAGATGCAGCAGTAGAACTATTGCCACCGCAGCAACGGGCAGTTTTTTTGTTGAGCCGCAACGAGGGACTAAATCATAACCAGATAGCAGAGAAATTAGGAATTTCTACAGGCACAATAAAAAGCCATATGAACCGCGCACTGCATTCGATACGGGCTTATTTACAAAAGCGGTCCGGCGAAGAAATTTCCATGACCGTAATAATTTTATTGGTTGCAATGCTGCGTTGAGGCTGATAGTTGCTTTCACAAATTGGGACATTTTCCAAAATACCATCGTTTCATTTTCCGCTCGCTTTCTTCTGAATAAGTAAATGCAAAATCAATGTCGTTTAGTTGAGGAACAATCGTCTCTGCTTGGTTAATGCCCTACGGGCATGTAGTTTTTTTGTTAGATTTTCTATTGATATTGATGCCCTACGGGCATGGGACCTTTCCCGTAGGGAAACAATATCAATAGAAACTAGCATCCGCGGCTATTTTTGCCCGTAGGGCATTAATATACCTGGCGAACGACATTGAAAAGCAAAATATTTTTTACCTCAGACTATAACCACCTGTGAGTTTTCGTGTCTTTATGGTATAGGGCAACGCATAAGATGCTTATTCGATTGTGCCTGACAGCGATTTATTTTATGAGTGAAAAATCATTTAAGGATTTGTTAGCCGGCTACCTGGACAATCAATTGAGTCAGGCCGATCTTCAGACTTTTCTTCTGCTGGTGCAAAAGGAAGAGAACAAACAATACATGGAGGACGCAATTGCAATGCGCCTTAGGCACGTGGACCCTAGTGCGAAGGATCACGCAGATAAAGAAGAATTGCTTCATCAAAAGCTATTACAAACTGTAACTGCTCAATCAGAGCAAATGAACGACACTCCGCCAGCATTATATAAGAGGATACCAGTTTGGAAGATCGCCGTTGCTGCTTCGGTGTTACTGGCAGTGGCAGTTGGTGCCTTCACGTTTTTGAAAAAAGAAAATAATGAAGTGAGGATAGCCAAATCCATCAATGAAAAAACAAAATCATCCAATGATGTAGATCCCGGTGGAAACAAAGCGTTGCTAACATTAGGAGATGGATCCACCATCAAATTGGATGATGAAAAGAATGGAGATCTTGCCAGCCAGGGAAATACCAGGGTGATAAAAGCTGGCAGTAAAGTGTTGTATAATTCCGGCACAAAGGAAGCCGCTGAAGTAGTATACAATACCATCACTACGCCTTCCGGAGGGCAATATCAAATTGAATTACCCGATGGTACACTTGTCTGGTTAAATGCAGCGTCATCAATGCGTTTCCCCACTTCATTCAACGGTTCTGTGAGAAGTGTTGACGTAACTGGCGAAGCTTATTTTGAAGTGGCCCAAAACAAAGAAAAACCATTTGTGGTGAATGTTGCCGGCTCGCAGGTAAAGGTATTGGGCACTCACTTCAATGTAATGGCATACGATAACGAACCATCACTAAAAACCACTTTGCTCGAAGGCTCTATAAAATTTGAGAGCGGAAGCGACAGCAAGATCATTACTCCCGGCCAGCAAACACAATTGCTTAAAGACGGGAATCTTAAAGTTGTAAACAATGCCAATATAGAAAAAGAACTGGCATGGAAAAACGGGCGTTTCAATTTTGATGGAATCGACATAGAAGCACTTGGCAGACAATTGAGCAGATGGTACGGCGTAGAGA